>Ga0209514_10006688_pt1 | contig 14009 bp, 13 predicted proteins | sample Subgrocontami58m_FD_187452 | JGI IMG/M metagenome (GOLD analysis project Ga0209514, IMG submission 187452) | Subsurface groundwater microbial communities from S. Glens Falls, New York, USA - GMW37 contaminated, 5.8 m (SPAdes) (version 3) | ecosystem: Environmental > Aquatic > Deep subsurface >...
CGCCGGCGGCGGCGTCGGCTACGCCCTAGACTGCGACATCATCCTGGGCTCGCCAGCGGCGGAGTTCGTCGTGCCCTTCGTCGCTCGGGGCCTCATGGGCGGCGGCATCTCCGTCCTCCTGGCCCGCAAAGTGGGACTCGGCGCCGCCCTGTGGCTCTCCCTCGCCGCCCAACGCATCAACGCCGAGACCGCCTTGCGCGTCGGCATCCTGCACGAGCTACTGCCGGCCGACGAGCTGCTGCCGCGCGCCCACTACCTGGCCGAGCGCATCGCCAGCTACTCGCCGGTGGCCGTGCGCGCCATGAAGGAGAAGCTGCTCCACACCGCCGAGGTCGGCCTGGCCGCCGCCCTGCGCTACGTCGGCCCCACCGAGCATCTCCTCATGCAGGGCACCGATCCCCTGGAGGGAACCCAGGCCTTCGTCGAGAAGCGCCGCGCCCGCTTCAAGCGCCAGGGCCCTCCCGCTGGGGAGACACCCCCACCCCTGGAGAGCGAGAAACCGGGAACCTGAGCCCCAAACCCAAACCCGAAACCCTGAACGCGAAACGCGGAACCCGGCACGCGGAACCCGTCCCCCGCTACGGCCTGGTCATCGTCCACACCGGCGACGGCAAGGGCAAGACCACGGCTGCCCTCGGGACAGCCCTGCGCGCCGTCGGCTCGGGCCTCCGCGTCCTGGTCGCCGAGTTCATCAAGGGGAAATGGAGCCCCGGCGAGTCGAAGGCCGCCGCTCGCCTGGCCCCCGAGCTGACCATCGTGCCCATGGGCAAGGGTTTCCTCTTCACCGCCGAGGCCAAGCGCGACCCCGCCAACATCCAGCTCGTGCGCGACGGCTGGGAGTTCGCCCGCGGGCGCGCGCGCTCCGGCGAGTACGACCTGGTCGTCTTCGACGAGATCAACTACGTCATCTCCTACGGCATGCTCCCCGTGGAGGAGGTGCTCGACTTCCTCGCGACCAAGCCCCCGGAGCTGCACCTCATACTCACCGGTCGCAATGCCCACCCGGCCATCGTCGAGCTGGCCGACCTGGTGACCGAGATGAAGCTCATCAAGCACCCCTTCGAGAAGGGCATCATGGCCCAGCGGGGCATCGAGTATTGAGTAGCCAGTAGCCAGTAGCCAGTAAAATCAGTAACGCGTCAATCGCATGAGCGACTTCAAGCAGCTTCAGGTCTGGCAGCGTGCACATGCCCTCACGCTTGCCGTCTACCACGCGACTAATGCCTTCCCACGAGAAGAGGCATACGGCCTCACCGGACAGATTCGACGCTCTGCCGCCTCCGTCCCAGCCAACATTGCTGAGGGATGCGGGCGGGGCAGCAACGCCGAGTTAGCGCGCTTTCTTCGAAACCCCCTGGGATCATCCAACGAGCTGGAATACCATCTCCTACTTGCGCACGACCTGCAACTGCTGAGTCCTCAAGACCATAACCGACTGCTCCCTGAACTCGTCGAGGTGCGCAGAATGCTCACTGGCCTCATCCAGAGTTTGACGAGAACCCAGAGCCGAAAGGCTTCCTAACGTGACTGTTGGCTGGGGACAAGCCGTGCCTACTGGCTACTGGCTACTGGCTACTGGTAGCTGGTAGCTGATGGTTCGATCTCTCGTCATCGCCGGCGTCTGCTCGGGCGTCGGCAAGACCACCGTGGCCGCTGGGCTCCTGGCTGCGCTCCGTAAACGCGGCCGGCGCGTGCAGGGGTACAAGGTCGGCCCCGACTACATCGACCCCACCTACCACACCCTGGTCGGAGGGCGCCCCTGCCGCAACCTGGATAGCTGGATGCTGCCTCTCCCTACCCTGCTCGAGCTGTTCCAGCGCAGCGCCGCCGGCGTCGACATCGGCGTCGTCGAGGGGGTCATGGGCCTCTACGACGGGCGCACCGGCCAGACCGAAGAGGGGAGTACCGCCGATGTCGCCAAGGCCCTGGGCCTACCGGTCCTGCTGGTGGTCGACGTGGGCAAGATGGCCCGCAGCGCCGCCGCCCTGGTGCAGGGCTACCAGACCTTCGACCCCGGACTGCGCCTGGCGGGCGTCGTGCTGAACCAGGTGGGGAGCGAGCGCCACCGGGAGGCTGTGGCCGAGGCCATTCGCCAGGCCACTGGCCTGCCCGTGCTGGGCTGGCTGCCCAAACGGGATGACCTGCGGCTGCCGGAGCGTCACCTGGGCCTCGTGCCCACAGGGGAGACGCCGGTCGCGCCCGACTTCTTCGACCGTCTGATCGCCCAGGTGGAGGCCAGCTTCGACCTTGACGCCGTCGAGGCCCTGGCGACCGTTCGCACGCCCCAAGTCGCCCCCACCGGCATCTTTCCGGCCCAGCCACTGCCCCGCCGGACACGCATCGGCGTGGCCCTAGACAGGGCCTTCGGCTTCTACTACCAGGACAGCCTGGACCTCCTGGCGGCCTGGGGGGGGGACGTTGTCCCCTTCTCGCCCTTGGACGACCGCGTCCTGCCCGAGGGGATCGACGGTCTCTACTTCGGCGGCGGCTTCCCCGAGCTATTCGCCGCCGACCTGGCGGCCAACCGGCCCATGCGCCGCCAGGTGCGGGCCGCGGCTGCCGCGGGCCTGCCCGTCTACGCCGAGTGCGGCGGCCTCATGTACCTCTGCCGCTCCATCACCGATTTCGAGGGCCGCTCCCACCCCATGGTGGGGCTGCTGCCGGCCCGCTCGCGCCTGCAGCGGCAACGCCTGCGCATGGGCTACGCCACCCTGCGCGCTCGTCGCGACACGCCGCTGCTGCGCCAGGGTCAGGAGGTACGAGCCCACGAGTTCCACTGGTCCGTGCTGGACCGTGCCCTGCCGGCGGAAACGGCCGCCTATGCCGTCGCCGACCAGGGGGAGCGGCCCGAGGGCCTCGCCGCGGGCAACCTCCTGGCCAGCTACATGCACCTCCACTTCGCCGCCCGACCCGACCTCGCCCCCCGCTTCGTCGCCGCCTGCGCCGCCTGGCGGGCCAGCCAGCGCTCGTAGGGACCACTCGGCCCTCCCCCTTCCCGCGCCGGGAAGAGCCTGCCCTGAGCCTGCCGAAGGGGGCCAGGGGATAGATCCTACAGCTCCGGGTCCACCTGCGCCCGCTGGCAGTACACACACTGCCCGGCCTCCCGGCAAAGAACCTGCGCCTCCTCCAGCCCCCGCTCACCGAGGATCTCGGCCACCGCGCAGAGCGGCAGGCCCACGACGTTGGTGTAGCAGCCCGCCAGGCGCGCCACCGGCCGGAATTCACGACTCTGCACCGCGTAGGCCCCGGCCTTGTCCAGGGGATCACCCGAGGCCACGTAGCGGTCGATCTCGGCGTCGGTGTAGTTGCGCATCCAGACCCGCGTGAGCTGATAGCTCGTACGGCAGAGACCCACGCCTGCCTCCAGCAAGCACACGCCTGTAATGACGACATGCTCGCCATCCCGCAGCCGGCGCAGCATTCGCCGGGCATCGCCCATTTCCAAGGGCTTGCCCAGCGAACGATTGCGCCGCACCACCAACGTGTCGGCCGCCAGCACGAGCCCGTCTCCATGGACCGCAGCCACCGCGGAGGCCTTGGCCCGCGCCAGCGCCTGGGCCGCGTCAGCCGGCACCATCCCGGTGACCTCCACCCCGGCTTCCGCCTCGCCCGGAGAGGCCACCGAGAAGGGCAGGTCGAGGTACTGCAACAGCCGGCGGCGCCGCGGTGATGCCGAGGCCAGCAGTAGCAGCCCGCCTTCAGCCGGGAGGAGCGTCGCCATGCCCCAGAACAAACAACGCAACTCGTCCCTGGACGTAACGCCGGGAATAGGAGGTGTCACTCGTCACGGTCTGGTAGACTTCCGCCTCTCCAACCACGGGGGACCCCAGGTCCAGGAGCACGTACTTGGCACGGCGCTCCTGAACCGCTCGGAGACCCTCTGGGTGAGAGGCTGGGTAGACGTCGCGCCGTCGGGACAGATGGGACACGACTCCTAAGGTCCCGACCACAGAGTCTTCCGGTCCAATGAGAGCCAGAGCCCCAGCGAAGGGGAGCGGTTCGACCCGGAGCAGGAATGCGGGGGTGAGGATCGAGGCCACCGTCTGCGGGGAGAACGCGGCAAGCGCCAGGACGGCCGCCGCCAGGCCACGGACCAACTCGGGGCGGCCGGAGTGCAAACGACCAAGGACTGTGGCGGTGCCCGCCAACAACGCCGCCGAGGCCAGCACCGAGTGGTGCCCAGCAATCCAGCTCGCCTCCCATGTGCCCGTCGGCAGGTTCTTCAGCAGGTCCGCCAACGCGAACAGGCTCTCCGGCGCACCGAACGGCAGCACAACGAAAAAGGGGAGCAGCAGATCGCGGAGGTAAAGAAGCTGGATGGGTGGCCCCGGGAGCCCCAAAGGATTCGCTAGCAGGCTCCCGAACGGGTCGCCCAGCACGCTTGCCACGATCTCGCCCGGTCCGGATCCCAGATGGGAATAGTATTGCGTGCCCCAGATCGCGGCGGGTGCAGCGCCGGCGGTTGCCCTGAAGTGGGGCATGACGAGGAGATACGCCACGAGAAGCCAGGAGATGCTGACCGCCAAGGGAACCATCACCCAGCGCCGCGATCGCCGGCGCAGCAACGCATAGGGACCGAAGAGACAGAGCGCCAGCGCATAGTACTCGATCACCATGCCGGCCCCCGCATAGGCAGCGACGAAGGAGCGGAACCTCCCCTGCTCAAAGAAGAGGAGGGCGAGCAGGAAAGGAAGTGCAACAAAGGGCGCTTCGTGGAAGTCCGCCAGGTGCTGAGCGTAGAGTCCCGGCAGAAGGGGCAGGGCGAGGCTCAGCATCCCGGAAGGCAAGGGGGGGAGCATCCGTCGAGCCAGTGCATACATGGGCATAGCCGACGCGACCAATGCCACACTCTGAGGGAAGAGCAGACCGCTCGGGCCACCAAGGAGAACGTAGAAGGGGAGGGCAAGCAGCGGAACGCCCGTGACATGGTAGGCGAGAAGGCTGCCATTCCAGAACTCGTAGAGACGCCCCTGCGTTGAGTTCCACTCCAGGTTATCGTGCAGGGCGAGATCGACACTAGCAGCGTAGGAGGCAAACCGGATCAGAGCGCTCCCGAAGCCCCAGGCGAGGACCAGACCGAGACTCCCAACGAGCAGCCAGCGGCCATGACGCTCTGCCCAGATGCGCCACCGGACAGCCAGAGTGCCCCCGGACGCGCTCAGAAAGACCCCGCAAGCTGCCGCCACGGCGAAGCCCATGCGCCCAGGCGTTAGGCCGTCTTCGCTGCCCATCCACGCCGTCATGCCTGCCACCAGAAGCGCCAGCCAGAATCCCCTCCTCGGCGTCAACCTAGCACTCGCGCGGGCCGTAGCTCTGCCCGGTGACAAACGGTCGTGCTGGACCAGATGGAGATCGAATCCAAGTTCCACGCGAGGTTGTCCCAGAGGCCGAGATCGATGTTGCCCGCGTACCAGGCGAACCGCACTGAGGCACTGGCGAAGCCCCAGGCAAACACCAGGGCAACGGCCACGAGGAGAAGAGCGTGGACATGCTGCTCGACCCAGTCGCGTGCCGCCCTGGCCGGACTGACCTCAGTCATGCAGCCGAGCACGAGTGCCGCCGCCAATGCGGCAAGAATCGCGCGTCCAGGAGTCAGGCCCCGACCCCCTCCCCAGACCACCAGCGCCGCCACGAGCAGCGCCAGCCCGATTCCTTCCAGAACCGGCGCCCGGGCTCCGCCAACCGCGACGCCACCGCGCGCCCCGCCACTCATGCCCGCACCAGCACCGTCAATGCTCCCGCGTGACATGCCGGCGCTGCCGCTGCCGGAACGCTATGGTGCACGCCCGGGACGGGATCCGCCCATCGGCCCACTTATCGCATGGACCCGCTCGTCAAGGTCAACCGTCGAAGCTTGGACTGGGAATCTCGCCACATTCTGAGCCACTGAATCGCGCCGGCGCAAGGCGGCCCGAGCTGACCAGCCAGGCATAGCCTAAGGTAGAATGTCTGATGGGGCTGCAGCCCCCCATAGGAATCCCGGGACTTCCCGGTCGATGAGAAGCGGACGAGATGACGGAGAACACTGAACTGGGCCGATTTGTGGAACATCCGGACCTGGGCCGGCTGGAGGTCATCGACGATAGTGACCCCTCGCTGCTGACCGTCCGGCGTGAGACCGGCAATACGTTCCGCATCGGCAAGGGAGCCGTGGGCTGGCAGCGGCCCGGTTATGGATCAGATGATCAGACAAGGAGGCACCAGATGGAGACCAAGGTAGTGGAATTCGCCATGGAACGAGAGACGAAGAACACGGTTCGCTACGAAGAGCAAACCTCCGGGCAACCACCCGCGGTAGGGACGCTGTACGTCCAGAAGTGGGCGCTGGGCACCCCGCCCCCGTCTCGGTTACGGATGACGCTCGAGGCTGTCTCCTAGCAAACGCGCCGGTCCTGGCCGCTTGCGGAGGGTACCATCCCACCGGCCAGGGACTGACAGCATCGCTGATCAACGACAGCCTCTCATCGCTGCTGCGGTTGACGCTCGCTCTCAGAAGATGCTACGTTCGCCGCACCCGCCGCGGTTAGCCGCGACGCCGGACGGAAGAAGAAAGGCAGGCTTGTGATAGCTTCACGATCCTTCCAGCCCCCGCTCTTGGCCTTGATTGCCCTCCTCGCGGGCGCCTGCGCCCCGGCGCCCGTAGCGCCCCCCGTCTTGACAGCCGCCGTCGAGGCGCAGCCGGTCCGCGGCGGCACTTTCCGCATCGCTATCCAGAGCGATCTGCCGAGCTTCGACTCGGGCGCCGAGGCGGGCGCCTTCAACCTCTCGGTCGATGGCTTGGTGCAGAGTGGCCTGATGAAGTGGGACAAGAACCCCATCCTCGACCAGGCGAAGGTGACCTGCGACCTCTGCGAGTCCTGGCGGCAGGTGAATGACACGACCTACGAGTTCAAGCTGCGACAGGGCGTCCGCTGGCACAACGTGGCGCCCGTGAACGGCCGCGAGCTGGTGGCCGACGACGTCAAGTACACCTTCGAGCGCATCCAGAACCTGGGCTTCAAGAACCTCCAGGGCTTCGGCCGTCACCTGGAGAAGGTGCGTGCCATCAAACGCATCGACACTCCCGACCGCTACACGTTGCGCCTCGAGCTCGAGCAGCCCCAGGCCATCGCCTTGATGAACTTCGGCGACCCGTGGCTCCTGATGGTGGCGCGGGAGGAGGTCGAAACGGAGCCCGACGGCCTCTTGCGGACCAATCTCATCGGCACCGGGCCCTTCATTCTCAAAGAGTTCACGAAGAAGGTGAGCTACTCGCTGGTCCGCAATGCCGACTACTTCCAGGGGAACCTGCCCTACCTGGACGGGGTGGAGGTGCGCTTCATTCCCGACCCCACCACCACCTTCAACGCCTTCCGAGCAGGCGAGATCCACGATCCGGGCGCCTTCATGGACGAGGAGAAGAAACGGATCGTGGACCAGCAGCACCCCAGCCTTTTCGTGGGCCGGGTCCCCGGGCACACCACGGTGGGCTTTGTCTTCAACAACACGCGCCGGCCCTTTGACGACGTCCGCGTGCGCAAGGCCGTGTATCTCGCCTTCGACCGCCAGGGGCTCATCGACGCCACCCGTTTCGGCTACGCGCAGCTCGTGCGGTGGGTCGCCACGCCCGCCAAGGGGATCTACGCCACTCCGGAGGAGGAGTTGGTGAAGCTGCCTGGCTTCCGCCAACCCAAGGAGCAGGATGTGGCAGAGGCCCGCCGGCTGTTGCGCGATGCCGGCCTTGCCCAGGGTTTCAAGACCACCATGGCGGTCGTGAAGTTCGGCAACGTCGAGGGCAACGCCGAGGTGCTCGCCGAACAGATGCGGAAGGCCCTGGGCATCGAGATCGCTCTCCAGCCCATGGAACAGGCTGTCCACACGAAAGAGACCCTGGCGGGGAACTTCGACCTCTCGGCGCAGTTCGGGCTGGGATCGCAGCCGGATCCGTCGGAGGCGATGTGGTTGCTGGATTCGCGCAACCCGGCCAACGTCGCCGCCTACAAGAACCCCGCCCTCGACGAGCTGGTCGACAAGCAAGGCCGCATCCTGAATCCGGAGGAGCGCAAGAAAGTCTTCTTCCAGATGTACGACATCCTGGATCGCGACGTCCCGGTTCTTCCCGCCTACGCCGACTTCAACTACAAAGGCTATCCCCGGCGCTGCCACGGCATCACCGAGGAGCCCCGCTACAACACGCTGATCCGCTACATGAGCGAGGCCTGGTGCGAGCCGGGCGTGCTGAAGTAGAAGCCGCTGCGCGCTTTGCCCTGTTGCACCGCCTGCACAGCCCAGACCAGTTGCATTTGACGCACCCAGCGGGTCGTGCTAGATTCGGCCCCAGTTGGGTGGCAGGAGGAGACGTCATGGCCTCAGCGACATTGGTGATGTTGGACCCGCGTGCAGCCGTGAACCCCGGTCGGCGCGACCCCGTGCGACCTGTGGACAACCTGCGTGGGAAGACCATCGGCGTGCTCGACAACGGCCTCCAGAACAGCACGCCACTGATGAAGGCGCTGGTGCCGTTGCTTGAAGAGCGCTTCGGACGGGTTCTCTTCCGCACCAAGCCGAGCCAGAGCCGAGGAGCGCCTGGCGAGTGGTTGGAGGAGTTCGCCGCCCAGTGCCACGTCGTCATTACCGGAGTGGGCGACTGAGGCTCCTGCACTTCGTGGAGTGTCCACGACGGCATCGAGATTCAGAAGCGCGGCCGGCCCACGGCAACCCTGGTCACGGACGCCTTCATCGCCCTGGCCGGGGCTGAGGCGAACCTCTTCGGACTGCCCGAACTCCCCCTCCAGGTCGTGCCTCACCATCCTTGGGGGGCAGTGACACAGGACGAATGGCGCGCCGACGCCGAGCGGGCCGTCGAGGGGGTCGCTCGCCTGCTGGCGCACGCCCAGCCCCTCGCCCCCTGACGATGCTTGAGTCTGCCCGCGTCGAAGTACCGGATTCGCTGGAGGCCGCCAACGATTGGTTCGAGCAGGAGCGGCTCGGCGATGGTCTGCCCATCGTCCCGCCCACGGAAGAGCACGTGCTGCGTATGCTGGCGGGGACGAAGCGCGCCCCCGGAGAGGTGGTGGCCCATCTGCCGCCCCGCTGGGCGCCTGCATCCGTGGAGAAGATCGCCATCAACGCCGTGATGGCAGGCTGCCGCCCGGAATACCTGCCGGTGGTGATCGCGGCCGTGGAGGCATTGAACGCCCCTGAGTTCAACCTGTATGGCATCCAGGCAACGACGGGCTATGTGGGCCCGGCCGTCATCGTCAGCGGCGAGATCGCCCGCGAGCTGAAGATCAACGCCGGGACGGGCTGCTTCGGGCCCGGCTGGCGGGCCAACGCGACCATCGGCCGGGCCATCCGGCTCATCCTCCTCTCCATCGGTGGCGGCACCCCCGGCGACATGGACCGGGCCACCTTCGGCTGGCCGGGAAAGTACGGCTTCTGTTTCGCGGAAGACGACACGACGAATCCCTGGGAGCCCCTGCGGGTCGAGCGAGGTTTCGGGGTGGGCCAGAACACCGCCACGGTCGTGGGCGTCAACGCGTTCCTCCCAGTCGTCTCCCAGGCCGCTCTGACCGGCGAAGCCACCCTCGACGGCATGGTGAAGGGGCTGATCGGCAGCGGCGGCGGCGGCCATATGCGCATCGGCGGCTTTGGCAGCGGGACGCCCGTCATCTGCTTCAGCCCCGACACCGCATCGGTGGTGGCCAGGGACATCCACTCCAAGCGCGATATTCAGCGGTACCTGTGGGAGAGGGCTGTGCAGCCCCTGCCACCCGGCGCGACCGACGGCGGGAGCCTGGAGGAGCTGATGGCGCGCTGTGGCAACGTTACGTCCGACGGCATCGTGCATCTCTCGGACACACCCGAGGACATTGTGATCGTCGTCTGCGGCGGCCCCGGAGGTCACTGTGTCCTGTTGCCCGGCTGGGGTGGCCGCAACACCCGCCTGGTAACCCAGGCCATCGGGGACTAGCCCGGGGATTAGTTCCGAATCGCCACCGTCACCGTCCGCATGGCTGCGCCGAAGGTCGGGATGAAGACCGAATGCTTGCCCGGCCCGCCGGCGACGACCACAGTCAGGTCGGCGGCGTCATCGACGATGGGCACCGACCAAGGCGCGCCATCGGCGAAGAGGTGGGGCCGCCGCACCGCCAGCAGCTCCTGGTTGCCCTTCGAGAGGGCGACGAGCGGCACCCGAGCCCGCTCGAAGAGCGCCTCCTTGAGGGCAGCCTTCGAGTAGCCCCCGCTTGCCAGTGTCGCGGCGTGCTCCGGCGAGAGCACGAGCGCCGGGTCGCCCCCCAGGTAGAGGTTGTTGCTGCCCATGGCGGCCAGGGCTCCCGCCAGGCTCAATAGCAACCCTTCGGCGTCGGTGCTCCCCTGGTCCAGGATGTTCAGCGTGCCGGCCGCGGCGATGGCGGTGACGGTGGAATCCTCAGCCCGGTAGCCTCGCTCCACGTGCAACGGCTCCCAGGGGCTCTCCGGCTCGTTTTCGGCGAAGCAGAAGGTGAACTTGCCGGGCTGGCCATGGGTCGCCCGGTCCATCAGCCCCGGCGTACCCCCGCCCACGTTGATCAGAACCAGGCGCAGCGCCCGGCCAACCGTGGCGTTAGCCCGCCAGCCCGGACCCATGCACCCTGCCTCGTTGGAGAACCCCAACTCCCCGGCCAGGGGGCCGTTGATGACGAGGGCCGGCGTCGCCGGATTGGTCGTGGCCTGCAAACCGTAGGCGTTGAAGCGCTCGTCGGCCACCGCCTCGATCGCCGCCACCAGAACCGCCATGTACTCAGGCCGGCAGCCCGCCATGACCGCGTTGACCGCGATCTTCTCCACGGTGGCCTCGGCCCACTTCGGGGGCAGCGTGGCCACGACGCTCGCGGGAGCAGCCGGGCAGGCCGCCAGGAACGCGCGCACCCGCTCCTCGGTCGGCGGGATGATGGGCAGTCCATCGCCCCACCCTCGCTCCAGGAACAGCTCGTAGGCCTCGAGTGGATCATCGCTCGCGGCGACACGCCGCGAAACCAGGGAAATGCTCTCGCCCGCCATTGGCCGCTACTCGGCTGCCCGACGCAGCAATGACTCCTCCAACAGCTCGATCTGTTCGGCCACCACTCGCTCGATGGTCTCCTGGGGCAAGCCATCGAGGGGATGAGGGATCACCAGGAGCGGCAGCCCCTCGGCCCCCATGTACCTGGCCTCCTCCCGAGCCATGGCCGCGAACTTGGTCGTCACCACGGTGACTGTCGGGACGCCCCGTCGTTCCGCCTCGATCGAGTCGTGGATACACCACGACGTGCAGGAGCCTCAGTCCCCCACGCCGTGAATCAGCACGTCGCACGATCGGACGATCTCGTCGAGCACGTCCGCGGGCATGGCCGCCGACTGGATCCGCTTGGCCCAGAGGCGTTGCTCGCTCACGTGGTGGCGCCCCTCGATGGTCGAACGGATCACATCGAGCACGCTGCCCGCGTTGGGCTTCTGGTTGTTCAGCAGGCCCCAGCGGAGCCCCTCGAGACCACGGGCCCCGGCGGCCAGGCTGGCGCTGGAGACCCTGCCGTCCGCCGTCGGATCCAGCAGGTAGACCGTCCGGCCGCCGCCCTCAGTCATCGACTTGCCCGGACCGGCACGCCCGCCTGGCGCCGGAGGGCAGCAAAGACTCTTTCGGCCGTGATGGGCAGCTCGGTGATGCGCACGCCCACGGCGTCCTCGATGGCGTTGGCGATGGCAGGCGCGATGGGGATGATGCCGGTCTCGCCCAGGCCCTTGGCGCCGGCGATCCCGCGCTGGACCTGGCTCTCCTGCAGGATCGTCACGAACTCGCCCGGCAGGTCCCTGAGGGAGGGCATGGGGTAGTCAACGAAAGAACCGTTGGTGGGCTGTCCACCGTCGAAGCAGATCTCCTCCATCAGGGTGTGACCGAGCCCCATGGTGCCGGCCCCCGCGAGCTGCCGGTGGCAGGCCGCAGGATTGATCGCGGTGCCGGCGTCGCCCGCGACGAAGAGCCGGATTACGCGCACCCGACCCGTCGCAGTGTCCACCTCCACCTCGGCTCCCGCGGCCCCGCACATCCAGTGATTGGTGATCTGGGGCGACTGCCCCGTCTGGGCATCGGCGTGCTGGTAGACCGTCTCGTAGGCCCCCTCGCCCACGACGCGCCCGGCCTCGCCCGCCACCAGCCGCACGACGTCAGCGAGGGCGATGCGGGCCGCGGCCGCTGCTGTCCGCCCCCACGGGACCTCCCCTAACCCCTCCTTCGTAAGGAGGGGGACGGCCACCCCCTCCCCGGCGTGGCTCACCACAACCCCATCCTCAATGCTGAGCTCGTCCGCTGCCTCGCCCAATTGCGCAGCCGCGGTGGCGAGAAGCCGCTGGCGCACATCTCGAGCGGCGGCCCACACGGCCTGGCCGACGTGGTGGGTCGCCCGGCTGCCGGCGGTGATGAGGTCGAAGGGTGTGACGTCGGTGTCGGGATGGGCGACCCTCACACGGGACAACGCGCAGCCCAAGGCATCGGCAGCGATCTGGGCCATGGCCGTGCTCGTCCCCTGGCCGACCTCCACGGCGCTGCACAACACGGACACCGTGCCCTCGGCGTCGACCTCGACCCGGGCTTCGGAGCGGCTCGGTGTCAGCACCGCCTTCATCCCGATGGCGAACCCCCGGCCCCGCCGCACCCCCTCCCCCTCAGCCCCGTCTGCGTAATGCCCTCTCCCTCTGGGAGAGAGCCTGCCCTGAGCCTGCCGAAGGGGTTGGGTGGGGGCCGGTTGCCCGAGGGTGTGCCCGTGTCCTCGGGGGCCGTCAGACCCACCGCGAGCAGACCTCAGAGATGCCTCCACCCCATCGAGGAGCCCGGGCAGGTCGACTCCCTGCATCACCGTGCCCGTGGGGTGCTCCTGGCCGGGCCGCAGGAGATTGCGCCGGCGCAGCCCCAGCGGGTCGAGCCCCAGCTCGCGGGCCAGGCGGTCCATCTGCGACTCGTAGGCCCAGCAGAGCTGGGACACGCCGAAGCCCCGGACGGGCCCCGTCGGCGGCAGGTTCGTATACACAGAGTAGGAATCGATCCGGACGTGCGGGATGTCGTAGGGTCCCGTCCCGGTGAGACCCGACTTCTGGGCGATGCGCGGCCCGATGTCGGCGAAGGCGCCGCTGTCCCACACCGCCTCGCACTCGGCCGCCACGAGCCGGCCGTCCCGGTTGGCCCCCGTCTTCAAGCGCACGAACGCGCCGTGGTTGTTGACCACGAAGAACTCCTCCTCCTGGGTGAGGAGGACCCGCACCGGCCGGCCCGTGATCTTGGCCAGGGCCGCGGCCACGGGCTCCAGCTTCATGTAGGTCTTGCCGCCATAGGCGCCCCCCACCGGGCCAACGATCACGCGCACCTGCTCCAGCGGCACCCCGAACATCAGGGACAGAAAGCCGCGCACGATGTGGGGCGACTGGGTGGCCGACCAGACGGTGATCTGCCCACCGGCGTCAACCCGGGCGATGGTGATGTGGGGCTCCAGAGCTCCCGGCTGGTTGCGCGGATACCGGTAGGTCCCCTCGATCACGACGTCGGCCGCGGCAAAGGCGGCGTCCACGTCGCCCCGGCGCAGGCGGTAGTGGAGGTTGACGTTGGTGGCCGCGGTGGGGCGCAGGTTGGCCAGGTCTTCGAAGGCGCGCGAAGACCGCACCTGCTCGTGGATGAGGGGAGCCTCGGGCTTCCGGGCCTCCAACGGGTCGAAGACCGCGGGAAGCTCCTCGTAGTCCACGCCCACCAGGTCCGCTGCTGCCTCCGCCTCCTCGGCCGACTCGGCGACCACAGCGGCCACGGGCTCGCCCACGTGGCGCACCCGTCCGATGGCCAGGGGGCTCTGGTCCAGGAAGGCGGGCCCCCAGTAGGGCTCGACCAGCAGCGGCAGGAGATGGTCGCCGGTGACCACGGCCAGCTCGGCGCCCAGCTCGTTGGCCATGTCCACCGCGCGGCGGAGTTGGTCGCGCGTCATGTAGGCGCTCATGTGGATGTCGCTCATCTGAGCGATGCGCAAGCCATC
>Ga0209514_10006705_pt1 | contig 13983 bp, 12 predicted proteins | sample Subgrocontami58m_FD_187452 | JGI IMG/M metagenome (GOLD analysis project Ga0209514, IMG submission 187452) | Subsurface groundwater microbial communities from S. Glens Falls, New York, USA - GMW37 contaminated, 5.8 m (SPAdes) (version 3) | ecosystem: Environmental > Aquatic > Deep subsurface >...
TGTGGGGATCGCGCCGAGTGATCAGGCGCGATTGTTTGAGAAATTCTTCCGGGTCAAACATCGTGAGACGGCTGGCGTGAAAGGGAGCGGTTTAGGGTTAGCCATTGTCAAATCAATTATCGAGCGGCATGGTGGAAAAGTTTGGGTCGAGAGCCGTTTGGGTCAGGGCAGTACGTTTTATTTTGCGCTGCCGGTTTAGCAGATGGCTGATAGCATATCGCACATCGCATATTGCCACGCGAAGCGGCCATAAGCGATAAGCCATTAGCCATCCTCTGTTTTGTGGTAAACTTGCGACATTGTGTTTCAAAGGCGGGCAAGCTTTCACCGCCTTGTTGAACACTTTCCGCTCTTAGCTGTGCCTCCCCGCACAGACTGAGGGCATATCCCAAGGAAAGGAGATTAGAGAAATGCCTCAATATGAAATTGCCTTCATCGTTCACCCCGAGGTGGACGAAAATGGTGTGGCTGAACTCGCCGAAAAAGTGCAGGGTTGGGTCACGGCTGGCGGCGGCACCGTAGAAAAGGTGGAACGTCAGGGCAAGAAGCGCTTAGCATATCCGATCCGCAAACAACGCGAAGGTCATTATGTTTTGTTGCAAACTGCCATGAAGCCTAGCGGTCCGCTTGAGATCGAGCGCAACTTGCGCTTGACCGAGCAGGTGATGCGCTTCATGATCACCAAAGTGGAAGTGATGGTTGCCACTGCGCCCGTCGCCGCCACTGCCGAGACGGCACTCCCAACCCCGTCGCCGACGAATTAAAAGATCGAGTCTGTTGAATTTTTTTTGGATTGAGAGGAGACGACTGAGCCATGAGTAGAGGATTGAATAAGGTCATGATCATCGGCAACCTTGGACGTGATCCAGAAATGCGGTACACCCCTAGCGGGCGACCGGTCACTACATTTACAGTTGCCTGTTCGCGCGCTTGGACTACGCCCGATGGAGAACGCCACGAAGAGACCGAATGGTTCAATGTGGTGTCGTGGGGTAAGTTGGCAGAAACCTGCAAGCAGTATTTGGTAAAAGGATCGCATGTGTATGTAGACGGTCGCTTGCAAACTCGCTCGTGGGATGATCCCGAAGGCAAACGCCATTCGCGCACCGAGCTGGTCGCCAACGAAATGATCATCCTCGACAATCGCAGCAATCGTTCTCACTCCAACGAGCAACAGACGACGACCACTCCGGAACAGCAACCACCGGAGCCCGATGATGAGTTTCCGTTTTAAGTTTTAAGAAGGAGTAACTATTTCCATGAGTGATGAACGTTATCGCGGCAATCGCGAAGAAGAAGAATATGAGGGCGGCGATGAGCGTGGTGGGCGTTATGTCCGTCGCGCCCGCGTCTGCCAATTTTGCGTCGAGAAAATTAAAGCCGTTGACTACAAGCAGGTCGATCTGATCCGCAAGTATGTCACCGAACGCGGCAAGATTCGTCCTCGCCGTCAAACAGGCGCCTGCGCCAAACATCAGCGCATTGTAAACGAAGCGGTTAAGCGCGCTCGACACATGGCACTACTGCCGTACGAAGGCGGCAACGAAGCCGTCGCCACACGCTAACATCGTCGTAATCGTCAGTCGTCTGGCATTGCACACGGGCATAGGATGAACCTATGCCCGTTTCATGTCTCATCAATTTATAGAAGTAAACGCATTCAAGGAGAACACGGCATGACACAAAGTAAGCCGCCAAAAATTTTACACAAAAAACATATCGCCCGCGCCCAGCGCGAGGCAATTTTACGGCGATGGGTTATCGGAGTGAGCCTCGGTATTGTGGCATTGATCGTCGCCGTGATCGGCTATGGCGCTTTAGATCAATACGTCATTCAACCGAAGCAGCCTGTCGCTAAAGTCGGCAGCACCGAGATCGGCACCGACACGTTTCAGAAAGCAGTCAAGTATCAACGCTATGTTTTGATCCAAGAGTATTTTCAAATAGCGCAGATCGCGCAGTTCTTCGGCAACGATCCGTATTATCAACAACAACTGGAGCAGATCGCCTTTCAGTTGACGAACTCGCCAACCATGGGGCGGCAAGTGTTGAACAACGTGATTGACGAAGAGATCATCCGTCAAGAAGCGGCGAAGCGCAACATCACGATACCGTCAAGTGAAGTGGATAAAGCTCTGCAAGAAGCCTTCGGCTATTTTGCCAATGGGACTCCGACCCCGGCTCCCACCCTCACCGCCGCGCCGACGGCGACTCTCACCCTGACTCCGACTCTTGTGCCGGGGGTGACGCCGACTCTCGTCCCGACCGTCGCGCCCACCGCCACCAGCGAACCAACACTCACGCCCACTGCGGGTCCCTCGCCCACGCCGTTGCCGACGGCAACACCTTACACCTTTGAAGGCTATCAGAAATCATTTGGCGACTTCACATCGAACCTCACCAAAACCAGCGGCATGACCGGCGCAGATCTTCGCCGCCTGATCGAAACGAATTTACTACGCAAGAAATTGCAAGATGACATCGCCAAAGATGCGCCGCGTGATACCGTTGAGGCAAAGAGCCGCCACATCCTCGTCGCCGATGAAGCAACCGCAAAATCAATTATCGAGCGACTGCAAAAGGGTGAGGACTTCGCTAAACTCGCCGCGCAACTTTCCACCGACACTTCCAACAAAGACGAGGGCGGAGATTTAGGAACGCAACAACCCGGCGTGTTTGTGCCGGAGTTCGATCAAGTGATCTTCAACGCATCCATCGGGCTTTACCCCACGCCGGTGAAGACCACATTTGGCTATCACATCATCGAAGTTCTTTCGCGCGCGCCGCGCAAATTGACCGACGAAGAATATCAACAAAAACAAGGTGAGACCTTCGCCAAATGGTTGAGCGATCAACGTAACAACACCGCTCTGGTAACGGAATATGATCGATGGAAAACATCCATCCCCAATACGCCGACTGTTGAGAGCATACAAAGCGAACAAGCCACAGCCCAAGCACAGACCGCCACGGCGACGAAGAAATAACGACCAACCTCGTAGGGGCGATGCATGCATCGCCCCTACTTCTTTTCATACCGAAAATCACAACACGCCGCACCCTGCATGATCGTCTGCGTGCGAGACAACTTAATGTCGTCGTTGAATCCTTCAATTAACGATTCGTCGCGATTGCACGATAAGATCGCCCCAAGTTCGGGGATGCCTAAGGCGCGATACATCTCGGCGTAATGACAGCGCGTAACGTTGAAAGAAAGTTTTCCGTCAGTCTGCTCCAGCACATCCATCTCTAACGCATCATCTTTCTTCCAATTCGCTAACGACTCGACAAAATCGTTCACCCGGTTCCCGTAGCGCTGCGCTAACGCCGCGCCCTGCTCACGCGCAATGGCAATGATCGTCTGGCGCACGATCTCCAGAACTTTCTCACGCCCGAACTCCTTGCCCAGCGAATCAATAAGCGGCATTAAAATCCGCGCTTCAATTTCGCGGCGTTTAAGAACGCCAATGTCGTTTAATGTGTCAGGAGATATTGCCATGATATACATTCCTTTCGTATTACTGGACTCATGCTCAAGCGATTGAAATCGCAACAACACAAGGCGAAGCCGCTCTGCGGCGGCTAACCTGCCAGCCCGCGTAGGCGGGTTTTGCTTTTTGTTGCCGCGATTTTAATCGCCGCACGAAATGCACACTACGCCGATCATACATCGCGTGCTAAAATAAAGCACCATTCAAGTTCACCACAGAGGAGAAGACATTCAATGGAAATCACAACCCGCGATTACAAACGTGTAAGCGTTATCCGAGTCACCGGGCGCATCGATTCATCCACCGCGCCACAGTTTGAAGAGAAATTAAACGATCACATCAAAAACGGTCACATCCACTTAGTGCTGGAAATGGATGGCGCCGACTACTTAAGCAGTGCCGGCGTCCGCACCCTCATCTCAACTCAAAAGACGTTGAAAGGCAAAGGCGGAGAAGTGACACTGGCTCAACCGTCGCCGCGAGTCAAAGACGTGTTAGAGCTTGCCGGACTCGGACCGCTCTTTCACATCTACGACAAAACCGAAGCGGCTGTTGGAGAAGCTTAAACACCCTCTCTCATTAATAGCCACTCTAAAGACACAAAGGCGCATTGGCACAAAGTTTTCAGACCCTCTTTGTGTCGGCGAGTCTTTGTGTCTTTGCGTTAACGAACACGATCTTGATTCGTCATTGCGAGCGCTTTTTGCGAAGCAATCTCCGGGCGCGGCTTGGAGATTGCTTCGTCGCTTCGCTCCTCGCAAAGACGCTCTAAGTTAGTGACACCCTCCTTGGTCTGGATCTATCTCGTCATCTTAGTCGTCGCGTTGTCCGGCGCCGGTTTTATTTTATACCGCCGTTGGCAGTCGCGTCGCGCTCTCGTCGCGCGCCTCGACGAACTCTCCAAGTTTGCCGACGCCGGTCAACGCATCCTCAACGCCCCATTCGATCTTCATCAACTGGCGCAGCGCATTTACATAGAAGCCGGAGAGATCGTAGATGTCGGCATCTTTCAACTCGGACTCTTTGACGGTGATCGCTATCGCCTGTTGATCTGGATCATGGATGGCGAAGCGCGCCCTCTGCGCGAGTTCAGCCTCACGCCCAACTCACTCGGCATCGTCGGCTGGATGCGTGAAAGCCGCCGCAGTTTGCTCGTGCGCGATTTTGAAAAAGAGATCGACTCACTCCCCGCCAAGCCGCGTTATATATCAGATGATCCGCCGCGCTCCGCCGCCTTTGTGCCGTTAATGGTCGGGGATGCCGTCTTGGGTGTGATGGCGATTCAGAATCGGCAGCCCGATGCGTTTAGCGAAGAAGATTTGCGTTTGCTTTCGATCATCGCCAATCACGCCGCAGCAGCATTGCAAAACGCGCGCTTGCTCGATCAAGCCCAGCGCCGCGCCACACAACTCGAACTTCTTTCCGAAGTCGCCCAACAGATCAACGCATTGCAATCACTGCCCGCGCTCTACTCGCAAATCGTTAACCTCATCGCCGAAAAGTTCAGCGAATACCATGTGAGTTTTTTTGAGATCGAAGCCGAGCATTTGAATCTGCGCGCGACGACGAACCCCGATCACATTGGCAAGACGATCACGATCCGCGTGGGCGAGGACATCGCCGGTGAAGCCGCCGCTACAGGCGAACCGATCATTAAACAAGAACTGCCCGAATACATGCAGACTGAAGAACCGACTCATCCGCACAGCACACTCGTCGTCCCAGTCAGTATCGGCAAACGCGTGCTGGGCGTCCTGGAGATTCGCAGCCACGCTCTTTTCGACCAGAGCGTAGTTTCGGTATTTCGATCTCTTGCCGCGCAGATCGCCATCGCCATCCTTGAAGCGCAAAATTACGCCTCACTACAAGAAGAGGCCTGGAGCAACGCCGCGCTGCTGCAAGTTGCCGAAGCAGTGGCGGCATCCCCGTCGCTCGATGTGAGTCTGCAAACGGTATCACGTCTCACGACAATGTTAGTCGGCGTGGATCGAGTAGCGATCTATCAACGGAATGATGCCGACTCAAAATTTCATTTGACTCATCACGAAGGATTGGGGGATGCCGTCTCCGCGTTGCAGCGATCACCTGTGTCACCGTCTGAGCTCGGCGTGAACGAAACCCACGTTGCCGCCGCCGCGCTACACACCACCCTGCCGCCCGATCTCGCCTCAGCCTTTGAATGTGATCAAGGAATGGTTTGGTCGTTGTGGGCGCGCGGTGAATTGCTCGGCGCGTTAGTCGTTGAGCAAAGAGACGCGCTCGGCAAACGGTTGCAAATTCTTGACGGCATCGCTCATCAACTTTCGATGGCGATGGAGAACGCGCGTCTGGCGCGTGAGGTGGCAGTGCAGCAACGCATGGAACGCGAGATGGAAGTCGGGCGCGATATTCAAGCGAGCTTCTTGCCCGATGCCTGCCCGATCATCGAGGGTTGGAGCGTGTGTTCTTATTGGCAAGTGGCGCGGCAAGTTGGCGGCGACTTCTACGATTTTATTCAACTGCGTCCCGATGAGGAAAGCAACGAGCGTTGGGGAATTGTGATCGCCGATGTGGCTGATAAAGGAGTCCCGGCGGCGCTGTTCATGGCGCTGTCACGCACGTTGTTGCGCTCGGTGGCTATCAACCGCGTTTCACCTGCCGATACTTTAGAACGCGTGAATCAATTTATTTTAAATGATGCGCGATCTAATTTGTTTGTTACCGTTTTTTACGCCGTGTGGACTCCGCGCACCGGACATTTTGTGTATGCCAACGGTGGACACAACCCGCCGTTATTGATTCGCGCTCACGGAGACTCTTCGTCGCTAACGCGCACCGGCGCCGCGCTCGGCGTATTTGAAGAGGCGCAATACCAAGAGCAAGAGATCGCGCTGCACAAAGGCGATTTGATTTTGCTCTACACCGACGGTCTCACGGATGCGATCAATGCCCAGAGCGAAGATTTTGGATTACAGCGCGTGACGAACATCGCTGCTAAAGTTCATACTCAACCTGCCGCTAACATTCAATCGGCTATTGTCGCCGCCGTCGCCGCCCACGTCGGCGGCAGCGAAGCGTTTGATGACATCACGATGGTGGTGGTCAAACGTGATGCGTGATGAGTGATACGTGTTGCGTATTACGGAATACGAGATACGCAATACGCACAATCGAAAGGATATTAAAATGAAATGGATCACCCGTTCCCATGTTCACGTTGATCGAGTCGCTTGCCCGTGGCTCATCACCCGATTCGTTGACAATGAAGCCGAGTTTTTATTCGTGCCAAAAAATCAAATAGACAAAGTTGTAAAAGAAACAGGCGCGATCCCCTACGATGCGCCCAATGTCGAATTGGGACATCACGAAGGACGATGCTCATTTGAATCGATCATTTTAAAATATGGTTTGACCGAACCCGGGCTGCTGCGTCTCGCCAAGATCGTCCACGCCGCCGATGTCGCCGAAGATATTGACAAAGACCCCATCGCGCGCGGACTTGAAGCAATCGCTTCGGGCTACAGTCTCCTCTATCCTGAAGATGTAGAAAATCTTTGGCATCAGTTTGAAGTGTATGATGCGCTGTATGCGTGGTGCAGGCTGCAAGTGGCAGGCGGCAAGTAACGTATTGCATATTTCGTATTGCGTGCAATCACTTCTGTCATTCCGAGGAGCACCCTGAGCGGAGCGCGTGGTTTTCGCGCGAAGTTAGCATCCTGAACGTAGGTGAAGGACGAAGGGCGCGACGAGGAATCTCTTTGACTAGCCCCAGAGATTCCTCGCGGAAGGACGCCGCTGAAACTTAAGTTTCTCCCGCCTGCGGGTCGCGCAGAGACCGACGCGGTTTCTAAAACCGCGTCGGTCTGCCCGCGATGGGATACTCGGAATGACATTAATCTAAAAGGAAATTACTTCATGCCAAAATCTTTACCCCGAAACAAAGTGAAAAAGAATGAAACATGGAACTCCGAAAGCGTCTTCGCCACGCCCGAAGCCTTTGAGAGCGAACTGAAAAACTTCGTCGAGAGCCTGCCCGCGATTAAAAAGTTTCAGGGTCATCTTGGCGAGAAGCCCGACAATTTAATTGAGGCGATGGGTGTTCTGGAAAAATTGCAAACGCGCGCCAACAAGATTCGGGTGTATGCCAATATGTCGCACTCAGTGGACACCGCCGATCAAAATGCGGCGGCGATGAACGGCAAGGCGGTGAGCGCATTGGCTCAACTGCGCGCGGCGGCATCATTCATTGACCCCGAACTGTTGAGTCTCGGCAAAGATAAATTAGGAAAGTGGATCAACGATGATCCGCGCTTGAAACTTTACGCGCACTACGTGGACGATCTCTTCCGCAAACAAGCGCATGTGCGCAGTGCGGAAGTCGAAGAGATACTCGGCATGTTGCAAGACCCCTTTCGCGGCGCGGCAGGCACCGCCGGTATGTTGGCAAACGCCGATTTTAAATTCAAAGCGGCGAACGACAGCAAAGGCAAAAAGATCGAGCTTACCCAAAGCACGCATGACCGCATGATGGGCAGTCCAGATCGTAAGACACGACAGACGGCGTGGGAGAACTATCGCGATAAATATCTGGAATACAAGAACACGCTCGCCAACAACCTTGGCACTTCGATTAAACAAAACGTGTTCAACATGCGCGCCCGCAAATTCGATTCGTCGCTGGAGTCCACGCTCTACGATCACAACATCCCCATCGAAGTCTTTCACAACTTGATTGACGCTTTCAAGAAACATCTTCCGTTATGGCATCGCTATTGGGAGATTCGCCGCAAAGCGTTGGGCGTTAAAGTCCTGCAACCGTACGATGTGTGGGCGCCGCTCAGCAAAAAGAAAGTCGGCGTCCCCTTTGAGCAAGCGGTGGATTGGATCTGCGACGGACTCGCGCCGCTAGGCGACGACTACGTGCGCCTGATGCGAAAAGGCTGTCTTGAGGATCGCTGGGTAGATCGCTCGCCGAATGCAGGCAAACGTCAGGGCGCGTTCTCTAATCGTTCCACGCCCGACATGCACCCCTTCATCTTGATGAGCTACAACGACAACGTGAGCAGCCTCAGCACGCTGGCGCACGAACTCGGTCACTCGATGCACGGTTATCTTTCGTGCCGCGCCCAACCGATGATCTACACCCAATACTCGTCCATTGTTGCCGAGACCGCCTCTAACTTTCATCAAGTGATGACGCGGGCACATCTGCTTGATAACAACAAAGACAAAAATTTCCAGATCAATATCCTCGAAGAAGCGATGGGCAACTTTCACCGTTACTTCTTCATCATGCCCACGCTCGCCCGCTTTGAACTCGAAACGCATCAGCGCATCGAGAAAGGTCAAGCCCTCACCGCCGATTCGATGATCGAGTTGATGGCGGATTTATTCAGCGAAGGCTACGGCGGCAAGATGAATGTAGATCGTCAGCGAGTCGGCATTACATGGGGAACGTTCACGACCCATATGTACATTGATTACTACTCGTTCCAATACTCCATCGGCATCTCCGCTGCGCACGCGCTGGGCAAACGCCTCCTCGATCAGCAGCCCAACGCCGTCGAAGATTATTTAAATTTCCTCAAAGCCGGTTCATCGGTCTATGGCATCGAACTCTTTAAACAGGCGGGCGTGGATATGACGACGACAAAGCCGGTTGAAGACACGTTTGCGATATTAGAGGGGTATGTGGATCGGTTGGAGAAATTGACAAGCAAATAATTAAACGAAGAGACGACCCAACGGGTCGTCTCTTTTTTTCACGGGGAGACCGTCACTCCTGCGGAAGGCTAAGCACAATTCATGCTATACTCGCCAGAGCAATGAGAGCAAACATCATTGAACGTAAAGGGCGAATCGAAGATTTAGATCGATCCTTCGATCTAAAATTTTGGCAAGCGCAAGAACCTCAAGCGCGGTTCGCGGCGACTTGGGAATTAATTGTTCATGCCTTTGCCGTTAAGGGAAACGATGTTCGTCAACTCCGACTTCACCGATCTATTGAAACTTTTCAACGACAACCACTTTCCTCATCCGAAACAAAAACATCAACAAAGCAACGGGTAAAGCGCAAAAGCAAAAAGAAATAACGATCACTCACGGGATTACTATCAGCTGGCATCCTCTTCCCCAATCATTGCCCCGCCCACCACCTCACTACTCACCAACTTCCGATTCGCATCAAACGTTAGTGATACTTCAATCTGCTGAAAGCATCGCGCCTTGCCCATTAACATCTTGCGACAAATATAGGTCTGCTCGCCGCTCTCGCTATACTCTGCGCTCAAATCGTTGTTCAAGTTAATTTGCGCGTGGATGATCTCACCGCAACGATTGCACTTCACCACGAGATCGTAAAACGGCGAAGTGGGTTTGCCAGCAGAACCACCAAAAAGTTGTTTAAGAAAATTCATCAAGGCGTCTTATGCACCCACCGTTCCGACAGACGCATGACCAAGAAGCCAAGCCCAAACGCAAAGACCAGATGCAGGATTATGGGAATAACCCAACGTGGTGGAACATCTAAGAAGGCATCTTCGAACCCCAAAAGATAAAATTCTGCCGCAACTAATATAACGGTTAAGATTGGCGCTGCCACTGCTGCCCATAACGTTTTACGCCACCACAACACTATGGCAACTCCCAGTGAAATAGCCAACGGGATCAAGAATAAACACCACAACAACCGAACAGATTGGTAGAACATAAAGAAATTTGCTATGCCCTTATAAAAATAACTGGAACTTAACATGTGGTAAGCAAACTCACCTACAAGTGAATTGGGATTTTGATTTTGAATGCCCATATATTGACACCACATGAGAGTTGTTGCATCCAGATTTGGTGTAAAACATATAGCAACACCGTACTGGAAACTGAGAAACAAGCCCCAGAGCAACATCAACGGCAAATATAAGGATAGAAAAATCCATATTGGCCGTGTATGGTAAAACGACGCCCACAAATAGCCGCGTACAATAGTGGTTTTCGAAATTGAACTGGCAAGCCACAAAGGAGAAGGGCTGGTAGTAATGTAACCTCCTACCGTTACTACAGCTATCGCTGTGTACAATAGTAATAAAATAAACACGTAAGGTACCGGATCACTTACCCAATAAATTAAAGGCTGAGAAAACCGCAACCGCACAAACGTTATTGCATCAAGAGACATGGCATTGAAGAATGGCCAAAGCCCCATCCCAATGCCCAATACAAACATCCCCAGCATCAACCAAAAGGTTCTCCGTCCCGACAACCATGTAGGGGCTGAGGTCAGTTCAACGAACACAGGATTCTTAAACATGGTGATCTCCTTTACTGAAATTGATGTCACCTAATAATCGGAGTACGAAATCGCAATCTTCACGCTCCGCTTCTTACAACAAGTGTATACCTCTTAATTCGGTTTCACTACCGCCTTCACCACTTTACCCGCTTCTACATCTTCTAACGCCGCATTCATCTCACTCAATTTATACTCGCGCGAGATCATCTTCTCCCAACCCACGCGATCACCGTGCCGCGCTAACACATTGACCATGCGATAGAAATGGCTGAAGTCCGATCCCCAACAGCCGCGAATCTCTAAATGCTTTTTGTTGATCTCCAAATGCGGATTGATCGCCACATCACCGGCATCGGTGTATTGACCGACGATCACATAACGCCCGCCGTCGCGCGTCATCTGCATCCCTTCCTTCACAGCGTGGGTCACACCCGTCGCTTCAATCGTAATGTCGGCGCCGCGCCCGCCGCTTAACGCTTTCACTTGATCGACTCGCTGCGCCGGAGTCGTCCCCATCACCGAGATCGTTTCATCTACGCCAAAAGCTTTCGCCGTCGCTAATCGGTTGGGCGGATCACCCAGCACAATGACCGCGCCCGCACCGGAGATCAGCGCAAGGATGGCGATGTTGAGTCCCACCGGTCCACTCCCTTGCACCGCCACCACATCACCGAGCGTGATCGCCGCGCGCTCAATGGCATGAACCGCAGTCGGCAAACCACAACCGGCAGCGATCAATCTTTCGGGCGGCACATTCGCTGGCAAGCGAATCGTTTTCACTTTCGGTTTGAGATAGATTTGTTGACACCAACCGCCGAGCAAACCATCGTTGGCAGAATAAGTGATGCCATATACTTTGCGACTCGGGCAGCGCGTGGAAGTTTTGGCGACGAGACAATACCAACAGTTGTTGCATGTCTCATGCACATCCAAGAACGTCACGGTGTCACCGACGTTTACAGTGCGACCCTCAACATCGTTCACCGTCCCGCCGGTTTCGATCACGCGCCCGACCGAGACGTGACCCGGAATGATCGGATACGGAACTCCGGCGAGTCGTCCGTGATGCAAATGCACATCCGTGCCGCACACTTCGGAGAAAATTGTTTCAAGCAAAATACCGCCCGGCTCTACTTTGGCGGCAGGCAAGTTTTGCACTTCGATGGGTTTGTTAGGGGCGGTCATGACGGCGGCGAGTGGCATTTTGTTATCTCCAAAAAGATTTAATCGCAGAGTTCGCGGAGAGCGCGGAGATTCTAAAAAATATTCTCAGCGTTCTTTGCGCTCTCAGCGGTTTAAGAGAATCAACCCTTGCGACCAAATTGTTTTTCGAGCATATCCACACTCAAATGAATCATCGTCGGTCTGCCGTGCGGACAGGTGCGTGGCGATTGGCACGATTCGAGTCGGCGGATTAGTTCGAGTTGTTCCTGCATCGAGAGAGTCTGTCCGGCTTTAACGGCGGCGCGTTTACACACACGAGCAATGAGTCGCGCTTCCACTTCGGCAGCAAGAGGAGTCTCGTCTTCCTCAAAATCTTCCACGAAGACGCGCACGGCGCGAGCGGGATCGATCTTGCCTAACACCATTGGCAATGAGCGCACCAAAAAGGTGTTGCCGCCAAATTGCTCAATGGTGAAGCCGAGATGATTGAGCGTTTCGATCTGTGAGTTGAGCATCGCGGCGGCGGCAGGAGTGACCTCAACGGCAACGAGATCGAGAAGCGGTTGCGATGCCATTTGATTCGCCGCATGTTGCAAACTAAACGCTTCATACAACACTCGTTCATGCGCGGCGTGTTGATCCACCAAATACAAACCATCGGGTCCTTCGGCGACGATGTAGGCAGAACCGATTTGACCGATGACTCTTAGTAAGGGGACATTTGTTGAAGGCAAAGGTTGTTGCCCTGTTGGTAATTGGTAATTAGTAATTACTGATTGTTGATTGCTGATTTCTGATTGATAAGCAGGAGGAATCGAGTCGGCGTCAAAGCGTGGCGGGATGGAAGAAAAATTCTGTCCACTGCCCACTGTCCACTGTTCACTGTTTACTGACCACTGACTCGGTTGTATTTGCGGCACGGGGGCGCGTTGAGTTAAAGTGCGGCGCACGGCGCGTTCAACAGAGGAGAAGGCTTCATCGCTTTTTCTAAAGCGCACTTCGGCTTTGGCGGGGTGAACGTTTACATCCACATCAGGCGCGGGGACTTGCATCATAATCAACACAATGGGATAACGCCCGACCATGAGCATGGTGTGATACGCCTGCATCACGGCGGCAGAGAGGCGCATATCTTGAACCCAGCGCCCGTTGACGAACAAAGTAATTTCTTTTCGATTAGATCGATTCAGCGATGGCGGCGAAATGAATCCGCTTACTTGGATTTTGGAAGTTTGATATTGGAAGTTTGGTTTTTCGTGAAGGGCTTTAGGCCACTCGTCAGAGTCGTCGGCGTCCGCGACGGGTGGCGACGGAAAGTCGAGTGGGTCGGTGGTGAGTTCGATCATCTGCCGCGCAATATCAACGCCATAGACATTGATCATCACTTCGCGCAGATCACCATTGCCCGACGATTGAAAGACGTTACGATTATCAAAGTTAAGTCGAAAGCGCACATTCGAATACGCCATCGCATAGCGCGTGATGAGGTTAGAGATATGCCCCCGCTCGGAGACTTCGGATTTTAAAAACTTGAGTCGCGCCGGAACGTTGAAGAAAAGATTCTCAACGGTGATGACCGTGCCTTGCGGCGCGCCGATCACATTTTTGTTGACCAGAGTCGCGCCCTCAAATTTTATTTGCGTGCCATCGTTTTCAGTTTGGGCGCGGGTGATCATGCTCGTGCGCGAAACCGATGCGATAGAAGCGAGCGCCTCACCGCGAAAGCCCAACGTGCTAACGGAAAAAAGATCGTCGGCGGAAGTGATCTTGGAAGTAGCGTGACGCGCAAAGGCAAGTTCAACTTCATTCGCGGGGATGCCGACTCCGTCATCCGAAACGCGAATCAAGTTGCGCCCCCCACCCTCAATCTCCACGTTGATCGTTTTGGCTTGGGCGTCGAGCGCGTTTTCGATTAATTCTTTGACGACAGAGGCGGGACGTTCAACGACTTCACCGGCGGCAATTTGTGAGGCAACATCTTCGGAGAGGAGACGAATGGGCATAGCGGAATTATAAAGGATGAATGATGAAGGATGAATGTAGAATAAGAGGCAGCGAATG
>Ga0209514_10006706_pt1 | contig 13983 bp, 11 predicted proteins | sample Subgrocontami58m_FD_187452 | JGI IMG/M metagenome (GOLD analysis project Ga0209514, IMG submission 187452) | Subsurface groundwater microbial communities from S. Glens Falls, New York, USA - GMW37 contaminated, 5.8 m (SPAdes) (version 3) | ecosystem: Environmental > Aquatic > Deep subsurface >...
GGCGGCCGCTACGACGGCACGATGGGGGTCGTCACCGCGCTCGAGGTGTGCCGCCTGAACCACGAGCTCTCGCTCGGCCTGCCGCTCCAGCTGATCTCGTTCCTCGAGGAGGAGGGCTCGGGCTTCGGCCAGATGCTGCTCGGCAGCCGCATCATGGCGCAGCGGGTGACCGGGGAGGAGCTGAAAGAGCGCTTCCTCGCGCTCGACGACGGGCGCAGCTTCTGGGAGCACGCACGTGAGGCCGGCTACGAGCCGGAGCGCTGGCGCGAGTCGGCTCGTGTGCTCGACGGCCTGACCGGCTGGATCGAGATGCACATCGAGCAGGCGCGTGTGCTCCAGGACACGGGGAACAGGGTCGGGATCGTGACCGCGATCGCCGGCTACGTGCACGCCGACGTGATCGTGCTCGGCCGCGGCGACCACGCAGGCGCGACGCCGATGGACTTCCGGCTCGACCCAGGGCTGCCGCTGGCCGAGACGATCCTGGAGCTCGAGCGGCTCGCCCGCGCCGCCGGGAAGGGCACCGTCGGCACGGTGGGGGAGATCGAGGTCCACCCGAGCCTCATCAATGCGATTCCGGAGCGGATCCGGTTCTCCCTCGACATCCGCGGCGTGGACGAGGACGCCTATCGCGGCGTCGCCCGCGACATCGCCGCCTTCGCCGTTTCGGCCGCAACTCGGCGCGGGCTGACGGCGGAGGTGCGCGAGCGCCAGACGCTCGCTCCGACGCCGCTCGACCCGCGCATCGTCTCGGCGCTCGAGGAGGCCGGCCGCGCGACGGGCGAGCCGATCCTGCTGATGCCGTCAGGCGCGGCGCACGACACGATGTGCGTCGCCGATCGCATCCCCTCCGCGATGGTCTTCGTTCCCTGCACGGACGGCATCAGCCACTCGCCGCTCGAGCACGCCGAGCCGGCGGATGCCGCCCTCGCGGCCGAGATCATCCTGAACGCGATTCGGGCGCTGGCCTAGAGCCCCCCGCCCCGGTCTCGGCGGCGAGCTCGCGCGCGCTCGGGAGCAGGAGGAGTGCGACGGCCCAGAGGGCGGCGACGGCGACGAAGCCGGCCCGCCCGCCGCCGGGAAGCGAGAACGCGAGCCCGAGAAGGGGGGTGCCGACGAGGATGACGACGCTCGCGGCGCCGTTGACGAGACCGACCGCGGCCGCCTGGGCGTCGGGTCGCAGCCGGGCGGCCCCCGTGAAGGCCGGCGCGAACGGAATGCCGGCGGCGACCCCGATCAGCAACGCGCCGGCGACGGTGAGCGCGGGCGGGCTCGCCGCTGCGACGGCGAGCGTTCCCAGCGCGCCCCCGATGAGGCTCGCGCCCACGGCGGCACGCATCCGGCCGGGATGAGCGTGCAGGATCCAGCCGCCGAGCGGACGCGAGACCACGCCGAGCACGAGCGTCAGCGCCCCGATCGTGCCCGCCGGCCCTCTGCCCATCCCTCCCTCGCGCTGGAGGAGCGTCACCACCCAGTTGCCGAGCACGACGCTCAGCCCCAGCGAGGCCGAGAAGAGCACGGCGAGCCGGTACAGCCGCACATCCCGAAGGACGCCGCTCGGGACGTGCGCCTGTCGCGGATGCCGGTGCCGAGGCCCGTCCGCAGGCCCCGCCAGGAGCAGCACCAGACCACCGAGGGCGACGGCGACGGCGGTCAGGAACGGCGCGCGCCAGCCGACCACGCTTCCGGCCCAGGGCACGATCGCGAGCGCGAGGCCGCCGCCACTGAGCGCGACGCCGCCGTAGAGACCCTGCGCGAACGGCAGGTGGCTCTTGCTGCGCACGTACGCACTCCCCGAGATGAACCCGAAGCCCGTCCCGATGCCCCCCAGCAGCCGCGCCGCCAGCGCCAGGCGCGGATCCGGTGCCGCCAGCGCGACGGAGTTGAAGACCACCAGGAGCGTCAGGGCGAGCACACCGGTCCGCCGTGGGCCGAACCGGTCGGCTGCTCTGCCGGCCGGGATCTGCATGGCCACATGGGTGAGGAAGAGCGCGGTCGTGAAGAGCCCAACCGTTGCCAGTCCGACGCCGTAGGAGCTCGCCAGCTGGCCCGCGATCGCGCCCGTGTTCGTGAGGTTCCAGCCCGTGGCGAGCCCGAGCGCGCAGCCGCCCAGAACGGCCCGCTGGATGGTGGTCACGAGCTGTCCGGGTCGGCAGCGCGGTTCCGAGGCCGTGCTCCAGGGGCGCGCCTGTCAGGGCCCTCTGCGAGGATCGGTCCGGTGGGCCCTCTCGACTCTGCCACGGCGAGATCCTAGTACGGTGCTCGCCGTCGTCTTCGCGGTGCTGGCCGGGGTGCTCTTCGGCGTCCTCGCGCTGACGGTGCGCTCGGGCCTCAAGCGGGGCGCCGATCCCGAGGTGGGGGCGCTCGTCGTGACGGGGGTCGGCTTCCTCGTCGGAGCGGCGCTCGCGGTCCCGGAGCTCGTGAGTGGCCTCAGCCCCTCCGAGCTTTGGCCCTTCGTGCTCACGGGAGCGCTCGTACCCGGCGCCTCCCAGATCCTCTTCATCCTCGCCGTGCGCGACGCGGGGCCGTCGCGCGCAGCGATCCTCATCGGCACGGCGCCGCTGATCTCGGTTCTGATCGCCCTGCTGCTGCTCGGCGAGCCGTTTCGCCCGCTTCTGCTCGCCGGCACGGCGCTGATCGTCGCGGGGGGCGCGACGCTCGCGGGGGAGCGCGCGCGCCCCAGCCACTTCCGCGTGCTCGGCGCCGTGCTCGCGCTCGCGTGCGCCGCGCTCTTCGCGGTGCGCGACAACGCCGTGCGCTGGGCGGCGCGGGACGCACACCCGCCCGCGCTCACCGCCTCTGCGGCGTCGCTGCTGGCCGCAGCCGCCGTCGTGGGCCTCTACCTGCTGATCTTCCGGCGCCGCGGCCTGCCCGGGAAGCTCCGTGCCGCGCTGCCGGCCTTCGCGGCCGCGGGCATCACCCTCGGCCTCGCCTACGCGAGCCTCGTCGAGGCGTTCGACCACGGGCGCGTGAGCATCGTCGCTCCCCTCAACGCCACCCAGTCCCTCTGGGCGGTGATCCTCGCCGCCGTTCTGATCGGGAGGGGCGAGGAGATCGGCAGGCGCACGGTGCTGGCCGGCCTGCTCGTCGTGGCAGGCGGCGCGATGATCAGCGTCCTGCGCTGAGCGAGACCGCCTCCGCGACCGCGTCGCCGACCTGGCGGGTGGTCGCCTGCCCGCCGATGTCGCGCGTGCGCGGCCCCTCCCTGCAGACCAGCTCGAGCGCCTCCAGCACGGTTCGCGCCGCCTCTCCCTCACCGAGGTGGTCGAGCATCAGCGCCGCGCTCCAGATCGCCCCCACCGGATTCGCGATGCCCTGTCCCGCGATGTCGGGGGCGGATCCGTGAACCGGCTCGAACAGGCCCGGTGTGGCCGAGCCGGGAGCCAGGTTTGCGCTTGCCGCGGTGCCCATCCCGCCCTGGATCGCGGCGGCAAGGTCGGTGAGGATGTCGCCGAAGAGGTTCGAGGCGACGACGACGTCCAGGCTGCCCGGGTCGCGCACCATCCGTGCCGCGAGCGCATCGACGAGCACCCGCTCGTAGCGCACGGACGGGAACTCGGTGGCCAGCTCCTCGGCCACCTCGTCCCAGAGCACGTACCCGTAGCGCGAGGCGTTCGACTTCGTCGCGCTCGTGACGACGCCGCGGCGCCCCGCGGCGAGCTCGAACGCGTACCGGATGACGCGCTCGACGCCTGCCCGCGTGAAGACGCTCGTCTCGACGGCGACCTCCAGAGCGAGTCCCCGGTGCGCCCTGCCGCCGATCCCCGAGTACTCACCCTCGGTGTTCTCCCTGACGAAGAGCATGTCGACGTCGGCGGGGCCCCGGCCGGCCAGCGGGCACGGGATGCCGGAGAGGAGGCGCGCGGGCCGCACGTTCGCCCACAGGTCGAGGCGCTGGCGCACGTCGAGGATCAGCTCCCAGAGCGAGACGTGGTCGGGCACCGACGGGTCGCCGACCGCGCCCATCAGCACGGCGTCGTGCGCGCGCAGGGTCTCGAGCGCCTCTTCCGGCATCATCCGCCCGTGCTCGCGCCGGTACGCGGAGCCCCAGAGGAGCTCCGTCCACTCGAGCGAGAGGCCCAGCGCGTCGACCGCACGCCGGGCCTCCGCCACCACCTCAGGGCCCACCCCGTCGCCGGGGAGCAGGGCGACCCTGTGCGTCAAGCCTCCGCGCCCACGCTCGCCACGAATGCGAGCGCTTCCTCGAGCCCGACGACGTCGGCGTACTTCGCCTGGATGTCGAACAGGTTCGCCTCGTGCGGCGCCTGCGCGCGGTCGCCCACGCACTCGCGCGGCACGATCGTCGGGAAGCCGTACTGGAGCAGGTCGATGGCCGTGGCGCGGATGCAGCCGCTCGTGGTCGCCCCGCAGAGGATGACGGAGTCGACCCCCTGCGCGATCAGGATCGAGGCGAGGTTGGTGCCGAAGAACGCCGACGCGCCCTTCTTCAGCACCACCGGCTCCCCGGGCTGCGGATCGAGACGCTCGTCGATCTCCACCCAGCGGCCGCCGATCTGGAGGTCGCCGAGGGCGGGCACCTTCTGCAGCCAGAGCGCGCCGTCCTTCAGGCTCGGCTCGAAGCCGATCGTCGTGTAGACGATCGGCAGGCCCTTCTCCCGCGCGGCGTCGAGCAGCCGCCTTGTCGCCTTGACCTCTTTGGTGAGCTCGGAGCCGAGCGTGCAGGCCGGATCGGTGAAGCCGCAGCTGAAGTCGACGACGAGCACGGCCGGCCTGGAGCCGAGCGTGACGCTCTGCCCCAGGCCCGCGCTCTCGTAGACCTGCCGTGCCTGTTCGTCGCTCATCGCCGTCTCACCCCGTCAGCCGCTCGCCGAAGCGGGCCCGCTTCACGAACTGCCCGTGACCCGGCTTGGCGACGAGCGAGTCGTTCTCGACGACGACCTGGCCGCGAACGAGCACGACCTCGGGAGCACCGGTGACCTGCTCGCCCTCGAACAGGTTGTAGTTCACGTTCGTGTGGTGCGTGGCCGCGGAGATCGCAACCTTCTTCTCCGGATCCCACACGACGATGTCCGCGTCTGCGCCCGGTGCGATCGTGCCCTTGCGCGGGTAGAGGCCGAACAGCTTCGCCGGGTTCGTCGACACGAGCTCGACGAAGCGGTTGAGCGAGATGCGGCCGGTGCGCACGCCGTGCGTGTAGAGCATGTGCAGCCGGTTCTCGATCCCCGGCCCGCCGTTCGGAATCACCTGGAACTCCTTGCCGTTGATCCCCTTCTGCTCGGGCCAGTTGAACGGGCAGTGGTCGGTCGAGAGGACGGAGAGCACGTCGGAGCCGAGCGCCTTCCAGAGGTGCTCCTGCTCCGCCTTCGGCCGCGGCGGCGGCGTGTACACGTACTTCGCACCCTCGAAGTTCGGCTTCTCGAGCGCCGTTTCGTCGATGAAGAGGTACTGCGTGCAGGTCTCGCCGTGCACGTTCCAGCCCTTCTCGCGTGCGAGCGCGATCGGCTCGACGGACGGCTGGCAGGAGACGTGGACGACGTACAGCGGCGCACCGGCGACGTGCGCCAGCTGGATCGCCCGGTTCGTCGCCTCCGCCTCGGTCTCCATCGGGCGCGTGCGCGCGTGCCAGATCGGCTCGGTCTTGCCCTCGGCGACGGCCTTCTTGACGATCAGGTCAATCGCGTCGCCGTTCTCGGCGTGCACCATCACAAGGGCGCCGGTGTCCGCTGCGACCTCCATAACCTTGAAGAGCGTCTCGTCGTCGACCATGACCGCGCCCTTGTACGCCATGAAGAGCTTGTACGAGGTGATGCCCTCGTCCGGCAGCTTCGCGAGCTCCTCGAGCGTGCCGCCCTCGCGGAGGTCGGTGACCGCGATGTGGAAGCCGACGTCGATCACCGGCTTGCAGCGGTCGATCTTCTCGTGGTAGTTCTCGAGCGCCGCCCGGAACGACGTCCCCGGCGCCTGGACGCAGAAGTCGACGAGCGTCGTCGTGCCGCCGAACGCCGCGGCGACCGTGCCGGACGTGAAGTCGTCGATGGTCGTGGTGCCGCCGAAGAACATCTCGATGTGCGTGTGCGGGTCGATCGCGCCCGGCAGCACGTACTTGCCGGTCGCGTCGATCACCTTGTCGGCGCTGACGTCGAGCGACTCGCCGATCAGGGAGACCTTCCCGTCTTCGATGAAGACATCCCCGACGTAGTCATCTGCGGCCGTGACGACTCGGCCTCCCTTGATGAGCACGGACATCAGGCTCACACCCCCTTGTTGGACGGTACGAGGTTGTATACAACCGACGGTCGGCCGTCGTCAAACAGGCTCGGGCGGGCGACGGTCGTGCCAGTCGGTCGCGCGCTGAAACGCGTGGCCTACCCGAAGCACCGTCTCGTCGGCGTGGCGCCCGCCGACGAGAGCGAGGCCGACGGGAAGCCCGGCGACGAAGCCGCACGGGATGCTGAGCACCGGGAGCCCCGCGAGGCTCCAGGGTGAGTTGAACGGGATCACCGAGAGCCGGAAGGCGACTCGCTCGCCGCCGAGCTCGACCTCCTGCTCGCCGATCCGCGGCGCCACGACGGGCATGGCCGGCGCGACGAGCACGTCGAACCGCTCGAACAGGCGGCTCACGCTTTCGCAGTACACCCGGCGCGCCCGCTGACCCGTCACGTAGGCCGTCGCTGGCAGGAACAGCCCGGCGAGCAGGCGGGCCCGGACGTCGGCTCCGTAGTCGGCGAGGCGCGTGCGCAGCCATTCGAGGTGCGCGTTCGACGCCTCGGGGAGCATCACGAGCTGCTTGATCGTCCCTGCCTCCGCGAGCAGCGGCACCTCGACCGGCCCGGCGGTCGCTCCGAGCTCGACGAGCGTCGAGACCCCCGCCCTGACCGTGTCTGCGACGCGCGGGTCGGCGAGGTCGAGCAGTGCCTCGACGACGCCGACGCGCAGGCCCTCGACCCCTCCCTCGACGACGCTCCGCGTGTCCGCGATCGCGTCGAGGAGCAGGGCGCAATCCTCGGCGCTGCGTGCGATCGGCCCGACCGCATCGAACGTCCAGGAGACGGGCACGACTCCGTCGTTGGGCACGAGCCCGGACGACGGTCGCAGGCCCGTGACGCCGCAGAAGGAGGCCGGGATCCGGATCGAGCCGGCGGTGTCCGTGCCGAGCGTGCCGGCCGCGAGGCCCGCGGCCGTCGCGGCTCCGCTGCCGCCGCTCGAGCCGCCGCAGATGCGGTCGAGCGCCCAGGGGTTGTGGGCGGGGCCGAAATGCGGGCTCGTCGTCATCGCCCCGAACGCGAACTCGTGGGTGTTGAGCTTGCCGACGACGATCGCCCCGGCCGCGCGCAGACGCGCGACGACCGTGGCGTCGCGAACGGCGACGTTGTCGGCGAGGATGCGCGAGGCCGCCGTCGTGCGCGCGCCGGCGACGTCGATCACGTCCTTGACCGCGACGGGAACGCCGTAGAGGGGCCCGCGCGGCGGCGACTCCGCCTCCGCGAGCGCCTCCTCCGCGCGGACGGAGATGTACGCGTTGAGCTTGCCGTCCAGCCGCTCGATCCGGTCGAGGGTGGCCTGCACGGCCTCGCGCGGCGACAGCACGCCTGTCTTCAGCTCTTCCGCAAGACCACGAAGGCTCATACGGGCGTCTCCGGGGGAAGCGTCCGCTCGATCTCGGCGAGCGCCGGCAGGATCACGTTCAGGAAGCCGAGCACGGCCTCGAGGTCGGCGTCGTCGGGAGCGACGCCCTGGCGTGCCGCGAGCTCGCGGAGGAACTCGAGCGAGTGCTGCAGGTTAGACTCGGAAGCCATGCCGATCTACGAGTATCGCTGTGATGCCTGCGAGGCGCGCTTCGAGGAGTACCTCTCGACCTCGGACAAGCCGGCCCCGCCCTGCCCCGAGTGCGCGTCGAAGCAGGTGACGAAGCTGATGTCGCCCATCAACACGGAGTGGCTGCCGAGCGACGTCGCCTGGGACCGCGTCGGGCGCTCCTGGGACTGACGTCGCCCGGAGGTCGCTGATGTCCTACGCGCCGATCGAAGACGGAATCCGCCTGTACTACGAGCTCACGGGGCCCGAGGACGCCCCTGTCGTCATCCAGTTCGGCGGCGGGCTCTTCGGACGCCACAACTTCGGCCTCGTCAACGACGGCTTTCGCGAACGCTTCCGTCTGCTCTCGTTCGACGCGCGCGGCTACGGCGCCTCCGACCACCCGCGCGAGGCGTACACGATCGAGGGCTGGGCGGATGACGGCGCGAAGCTGCTCGACGCGGTGGGCCTCGGGCGCGTCCTCGTCCACGGCACCTCGATGGGCGGGATGATCGCGATCGCCTTCGCCGCGAAGTTCCCCGAGCGCACGATCGCGGCGTGCGCCGACGTCGCGTTCGCGAAGCCCGACCTCTACCGCAAGACGCTCTTCCGCGTCTGGCGGCGCATGGCGGAGTCGATGCCCTGGGACGACTTCTCCGACCACGTCACCACGCAGGCGGTCGGCGCGAAGTTCATGGAGAGCGAGGCCGGTGCGGAGATCTTCGAGCTCGTCCGCGGGATCGTCGCCCTCAACGATCCGTACACGGTGCGGCAGGCGTGTCTCGCGATGGAGGAGATGGACCTCTCGCCGCTTGTTCCGCAGCTTGCCCGGCCGCTCCTCATGACGAACGGGACGCACGACGTCCTCTGCCCGCCCGACCTCGCGCCGTCGGGCCTCGGGGCCCGCAGGATGACCGAGCTGAACGAGCACATCACGCTCGTCGAGTTCCCCGACATCGGCCACGCCGACCTCGTCGAGTGCCCCGCCGACGCGGTCCGGATCGTGTCGGAATTCTTCGAGCAGGCCCTGGCGTCGTCCTAGCCGAACACGCCCGAGTCGGCGAGAGCCTGCAGCCGCTCCGGCCCGTAGCCGCAGATCTCACGCAGCACCTGCTCGGTGTGCTCGCCGCGGAAAGGGCCGCGCTCCGCCGGCCGCTCGAGCGACTCCTCGCCGTCGGAGAGCCGCAGCGGGGTCCGGATCGAGCGCACGCGCCCCAGGGTCGGATGGTCGTGCTCGACGATGTCGTCACGTGCCACCGTCTGCGGGTCCTCGAGCGCCTCCTCGACCGAGTTGACGCGGGCCGCCGGGATCCCGGCTCCAACGAGCACCTCGAGCCAGTCCGCGACAGCCCGCTCCCTGAAGACCCGGGCGAGCTCCGGCACGAGCTCGTCGCGGTGCTCGTTGCGGCCGCTCATCGTCGCGAAGCGGGGGTCGGCGGCGAGCTCCGGCCGCCCGATCGCCTCGCACAGCTTCTCCCAGAACTTCTGCTTCGCGGCGGCGACGACGAGCCAGCCGTCCGCCGCCTCGAAGTTCTGGAACGGCACGATCGTCGGGTGCGCGGAGTCCGCGCGCCGGGGCGGGACGTACCCGTGGGTCGCCGCCCAGGGGCCGATGTACATCAGCTCGTGCAGCGCCGTCTCGAACAGGGACACGTCGCAGTCGCACCCGACCCCGTCGCGCCGCGCCCGCCAGATCCCCGAGAGCAGCGCGATCGCCGAGGCGTACCCGCCGGAGAGGTCGACGAGCGAGAGCCCGCTCTTCGTCGGCGGCCCGCCGGGCTCGCCCGTCAGGCTCATCCACCCGGCGAGCCCCTGCATCATGTAGTCGTAGCCGCCCTCCCCTGCGCGCGGGCCGGTCATACCGAAGCCCGAGAGCGAGCAGCAGACGATCGTCGGGTTGACGTCCCGGAGCTGCTCGTACGTGAGGCCGAGCTTCCGCGGCTGGTCGCCCCGGAGGTTCGAGTAGACGGCGTCGGCGGCGCGGACGAGGTCGTGGAAGACCTCGCGCGCGTCCGGATGGCGGAAGTCGAGCGAGATGCTCTTCTTGCCGCGGTTGAACGCCTCGAAGAAGAGCGAGCTCTCATCCTCCTGGAACGGCGGCACGTACCGGCCCACGTCGCCCTGCGATGCCGGGTCCTCGATCTTGATCACCTCGGCGCCGAGGTCGGCGAGCTGGAGCGTGCCCCAGGGCCCCGCGCCGAACTGCTCGACCGCGAGCACGCGGACGTCGGCGAGCGGCAGCGTCACGCTCTCTCGACCGCCTTGACCGCGTGGCGCCAGGCCTTCTCGTAGAACGGCCGCAGGAACTCCAGGTGGGAGGCCATCTCGCGCTCGGCCGCGCGCGCGTCGCCCGCCTCGATCGCCGCGGTGATCGACCGGTGCTGGTCGTTGATCGACCGGTGGAAGCGCTGGCCGAGCGACGAGCGAGCCAGGTTCGTCTGCAGGACGGAGAAGACGGGCTGCGCCGCGACGGTGAGCAGGACGTTGCCGCACGTCTCGATCACCACCGAGTGGAACTGCTCGTTGAAGGCGAACTGGTCGAGCGTCGAGAGCTCGAGCGGGCTGGCCGGGATCGCCTCTCTGAGGCGCACGATGTCCTCCGCCCTGCGCCGCTTCGCCGCGAGGCCCGCGGCAGGCACCTCGAGCGCCGCCCGGGCCTCGAGCAGCTCCTCGAGCGAGACATCCTGCGCCTCGGTCAGCAAGTTCAGGCTGGAGCGGAGGAACTCCGAGATGTGGTCGGCGGTCGGCATGGTCACGTAGCTCCCGCCGCCGGCCCCCTTCGCGGTGTGGATGAGGTTCTGCGCCGCGAGATGGCGCAGCGCCTCCCGCACCGTTGCCCGGCTGACGCCGAACTCGTGCGCGAGCGTGTTCTCGTTCGGGAGGCGCTCGCCGCGAGCGAGCTCTCCCCGCACGATGAGCTCGTAGAGCTGGTCGGCGACCTGCTCGTACGCCTTCCGCACCCGGCGGACTCCCATGGAGCCCGTCGGGCGTTCGACGGGGCGCAGGCGCCCGTCTATCGGAGACCGAACTCCTTGTTGCCCGCGACGCTCGCGGGGGCGGACGACGGCGGCAGCCCTCGGTCGGCGAAGTGCTCCGTCAGCGATCGTCCCCTTGGCGTGCGGCGCAGCTCCTCCCGGAGGGCCGTGGTCGCCGCCACGTCGATCTCGAGCGTCGCCTCGTCGGCGAAGACGACCCCGTACGCGTCGCGGGCGAGCTCGAGCGTCGTGAAGTCGTCGAGCACGTCCTCCCGCACCATCTCCGGAGCCCGTTCGAGGGGGTCGCCGTAGCCTGCCGCGTTGGGCTCCCGGAACTCGATGAACTCGCCCGCCGCGAACGGGATGCCCGTCACCTTCGCCGGCAGGCCCTCCTCGGCCTCCGTGTCCGGGTTCTTGCGGCAGGAGGCGACGAGGCCGTCCCAGCCGCCGAACACGGCCTTCGGCGAATCGGTCTGCCGGTCGCCCTCGCACGAGTACGTCCCGTCGACGAGGAAGCGGTTGCGGCGGATGATCCCGATGCCGCCGCGCCACTTGCCGGGCGCTGCCGGCTCCGGCCGGAGCTCGTACTGGTCGCACCGGACCGGGAAGCGCATGTCCAGCTCCTCGATCGGGTTGTTGCGCGTGTTCGCCATCAGGTTGTCGACGGAGTCCATGGCGTCCTTGCCGTACCTGCCCCCGTACGAGCCCTCGTTGACCTCGAGGTAGAGCCAGTACTGGCCGACCTCGTCGTCGAAGCCCGCGTAGGCGCAGAAGTGGATGCCCGCCGAGTTGCCGCCGGTGACCTGCTGCGGAAGGGCGTCGGCGAGCGCGAGGATCGTGTTGTCGACGACGCGCTGCACCTGCGTGAAGCGCGAGAAGCACGCGCGCGGGAAGCTCGGGTTGAAGATCGTCCCCTTCGGGGCGATCACGTTGACGGGACGGAAGACGCCGTCGTTCTGGGGCACGTGCTCCGGGAACGTGACCTCGTCGAGGAGGATCGTGCGCACGGCGTAGTAGGCGCCGACGAGCAGCGAGCCCTCGAAGGGCACGTTGAAGCCCGTCGGCACCTCGGGGTGCGAGCCCGTGAGGTCGATCGTGATCTCGTCGCCCTCGACGATGACCCGCGTCTCGACGCGGAGCCGGACGTCCCGGTTGCGCGCGTCGTCGTCGAGCCAGCCGACGATCGGGCCGTAGACGCCGTCCGGGATCTTCGCGATCTCCGTGCGGAGCATCCGCTCCGAGTAGTCCATCCACTCGTATGCGGCGCTCATGACGACGTCTGCCCCGTAGCGGTTGACGAGACGGAGGAAGCGCTCCTTCCCGAGCTCGCAGGCGGCGAGCATCGCGTTCATGTCGCCGCGGTTCATCGTCTCGGTGCGCACGTTGTCGAACAGCATCCGGTCGAGGTCCTCGTTCAGCTCGCCCCGCCGGTACCAGCGGAGGCCGTTGTAGAGCTTGGCCTCCGCGTAGACGTCGAAGGCGTCCGCGTTGATGCCCGGGTACGACCCGCCGACGTCGAGGACGTGCGCCGTGACCGCGGCGAAGCCGAGGAGCTCGCCCTCGTGGAAGATCGGCACGGCGACTGCGATGTCGGGCGAGTGCGAGGCGCCGAGGTACGGGTGGTTGTGGACGATCACGTCCCCTTCCTCGATCTCCCCGCCGAGGCGATGGAGGAAGCCGCGGATGTACCAGGGCAGCGAGCCGATGTGCATCGGCGTCGAGTCGGACTCGCACAGCTCCCGTCCTTCGGCGTCGAAGATCCCGGCCCCGAGGTCCTCCGACTCCCGGATGATGGACGAGTAGCTCATCCGGAAGAGGACGCCCGCCATCTCCTTCGCGATCGCGTGGTACGCGCCGCCGAGCACCCGCAGCGTGATCGGGTCGACCTCGACGCGCCGCCGCGCAGGCGGCCCCGGCTGGCGCCCGACTTCGTAGTCGATCACAGACATCGCTCTGCCCCCTAGACGGTCGTGATGCGGGTTGCCGCGGCGATCGCGTCCGCCTCGGCGGATGCGTCGATCTCGATGATGATGTTCCCGAAGCGGTCGACGTGAGCGGAGACGCCCGGCGGGATGACCGTCGTCGTGTCGTACTGGTTCACGATCGCCGGCCCGTCCAGGCGGTTTCCCGCGTTCAGCGCCGCCCGGTCGTAGTAGCGGGTCGGCACCTCGCGCAGCTCGCCGTTGGAGCGGAACCACGCCTTCCCCTCGTGGCGCAGCGCAGCGGCAGGCGACTCCTCTCCGTGCTCGACCTCCATGGTCCTGAGCGGCGGCATCAGTCCGACCCCGCGCACGCGGATGTTCGGGAGCTCGATGTCGGAGTCCTCGAAGCGTCTCGAGTACTCGCGCTGGTGGTTGTCGTGGAAGTCGGAGCGCACCTGCTCGACCCAGTCGTGGTCGATCGGGCCCGACGGCGCGTCGACCCGGAGCTCGTAGCCCTGACCGAGGTAGCGGCAGTCGACGATGCGCTGGATCACGAGCCGGTCGGGAGCCACGCCGTCGTCCTCGAGCTGGACGCGCGCGCGCTCCTCGAGCTCCTCGAACACGCGTTGCAGCGCGACCGCGTCCAGGGTCGAGAGTCGCTGGTACACGGTCGCGGCGTACTCGTAGACCATGTCGGTCGCGAGCAGGCCCATCGCCGCGGTCACGCCCGGGTAGGGCGGCACGAGCACCCACGGCGTGCCGACCTCGAGGGCGATCTGCGCGGCGAAGAGCGGCCCGGCACCACCCTCGGCGACCAGCGCGAAGTCGCGCGGGTCGAACCCCTTGCGCACCGAGTTCTCCTCGATCGACTGCACCATCGAGTGAGTGAGGATCTGGACGGCGCCCATCGACGCCTCTTCGACCGACATGCCGAGGGCCTTCGCCGGGCCCTCCTCGTAGGCCGTGCGGGCGGCACCTGCGTCGAGCGTCATGCCGCCGCCGAGGAAGGCCTCGGGAGACAGCCAGCCGAGATTCACCATCGCGTCGGTCGCCGTCGCCTCGGTACCGCCGCGGCCGTACGCCGCGGGCCCCGGGGCGGCACCCGCGGAGCGTGGGCCCACGCGGAAGATGCCACCGCCGTCGACGTAGGCGATCGAGCCGCCCCCGGCGCCGATCGTGTCGACGTCGACCATCGGGATCATGGCCTGGTAGGGCCCGACGCGGGTGTCGAGCAGGTGCTTCATCCGCAGCCGGCCGTCCTGCGCGAGGCCGATGTCGGCCGAGGTGCCTCCCACGTCGAGCGTGATCACGTTGTCGTAGCCCGCCTGCTT
>Ga0209514_10006707_pt1 | contig 13982 bp, 14 predicted proteins | sample Subgrocontami58m_FD_187452 | JGI IMG/M metagenome (GOLD analysis project Ga0209514, IMG submission 187452) | Subsurface groundwater microbial communities from S. Glens Falls, New York, USA - GMW37 contaminated, 5.8 m (SPAdes) (version 3) | ecosystem: Environmental > Aquatic > Deep subsurface >...
GGCGAGCATGCGAGAGAGATCCTTTCGGGGCTCGGGTATATGCAGACCGAGATCGAAGTGTTGTTGAAAGAAAATGTGCTGTAACGGATCGGACGATCGAGCACTGGGAAACTGGAGGCGGGGGTCGGAATCGAACCGTCTCCGTTTTCATAGGGGAAAATACTCCCATTTCTAGTGCGTAACCCCCTTACCCTTGTCGTTACCCTTGTTGGTTTTGCCTGAGTTCGTCAGGCGGCGGTTGATTCTATGCGGCCTCGTTCTCCGCTTTCAGTGCCAGGTGCGCAATGAATCCTGATCTAGACTCGCCGGCAGCTTTTGCAGCCGCATCGATGCGCCTCAACACGCGGGCGGGCAATGTGATGTTGATTCGCTCGGATTTATCCACTAGTTCTGCCAGATCCACAGACACGACAGCCCAAACCCAGCCGGCATAATCCGGATTGGCTTGATGCCCGGTAATGCTCTTGGGCTCTGGCACCTTACCGCTATCATCGATGACTGTCTCAAGCCAAAGCGAAATAGCTTCCTTCGCGTTGTCGATGGCTTCATCAAGCGTATCCCCTGCAGAAAAGCATCCTGGCAAGTCAGGCACAACCACGCCAAACGCATGGCGCTTATCTCCTGGCTCAATCGCAATCGGATATTTCATGGCGTCCCCTCATTTCAGCCCGGCTTGCTTCATCAACTTGCGTAGAAGGCCAGTACCCAAGTCCTTTTTCGGATGCGGAATACTGATGTGCCCGCCGCGGTCTGGATGCGTGTAAATATGGTGTGAACCCTTAGCGCCGCGAAGAACCCAACCCGCCCGCTCTAGCCGTTTAATAAGCTCCGCGCTGTTCATGGTGTGTATGATACACACTGATTGAACATAGTCAAGCCCTGCCCTTTCGATCCGAAATACTGACCAGCTCGGCACCGTTGCGCGCCGCGATCAGGGTTGCCTCATACCCTCGCCGATCCATTCCATGATTACCGTACCTGCGCTCGATCACGCACGCCCATACCGCTGACGCCGCGCCTGACGCTCAATCTCGGACCCGATCTGCAATCCGACTGCGAGCCAATCTCCGAGATCCGGCACCAGCCGCTCCAGCATCCGTCCATACTGCTTGCACATCCACTCGAAGGCCCGCTGATCGTCGCTCTTGCGCCATACGCGCATCCGGACCCGTGGTACCTCGATTCCCGTCACGTCCTTCAACAAAGAGTGTGTCCACTGCGAACAGCCCCAGGCTTCCTCCGGCGTCATCGATGCCGCTGCAAGCCGCGCGTCTCCCTGAGGCCTTATCTGGATCTCAAGGCGCGTCCAGTCGAGCGACAGGAGCTTGCCGCTCGTATCCACCTGGCTGCGGAGCTGCTTACCTTTTTCGTACAAGCGAGCGCGAACATCCGATGACGGCGCACCCATGTACAGGGTCCGACCATCGACCAGGCGATCCCAGTCACCGTTGCGGTACAACTTCACGCCGTCCGCGAACCCGCGCGCCAGACACGCCGCGAGCAAGCGTTCGAACACGCCCGGCTCATCGAAATCGTTTTCCGGATCCATGCGCGTCACAAGGTGCTTGCCCGGCCACTCGCTCCGCACGCAGTCGACGAACGCGTCCGTGTCGTCTGACGTGGCCCAGGCATGCACATATTTCTTCCGTATCTCATGGACGCCATGCCCATCCGCTAGGACCCGCGCCCGAACCAGGTCGCCCTGCACCACGGTATAGCCCTCAGCGTAACCGTACAGTGGCGTACACGGGCTGATTCCCGACCCAGGACCGTACGCGGCTTGCAGGGCTTCCAAAACCCCCTTCGGAGATTTCTCCGCGAACGTCGCCTGATACCAGTCAAACCGCATGAGGTGTGGACCCTCTTGGACGATAATGGGGGAGGGACCTGACCCCCCTGTTAGTATGGGGGGTCACGTCCTTCCCCGCGCGCCCTTCTTGGGCTTCTTCTGTTTTTGTGCAGACGCGGCAGTCCTCGCTCGCGCTGCGGGCTGGCGCGCCTGCACAATCAGATTTGGCCTCGATGCCCTCCAGGCGACGCGCATCTCCTCTTCCTCCTCTCGCCACGCCTCGCGCAACTCTTCCGGAACGCGTGGACGCAGGAGCGCCTCTACCTGTTCCTCGACATCCTCCTGTGCTAGTTGAGCCCGCTGCATCAAGACCGACGCGCGCTCCAGAGACGGTGCTGCCGCATCAAGTAGTTCGGTCACGATTGCAGACATGGACTTCCTCCGCTGAGTAGACATTCTCTGCAGGAGCGCGTACGCCTCTTTCTCCAGCGTGATCGTGATTCGTGGCTTGGTCGTGGTCATCGTGGCTTCCCCGTTAGTGCACCATAATCTGCCATGGTGCTTCACCTGCAAGCCTATTACATCACCGTCACCAAGTCAACAGCGCCCGGTGATGAAGGGAGCCGACAAGGGTCTTTCCCTGACTCGCATAACTCCACAGGCACCTCCCGCCCTTTGGCGTATGGCGCCAGGGCGGGTCCCTCCTGTGGATTTATGCTACCGCGGCGATGTATCAGTAGGTCGCCACAACGGAGGCATGCTTTCCCAAGTACCGCCTTCGTGGGATGAACGCCGCAAGACGTGGCAGACGGACTTCTACAAACCAGACGGCCATACGTCTCAGTTTGTCGACCCTGAAGAGACGTCCGACCTTCGCTGTCATGAAATGCGCTATACGAGGTCAAGCCGCCACTCGCCAGTTGGCCGGGGACTTCATCTTTTTGGCCTAACCGGGCGCTCGCGCTTTGCGTATCGCGTCCGTTAGGTCTGCCGACGCGGGCGTCTTATTTGATTAGCTAGCGTCCGGACGCGACCGGACTTCGCGCGGCGGTATCGCCGAGCAGGAAGTAGTCGATCAGCCAAATCAGCTTGTCGCGCGCAAATTCGTCGCTGACGACAACGCCTACGAGCTTGCTGGCATGCACTTCGGCAATCGCAATGCGTTCGTCGTTGCGGTCGAATCGTACCTTGTAGGTCAGATAGTTATATTGAAGGTTATGCGCGTATAGCCAGTCATCCTCGATCAATATGAACCAGCCCTCTTCCTCGACGTCCGCGATGTCCCTAGTTATCCATCCCATGCTGATGGCATCCCACGAAGAACGGTCCCATGTCTTCTGCACCGAGACGATAACTTTGAGCCTGGGGGCCGAAGCATAGCAGTCGTCGTCACGCGTCAATATGTCGTTGAAGATCGCGCGAGTCGCGCGCCGCCGGATTTTCCCCGGTTCGGCGGGTGGCGGCTGAGGGTCGACCGCGACAGTTTTGCCTTCCAACTCTTCGATCTCCCTGATGGCAGCTTGAACGTCTTCTTCGGAAGCAATCTGCTCGTACGTATCTTGCCCCGATCGGGCCTGCGTCAGCAGCTCGCGCGCGCCCTCAATATCGCCGAGTTCCAAGTACGTCTTGGCGAGCGCAATCACATCCGTCGAACGCGTTGAGGGCGCGGGGGTATCCGTTAGAGGCGGATTATCCGAACCCTCGGTGGTCCCGGTGATGGTATCGACGTTCGCCTCCAACTCCTTATCGGACGTATCCGATTCGCCTGTAGCCTGCCAATCCGATCCCATGGCCGCGACTGCGCCGTCCTGTCCCTGAAGCGCCGCCAGCCGGTACCAGTGCAGGGCTAGAGCCTCGTTTGCAGTGACGCCCCAACCGCCTCGATACATCTGCCCCAGCAAAAACTGTGCTTCGGCGTGGCCGTGTTTGGCAGCCGGATACAGAAGCAACCAGGCCACGGGATCGCGCCAGCGAAGATGACTGACGGCGAGTTGGCAGCCATCGAGAAGGATGTTATCCGATTCGATTGCGCCGCCGTTCTGCACGCGCTGCAGATGGCGATCGGCGTCGGGACAGCGGAGCGCCACCGCTTTGCCGTAGCAGGCCTGCGCCTGCAACAGGTTGCGTGGTACGCCACGACCGGTTTCATAACAGTAACCGAGATGCAACAGGCTCAATTCGTCTTCCTGATCGACCGCCTTGCGCAGCCAATCAACGCCCTTGGAAAAATCGTGTACGAATCCATAGCCCATGCGGAACAGTATCGAGAGATACAGGCAGGCTTCAGCTTTGTTTTTTTCGGCGCCGGCCCAGATCCACTTGCCAATCTCGTCGAGATGTTCTTGCGGATTATCCGTGTTGAGCATTGCATGAATCAACTGCCTTTGGGCAGGCCACCAGCCGTGCTCAGCCGCCCTCCTATTCCATCGCTCGGCTTCTTCAGGGTTAGGTTCGCACAGGATTCGGCGTGCTGCCCATTCGCCAGTGGCGAGGACTTCGCCGAGCACGAATTCGGCTCTCGCGTTACAACCTTCAGCCAATTCCTTCAGCATGCCCATGCCGGCCCGGTAGCGTTTGCGCTTAAACGCACTGAGCATTTCCTCCCACGTCTCGTCAGTGGTCTCGACGATTCCGCGCCGCCCGACGAGTAATCCGCGTGGCTGGCCACGGAGATAGACGCAATTGTTCCATTTGTCGAATTCCAGCCAGTCGCAAGGCATTGTCAGCCCCATGATCGAACTGACCGCGCAGATGTCCTTCCACCGCTCTTCTCCTTCGCGTATTTCGGTGGCCTGCAGGCCCATCGCCTCCCATTCCCGGATCCAGTCTTCAATATCGGATCCGCTCATCGAGCCATCCCGATATAGATGGTCGTCATACCATTCGACAAAATCAATAAAACCGCCGCCGGGTTGGATCCGAGACAGGATGAATTCCGCCTTCGGGCCCTTGGCACGCCGAATGTTTTCCAGCGGAATGATCAGATTGACGAATTCGAGCGCTATTGCCATGGTGACGTGTTGGTCAACACTTCACAGCCCCAGCCGCGTTGCATCGCCTTCCTTTTGCCTCGCCACGGTAGCTTTGGCATAGTGTCTCTCGTTGAGAAACCAGCCGAAAGCAGTTAGCAATACGCCGCATGCGGGTAGCGCAGCCAGCTTTAGCCCCCAGAACTCCCACAAGTCCTGTAGATCCAATTGGGAAAATGCCAACCAGAACATGATGGCCATGAATAGCGCGGCCAGGGTGAAATTGACGAATCCGTATAGCAGCACGAACCTGAGGATCCCGCGCTTTCGGGTACTTTCCCAGTGCTGTAGCCTTTTCTCGTCCATGATTTCCTCCCAATCGCGGATGAGCTGCGGATGTTCGTTCCGGCGCTCGCTGCTTGATAACGCTACACCCGGCTCAAGATAAAGTCACTATGGGTGTCCCGAACCGACTATCAGGCCCCGAATATGGCAGTCGCCGTCAACGGCTTGAACACCGAAGGCCCGGAACCCGGGAATTCTCTCGCATTTCAGCTGCGCCGCCGCCCATCTCGTCGGTATCTTTGGCTCCGTCACAGATAGCACCGACCTTGAGGAACGGAAGGCGCTCCCGGACGAGTTCGACGTTCAGCGTCATGGCTTTTTCCCTTCCGTTTGCACTCACCCTACCCGCACGAGCAATGCATCACGCACAAGTTGCCGCACCTGCTCGAACGATATCGGGTGTGGCGGCAAGCACCACTCCAAACACAAATCCATCCGGATTGGCGCAACGGTACAGGCCGGCTTGGCTCGCCCGCAACCGAACTGGTAAGACTATTCAGCCGCCGCTGGGAGCAGGAACCTTGGATAAAAAGAAGTCCGCGCATTCCTGAAAGAGGTCTTGATAACGCTCGTTCGGCACGATGTCTATTTTTAATTCGACCGTATTATCTATATGGACCGTCGTCAAGATTTCTCCGCTTTCGGTGACTCGCCAGCCGTCGGTAATGCTGTCGATCCGGCGCGACAAGATCACCTCGCGTCGCCCGTTCACTCTGGCGACGTTTAAGAGATAGACGATATTCTTGGATTTGATACGATAAGCTTTCTGAATGGTAGGTACGTCCTGGCCGCTGACCAGCGCTATGCCCAGAGCTTGAGCCACTGGAGCCTCGAGGCGGGCCGGCCGGCCCTGTTCTTCGACCCATTTGATGGCTGGCCGAATATCCTTGGCCTGCGCTTGAGCAACGAGAATGACAGAAACCGGCTTGGCCTCAGTAATAGCCATAGGAGCGGTCGCAGCGCCGCCCATGCGGTCGACAAAATCGGCTAATGTGCGCTCGACCTGCGCCGAATTGCCGGCGGCCGCCCGCACATGGTCATTGCCCGCGTCATAGAAAGACCCCGACAGCGGCAGCGAGAAGAACGCCGACATCGCCAGAGACGAAACGGGAATCTTCTTCATACCGACAGTTTTACACCCGGTTAAGAAGTACGTTTTTCAGGGGCAACCTCACATCTGACAGGTGTTGTAGGTGTTTTCGCATTGTTCCAGGCAGCTCGCTGCTATCAGCGTCGGAACCAGTAGTTGTTCTCTGTTGCTTTTGTCATCGGCAATTGCCATGAGTGCCGTAAGTAGAACTGCTACGAGCATCATCTTGGCGAGTTTCATGAACTTTTCTCCCTTGTAAGAATGGACGGAAAATTTCCGAGATCGCTCAATCCAGCGCTAGCATCTCACCTAGCGGCTTTCTAGGTTAACGGTTTCCGATCGAATGTATTAAAGGGCATTTCGACCTTGCGCCTTCTGACAGTTGTATTTACCCGAAGCATCGGTCGGTTCTCCACAGCAAAACCAGACGAGGACAGCGGTTCGTCGATCTAAAAAGAATCGGTTGTACCAGCGCCCTCCATTCTTATGCGGTGGTGCATCAGTCCACTGTATATAGGAGTCCGTAAAGTCCATCATCGTGTGTGAAGGTATGACTACTCGACGGTCATAGTTGATACTAAAGGCGCGCTTGTCAGTCGGGTCGTTGGGGTTCTCACAAAGAAGCGGCACCGTACCTGTTTGGGCGAGGGCGAAACATGGCAGAAGCGCAAGCAAAGCGAATAAGCAACACCTCATCAATATCGTCATCTTGTTTCCTCCAATCAGCTGCGCTGTTAACGAGTCGGAGACGGCACTCCCCCTTGATCAAGCTTGCGGCGTTTGGACGCTTCTCGCTGGCGCTGCTGCTCTGCCGCGTTTTCCCGGCGCGCTATGTCTGCCGCGCTGGTCGTGCCGGTACTGGTTTGCACTTGCGGACTGTCGGCTTGTCGAATGCGATCTACGGTGTTTTGCGCTTTGTCCAACTTTGGTTTCTTCTTTTCGTTATCGACAGCGAAGGCCGCTGTAACGCAAACGAGCGTCGCGACGGTGGCATAAATCTTCATTCGAAGTTTCATTGCGCCTCCTTCAAATATTGGTTACAGACTGTTCCTCTGGTGGCGTTCAGGCTACAAATTACCTCCATAGCGTTTTGCACCGTTTTCGCGATGTAATGGCCAACGATTCCCCCGCGTCGCTCGCCACTGTCCTCCCCGAGCGTTTTTACGCTACACCCCAGGACACCAAAAGGCAATATTGCCGTGCCGCATGCGATCAGGCCGAAGGGCAACAATTCTCATTGCCGATGGCGCAGATGCGTGAACGCCTGTTGCCGGCGGAGGCGGCCGCTCGATCAGCGTGGTGCCGTGTGTCTGCGTAGGTCGCGTGCAACCGCTCAGGACACCGAAATAACCGCGCACCAGCGCCCAGATTTGGCCTGGCTGGGGAGCCGGCCAGGTACCGAACTGGGACCCTGGTAGCAGCGATAGTCCCCGTTTGCCCAACAGCGTGCGCCAGGGCGAAATAGCTGCCCCTGAGCAGCACTTCTTTGGCTGTGAATCGGAACTTGCAGCAAACAGCCGCAGGTAGCGCTTGTCAAACCCCTTCTCGCCCGCCAGGAGTTTCGCCCGTTGCGCCCGGCCAGCTCGGACAGCTCGGACAGGCGCAGTTTACTTCAGGTCTTGCTCTGGCGCTTTCCAATATTGATGACTGTGGCACCGTCGCGCGCCGCGATCAGTTGCTGCTCATACCATTGCATTAGCCCACGGCGTAGCTCAAGGCGCTTCGCGCGGTCATAGGCCGACGCAACGGCAGTGCCGACGACGTGGTCCAATTGCGACTCGACCGCATCGCTATCCTTGCCAGCCTCGCGTGCAACGGTCGAGAATGCCGAGCGCCAGGAGTGCGGCGAATGCTTGCCGCCGAGTTCGATCGCGCCACGGTAGAATTTCTCGACCCCTTCCGGCGTGATCGGTTTCGACGCATCGCGCGGTGCAGGGCAGACGTAGACGGCAGAGTCGCCGTCCGCTTCGCGCCATTCGCGTAGATCAGCGAGAAGTGCCGACGGCAGCGGCACGACGTGCGGGCCGCGAGCCTCGTCTTTCCGTTTCATGCGCTCGCGTGGAACGGACCAATTGCCGGCGGTGGAGTCGCGCTTGGTGCGTTGGCTATCACCGATCGCCACGTCCACGCCGTCAAGCTCAAATTCCACCCATTTCGCGCCGACGACTTCGGAGACGCGCAGCGCTGTGAACACGAGCAGCAGATGGGCGCGTTGGATGCCCTTGCATGGATCTGCGGCACGGGCAGCGCGCAGAATTGCGCCCAGTTCCACCAGGTCCGTTACCGCAGGGTAATGCTTCCGCTCAAGCTTATTTCGCCGCCGCATGGCCGGCAACGGGTTGCCCGTAATGAGGCCGTGTTCGACCGCCTCATCCAGGATGGCGCGCAGACGGCGGCGCACCTTCTCCACCATGTGCGGCGCGGTGAGTTCCATTGCGAGGAGCGCAGGAGCCGCGACCGCGGCAGTTATCTTGGTTATCGGGAGGTGGGTTAAGTCCGACAGATGGTTCTTAAGGCTGGCCTCGACTTCGGTCCTATAGTCAGGGGTCCACTTCATCCGCCGGGACTCTCTCGCCATCCAGGCGGCTGCGAACGTCCCGAACGTGTTCGCCGCATCGGTCCGCCGCTTCAATTTGGCGGCGCGCTTAACCGTCGTCAGGTGTTCGCCATCGAATGTCAGCTTGCGAGCTGCATCGGCCGCGGCGCGCGCTTGCCCGAGCGTCAGCCGTTCGAGCTTGCCGAGCGTCGCAGTTTGTTCGGTGCCATTCAGCCGGTAGCGCAGTTGCCACGATCGCATGCCGGTCGGAGAGACCCAAAGTGCGAGCCCGTCGCCATCGAATAGCCGATACGGCTTCGCCCGCGCCTTCGCATTGCGGATGTCCCGGTCGGTGAGTAAATGCTTTGCCATGTGCGCGCCCCAGGGTAACGGATTCCGGGCATTGGTCCCGCAAAAGTGAGGGTAACGGCGGTTTTCCTTTGCCATTACCCTCAGAATAGCCGGATTCTAACGAACATGCAAGGACGGTGTTGGACACTGTTTGTAGATAAAACAGCTTATTTACAGTAGCTTCTGGACTTTGGCGGATTTTATCGGACAAGGTGTTGGAGGCGGGGGTCGGAATCGAACCGGCGTACACGGCTTTGCAGGCCGTTTGCTGCGTTTAGAATCAAACTTTTAGCGAATTTGCCGCCTTTTCGACCACCTGCAGTCCGGCAAATTTGTTGGCAGGCTATTTTTTTCGACCAAATGTAGACCGCCGGCTTCCCTGATAAGCAGGGCCCCGTAACTCTGAAACATTACATCAAATAATCTTTTGGATGCCCATGTCTGGAAATTTTTTCTGGACATAATCGAGGGCATCAGCTTCTGCTAATTTAATATCATCTGGGCCTAGAACGCCGCCTATAACGGGCGATCTGTTAATTACCAGTTCAAGCAATTTTTGCGTCCTGCGGAGTTGAAAATGCAACTCAATAATTTCCTTTGCTAAATCAATACCGCCAATACTAATTCCCACGATAGCACCCCGCCTTGTCGGTTACCTTCTTGTCGTTGAGACATCCGCTGATTCTAGCCTGTCCCTGTAGTTTGTTTACCTCCTCCCGTAGACGATTGATTTCTAGTTCTAGCGCCTTTGAAGATACGCCCGTTGCGCCGACAGCTTGATAGATTTGACCATTCAAGTTCCACACGATCGCCGCGAGTGCCCCTACAATCGCTACAAATAAATAGCGAAGAATCCTGTTTGTATACTCAATTGCTTGCCTTCCCACCACATCGGTAATAGTTTGCTTAATGCGAAGCTCATCAGTATTGGGGCTCGTAATAATTAGGGGTGGATTTGGTACCTGGGGTGGGGCTGCTTCTGGTGGGACACTGTTCATTTCTCTTCACCCTTCTGTAACCAACTAAGTTAGATATGTTACAGGCACTCAGAATTCGTAGCGGGCCGCTTTGAAGATATTTCCTCAATGCCTGTTCATGCCTGAAAGCAGCAATCACTGCTGCACTACTGGCTAGTTGGCTTTCATCAATTCGGAAAGATCAATACCTAGACATTGAGAAAGTTTAGTAACAACTCGTACCGATGGATTGCCAACCCCTCGTTCGATCTGTGAAACGTACGTTCGATCTACATCCGCATTCAATGCTAAGGCTTCCTGTGAAAGCCCTGCGCGTTTCCGGGCTAACCGTAGGTTTCGCGCCAGATCACGCTGAACTGCTGTGAAAGATCGTCCCATCTTTCAAAGGATGGACAAAAAGGGACTTTCAATCCACGGAATATATTCTACAATAAGGTGTCAGATACAGATTAATTGCGAAATGAAAACCCTAGATTTAGAGGAGTGCGCTGATTTCTTGAAAATTGGCGCTTCAACTGCCTGCGAGATGGCCGCCAACGGACAAATTCCGGGCGCCAAAATTGGGCGTGCTTGGGTGTTTATGGAAGACGAACTTATTGCCTATCTGCGCGCAAAGACGCGCGATCAAACGAATCAGCGCCTAGATCTTGCCCAACAGATCGAGCGAGCGGCGCTGATCGCTTCGCTTCCTATTAGACCGCGCCAACGTGGCAGGAAACGCCGAATATTGACCCTGACTGGCGTCCCAGACATCCCAGATGTCAAAGCATCTACAGATGCGGATTCATAGACACGCAAACAGGGACGATCAGACGGTAGCGTCGGCACAATCCCTTGCCGCGAACTTCGCGGGAAATGGGCCACCTTAGATTGGAGGCGCGAGCGGGAATCGAACCCACGTACGAGGTTTTGCAGACCTCTGCCTAACCATTCGGCCATCGCGCCAAATCTGTCGTTTTACCGGCCCTGCTTTGCGGCCTTGTCCCAGTTTGCAGGCCGCTGCATAACCACTCTGCCACCCCGCCGTTTCTAGTGCGTGCCAGCCAGGCGCAACGGCAATCTGAAATTAGAAAGGGGAACGCGCCGTCCGTTGCGGTATGCGCCGCAAGCGTCTTACGCGCCTTCCCTTTAAATCTTGGAGCGGGAGAAGAGTCTCGAACTCTCGACCTCAACCTTGGCAAGGTTGCGCTCTACCAACTGAGCTACTCCCGCAGGAGGATGCGAATTATACCGGGGTTTGGCGCCTGTTATCAACCATGTTTTAGCACCGTGGGCATGGCCATCTTGAGGTAATAAAACATGGACCACAGGGTGAGCGCCGCCGCGAGCAGTACCAGCCCGGTGCCCCACTGCTGCGGCCGGAATGCGCCGAGGGGATCATGGTAGAGCAGCATCGGAATCGCGACCATCTGCGACACCGTCTTGATCTTGCCCAGGAGGGAAACGGCGACGCCCTTTGCCGCGCCGAGAAGGGCCATCCACTCGCGCAACGCCGAGATGGTGATTTCCCTGCCGATGATGATCACGGCGATGACCGCATTCAGCCGGTTGAGATCGACCAGCACGATCAGCGCCGCCGCCACCATCAGCTTGTCCGCCACCGGATCGAGAAAGGCGCCGAACGCGGACACCTGGTTCAGCTTGCGCGCGAGGTAGCCGTCCAGCAAGTCGGTGATCGCGGCGATGGTGAAGATGACGGTCGCGATCAGGTTTTGCTGCGGCAGCGCGAGCCAGGTGGACGGAAAGTAATACACGCCCACGAACAGCGGAATCATCACGATGCGCATCCAGGTGAGCGCATTGGGGACATTGAATCGCATGGCCGAATATCCAAATAAGCGCGGGTTTCCTCGCTCGCGAGCGGTGCCGGGAAACGCTGGACACCACCAGCCCGAAGCTGCGAAACCAGTTGCCAAGATACCTCAATCAGACGATTGTTAGTGCAACTCCCGGTAAATTTTTTCTGCCAGCTTGCGGCTGATGCCGTGCACTTGGGCCAAGTCGTCGATGCTCGCGCCGATCACGCCTTTCAGGCCGCCGAAGCGGACGAGCAGTTCCTTGCGTCGTATGGCGCCGATGCCGCTGATACCCTCGAGCGACGAAGTCACGCGGGCCTTGCCGCGGCGCGCTCGATGGCCGGTTATCGCGAAGCGATGCGCTTCGTCGCGGATGGCCTGGATCAGGTGCAATCCCGGATTGTCGGGTGCAAGCTGAATGCTGGTCTTCGCGTCGGCGCAGATCAGTTGTTCCAGCCCGGGCTTGCGCGCTTCGCCTTTGGCCACGCCGAAGAGGAAGATGTCGTTCATTCCCAGCTCCGCCAGGACTTCCCGCGCCACGCCCACCTGGCCCTTGCCGCCGTCGATCAGGATCAAGTCGGGCACGACGCCCTCCCCGCGCGAAATCTTCTCGTAGCGGCGCTTCAGCACCGAGCGCATGGCGGCGTAATCGTCCCCTGCCCGGATGCCGGCGATGTTGTAGCGCCGGTATTCCGAGTTGCGCAGGTCGAAACGATCGTAGACGACGCAGGACGCCACCGTCGCCTCGCCCTGGGTATGGCTGATGTCGAAGCACTCGATGCGCTGTACCGCATCCGGCAGGTTCAGGGCGTCGCGCAGGGCAGCGAGCCGAACCTCCTGGTTGCCGGCGTGGGAAATGCGCTGGGACAGCGCCAGTTGGGCGTTTTTCTGCGCCATCTCCAGCCAGGCGCGGCGCTGCCCCTGCGCCCGGGTCACGAGTTGCACCGGGTGTCCGGCCTGCTCGACCAGCATCGTCTCGATCTCCTGCGCATCGAACTCGGCGCCGGCGACGATCACCGCCGGCACCTGCCGGTTGACGTAGTGCTGCGCCAGGAATGCCTGCAGCACCTCAGGCGCAATGCGGCCCTCGGCGTTGTGCGGGAAAAAGCTCTTGTCGCCCAGATGGCGGCCATTGCGCACCATTACCAGGTTTACGCAGGCGGCGCCGTTTTCCCCGGCGCAGGCGATCACGTCGGCATCGCCGCCGGTGCTCGATTCCGCGTACTGCTTTTGCTGCGTGGTTGATAGCGCCTGGATCTGGTCGCGGTAGAACGCGGCCTGCTCATAGTGCTGCAGTTCCGCCGCCTGCTGCATTTTTTGTCCCAGAGCCTGCAGCACGTCGTCCTCGCGTCCTTGCAGGAACAGTTCGGCGTTGTTCACGTCCGCGGCGTAGCTGTCGCTGTCGATCAACCCCACGCAGGGCGCCGAGCAGCGCCGGATCTGGTGCAGCAGGCAGGGCCGCGAGCGGTTCTGGAACGCCGAATCCTCGCAGGTACGCAAGCGGAATATTTTCTGCAGCAGTTGGATGCTCTCGCGCACCGCGCCGGTGTGCGGAAACGGGCCGAAGTAGCGGTGCTTGCCGTCAAGCGGGCCCCGGTGAAAACCCAGGCGTGGATAAGCGTGGCCGCTCAGCATCAGGTACGGGTAGGACTTGTCGTCGCGGAACAGGATATTATAGCGCGGAGCAAGCGATTTGATCAGATTGTTTTCCAGGATCAGCGCTTCACCCTCGGAGCGGGTCGCCGTGGTTTCCACGGCAGCCACCTGCGCCAGCATCAACTCGATGCGCGGGCTCAGTGCGGTCTTCTGGAAATACGAGCTGACGCGCTTTTTCAGATCGCGCGCCTTGCCCACGTAGAGCACTTCGCACCTGGCGTTGAGCATGCGGTACACGCCTGGCAGGTGCGGCAGGCCGCTGATCAGTGCCTGCGCGTCGAATACCGGCACGGCATCGGCGGGCGTCGTCACCGCGGTCTCAGCTCGGCGACGATGTCGCGAAATACCGCCTGAAACATGGCCTCGGTGAGCCTCTTGGTTTGGGTATTGTAGCGGCTGCAATGATAGCTATCGTAGAACCGGATGCCCTGCGGCGACGCGGTCGTAGGCGGCAAGGCGTGCACGGCGTGATG
>Ga0209514_10006708_pt1 | contig 13980 bp, 15 predicted proteins | sample Subgrocontami58m_FD_187452 | JGI IMG/M metagenome (GOLD analysis project Ga0209514, IMG submission 187452) | Subsurface groundwater microbial communities from S. Glens Falls, New York, USA - GMW37 contaminated, 5.8 m (SPAdes) (version 3) | ecosystem: Environmental > Aquatic > Deep subsurface >...
CGGGACAGGTCGTTACCACCCCGACGTTTGAGCGTATTCCGTCAAAGAAAGTGGAACCGCCGGCAAACCTACCCATTTAGGAGATACACATACCAAAATACGAACGATACGAACCATACGAACGATACGAATGGATACGAATAAAACCCCAGTCTATGACTATTCCACTACCGTGTCGCTCTTAACTTTACATTTAGGATTTTGATCGCAATGCGTAACGGAGTAAACGAAAAAAATCCTCGCATGGATGTTGATGAGGTGCTTGACACTATTCTCGGGAAATCATCGGTTGTGCCGAAAATGACGAACCGTGGTGTTTCCGGTGCCTTTCCGATAGTCCGTTGGATTGCGTTTGGTGTCGGAGGAGTGTTACTTCTCGGTGTGATGGCGGTAACTTTTTATCTCAGTTTGATGAGAGCCCCCGTCGGATTTTCGGACACTGTTTCTCTGTCTATCGGGAAAGGTATGAGTCTTAGTGAAATCGCAAATCTTCTTGACGAAAAGAATCTGATACGCTCACCCTTCGTGTTTAGAATGTGGAGTACGATATCCGGCGGGGCAACCGCGCTCAAGGCTGGGGAGTACAACTTTTCTGAACCGGTTTCGGTACTGACGCTTTTTTCACGATTAACGCGGGGAGATTATAGAGTTCCACCGATTCGCGTGACCATTCCGGAAGGAGAACATAATCGGCAAATTGCGGAGCGGTTACGAAAGGTCTTGCCGAAATTCAATGGCGAGCGTTTCGTAACTCGAGCCACTTCAAAAGAAGGGTACCTTTTTCCCGACACATACTTTTTTCTTCCGACTGCGACCGAGGATGAAATCATCACGAAGATGGAGGAAACATTTTCGCGTCGCGTACTCCCACTGCAAGCAGACATTACGCGTTTTGGCAGGTCCCTTAAAGAAATAATTATTATGGCTTCTCTCATAGAGGAAGAAGCGAGAACTATGGAGAGCCGTCAAAAAGTCGCGGGTATTCTCTGGAAACGGCTTGATGCAGGCATGCCCCTCCAGGTTGATGCCGTATTTCCGTACATTCTCGGGAAGAATACCTACGAGGTAACAACGGAGGATTTGAAATTTGACAGTCCCTACAATACCTACCGATATGCAGGACTGCCACAAGGTCCCATCACGAATCCGGGGCTTGACGCCATTCGCGCGACGATAACACCAATTGCAACACCATACTGGTACTATCTTTCCGACAAGGAGGGAACAATGCGCTACGCGGTAACACACAATGAGCATCTTGCGAACCGCAACCGCTACCTCAAAAAATGACGTTCGGCTGGTAGAGATTGACTCGGGTCGCATTTAATCTCCCCGCAGAATTCCCCGACGGCTTATCGCGGGGATATGGACGAACGGGTTTTATTCGCATGGTAATCTTTTACACGATACCTACTGTCGTTGTGTTCCTTTGATCTTACTTTCTTACTTTAAAGTAAGAAAGTATCGTCAATGTGGGTGTAAGGGGAGGGGATTGCAAAAAAAAAGAGCGACAGGGTTTTATTCCTGTCGCCATTGTAGACACCGGCTGTCCACAGAACGTAAAAGTGGTCAGTGAGAACCGATCCTCTTCATTTCTCTTCGCATCTCGGCGAGACAGAAAGCAGAATAGAGTTGATTCACGAGGATTGAAACCGACACCACGCGAGCACACTGCGACATCGGGGCAAGGGACTGTTCTTCAATGAGGATCAAAACCTCGTGGAGCTGCGCGGTGGGGAGAGTCGCGCCTTCAATCAGCAAACTCGCGATTCGGCTGGTTACCGCCTCGGCTCTCTGTTGACCCGAGTCGCGGTACTGTTCTTCAAGCTTTTTCAATTCCGGTAGTACAAGATATCGTTTTTTCTTCATAATGTTCGGCTGGTTGCATTTGTCCGATAATTAATTTAACATCTAGTTTATGATTAGTCAAACCGTACCAAAGAAAAAAGTCTTCGTTGGCTTATCGGGAGGCGTTGACAGTTCTGTTTCAGCGGCGTTGCTGAAGGAAGCTGGCTATGATGTTACGGGAGTGTTCATACATGTCTGGCACAAAGACGCTGATAAGCGCGGATTAGAACGCGGATTAACGCTGATGACCGAGACAGGTTGTTGCCAAGCGGTAGACGACCGACTGGATGCTATGCGGGTATGCGCGAAACTTGACATTCCGTTTCGCGAGCTTGACCTTGAAAAGGAGTACAAGAAAGAGGTTGTAGACTATATGACTCGCGAGTATAGAGCGGGGAAAACACCGAATCCGGATGTGATGTGCAACCGTTTCATCAAGTTTGGCGCGTTTTACAACTGGGCGATTGAAAATGGAGCGGATTTTGTGGCGACAGGACACTATGCTCGCGTCAGAACGCGAGAAGCACGAAATCCGAAATCCGAAATCCGAAACAAATCACAAATCTTGAATTCAAAACTAAACGCTAAACGCTATACGCTAAACGCTGGCTCTGACTCAAACAAGGACCAAAGTTACTTCCTCTGGCAAATCCGCGAGGGGCAATTATCGCGCATTCTGTTTCCCGTCGGTGGAATGAAGAAGTCGGATGTCCGAAAACTCGCGAAGAAATTCGGACTGATTACCGCCGATAAAAAAGACAGTCAGGGACTTTGCTTTGTCGGAAAAGTAGATATGAAAGAGTTTCTCACCCATTTTATAAAAAGAAAAAAAGGGAAGGTGCTTAATGAAAAAAGGGAGGTTATCGGCGAGCATGAAGGATCGTCGTTCGTTACCCTAGGCGAACGGCACGGATTCACGGTCCACGCGAGTTCCGACCGCGAGCATGCGCTCTACGTCATCCGAAAGGATATTAAGAAAAACACAATTACCGTATCGCCCAAAAACCCTTCGGGAATGTTAGCCGAAGCTCAGTCAATGGTACGGATAAAATCAGTTAACTGGCTCTCAAAACCGAAAAAGGATGTGACATATTTCGCTCGCGCGCGCTACCGCCAACCTCTTCAAGAGTGCCACATTGAAAGTGGTTCGGGGAAGACTGCATCGGCGAGAATCCGGTTTGTGACTCCGCAGAATTCGGTAACTCCGGGACAGTCACTCGTGCTTTACGATGGTGATGCGCTTATCGGAGGTGGAATTATTGTGTAGAAGTCGTGCTATACTATTTTCCATTATGGATATCATAAAAGCCGACGGAACAACAGAAGTATTTCATCCCGAGAAACTGCGCGAGTCGCTCCTTTCCGCAGGCGCGAGCTTGCAAGTCGCCGGAAAAATAGTGGCGCACATAGAGGAGGAACTGACGGGGCAAATATCCAGCTCTGATTTGTATCGGCACGCGTTTGACCTTTTGCGTTCAAGTGAACGCAGGGTCGCGGCGCGCTACTCACTCAAGCGCGCTATTGCGGCGCTCGGTCCTTCCGGTTTTCCGTTTGAGAAATATATCGCGGAACTTTTCAAGGTGAAGGGATACACGGTACTCACCGATCAGTTCCTGAACGGAAAATGCGCCGAGCACGAAGTGGATGTGGTAGCGTGGAAGCAGGAGAGTCTCGTCGCGGTGGAAGCGAAATTTCACAATGAGCTCGGAGTGAAATCGGATCTCAAAGTCGCGCTGTATATTAAGGCGCGTTTTGACGATTTACGAAATGAGAAGTTTACGTTCGGAGGACGGGAACGAGGTATCAGTGATTTTCTTCTCATAACCAATACGAAGTTTACGGAAAAAGCCATACAGTACAGCGAGTGCGCCGGCGTGGCGCTCGTCGGATGGAATTATCCGGAGAGGGGCAATCTTCACGATATGATTGAGGAAACCAATCTTCATCCCATCACCTGTTTGTCGGTTTTTTCCCAAGCAGATTTTAGGATGCTGTTTGATCGGGGAATCGTCCTCTGTCGTTCGGTTCGCGAGGAAGCCGAAAAGGTGCGAGAGATCGGCATCAATGAGCAGACCATTTCACGGGCGATTGAAGAAAGTAACGCCTTTTGCCCGATTGTGTAATGATGAATCCACTCAGATCAGAGTTCTGAATTTCATTTTCTTTTTGGAAATTGTCATTTGTGAATTGAAAATTGCTAATTGATACTTGAAAATTATCATCATGTCCGAATACTACAAACCCCACCGAAAACCCGACTGGAACTACGGCGGGCCAAACTGGAAGCTTTCGCGTTCAAAGATTGACCTCTTTCTTGAGTGTCCGCGCTGTTTTTATGTGGATAACAAACTTGGCGTCGCGCGCCCGCCGGGATTTCCATTCAGTCTGAACAGCGCGGTTGATAAACTTCTCAAGCGCGAGTTTGACGCGCACCGCGTCGCGAAGACGACCCATCCTCTCATGAAGAAATACGGCATTGACGCGGTGCCATTCAGTCACCCCAAGATGGAAGAGTGGCGCGATTCGCTTCGGCACGGCGTCAGTTTCCTACACAAACAAACCGGAATGCTCGTTCGCGGAGGTGTTGATGACGTTTGGGTATATCCGAATGGGGAGCTCGTCGTCGTTGACTACAAGGCAACGAGCAAGGACGGAGAGGTTACGTTAGATGCAACGTGGCAGGATGGCTACAAGCGTCAGATGGAAACCTATCAATGGCTTTTTCGACAAAATGGGTTTACCGTTTCCGATACGGGATACTTTGTCTATGTAAACGGAAAGACCGATAGGGAGGCGTTTGACGCAAAGCTCGAGTTCGATGTCAGAATAATTCCATACACTGGCAAGACCGACTGGATTGAATCGACCCTCTTGGAAATCAAGAGATGTCTGGACTCCGACGAAGTGCCCGCACCAGCCGAGAAATGCGATTATTGTGCCTATCGAAAGGCGGCAGCTGAAGTTTCGTCGGCCGCAATCGCAAAAGGAGTATCACCACCCCCACACAAGAAACCGCTCGAACCCACCGAAACTGCCAGTTTGTTTTGATTCCTACTTTCGTAAATGGTGCGAGTTTCGGCACTCTGGAGAGAAATATGTGCACTTATTTAACAGTAATCGGGACTTATTTAAGAATAAGTATATGTCATACATAGATAACACAACTCCAGAGGTAAAACACGAAATAATGCAAAGAGACAAACTCTGTGTCTATTGTGGCAAAAAAATGATTTATCCCTACAGACGGGATAAGGGAAACAATTCGGCGACGCTTGAGCACTTTAAGGAAGGAACGCTTAATCGGGAAAAGCCTTTTACGAAGGACGAGGTGGCAATGTGTTGTGGAAGTTGTAATTCCAGTAGACGCCAGAAGAAGTTGTCGGATTGGTTTAAGAAGGCGTATTGTAGAGGTCAAAATTCCGAAAACAAGATAATTAATGAAGATACCGTCGCGCAAATAGTTAAAGAATACATCAAGAGAAACCCAGAGTATTGACGAGCATGATCAAATCAAAATTCCGGCAAAAAGTCTTCTCTGTCGTACAAAAAATCCCAAAAGGGAAGGCGCTTACCTACATGGAGGTTGCGGAGAAAGCCGGCTCGCCTCGCGCGTATCGAGCGGTTGGAAATATCCTGAAGAAAAATTATGACCCTACGATCCCGTGTCATCGGGTCATTCGTTCCGACAAGGCGCTCGGCGGATATAACCGAGGCGCTAGGAAGAAATTGGAAATCTTGAAAAAAGAAGGATATAGTATAGGTCATGACTCTTACTGAAGTTCGGCAGAAATACCTTGAGTTTTTCAAGAAGCGAGGGCATGTAATCATACCTTCGGCATCACTCGTGCCGGAAAATGACCCTTCGGCGCTTTTTATTTCAGCCGGAATGCAGCCGCTTGTTCCGTACCTGCTCGGCGAGCCGCACCCTTCCGGCGCGCGATTGGTTGATGTTCAGAAGTGCATCCGTACGGGAGACATTGATGAAGTCGGTGATAGCACGCACCTGACTTTTTTTGAGATGCTCGGCAACTGGTCGCTCGGAGACTATTTCAAGGAAGAGGCGATACCGTGGAGCTTTGAACTTTTGACCTCCACGACTGAAGGGTTTGGGCTTGACCCGAAACGCCTCTATATTACGGTATTCAAAGGAGATGAAAATGCTCCTCTCGACGAAGAATCCGCGCGGATTTGGGCGAAAGCAGGCGTTCCGAAGAACAGAATTTACTTTTTACCTGCGGAAAAGAACTGGTGGAGCGCAGGCGCTAACGGCCCGTGCGGACCCGATACCGAAATGTACTACGATCTGACCGACAAAGGGTTGGGTGATCTGACCCATGAGCAGTTCCTTCTGGCGGATGCCAACCAGCAGGTTGTTGAGATTTGGAATGATGTTTTTATGGAGTACCTCAAGAAGGATGGGAGGGTGGTCGGAAAACTTTCGCAACGGAATGTGGATACCGGCGCAGGATTGGAACGGCTCTGTGTGGTACTGCAAGGGAAAACAAGTGTGTTTGAAACGGATGCGTTTGCTCCGATAATGGAACGGTTGAATGAATTTTCTCCAGGCGGTGACTTACGAGCAAAACGAATCATCGCAGACCATATGCGCACTGCGATTTTTATGGTTGCGGACGGGGTTGTGCCTTCTAATACTGACAGAGGATATGTGCTGCGAAGGATTATTCGCAGGACGGTGCGATTTGGCAAACAACTAGGTTTGGACAAAGTATGGTATCAAAAAACAATCTCTTCAATCGCTGATATGTACCGTTCTGCATATTCTAATGTTCTTGAGAACATTAGAATAATAGAAACTGTGTTTATTGATGAAGTGACGAAGTTTGAAACAACACTTGAGCGGGGGATGAAGCATTTTGAAAAAGTCGCCGATGGAAATATTTCGGGGCAGGAAGCTTTTTTACTCTTTACCAGCTACGGTTTCCCACTGGAGCTAATTGTTGAACTCGCTCGGGAAAAAGGAATGCAGGTGGATACGGAGGAGTTTTCAAGAGAAATGAAAATGCACCAAGAGATTTCGCGCGTCGGAGCGGAAAGGAAATTCAAGGGAGGGCTTGCGGATACGAGTGCGATGTCCATAAAGTATCACACGGCAACTCATCTCCTACATCAGGCGCTTCGGGATGTGCTCGGAGAGGAGGTTCGCCAGAAGGGAAGCAACATCACGCCCGAGCGTCTTCGTTTTGACTTCGCGTTTTCGCGAAAGATGACGGATGACGAGAAGAAGCGGGTTGAAGCGATCGTGAATGAGAAAATCAGGGCGAATCTTCCGGTAGAGAAGGTTGTCCTGCCGTTCGCGGAAGCAGAAAAGACAGGCGCACTCCATTTCTTCGGCGAGAAGTACGGTGATCAGGTGAATGTCTACTTCATCGGAAGCTCACTCCAAGAAGCATACTCAAAAGAATTTTGCGGAGGACCTCACATTTCAAATACCGCCGAACTTACTGGTGTTTTTAAGATTCTGAAGGAAGAAGCGGTTTCTGCCGGCGTGCGGAGGATCAAGGCGGCACTCGTTGGATGACATAGTACCGATAACTGAATAACTTATTACCGATAACTGAATGACTGAATGACAAAATAGACTCTGGAAGGATTATTTAGAGGACTGTATTAGCAGTGGATAATAGGTTATCGCCTATCTGCTATACTTTGGGAATGAAAATGTTCTCTCAATCAAAAAACGGTCGCGTAGTTCTCATCCTTGATATCGGGAGTGGCAGCGTCGGAGCCGGTTTGGCACTTTTGTCGGAACGGCAATCTCCGATGCTTCTCTATACCACGCGTCGCGATATTCCTTTTCAGGAGGAAGCTACGGCCCCGCGTCTTCTTTCACTAATGCTTCGGACACTCTCGGAAGTGTTTTTGGATGTCGCTTCAGAGGGAATGCCGATGGCGGGATTTTCCTCAAAACGCCCCCGCCTTCGCGAAGTTTTCGTCGTACTTGGAGCACCGTGGATTATTTCCAACACCGCATTTCTGCACTTCACTTCCGAGAATTCGGTAACTATCAATGAAACAATGTTGCGTGCTCTGATACATGAGCATGAAAAGGAGAACGCTCCCCCGAAGGGAACCAGCTGTATTGAACAGAAACTGGTGAGAGCCTCTCTTAACGGATACCGTTGCGCAACGCCTTTTCGGAAAAACGCGAAGCGGGCGGAGTTCGGGATATTCAAAAGCTTTTCTTCCGAGAAAATAATTCGGAAAATTCGAGAAATTGCGTTGCATATTATAGGAGCCGATGACGTGAGCTTTCATTCATTTTCGCTTATGAATCTCACTGGCGCGAGCGACCTGTTTCCGGAATGTCACCATTTCCTTTTGCTCGATGTTCGGGGAGAACTGACCGAACTTTCGGTGGTAAAAAACGATACCATAGTTGATACCGTATCGTTTCCATTCGGTCGCAATACGCTTCTTCGGATGCTTCAGAAAAAGACAGGTGCTCCCGTCTCCGGTATTTCTGGAATCCTAACGCTACGGAGCGAGGAAAAAGCAGTCGGTAAATTGCATTCACGCGTTGAGAGGGAACTTTCGGTGCTACAGGACGAATGGCTTCGAGATTGTCGGCACGCGCTTTCTTCTTTCTCCTCTGAGTTGCTTTTACCCACGACCATTTTCTTGATGTCCAACGACGATACCCTCCCATTTTTTACAGCTACCATCAAACGTAGCGACTGGAACACATTTATGCCCGCCGTTGGTCCGGTTGAAGTCATACCGATTTCGCTTGACCGAACCTCTTCTGCCGTTCGGTGGAACTCACACGCGCGACACGATTCGTTTCTTGCTCTTGAGGCGCTTGCCAGTAGTCAACTTCTTTCAACGTAAAGATTAAGAGCGGCACTGCAGTGGAATAGTCGCAGACTGGGCGTCAAACCCTGCAGGCCGCACCGAATAACCCTGCGCCTGCCTGCCGAAGACGCTTCGGCGCAGGCAGGCAGGAGCGCAGGGTGTTCCCATTCGTAGGTATTCGCAGATTCGTATCATAGGCGGATTAGTATCTATAAAGGGATATGCACTTGCGTGTTTGAGGACGTGTAGTACAATTACAAAAAACACTAAAGCAACTCGGAACAAGGAACACGGAACCCAATCGGAATAATTCAGTGTAGGTTCAGTGTTGATTTCGTTCCGTGTAGTTTCAGCGTCGCTATGGCAAAAAATATTTTACATGATGTGATGGCAAAGGACAGACGATCAATTCGTCATGTTCCCATGCCGGACAATCGGGATCGAGGAGACGACATTCTTGATGGAACGGTCATCTATGAAAGAGAGGAGGTGGAACTGGAAGAGGAAGGAACCGGTCAAAAGAAGAGAGGACTCGCACTCTGGATTGCCGTCGGAGGGTTTTTGGTGCTTCTCGCGGTTGCAGTCGGTCTTAGTTTCAGAGGCGCGAAGGTTACGGTAACTCCCAAGGTGGTTGTCGCGACGGTTGATCACCCTTTTTCCGCAGTGCGTAGCAAGGGAACAAACGCCCTTACGTTTGAAAGCATTCAACTCTCAAAAAGTGACGAAACTCTTATTCCCGCGGAAACGGAGAAGCGCGTTTCCGAGAAGGCGACCGGTACCATCGTGGTGTACAATAATTTTAGCGAGAAGCAACAGCGTCTGATAAAAAATACGAGATTCGAAACCGAAGAAGGTCTGATTTACCGAATTGACCGTTCCATTGTTATTCCCGGAGCAACAATGAAAAACGGAAAAATGGTCCCTGGTAGTATTGAGGTAACCGTTTTCGCGGATTCTCCAGGAGACGAGTACAACATCCCAATGTCGGATTTTTCCATCCCTGGATTTAAAAGCGACCCGGCGCGATACAAGGGATTCTATGCTCGTTCCAAGACCGCGATGACTGGCGGTTTTGAGGGTCTTCTTAAAACTCCATCCGAGGCATCCGAGCGCGAAGCACGAGCGACACTTCGCACTACGTTGAGCCGGGAACTTACCGAGGAAGTAAAACTGCAGGTTCCGGAAGGATACATCCTCTATGACACCGCTATCATTATTGCGGGAGAATCATTACCACTCGGAGTGTCCGGCGATAAAGCGGTCATTAAAGAGAAAGTCTCGGGCGTCGCCTACCTGTTTCGGAAAAGCGAGCTGGCGGACGCTATCATCGCCAAAGTCGCGCGTTCTTACAATGGTTTGAAGTTTGAGATTCCCGACTTGAGTCAGCTTCATTTCTCGGTGACAAAAGCTCCCGAAGGGGAATCTCAAGAGCTTAATTTTAAACTTCGAGGCAATGCTCGTTTGGTAGGAAGCTTTGATGAGGATGCGCTTAAGAACGCGTTACTGGGGAAGCCGAAAGTTGATCTCGCGAGCGTCATTTCCGGTTTTTCCACTATTGAGAAAGTGGATGTTATTATACGGCCGTTTTGGAGTCGAAGCTTCCCGGAAAACCCAAGGAAGGTTCAGATTATCAAAGCTTCACTTGAAGATGGTGCGAACTAGTTTCTTTACGAGTCGCTTTGCATCCGACAACGCCACGGAAGTGAGCATTGACGTTTTTTGTTGTTTTTGTTAAGATAACGCCCGTTCCCTGTTTTTGGAAAAAGAACAGGAATACCAGTCTAAAATGAATCAACCTAAAGGAAAAGCGCCGGCAGTGGAAGGCGTCGTCATTGAAGCCTTGCCGGACACCCTTTTTAAGGTGCGGTTTCAGAACGGAAGCGAAGGATTGTGCTTTCTTTCGGGAAAAATGCGCATCCACCGAATACGAGTTCTTATCGGAGATAGAGTGTCGGCGGAAATCGATCCCTACGGAGGGAAAGCAAGAATCGTCAAACGGTTGTAGTATCCTGTTCGGCGATAGCTTTTGTACTACTACGAAGGTTCACAACTTCACGATTAGTTTTTGTATATGAGAGTAAAGGCATCCGTCAAAAAGATTTGCGCGCAGTGCAAAACTATCCGAAGGAGAGGTTACTTGTATGTGCTGTGCAAAAGTAATCCGCGACACAAGCAGAGACAAGGGTAATCGCACACTGTGAAGCGTATACCGTGTAACCAAAGAAGATTATTCTTCGCTACACGCTACACGCTACACGCTACATGTTACACGCTATGAGAATCACCGGTATCACAATCCCAGAAAACAAACGACTTGAGTATGGTCTCAGAATTCTTATTGGTGTGGGACATTCTCGAGCGCTAAAAATTCTTACTGCCGCCAATGTTGACCCCGGTAAGAAATCCAAGGAATTGACTCCCGACGAAGAGAATAATATCCGGAGGGAGGTTGAACGCTTCAGAATAGAAGGAGACCTCAAACGGGAAATCGCGGGAAACATTAAACGGCTTAAGGACATCAAGGCATATCGCGGAGTTCGTCATCTTCGGGGACTGCCGGTACGAGGACAGCGCACGAAGACCAATTCACGAACTCGGCGGGGAAATATCAGAAAGACCATGGGTACCGGACGAAGAGCGGTGGAGAAAAAGTAAGATTAACATACCAATCTACGAACATTACAAATGATGCAAACATAACGAACCTCATACGAACGATACCAATACCCGATAGAAATGATTTGTTTCGTAGTATTGGTATAAGGTTAGTATTGTTGGTATGGTTCGTATCGTTAGTATATTGGTATATTAAATTAGTATGGGAAAGAAACGTATAGTAGCAAAAGGAGAATCAGAAACCGCTGGCGCGGGCGCCAAAACGGGTGGTTCATCAAAACGGCGAGTGATGGAAAAGGGGGTACTTCATGTGGAGGCAACCTACAATAATACGCGATTAACACTTACCGACGAAAAAGGCAACACGGTCGGCGCATCATCAAGTGGAGCTCTTGGATTCAAAGGTGCAAAGAAGGGAACCCCATTTGCAGCGGCTAAGGTTGGGGAGGCGCTTGCGCTGAAGGCGCAGGCAATGGGGATGAAAGATGTTTCCGTCATTGTAAAAGGGGTCGGGTCGGGGCGCGAGTCTTCAATTCGCGGTTTTATAAACAAAGGGTTTGGTGTCCTCTCTATCAAAGACGCGACTCCGGTCCCTCATAATGGTCCCCGTCCGCCGAGAGCGCGGAGAGTTTAGATCAGCTGATAGCTGTTAGCTTATAGCTTTTAGGAAAGACGGAAGACTTCAGAAACTAAAAGCTGGCAACTATAAAAATAACTGGAAGCATATGAAAATAGGACCACGATATAAAATTGCACGGCGCCTCGGCGCGGATATTTTCGAGAAAACGCAAACGCAAAAATTTGCGCAAAGCGCGCGTCCGGTTAAGGGCAAGCGACCTTCCAGTCGCAGTGATTTCGCGGTGCAACTTCGCGAAAAACAGCGCGCACGGTACCTCTACGGAATCGGCGAGCGACAGTTCGCTCGATATGTCGCGAACGCAGTGGAGAAAAAAACGGTTCGCGACGACGAGGCTCTCTTTCGTTCCCTTGAAACCCGTTTGGATAATGTTATCTACCGTCTGGGTATTGCTCCGACTCGGCAAGCGTCGCGCCAGTTCGTATCGCACGGACATTTTACGGTAAACGGCGGTGTGCGTGTCACGATCCCTTCCTACTCGGTCAAGACGGGGGATGTTATTCGTATTCGGAAAGGAAGCATTACCAAACTCCCGTTTGCGAATCTTTCCGATAAAATACGGGACCATCTTTCGCCTCCATGGCTCCGGTTTGACCTGGTGAAGGGCGAAGCGACGGTCGTAGGCACGCCGAAGCTTGTTAAAAGCGAACTGCCGTTCAATATTGCCGCTATTCTTGAGTTTTACCGCAGGTAACTCATTTCGGTGATTTTCGGAACTTCCGAAAACAATCTCTTGCTTCTTTCTTTGAGATAGGTTACAATTTCAACTTCGTTTTTATATCTTTATTAGTTCGTGTAGTAATTGGCGGTATGGGAACGATTGAGTTCCGATTTCCCAATTCCGCCCTATACAATGCCTGATTTTAACATCGTACTTCCCTCTAAACCGCGTGTGGTGAAAGAGGAGGGCTTTTCCGGAGTATATGAAATTGACGGGCTGTATCCCGGCTACGGGCATACGCTCGGCAATTCACTGCGTCGCATTATTTTGTCGTCACTCCCGGGAGCGGCCATTGTTGGTATCAAGATAGCGGGTGTAGAACACGAGTTTTCAACACTTGCGGGAGTAAAAGAAGATGTTATTACCATCATCCTTAATTTAAAACGGGTTCGGATTGCCATGCACACGGATGAACCACAGACGCTTTCTCTCGTGATCAAGGGACCGAAAGAAGTAACCGCGGCACAGATTGAGTATCCGGGACAGGTGAGTATTCTCAATCCCGAACAGCACATCGCGACGGTTACCGAAAAGAACGCCGAGCTCAACATTGAAATGAAGGTTGAGAAAGGACTCGGATATATTTCAAAGGAGGTTCTGCAAAAAGACCGAGTGGAGATAGGTCAGATTACACTGGATGCGATCTTCTCGCCCATTCGACGAGTCAATTACGAAGTAGAAAATATGCGCGTCGGCAACCGTACCGATTTTAATCGTCTTAAACTTTTCATTGAAACCGACGGCTCAATTACTCCGCACGAGGCGTTGGAGAGAGCCATTGAAATCATGATTTCTCAGCTCAAAGCGATTGTCGGATTTGAAGAGCCGATTGAAGCGCTCAGCACTGAGGAAGAGATCACCCCCGAACAAACTTCGGAAAAGAAAGAGATAGACACCGAACTATTGAAGACACGAATTGATACGCTTGGATTTTCCGCTCGTACCAGTAATGCTCTCGTAAGCGCGAACATCCGAACGCTTGGAGGTTTGGTTCGAAAGAAAGAGGAGGATATTCTGGATATTGACGGACTCGGTACTAAAGGTGTTCAGGAAATCAAGAAGGTTCTTGGAGGAATGGGAATCACCCTAAAATAGCTGTTAGCTGTCAGCTTCTAGCTACTGGGAAAGAAACTCTTCTCGTACTAAAAGCTAAACGCTAAACGCTAAAAGCTAGCATGAGACATCACAGTAAAATTAAAAAGTTCGGACGGGAAAAGAATCAGCGGGGAGCATTGATGCGGTCTCTGCTGTTCTCTCTACTTCGCCACGGAAAGATTCAAACCACCGAAGTGAAAGCGAAAGCCCTCCGTCCCATTGCAGAAAAAGTCATTACTGCGGCTCGGAA
>Ga0209514_10006712_pt1 | contig 13974 bp, 11 predicted proteins | sample Subgrocontami58m_FD_187452 | JGI IMG/M metagenome (GOLD analysis project Ga0209514, IMG submission 187452) | Subsurface groundwater microbial communities from S. Glens Falls, New York, USA - GMW37 contaminated, 5.8 m (SPAdes) (version 3) | ecosystem: Environmental > Aquatic > Deep subsurface >...
ACTTTTACGCTTTCCCAGTTTGGCATGGTGCGGCACTGGTGGAGTTATCGCAAAAAAGTTAAAAGCTGGATAAAGAAACTTTGTGTCAACGGCATAGGCCTGATTTTAACTTCTTTTATCCTTATCTCGATGATTATATTTAAGTTCTTTGAGGGCGGGTGGATAACCTTGTTCATTACCGGAGGTTTGGTTGTTTTGGCTATGGTTATAAGGCGGCATTATCGTTCGACCCTGGCGCTTTTACGCAGATTAAACAGCTTAGTAGCTGCTGTTGAATCTTCTGACGAGACTATCCTGCCGGGCGGCAAACGGATACACGGCGAACCTAAGTTAGACCTTGAAAGCAAGACCGCAGTCTTATTTGTTAACGGTTTTAACGGAATGGGCCTGCATACGCTTTTTGGCATCATTAGATTATTCGGGGGGGCTTTTAAAAATTTCGTCTTCCTTGAAGTCGGAGTGGTGGACGCGGGAAATTTTAAAGGCGTTCACGAAGTTGAAAACTTAGAGTTAAATGTGGAGTCTGATATTAAACGCTACGTAGATTTTATGAAAAAAAACGGCTTTTACGCAGAAGGCATATCAGTTTGCGGCGTAGATGTGATAGAGGAGATTGAGGCAATCGCCCCCGAGCTTCAAAAGCGCTTTCCCAATGCTGTATTTTTCGGCGGCCAGCTGATATTCCCCGATGACTCGCTTATGACAAAGTTTTTGCATAACTACACTGTATTTGCCCTGCAGAAAAGATTATACCGCCAGGGTACGCCTTTTGTTATCCTGCCGATAAGGGTCTAGCCGCAGAAATTAAAAATAGATAAATAGCTGTTTTTTATTCTGTCTTATTTTTAAGGTTCTAAACCTTCCAAAACTTAGCTATCCAAATTTAAATTCTCTTTATTTATTTAGAGTGGTATAATTAAAAAGATTAAATAGTTTAAGGGCATAATTCTAAATTCAAAGGGGAGGGTTATGAAAAAAATATTATTTATAATGTTGTGTTTTGTTTTTGCTGCAAGCCTTGTTTTTGCGCAGGATGATGCGCAAGTCAGCAAAACCCTGGATTCTGCGCAGGGTAAGGGTGAAGCCGGAGAGAGTGAGTATGCCGGGCTAATAGACCCTTCAGTCCTCTATAATTTTGAAATGGGCCTGGAATATACAAATTTTGCTTATAAGGAACCATCCATAGATGTAGAAGAGACTACGGATTTTTACGGGATATTTGGGGCGCTAAGCGGGCATTCTACAGCTAATAAGTTAATGGCGCGCCTCGAGGGCAGGTTTGCGGCAGGGCCTGTTGACTACGACGGTAAGCTTAATGATGGAACAGCCTGGACAGACAAGGGTGATGATTTTATTTTTGAAGGCCGGGGTTTAATAGGCAGAGATTTCACAATGAATAATGCTACCATCACTCCGCTTATCGGTATAGGATGGCGGTATCTAAATGACCAATTGGATTCTCAATATGCTTATGAACGTGAAATAAGCTATCTCTACAGCCCGGTAGGATTTGAAGCTAGCGTCCCATTTCAGGATACATGGAAAATGGTCTTACGGGCAGAGTATGATATATTCTGGCAAGGTTGGGTAAAAAGCCATTTAAGCCAGGTTAACTCGGCTTTTAATGATTTAGATAATAAACAGGATGGCGGCTATGGCGCCCGGGCTTCCATAGCAATACAAAAGCAATTAAAGAATTCAATTGTTTTGTCGGTAGAGCCGTTTTTTAGATTCTGGGATATCGACCAATCGAATAACGCAAACGTTACCTTTGCCGGGACCATCGTAGGATACGGATATGAACCGGCTAACAGGACGAAGGAGTTTGGTGTAAGGTTATCTTTAATTTGGTAATCTTAAAGGATAGGCTTACGATGTTCAAACGGCTTAATCCTAACGCGTTTACCTTACTGGAACTGATTATTGTCCTTGCGATATTGGCAATTATTGCTTCCGTGGCAGTGGCAAAGTTTGTGGACTTGAAGAAGAAAGCCTGGGATGTTACGGAGCGCGCCACCCTGGAGGCTATAAGATCAGGAATACTCCTGGAGCGCACAAAAAGAGTATTAGAAGGAACAACTCCTGCCTGGCCGAATGATAATCCCATGAATTATTTAGAGAATCCGCCGCCTTATCAGGTTGTTTGGCCGCCGCCGGTTGATTCCATAAACTGGTCGGTTTCAAGCTGGGCTCCGGTAGGAGGAGGTTATTGGATTATTACCTGTCCGCATTGCGATTTTAATCAGTGCGACGGCTGGGGCAACCAAGTCTGGTATTATTATGCTGATACCGGGCCGTATTCGGCTGGGACATTCCGTTATTATTATCCGCCTGAAAATGCCCATCGAAACTGGTAATTTTAAATTCTAAAGGAGGTGTATGATGGTAAGATTATTAGGTTTATTTACGATTATTCCTATAACAATATTTCTTACGATCAGCTTTTTTGTTCTATTTGCGCTTAGCAAGGTTAACTCTAAAAACTTGCGCAATTTTGGTATCACTATCGCGATTTTACTCTGGTTAAGCGCTTCGCTTATACTCTCAGTCGGTATCTATACTTTAGTTACCGGTAAACATCCGATGATGCGGATGCACAAGGCTATGATGAGAGATATGATGAAGCACTGCGGCGCAATGGCGCCCAAAGGGACAATGCCTGCTCAGGACAAAATGATGATGCCTGGGGGTTTACCGCGACAACAATAGCTTTTTATAAGCTTTTATACTATAATTATTAACTTATCTGCGCCTGTAGCTTCCGCCTTCGCTACATTGCTTTCGCGTGCAGCTCGGCGAGACCTCGCCAATACGCCATTTTTGATGACGAGATTGGCGGGCAACTTATAAGGTTTTTTGACGGTTAATTTTCTGCGCCTGTAGCTCAACTGGATAGAGCATCAGCCTACGGAGCTGGTTGTTGCAGGTTCAAATCCTGCCAGGCGCGCCAGACTTCGTTTCAAAACTTTCGTGTTGAAACTCCGCCTGGCTTCTGGCGAAGCCTGTTGTCCGGTGAAGCTAAACACGATAAGTATTTAGCGTAGCGGGATTTATTCCTACTGGGTACATTTCTCTTTTTTCTGCGTTAATCTGCGAGGCACGAAGTGACCAACAAGCATGAATTTTTTATGAGCGAGGCGCTTAAGGAAGCTAAAAAGGCCCTTGAGCACGACGATGTGCCGGTAGGAGCAGTTATCGTGCATAAAGACAGGATTATCTCCAGAGCCTGTAATCAGGTCGAGCTTTTGAGCGATCCAACGGCGCACGCAGAGATGATTGCCATTACTCAAGGGTGTAATTCTTTGGGTTCGAAGTGGCTGCAAGGAGCGGTTCTTTATGTAACAATAGAGCCTTGCTCGATGTGCGCCGGAGCTTTAGTCTTAGCGCGTATAAGCGGAATTGTCTTTGGCGCAAAGGACCCGAAGACAGGAGCCTGCGGTTCAGCTATAAACATAATTGATAATAAAAAACTTAATCATAGAATTAAATTTTTAGGCGGTGTTCTGGAAGAGGATTGCGCTCTTATGCTTACGTCATTTTTTAGAAGACAGAGGACTAAGCAGGCCGCGGCGAATAATTGAGAAATAAATTTGGAGAGGTTCGGGAGTGGTTTAACCGGCATGTCTGGAGAACATGTGACCCGCAAGGGTCCGAGGGTTCGAATCCCTCCCTCTCCGTTTTTTCGCCTACGGCGAAAAAACAGAGCAATTGAGCAATGGACAATAGAACAATAGACAAGCAAAATCTCAATTGCGGTCTAATGCTCTATTGTTCTAATGTTCAAAGGATGGCGACGATGGCTTTCATGTTTGAAAACCTTGAGGTTTATAAAAAGGCCATAGCTCTTACTGATGATTTAAGTGCTCTCACCGAATCATTCCCGAAAGGCAATTACTATTTATCTGATCAATTAAACCGCGCTTTATTGTCTATTGCAACCAACATTGCCGAGGGCAATGGTAAATATCATAAGGCTGATAGGGTCAACTTTTTCCGTATCGCTCGGGGATCGGCCTTTGAATGCGTTCCGATCTTGGAATTATGCAAGCGTAAGAAATTGCTAAAAGAAGAAGACGCTGTAGCTTATAAAAATAGGCTGGATGAGATTTGCAAAATGTTGTCAGGGCTTATGAATTATTAGGTGAGCCCTTCCGACGAGGAGGGGAGCGAAAAATGCCCACGCTAATTGTAGACGCGAACCCTAAAGATAATAGGAGTCAGCGATGAAACAATGGTATGAGTCATTATTCGAAAATTACGCCCGCAAATACGATGAAGAATGTTATGTTCAGGGGACTGTTGGCGAATGTGATTTCATCGAGCAGGAGATAAATCATAATAAAAACCTAAAGATCATCGATATCGGCTGTGGCACCGGTCGCCATTCTATTGAGTTGGCAAAAAGGGGTTATCAGATTAGCGGTATCGATCTATCCGAGTCACAGCTTGCGAGGGCAAGAGAAAAGGCTAAAGAGGCAGGGGTGACGATCGATTTTCAGAAGCATGACGCGCGGGCCCTTCCGCTTGATGGCGAATTCGATCTGGCAATCATGCTCTGTGAGGGCGGTTTTTCTTTGATGGAAACGGATGAGATGAATTTTGAAATATTAAAGAACGCGACAAAGGCGTTGAAAGATAACGGCAAGTTTATATTTACGGCATTGAACGGGTTATTTCCGCTTTTTCATTCCGTCAAAGAATTTTATGAGTCCGCGGCCAAAGAAGGCAATTCAGCGTGTAAAAATTGTTCTTTCGATATGATGACGTTCCGGGACCACAACACCGTCGCCTTCGAGGATGATGCAGGGAATAAAAAAGAATTAACCTGTAATGAGCGTTACTATGTGCCGAGTGAACTCACATGGCTTTTAAAGACGCTGGGGTATAAAAAGATCGATATTTTCGGCGCCAAGCTCGGGGCATATTCAAGGAGCGACAAACTAACGACAGAAGATTTTGAGATGCTTGTTATTTCTCAAAAGTAGAGATTATTGTTCCGTAAGCATCAATGAAAAGAAGTAAAACAAGAGGCATTTAAAATATTTCGTTGGAAATTAATTATTGATGGGATTGTGGGTTTGGATGGCAAATGAACGAAACATTTTATAATATAACAATTGAAGAAGCGCTAAGGCAATTGGGGAGTAATCTTCAAAAAGGGCTTAGCAATGAAGAAGCCGGAAATCGTTTAGCGCAATATGGCTCAAACCAGCTTAAAGGGAAGAAAGGTATAAGCCCCTTAGCAATTTTTTTCGGGCAATTCAAGGATTTTATAATTTGGATCCTGATAGCCGCGGCATTTATTTCCGGGTTTTTACAGGAATGGGTAGATGCGCTTGCCATCATCGCGATTGTTATAGTAAACGCGATCCTGGGGTTTATCCAGGAATATCGCGCTGAAAAATCCCTTGCCGCGCTGAAAAAGTTATCTAACCCCGTATCAAAAGTCATCCGAGACGGTCAACATAAAGTCATCCCTTCATTAGAGCTGGTCCCCGGAGATGTGGTTGAAATTGAAGCCGGTGACAGCATCCCCGCGGACAGCCGCCTGCTTTGGATCAGCGCAAATTTTACCGCGCAAGAAGCCAGCCTCACAGGAGAATCGACCCCTGTCGCCAAAACGACACACGCCTTAGAAGGGAAAAATATCTCGCTTGCTGACCGGGCAAATATGGTTTATATGGGGACCTCTGTATCCTCTGGCAAGGCCAAGGCGCTGGTTATTTATACCGGCATGCAAACAGAGTTAGGTAAAATCGCCGGCCTGGTGCAGGAGATCGCGCATGAGACCACGCCCTTACAAAAAAAATTGGAAGAGTTCGGCAAGTGGATAGTGTATCTATGTTTTGTAATGGTGGGGATGGTATTTATCTTAGGTTGGTTACGCGGCGGAAAGATTGTGGATGTATTTTTAACTTCGGTTAGCTTAGCGGTCGCGGCTATCCCGGAGGGCCTGCCGGCGGTAGTCACTATTGCTCTTGCCTTGGGAGTACATCGCATGGTCAAGCGCAACGCCCTTATCCGCAAACTTCCTTCTGTTGAGACCTTAGGTTGCGCCACGGTTATCTGTTCGGATAAAACAGGCACCTTGACCAAGAATGAAATGACCGCGCAAAAAATATTTTCCGCAGGCAAGCTTTTTGAAATAACCGGCGTCGGATACGCGCCCAGGGGCGAATTTTTGCTTGGCAAAAATAAAATTAATGTAGCTGATTATCCTGATTTAGTAAATGTATTACGCTCTGGCGTGTTATGCAATGGGGCGCAGCTGGTTGATAATGCCGGAGCCTATAAAATAGTGGGTGATCCAACCGAAGGGGCTCTTTTGACCGCTGCCGGTAAGGCCGGCATAACCAAAGAGAGATCAGAGGAAGATTTTTTATTTATTGACGAGATACCGTTTGATTCCGAACGCAAGAAGATGACAATTATACGAAAACACGGCCAAGAGGTAATCGCGTTTGTCAAAGGCGCGCCCGATATACTCTTAGACGACTGTGCCAATATTGAAGAAAATGGCGTGATCAGAAAGCTGACCGAGCAGGATAGGGCCGATATCCAGAAGGTTAACAACGAATTATCAGGCGAGGCGATGCGGGTATTAGCAGTCGCTCATAGAACTCTGGATAAAAATTGCGAAAAGCATGAAGCGCAAACTACCGAAAGAGAGCTTACTTTTGCGGGCCTAATCGCCATGATAGACCCTCCCCGCGAAGAAGTAAAAAAAGCTATACAGGAATGCAAGGACGCCGGCATAAAAACTGTAATGATCACCGGCGATCATAAGAATACGGCAATCGCGATTGCCCGGGCGCTGGGATTCTTTAATGATGATTCTTTGGCATTAAGCGGCGAAGAACTTGATAAGCTTAGCGATGATGAGCTTTATAAAAATGTAAGCAGAATCTCGGTATATGCCCGGGTTTCTCCGGAACATAAATTAAGGGTTGTGCGTGCCTGGCGCAGGCACGGCGAAGTCGTAGCCATGACCGGAGACGGTGTTAATGATGCTCCGGCGGTCAAAGAAGCGGATATCGGCGTGGCTATGGGTATTACCGGTACCGACGTGACAAAGGAAGTGTCGGATATGGTAGTAACCGATGATAATTTCGCCTCTATTGTTTCTGCTGTCGAAGAGGGCAGGGGGATTTACGATAATATAAAGAAATTCATCCATTATCTTTTGTCCTGCAACGCCGGAGAGATACTGGTTATGTTTATTTCTTCTTTGGTTGGTTTTCCAGCGCCGTTGTTGCCGATACATATCTTATGGGTTAATCTTGTAACCGATGGCCTGCCCGCGCTAGCTTTGGGGGTTGACCCCATAGACCCTGGTATCATGAAGCGGCATCCGCGTAAATCCGGCGAAGCAGTGGTGACAAAAGAGCGGGCGGTTTTGATGTTGGTGCAAGGTTCTTTTATCGCTTTCTGCAGCTTACTCGCGTTTGTTTTTGTCTTGTTTGTTGAAAAAGAGGGGATTATCCGCGCAAGAACCGCGGCGTTTATTGTGCTTGCCTGTTCGCAGTTATTCCATTCTTTTAACTGCAGGAGCATGACCGAGTCTTTGTTTAAAATAGGCGTGTTCACTAACAAAAAATTGATCCTGGCGACTTTTATTTCTTTTCTTCTTCAGATGGCGGTGGTGTATACGCCTTTTCTGCAGAAGGTATTTAAAACGCAAGCGCTGGGGTTATTTGATTGGGTTTTTGTGCTTGCGATTTCTTCATTCCCTCTCTGGGCGATGGAAATTTATAAGGCCGTTGTAAAAAACAAAAAATATTGATCTAGATAACCGTGCCCGGGGCTTAAATTTTAAAAAAACCTTGTCTTGTTTAATGGTTTTTATTGTGTTATAATCAAAAAGATAATTAGAACGCAGCAAACTTTTAATATAATCTTCAAGTTTAATATATAATCCATCCTAAAGACTCATGTCTTATTTAGTTTTCGCACGTAAATGGCGCCCGCAAAATTTTGATGAAGTTATCGGCCAGGAACACGTGGCCACTACGCTCAAAAACGCCATTTCCTCAAGCCGCATAGCCCACGCCTATATCTTCTGCGGCCCCCGCGGAGTAGGAAAGACCTCTACCGCCAGGATTTTCGCCAAAGCCCTCAATTGCCAGAAAGGCGTATCGATTAACCCTTGTAATGTTTGCCCTGCCTGCAAGGAAATTTCCAGCGGTTCAAGCCTAGACGTCCTGGAAATTGACGGGGCTTCGAATCGCGGCATAGACGAGATAAGGCAATTAAGAGAAAATATAAAATTTTCTCCTTCCTCGGGAAAATTCAAGATTTATATCATCGACGAAGTCCATATGTTGACCGTCGAGGCATTCAATGCCCTTCTTAAGACGCTGGAAGAGCCGCCGGAGCACGCAAAATTCATTTTTGCCACGACTATGCCCAATAAGGTTCTGCCTACGATCCTTTCCCGCTGCCAGCGTTTTGATTTTCGCAAAGTCCCGATCCCCAAGATAGCGCAAAAACTCGCGGAGATAGCCAAGCTTGAGCACATTAAGATTGAAGAGAGCGTCCTGATTGCTATTGCCAAGGCCGCGGACGGCTCTTTACGCGACGCAGAATCCATACTCGACCAGCTTATTTCTTACAGTACGGATAAGATATCGATTAAGAACTTAAGTTCCATATTGGGATTGATTGAACAGGACGTGCTTTTTGAATTCGGCAAAAAAATAATCGAGGCAGATACGCCGGCCCTGTTAAAGCTGCTGGATTCCCTGGTGAGTTCGGGCAAAGACCTAAGCCAGCTTTTAGACAGCCTGATAGAGTATTTTCGTAACCTCATGATCGCGCGAATAAGCGATTCCAAAAGAGGCGTTGATTTGGCTGATTTACCCCAGGAATTTGCCGAAGCGATTCACAAGCAAAGCAAGCTCCTGAGCCTGGATAAAATCTTAAATGTATTGGAACTCTTGATCAACGTAAAAGATTTAGGCAAGCGCATCAATTCCTTGCGCATACCCCTGGAGATTGCTTTTGTAAGATTAACCCAAGGCAGTAATGAGATAGCCGATAAAAAAAGCGAAGGAGATGAATTCCTGGATAAAAGGCCTTTAGCCGGGGAGGCAATAATAAAAAACATCCCCGAGGCGATAAAAAATGAACGCGGGTCTATCAGTATCCCGGAGGCAAATGAGAGCGAGAAGATTCCTGAAAAAATAATCGAAAGCTCGGGCAATATTGATTTGAGTATGGTAAATTCCTCCTGGAATTCATTTTTAAACATAATCGGCAAGTCTAAGATGTCTGTTGCGACATACCTGTCGGATGGCCGGCTTGAAAGATGCGAGGCAAATATTATCGAGATCAGCTTGCCTAAAAATTCGGATTTCCAGAAAGAATTCCTCGAGCACAAGGACAATCTAGCGCTTATGGAGCAGACCTTTAGCCAGCTCCTGGGCGCCAGGATGAGGGTTAATTTCCTGATAAGCCAGAGAGAGGCCGAGGCCAGGGCAGAAGAAGACAATTTCGTGAAAGGCGTATTAGATAAATTTAAAGGCAGGGTAGTCTGAAATGGCGAATTTTCCTCTAACGCTGGAAAGCCTTATCAATGAACTCGTTAAGATGCCGGGCGTGGGCCGCAGGAGCGCCCAGCGTATTGCTTTTTATGTCTTAAATTCTCCCCGGCCCGAGATTCAAAAGTTAGTTTCAAGTATTGTAAAAGCAAAGGAATCGGTTTGTTTTTGCAAGGTCTGCAATAACCTAAGCGATAAAGAGGTTTGTTCGATTTGCGATGACGCGACGCGCACGAGAAACAGCCTTTGTATAGTGGAAGGCCCCAACGATGTCGCGGTCATAGAAACTTCCGGGACTTTCAAAGGCCTTTATCATGTTTTGCTGGGCTCTATTGCTCCGCTTGAAGGTAAGGGGCCGCAGGATTTAAAGATCAGTAACCTATTGCAACGCATAAAAAATGAACATATCAATGAAATCATCATCGCCACTGATGCCGATACAGAAGGCGAAACAACCTCGCTATACCTAACCAAAATCTTGAAACCCACCGGCGTAAGGATTACGCGCATAGGCTTAGGGATTCCAATGGGCTCTAATATCGAATACGCGGATTCCCATACTATAAGCCGAGCTTTTGAACACAGAAAAGAAATTCACAGCGAAAAAGTTTAATATCGACAAGAGGTTTGATTATGAAAGGGAATAATTCTCTTTTTAAATCGAAGTTTCTGGCTTTAACTTTGAGCTTGTTTCTTGTATTGTCTTTATCAGGCATCAGCTCTTCAAATGCTCAAAGCCCACAGCAAGGCTTAAAAAAAGCTTTATACTGGGTAAAATTAGCTACGGGAAAACTTCAGTGCCATTTATGCCCGAGACGTTGTGTCCTGGGCGAGAACCAGTCCGGATTTTGCCGGGCCAGAAAAAACATTAGCGGAGAGCTCTACACCCTGACTTACGGCCAGCCGGTTGCCTTACACGCTGACCCGATAGAGAAAAAACCTCTTTTCCATGTATATCCGGGAACGAAATCTTTTTCAATCGCTACTGCCGGCTGCAACCTGAGGTGCAAATTCTGCCAGAATTGGGAGATTTCCCAGGCTGACCCGGGAAGCGTAAAAGCGGCCTATGTCCCGCCGCAAGAGATAATAAACCTCGCCAGGAAAAATAAATGCAAAACAATCGCCTTTACTTATACGGAACCGACGATTTTTTATGAATACATGCTGGATGTAGCAAAGCTTGCCAAGAAAGAAGGCATCCCTTGCGTAATGCATTCTTCAGGCTTTATAAACGAGGCGCCTTTACGTGAACTTGCGAAATATATAACGGCGGCGAATATCGATTTAAAAGGCTTTAGCGATAAATATTATTCCTCATTCTGCGAGGGCAAGCTTGAGAATGTCCTCAATACCCTGAAGGCCTTAAAACAAGAAGGCGTTTGGATCGAGGTTACCAACCTGGTTATCCCTTCGGCAAATGATTCGCCGGAAGATATATTAAAGCTCTGCCAGTGGGTAAAGGATAATCTGGGAGCGGATACGCCGGTACATTTCTCGAGATTTTTCCCCATGTATAAACTTATTGATTTGTCGCCTACGCCGGTAAGTTCATTGATCCTTGCCCGGGATATCGCTAGAAAAGTCGGCCTACAATATGTCTATGTCGGTAATATCCCGCAGCACCTGGGAGAGGATACGATTTGCCCGGTGTGCTCAAAATTATTGATTAAGCGTATGGGTTACACTGTTTTGGAGAATAATATAATAGGAGGGAAATGCAGGTTTTGTAATTCTAAGATCTCCGGTGTCTGGCATTAAGGCACCAGGTTCCTTAAGGAAATACAGAAGTTTAAGAATATCAATGCCAGGATGCTATTGGTTATGCCCAGCATCGGTATGAGTATAATGCTCGCAATAAGGGTGCCTGCGAATGCGCCGAAGAGGTCCGCGCTATAGATAAGCGCGCTGATTTTTTCCTTCCTAAAATTTCTTTCCAACAGCACTTCAATAAAAATCGGATAACCAGCTCCGGTGATAATCCCGCAGATAATAGAATATAAAAGAAATAAGGAATCGTCGTAATAAGCCCGGCTGATCTTAGCCAGATTTAAATACAGGCCGAGAGGGACTATTGTCCACAATAGGTAAAGGCCTAGGCTAAAGTTTAAGGGCTTTTTTAATTTAGAAATAATAGAATTTAAGATAAATGTCCCCAGGCTCAAGCCCAGCATAAACAGGCCTATGAGTAAGCCCGCCTTCCAGAATAACGCGCCGCAATATTGCTGGAACAGGATGAAAATAACAGAGCTTAAGGTTATCGAACTAAAGCCGACTACCGCGATATCCAGGATTGCAGCGGGTTTTTTGAATAAGAGGCCAAAAACCAGAATGACGGCAAGGATGGCAAAAAGCAGGATTTGGCTAAGGCGCCGGCCGGCGGGAAGATTAAGTTTTAAATCCGGATAAAATTTCAACTGCTCCAGCAGCAAAAAGTTGAAAAACCCCGTGGGATTTAGATCCGTATTCGCCTCGACTTTTTTATCAAGGGAGTTTTGCACGTATTGGCGCGCGCCTTCATCAAGGTAGTCCTCGAAGTTATAAATCGTAAAAAATTCCGTTTTTAACCTGGCTCTTTTAAAATTTGCCAGCAGGTCTTTTGTGTTCATATTCTTTTCATTTGAGGCAATGACAATCATTGAATCAGACGGAATAATAAACTTTTGCTTAAATGCTTTATCCAGGCTGTTGAGGATACTGGAATTGAATTTTACAAATTGCGGGCTTAAGATTTCGCGCTTTGAAGGGATGAAGAATGAAAATATTCCGTCTTTTTCCAAGCGGCTGCTGACTTGGGCAAAAAATTCTTGTGTAAAAAAGCGGTTCAAGGATAGATTGAAAGGCGCGGGCTGACTCATCAATACCGCGTCATAGCGCTTAGTTGTCTTTTTAAGGTACAGCCTTGGGTCATCGATGATAAAATTCACCTTTGTTCTTAAGCCCTTGGCAAGGCTATTCGCGGCAAGCTGAGAAATAATAGGGTTTATTTCTACGCAGTCTATAATCCTGATGTTGTGCTTGGCTATTTCTTCTAATTCACTTGAAACGCCTGCGCCGATAAAAAGGATATCTTTTTTCTTTTCAACTGCGGTTGCGAACAAGCTCATATGTATAAATTCTTCAGCCCCGGCTTTATCTTCGCTTGTTGCAATCACCGAACCTGCGCTGAACAATGTATCAACTCCGGCTTTGCGCACCGAGATTATGGGGCCGTATTCAGAACCCAAATTCGCAAGGATTTCGGCTCCGGAAAACTCCTGCTTAAGGATAGAGTCGAAGCTTAAAAAGGGGATAAGGCTAAGCAGGATAATCGCGGCTATGTGAATTATTTTTTTACCCAGGCTCTCAGGATTTACCAATAATAAGAGGGGGAGTACCGAGAAGATAAAGGGGTTTGAGTAGTCTGACAAAAAGAAGGTGAAAATTGCCCCGCCGATAAAAAACCCGATTGCCTCAAAGGCAAAAAATTTAGAGTATGAATTTTTATCAGTTTTTCCTTTAGCCAGGTGATCATTGACGAATTTACTAAAGGCAAGGCCTAAGATGAAACCTATAGGCAGGATAAAAATAGCCGCGCTAAGTAGCGCGAAAAATAAACTTACTGCCTCGTAATATTTAATGCTGATTATCGATTTTGCCAGGTGTATTGCGCTGATCGAGAGAGAAAAGGCCAAGAATGCGCATAAGGCAAGAGGAAAGCTATTTAACTTCTTCTTTGCCGCCCAGATGCTGCCGATGGCGCCTGAGATAAGCCACATCCCGACAGCCACGATAAAGCTTAATTCATTCTTGGCGATTGAGAAGGTAAATTCCCGCAATACCGCAAGCTGGAATATTGACGCAACTATGCCTAAAAATACGAATATAATCATAGACTTTTAACCTCTTTGCCCCTATCATTATTTTAGAGGGAATATGAAGGAAAATCTATTATTTTTATTTATTAGTGGGTTGGTTTTGGGCTCAGGCCCTTGCATAGGGTTTTGCGCTCCGATATTAGCCGGCTATGTCGCGGCCTACAAAACTTCTTTCAAAAAAGCGGCTGTTTCCTACTTGGTGTTTTCGGCTGCTAAACTCTTAAGTTATATGATTATCGGCGCTTTATGCGCTATATTTTCCGGTATCTTAAATAGCGTTTTTTTTGAGAAGTATATTTACGGGATAAGTATTATTTTAGGAGTGTTTGTCTCGCTTATGGGCTTGTCTATCTTTTTTCCTAAACAAGCGTTTTTCGGCAGGTACTGCTCATTTTTGCATACGGGCCATATAAAAAATGTCGGGGTATTAGGTTTCCTGGCGGGTTTTTCGCCCTGTTTACCTTTTTTAGGGATATTAAATTATATTATAGTTATTTCCAATTCGCCGGTTCAGCCGATAATCTATACTTTTGCTTTCGGCCTGGGCACGGCAATTTCGCCGATACTGTTATTAGTCGCGT
>Ga0209514_10006718_pt1 | contig 13965 bp, 16 predicted proteins | sample Subgrocontami58m_FD_187452 | JGI IMG/M metagenome (GOLD analysis project Ga0209514, IMG submission 187452) | Subsurface groundwater microbial communities from S. Glens Falls, New York, USA - GMW37 contaminated, 5.8 m (SPAdes) (version 3) | ecosystem: Environmental > Aquatic > Deep subsurface >...
CAGGCGTGGTGCGCGATTTCATTGCGACGCGTTTTCCGCATCCATGGTTGCGGCTGACCGCTTCCGCCTATCGCAAGTTTGTTTCCGGTTTGGCGGAACTGAATGTAACAGGCGGCTCTGTTTATGACGCCTTGGTCGCGGCGACGGCGGCTGCGCATGCTGTGCCGCTGATCACTTGCGACCGGCGCGCCGTCCCGATTTACGAACGATACGGGATTCGCGTTCAGATCCTCAATGTTTGACGGCGCCGCGCGCGCAGGCAGGGGCGCGCGGGATCAAAGGTCGGCCTCTACGCTGGAAAACCGCTGGGCGTGGCGCGCGCACCAGTGGCGGCTTCGGGAATTTGGCCGGCGTGCAGGCAGAGCGTGTGGAGGGAGAACTTGTGATCGGGCACGGTTATCGCCTGGACTGCCTCAACGCCGGCTTCTTCACCGCCCTTCGCGCCTTCACTCGATACTCCCGTTGGCGCTGACGAGCGGCAGGAGCAAAAGGCGATTGAATGGTGAGCGCGCCGTCGATCACCTGACCATGCTGCATGTCTTCGGAATATAGGATTGCCGACACAGTCATTCGGGCGCCGGCAATGATCAGGCTGTCGTAGAAGCCGTAGCGGTATTGCTCCCGAAGCCGAAGCGCGGCGACGATGAGTTCGGGCGTCACTGGATGTACTTCGCATGCGTCACATACTTCACGCACCACGGCTTGCACGTTAGTTGTCGGCAGCAGGAACTTTTTCGTCAGAACGTGCGCAAGCTCACTCAATACCTGCGTGGTCAAGCAAGCTGTACCGTTCCCGAGCGCCGACATCGCAGCCGTCTTCTTGGCGGATTCGTCACCCGAGTAAAGATAGACGAGTACATTTGTGTCGATGAATACCCTATCGTTCGTTGGCTTCATCGCGATCGAATTTGTAATTTTTGGTATCGATTACAGCAGCCCGCCATTCTATTTTCTTCCTGGGCTTGCTGAGCCGCTCGTACTGCTGCGTCGAAATCAGCACCGCCACGGGCTTGCCGCGCCGCGTGAGCCGCACGGGGTGGCCCTGCTCCGCTTCATGCACCAAACCGGACAAATTGTTCTTCGCTTCCGCGATCGAGTAAGCGTCGTTCATGGTTGATTCCGTTGAGATAGCCATTTAGATGGCCATCTTAGCATTCCGACGCGGCGCCAGCAATCGCTGCCAGGCATCTCACCGCGGTAAATTTGTTCTCCCCCGACCTGAAAGCCGGTATCGGCTGCACAGCGCTCCAGATACTCGAGGCTAGGGCTCATCAGCTTCCCCCGGTCGCATCAGAACTTGCGGGAGGATCAGATTCCAGCGAGACGCGAGCGCGCCGCCCCGCTGGCCGCGCTGCAGATATTGCGGCAAGCGCGGGCGCTGCCGCTCGATGCGCGCAAGAACGCGATCGGGCACGGCGAAGTTCTGCCGAAAGCGCGCGGGGAACCATCCCGCCGCCGCCCACAGTTTCCGGAACCTCGCGGAAAATTGATGTTCGCCTAACATTCATTTCAGCTCGGACGCGCGAAATACCGCGCGCCGATTAAGTCAGGGCTAGGCCGCACTGGACAACGAACTGGAGAAAAATAATTATCGTGGTACGTTCCCAGTATTTCGACACACGGGAATTGGTGGTCCGTGCCCGATCCTCCCTCAAGTGTTCTTTTAAGGTGACTCAATCGGACTGCACGAAGCCGATGCGGCGTTTCTTCGCCGGCTCGGGCGGTGCCATGAGCTGGCGTCGAGGATCCCGGCAATGGCCTGATCATGAGTGCTGAGCTTGCGTTCAATCCTGGATTCGAGTTCGTCGAGACGTTTTGCAAGTTCCGTGCTTGCCACAAGCACGCCTCGCTGTTGCACGAAGGCACGCACTACGTAGACGCTGATCTCGATAGCACGCGCACTATTGAGCACCATTGCGGCCATGATGGCGCCGTGTTTGGTGAAGGCATAGGGAGAGTAGCGCCGGCCACCCCAGATGCGCTGCGGCAAGCCCGTTCTTGAGGTCGCAAATTGCGACCTCAAGAACGCAACTTCTTGAACGGTAAGCTGGAGTACGAAGTCGGAAGGGAATCGGTCGAGGTTTCTTCTCGTCTGCTCATTAAGCCGCTTGGTGGTGACGCCATAGAGCCCCGCAAGGTCCATATCGAGCATCACTTTCTGGCCGCGGACAACAAGCATGCGGCTGGTGATTGCCTCAACCGCGGCTAGCGCCGCTGCCTGCTTCTTCTCGCCCATGAATGCGTTCCTTGAGCGGCTCTGCTGCCCGATCAGTTGCGTAACGCATATTCGGCCGCAAGGCTGACAGAGCATTGTTCAGAGCCCAATAGCGAACCCGGGCCGGCTCAGGTACGCCATGCTTTTCAGAAGTATCGCGAAGCTGACCCGTGTAGTTACCCGATGCCGACGTCCTGAGAGGCGCGTGGCTATTGGTTCTCCGGCCCGTTTTGGCTGCCTCCGAACCGTTACCGACGCCGCCAGGCCGCCATGACATGTCAGCGACGAATTGCTCGATGCTTGTACCCTATTGATCTCCGCAAGGAAAATCCTTACCATCAGGAAATTCCTTACAACCCCGGAATAGAGCCCTCATGATCACCAGCAAGCTGACGACCAAGGCGCAGACCACCATTCCACAACCGGTGCGCGCCGCACTGCGCCTGCAACCGGGTGACGAACTGATTTACGAAATCGATGATCAACGCGTGATCCTCACCAAATCCAGCCGTGGCGGCAAGACGGACGATCCGTTCCGCACCTTCAGCGAATGGAACTCCGCGGCCGACACCAAGGCCTATGGCAATCTTTAGGCAGGGCGACGTCATCAAGGTGCCGTTTCCCTACACCGACCGTCCGACACGGCAATCGCGGCCGGCGCTGGTCGTGTCGGCGGGCGGCATCGAGGACGCGCATGGCCTGCTGTGGGTCGTGATGATCACCAGCGCAGAAAACCGGGGCTGGCCCGGCGATGTGCCGGTGCACAACCTTGCCGCGGCCGGCCTGCCGGTGCCTTCGGTGATCCGCACGGCAAAACTCGCGGCTCTGCTGGCCGTTCCTAGGAAATTCAACGACACCTCAGCAAGTATCTCTGAGTCTGGCAGCCGCAGTCAATCGCAGATATCGTGCGGAGCGAAAACCAAAGGGGCAGAGACGAATTGACTTTCATAGCGGCATCACCTTACACCATTGATCGTCCTGGCCACCCTCGCGCTCATCTCGTTTTCTCGGAACGAGAGAGGGCCGACTCCACGGCTTCGCGAATAAACCGCGTGTAGGGGATTCCGCGGATTGCAGAACGCTTCTTCACGGCCTCAAGCAGCGCCTTTGGCACGCGCATGTTCAGTTGCGCGCTCTTTTTCTCGAATTCGAACCTTACTGGCTTCAAGCCGGAAAGATCGTATTTCGACAGATCGGCCGTATCGACAAACCGCTCGGCTTCCTCATCGGTCTTAAATGCCGGGATTTTCTTCTTCATAGTGTCTTACTTCCTTTCTGTGCATATAGCGCGCGCTGACCGGCCGAATAACCCGTTTGCCGGCACGCACACGAATCGTGAATACCAGGAAGACCGATCGACCGCTTGCGGTCTTGCCGATCGCCAGAAGGCGCTCCTCGCTCTCCGAGTGCGACGCATCGGGGATGATGAGCAACGGCCTGCTGAAAAGCCCCTCAAGCTCCGCAACCGACACACCGTGCTTCTGACACTTTGCTCGGTTGCCTGCATCCCAATCGAATCCCGCAATACCTAAATCCATCATTTTATGCTACACAATTGTATATACGTGTGTCAAGCACGCCCGACTAAGGCATCACCATCTTTTTTCTCCGGACGCACCCGACCTTTTACAGGCGCAAGCACTGGCGCGGCTTTCCGGGGAGTTTATGACGTTTGGCCTAGTCCATTAATGATTCCGTTGGACCAGTTCAGAGCGGGCCGGGACGGCCCAAGATGCCCGGCTTAAAGCCCGGTATGACGCGCAATATAGGCTTTGACCGCACCCGCATCCGCATCCATCACCTCAAACCGCTGCGGCAGCGACTCCAGGTTCTCGCAACCCGGGGGATAGTCGGGATCACGCCCCAGCGCTTCGCGTATGGTCTCCGCGAATTTCACCGGCAGCGCCGTCTCCAGGCAGATAAGGGGAATGCCCGCCTGCCGGTGTTCCAGCCCGACCTTGAGCCCGTCCGCGGTATGCGTGTCGATCATCACGCCGTAATCCTTGTACACGCGACGAATGGTCGCGAGCCGATCCGCGTGGGTGCTGGAGCCTGACACGAAACCGTACTCCTTAACGTTGGCGAAGTACGGCGTGCCGGCGAGATTGAACTCGCCGCCCGCATCGACCTTGCTCCATAGCTCTTTCACCAGGCCTGAGTCGCGCCCGACCAGGTCGAACACGAAGCGCTCGAAATTGGACGCCTTGGAAATGTCCATCGACGGGCTGGAGGTCTGCGCGACCTGGCTCGATGGACGCACGCGGTAACGGCCGCTGCGGAAGAATTCGTCCAGCACCTTGTTCTCGTTGGTGGCGAGGATCAGCCGCGCGATCGGCAAGCCCATCATGCGCGCGATGTGGCCGGCGCAGATATTGCCGAAGTTTCCCGAGGGCACGGCAAACGCGACCTGCTCGTCGTTCGCGCTTTTTCGACCGGACGTGACCGCGAAATAGCCGCGAAAGTAATACACGATTTGCGCCGCGACCCGCGCCCAGTTGATCGAGTTGACCGCGCCGATGCGTTGGCGCGCCTTGAACGCGGCATCGTTGTTCACCGCCTTGACGATATCCTGGCAGTCGTCGAACACGCCGCGGATGGCGATGTTGAATATGTTCGCATCCTGCAGCGAGAACATCTGCGCCGTCTGGAACGGGCTCATCTTGCCGTGCGGCGAGAGCATGAACACGTTCACGCCGTGCTTTCCCCGCAGCGCGTATTCGGCCGACGAGCCGGTGTCGCCGGAGGTCGCACCGAGAATGTTGATCCGCTGGCCGCTTTTGTCGAGCACGTACTCGAACAGGTTGCCGAGCAACTGCATCGCCATGTCCTTGAACGCCAGCGTCGGCCCGTTGGACAATTCGAGGATGTGCAGGCCCGGCTCCGGGGTCTTGATCGGCGTAATCGCCTCGGTGCGGAAAATCGCCTTGGTGTAGGTCTTCGCGCACAAGGCCTTAAGGTCCGCGGCGGGAATATCGTCGCAGAACTTGTGGAGAATCTCGTACGCCAGATCGGCGTAAGACAGCTTGCGCCAGGCGGCGAGTTCAACGGCGCCGATACGCGGATAGCTCTCGGCAACGGCGAGGCCGCCATCCGGGCACAGGCCGCCGAGCAGGATCTCGGTGAAAGTCTGCGGCGCCATGCCGCCGCGGGTCGAAACGTAGCGCATCCGGCTAGTGCTTCCCGAGTTCCTCGAGTCGGATGCGGGTGACTTTGCCGGTCACCACGGCGAGGTTCTCGATCGCGGCGATGGCGGCGTTGATCTGTTTCTCGCGCGTCTCGTGCGTCAGCATGATGATGTCCACCTGCTCCTCGCCCTCGGACGGCTCTTTTTGCACCATCGCGTCGATGGAAATGCCGCGGTCGGCGAGGATGCGGGCAATGTCGGCCAGCACCCCCGGCCTATCGGCCACGCGCATGCGCAGGTAATAGGACGTGACCACCTCGTCCATGGGCAGGATGGCGACGTCGGACAACTGGTCTGGCTGGAACGCGAGATGCGGCACGCGGTGCTCCGGGTCGGCCGTGTGCATGCGCGTCACGTCCACCAGGTCCGCGACCACGGCACTGGCGGTCGGTTCCGCGCCGGCCCCGGCGCCGTAGTACAGGGTGGCGCCGACGGCATCGCCTTGCACCAGGATGGCGTTCATGACCCCCTCGACGTTGGCGATCAGGCGCCGCGCCGGGATCAGGGTCGGGTGCACGCGCAGCTCTATGCCTTGCGGCGTCCTGCGCGTGATGCCGAGCAGCTTGATGCGGTAGCCGAGCTGCTCGGCGTAGCGGATGTCTTCCTGGGTGAGACTGGAAATGCCCTCGGTATAAGCTTTGTCGAACTGCATCGGGATGCCGAAGGCGATCGCCGACATGATGGTGAGCTTGTGCGCGGCGTCGATGCCTTCGATGTCGAAGGTCGGATCGGTCTCGGCATAGCCCAGGCGCTGCGCCTCCTTCAGCACCGTGCCGAAAGCGAGGCCCTTGTCGCGCATTTCCGACAGGATAAAGTTCGATGTGCCGTTGATGATGCCGGCGATCCATTCGATGCGATTGGCGGTGAGGCCTTCGCGCAAGGCCTTGATGATCGGAATGCCGCCCGCCACCGCGGCCTCGAACGCCACCATCACCCCTTTTCTTTGCGCCGCGGCGAAGATCTCATTGCCGTGGGTCGCGAGCAGCGCCTTGTTGGCGGTGACCACATGCTTGCGGTTCGCTATCGCCTTCAGCACCAGGTCGAGGGCGACAGTGTAGCCGCCGATCAACTCGACCACGATATCGATAGCCGGATCGTTCACCACCTCCCAAGCATCGGCGGTGACCGCGGCCCTGCCCCCGACCACCTGCTTTGCCCGCGCCAGGTCCTTGTCGGCCACTTTGGTGATGCGGATGCCGCGTCCGGCGCGGCGGGTGATTTCTTCCTGGTTGCGCGCGAGCACGTTCCAGGTGCCGCAGCCGACCGTGCCTATGCCGAGCAGCCCCACGCAGATCGGATTCATTTGAGCCGTTTCCCGAGAATCCGTATCACAGCACGCCATCCTTCCTGAACATGTCCTTGATGCCCCGCAGCGCCTGTCTCGAGCGCGCCTCGTTCTCGATCAGCGCGATGCGCACGTGGTCGTCGCCGTAGTCGCCGAAGCCGATGCCCGGCGACACCGCCACCTTGGCCTCGGTGAGAATCTTCTTCGCGAATTCGAGCGAGCCCATGCCGCTGTAGGGTTGCGGAATTTTGGCCCAGATGTACATCGAAGCCTTGGGATTGTCGACCATCCAGCCCAACTCGTGCAGGCCCTTCACCATGACATCGCGCCGCTTCTGGTACTTGAGGCGGATTTCCTCGACGCAATCCTGCGGACCCTCGAGCGCGACGATCGAGGCGACCTGGATCGGCGCGAAAGTGCCGTAGTCATGATAGCTCTTGATGCGCGCCAGCGCGTGCACCATGTCCTTGTTGCCGACCATGAAGCCGATGCGCCAGCCGGCCATGTTGTAACTCTTCGACATGGTGAAGAACTCCACCGCCACGTCGCGCGCGCCCGGCACCTGCATAATCGAAGGCGCCTTCCAGCCATCGAAGGTGATATCGGCGTAAGCCAGGTCGTGCACCACCAAAATATCGTGCGCCTTGGCGAGCGCGATCACGCGCTCGAAGAACTCCAGCTCGACGCACATCGCCGTCGGGTTAGAGGGAAAGCCGATCACCAGCATTTTCGGCTTCGGAATCAGTTCGCGGATCGCGCGCTCGGTCTCCGCGAAGAAATCGACGCCCGGGGTCATGCGCACCGAGCGGATGTCGGCCCCGGCGATGATGGCGCCGTAGATATGGATGGGGTAGCTCGGATTGGGCACCAGCACCGTGTCGCCGTGATCCAGCGTGGCGAGCATCAGGTGCGCCAGGCCCTCCTTCGAACCGATGGTGACGATGGCTTCCGTGTCCGGGTCGAACTCCACGCCATAGCGCCGCTGGTACCACGCGGTGATGGCGCGGCGCAGGCGCGGTATGCCCTTGGACACCGAATAGCCGTGGGTGTCGGTGCGCTGCGCCGCCTCCACCAGCTTGTCGACGATGTGCCGGGGCGTGGGCCCGTCCGGGTTGCCCATGCTCATGTCGATGATGTCCTCGCCCGCGTGGCGGGCGGCCATCTTCAACTCGTTGGTAATGTTGAAGACATAGAGCGGCAGGCGGCTGATGCGTGCGAATTCTCTCATATGGTGCAGTGCAAAGTGGCTTAAGTCAGTCGCGGTAAGTGCTGAAAAAGTTTATAATTTTAGCCTATTTGAGCACTCCCTTGAAGCTCCATCTCGACAACATTTCCGGCGTTAACCTGTTCACCGGCTACGGCGAAGGCTACGTCATGGTCAACCGGCAGCGCCACGAGCGGAACCTGGTCGTGCTGCGCGACCGGCTGGTGACCGAATGGCAGCCGGCCGGGTTCGATGAGCTCGAATCCGGGGATTTCGCCCTGCTCGCCAAGCTGGAGCCGGAAATCGTCCTGCTCGGCACCGGCCAGCGCCTGCGCTTTCCGCGGCCGGAACTCACGCGCGCGCTGATGGAGGCGCGCATCGGCCTCGAGGTGATGGACATCCGCGCCGCCTGCCGCACCTACAACATCCTCGCGGCCGAGGAGCGCAAGGTCGCCGCGGCGCTGCTGTTCAGTTGATTTCCAATGACGCCAATGGTATGAGCCGGCGCCTGCAAGTCATCTTGCTGCTCGTCTTCGGTCTCGTCTGGTTCTCCAATCTCGAATATCGCAAGCTGGTCAACCCAGACGAGGGGCGCTACGCCGAGATCCCGCGGGAAATGGTGGCAAGCGGCGACTGGACCACGCCGCGCCTGAACGACATCAAGTATTTCGAAAAACCCGCGCTGCAATACTGGGCGACGGCGACCGCCTACAGCCTGTTTGGCGAACACCAGTGGACGGCCCGGCTATGGAGCGCGCTCACCGGCTTCCTCGGCGTGCTCATGGTCTTTTTCACCGGACGCCGCCTGTTCGGCCAGGAAACCGGCTGGAACGCCGCTCTGGTATTGGGTTCCAGCCTGTTGTACGTCCTGGTCGGCCACATCAACACCCTCGATATGGGGGTCAGCTTCCTATTGTCCGCTGCGGTATGCGCCTTCTGCCTCGCCCAGTCCGGAGTGAGCGACGCGCGCAAGCATCGCAGGTGGATGCTCGCCGCCTGGGCCGCCCTCGCCCTGGCGGTGCTGTCCAAGGGACTGATCGGCCTGGTCCTCCCCGGCGCGGCGCTCTTCCTCTACATCCTGATCGAGCGCGACTGGCGCCTCGCCGGCCGCCTGCACTTGGTGCCCGGGCTCGCGCTTTTCTTTCTCATCACCGTGCCCTGGTTCGTCGCCGTGTCGCTGGCCAATCCGGAATTCTTGCGCTTCTTTTTCATCCACGAGCATTTCGAGCGCTTTCTGACCAAGGCGCACGGCCGCTACCAGGCGCCCTACTACTTCGTTCCGGTGCTGCTAGCGGGCATGCTGCCCTGGACCGTCACCCTCGTCGACGCCCTGGCGCGCGCGTGGAAGCGCGAGCCGGAAAAGAGCTTCCAGGCGCAACGCTTTCTGCTGCTTTGGGCGGCGGTGGTGTTCGTGTTCTTCTCCGCCTCCAGCTCGAAGCTCGTGTCCTACATCCTGCCCATGTTCCCGGCGCTTGCGCTGCTCACCGGCGCGCGCCTGACCCGGCTCGGTGCGCGTGCGCTCGCGTGGCAGACGCTGCCGGCTGCGCTTGCGGGCATTGTCTTGCTCGCGCTCATGCCCGGCATCGAGCGCTACGCCAGCCGCGAAGTGCCGGTCGAGCTGTTCCGCGATTACGCCGTTTGGCTGAGCGCGGCCTCCCTGCTGCAAATCGCCGGCGCCGTGGCCTGCGCCTGGCTCGCCTGGCGCGGCCGGACCGCGGCCGCGATGGCGCTATTAGCCGCGACCGGCCTCGTGTTCGCGCAACTCGCATTGAGCGGCCACGAAAGCCTGTCCACGGCCAATTCCGCGTATCATATCGCCCAGAAAATCAAGCCTGAGTTGAAGCCCGGCATGCCCTTCTACAGCGTCAATACTTACGACCAGTCGCTGCAATTCTATCTGCGGCGCAGCACCACCATGGTGGTGTACGAGGACGAACTGGGCTTCGGCATCGCGCAGGAACCGGAAAAGTTCATTCCCGATTTCGCCCGGTTCGAAAACACCTGGAACGCCGAGCGCGAAGCGCTGGCGCTGATGTCGCCCGACGCGTATGAGATGTTCAGCGCCAAAGGCCTGCCGATGCGGCTTGTCGCCCGCGACACGCGCCGCATCGTCGTTGCCAGACATCCCGCCGCAAATCCATGAGCGCCGTCAGTTTCTCGCTGCTGATGCTGGGCGTGCTCCTCAACGCCATGGCGCAGTTGCTGCTCAAGGCCGGCACCAACGCGGTCGGGCAGTTCGAATTCAGCGCCGGCAACATCGTCCCGGTCGGGATGAAGCTCGCCCTGGAACCGCACATCATGGGCGGCATGGCCTGCTACGTGGTGAGCCTGGTGGTGTGGATCATGGGCCTGTCGCGCGTCGAAGTTTCGATCGCCTATCCGATGCTCTCCCTCGGCTATGTGCTCAACGCCGTGGCGGCTTGGTACCTGTTCGGAGAAGCAGTCAGCGTGACCCGCCTGGCCGGCATCGGCATCATCATCATCGGCGTCTACATCGTGGCGAGAAGCTAACAGCGTGAGCCGCGTTTGAGCATGGAATTCCTGCCCTTCACCCGCCCCTCGATCGACGAGGAAACCATCGCCGGCGTGGCCGAGGTGCTGCGCTCAGGCTGGATCACCAGCGGCCCCTGCGTAAAACAACTGGAGCAGGAACTGTCGCAGTATTTTGGCGGCCGGGCGGTACGCGCAATGAGTTCCGGCACTGGAGCGCTGGAAATCGCGCTCGGCGTCGCCGGCGTGCAGCCCGGCGACGAAGTCATCACCACGCCGCTGTCCTGGGTGGCCACGGCCAACGTGATCCTGCGCGCCGGCGCGAGGCCGGTGTTCGTGGATGTCGATGCGGCGACGCGCAATATCGACCTCGCGCGCATCGAAGCCGCGATCACCCCCAGGACCCGCGCCCTCCTGCCGGTGGACATGGCGGGCCTGCCGGTGGACCGCGACCGGCTGTACGACATCGCCCGGCGCCGCGGCTTGCGCGTGATCGAGGATGCGGCGCAAAGCATGGGGGCCTCCTGGCGCGGCCGGCGCATCGGCAGCTTCGGCGATCTGGTGGCCATCAGCTTTCACGCCAACAAGAACATCACCACCGGGGAAGGCGGCTGCCTGGTGCTCGGGGACGCCGCCGAAACCGATTTATGCACCCGGCTGCGCCTGCAAGGCGTGGTGCGCCTTGCCGACGGCAGCCAGGAAGTCGAGGTCGCAGGCGGCAAACATAATCTCACCGATATTGCGGCGCGCATCGGCCTGGGCCAGCTGAAACACCTGGAAGCGTTCACCACCAGGCGCCGCATGCTCGCGCGGCGTTATTTCGAGCGCTTCGATACGGACTCGGGCTGCGTGCTTCCGCTCGAGGATTACGCCAACTGCAACTGGCATATGTTCCAGGTATTGCTGCCGCTAGCGCGCATGCGCATCGATCGCGGCGGATTCATCCAGGCAATGCACCGGCGCGGCATCGGCGTAGGCGTGCATTACCCGGCGATGCACCTGTTCGGGCTGTACCGCAAACTCGGCTACAATCCGGGCGACTTTCCCCATGCCGAACGCATCGGCAGCGCCACCGTGACGCTGCCCTTGTTCCCGGGCATGGCCGCTGCCGACATCGACCGGGTGTGCACGGCGGTCGCGGAAACCATCCAGGGCAGATAGGGATGAAAGTCAGAGGGATCAACGTCTGGAAATGAACATCGAGCTCTCGGTCGTGATTCCCGTCTACAACGAAGAACCGGGTCTCGCCGCCCTGTTCGCGCGCCTGTACCCGGCGCTGGACGCGCTGCGCATCCCCTACGAGATCATTTTCGTCAACGACGGCAGCCGCGACGGCTCCGCGGCCATGCTGCGCGAACAATTCCAGCAACGGCCCGATGTCACCCGGGTCATCCTGTTCAACGGCAACTTCGGCCAGCACATGGCGATCATGGCCGGCTTCGAGCAGGTGCGCGGGCGGCGCATCGTCACCCTGGACGCCGACCTGCAAAACCCGCCGGAGGAAATCGGCCGGCTGATCGCCAAAATGGACGAAGGCTACGACTACGTCGGCAGCATCCGCCGCATGCGTCGCGACAGCGCCTTCCGCCGCATCGCCGGCAGGGCAATGAACCTGGTGCGCGAGCGCATCACGCGCATCCGCATGAGCGACCAGGGCTGCATGCTGCGCGCCTACAGCAGGGAGATCATCGACGCGATCAACAGTTGCCGCGAAATCAGCACCTATATCCCGGCGCTCGCGTACACCTTCGCCCAGCGTCCGGTGGAAATCGAGGTTGAACATGAAGAGCGTTCCGCCGGCGAATCCAAGTATTCTCTGTATCAGTTGATCCGGCTCAATTTCGATCTGGTGACCGCCTTTTCCCTGGTGCCGCTGCAACTGTTCTCGCTGGCCGGGATGCTGATTTCCCTCGCGTCCATCCTATTCGTGGGCTACCTGGCCGTGCGCCGGCTGCTGCTCGGGCCGGAAGCCGAAGGCGTGTTCACGCTGTTTGGCATCGTCTTTTTCCTGCTCGGCATCGCCTTGTTCGGCATCGGTCTCCTAGGCGAATACGTGGGCCGCATTTCGCAGCAGGTGCGCCAGCGGCCGCGCTATCTGATTCAGGCGGTGCTGGAACAAGGCAGGGCGGATACAGCGCCATCCGGCGCCCCATCCATCGAACGGGAAGGCCGCAGGGCCTGAGGTGGAAAACCGTTTTCCGCACACTGCCCGCTGCTGAGCCATTCGCGCTGCGCCTTCCATGACCTCGGCCGTCGTCTTCGCCTACCACAACGTCGGCGTGCGCTGCCTTTCGGTGCTACTAGACCAGGGCCTGCAGGTGGCGCTGGTGGTGACCCACCGGGACAACCCGAACGAGACGATCTGGTTCGACAGCGTGGAAAAGCTCGCGCGCGCGCGCGATCTGCCCGTGATCATGCCCGAGAATGCAAACGAGCCGGCGATAGTTGCGAAAGTCAGAGGACTCCAGCCCGATTTCCTGTTCTCCTTTTATTACCGCAACATGCTCGGGCCGGAACTGCTCGCCCTGCCCCGGCGCGGCGCCTACAACATGCACGGCTCGCTCCTGCCCAAGTACCGCGGGCGCGTGCCGGTAAACTGGGCGGTGATCATGGGCGAGCGCGAAACCGGCGCCACGCTGCACCAAATGGTGGCCAAGCCCGATGCCGGCGGCATCGTCGATCAGGAAGCCGTGCCCATAGGACCGGAGGACAGCGCCGCGGAGGTATTCGGCAAGACCACCGCGGCGGCAGGGCGGGTGCTCGCGCGCGCGCTGCCGGGGCTGATCGCCGGTACCGCGCGCATCACGCCGCAAGACCTGAGCCTGGGCAGTTATTACGGCGGACGCAGGCCCGAAGACGGCGGCATCGACTGGGCAAAGAGCGCGCGCGAAGTGCACAACCTGGTACGCGGCGTCGCCCCGCCCTATCCCGGGGCCTTTACCCGGATCGGCGCCATGACCCTGCGCATCCTGCGCACCCGGCTTGAGCCAAATAGGCGCCCTCGCAGCGGCGCACCTGGGTTATATTTCGAAGCGGGCTCGTTCTTCGCCGATTGCGCCGACGGCAAGGTGCTGCGCATACTGGAATTCGACACTCAGGGCGGTACGCTCGACCCTGCTGCGTTCGGCAAAGAAAAAATTACTTTCGCGTGATCAAATGAAAAAAATCCTGATACTCGGCGTCAACGGCTTCATCGGCCACCACTTGTCCAAGCGCATCATCGCCAAGACCGACTGGGAAGTCTACGGCATGGACATGCAGACCGAACGCATCTCCGACCTTCTCGAGGAGAAGCGCTTCCATTTCTTCGAGGGCGACATCACCATCAACAAGGAATGGATCGAATACCACGTGCGCAAGTGCGACACGGTGCTGCCGCTGGTCGCGATCGCCACGCCGGCGACCTACGTGAAGGAGCCCTTGCGCGTGTTCGAGCTCGACTTCGAAGCGAACCTGCCCATCATCCGCTCCGCGGTCAAGTTCAAGAAGCGCGTCGTTTTTCCTTCGACCTCCGAAGTCTACGGCATGTGCCGCGACGGCGAATTCGACCCGGAGTCCTCCGAGCTGGTGCTGGGCCCGATCAACAA
>Ga0209514_10006724_pt1 | contig 13959 bp, 11 predicted proteins | sample Subgrocontami58m_FD_187452 | JGI IMG/M metagenome (GOLD analysis project Ga0209514, IMG submission 187452) | Subsurface groundwater microbial communities from S. Glens Falls, New York, USA - GMW37 contaminated, 5.8 m (SPAdes) (version 3) | ecosystem: Environmental > Aquatic > Deep subsurface >...
CTCCTCAACTTCAAAGCACTCGCCATTCGGAATCGGCGGCGGTAACATTGCCGCGTGCAAAGGCTTTTTCTACAGACTCGTTATGCCCCGCGGTAGGAGTGGTTGAATGGCATCCGGTGACCGACAGCGTACCTGGTTTCCAGAAATGGTCGAGGTTCTTCGGGCTGACTGGCGGCCGGAGATGTCATGGGCGGAGATCATCGCACTGCGTGATCAACTGGACAGCATGCTGAAGGCGATTCGGAAATCGCGGAACCTTCAACCCGTGACGAGCTCGACGCTTTGCCCGTGCTGCAACGAACCCATGGTCCAGGGCGCGGGGGACGTCTCTGTGCGGGCGACCATTCTTGCCCTGAATCGCTTCGGCATCGCGCCGGCGAACGACGTAAAGTTCCTGGAGAAGACTTGGACCAAGCACCGCCGGGAGACCGGGATCGATCGCAATGGGAAGCTCCCGCATAGCATAGCCATGCACGCGAGTGCCAGGGGCGGCGCGTGACGGCTGGCGTCCGCTTGGGTCCGATGCGGACAGCTAGCCTCGAAAGACTGAGTGACCGGAGCCAGTCTTTAACCGTCGTTCGGAACTTTCTCCGTGGCCGTCTGCATCGGCCGATTATGCCGCCGGTCGCTTTGATTTCTCGAAGGTCTGAAAGTCGGCCATGGACCAACCCTGCCGTTCGAGCATAGCGCCGGGACTTTCCGCAATCCAGCGGTCCCTCTCTCTCGGCGCCGCAAACAGCCGCAGACGGCAAGAGAGCGTGATCTCTTGTGGGGTGCGCAGGACTGCTTCGAACCGGACACGATTCGGCGAGGGCGACCCCGGCATTGAATGCGTTCCGGACCGCTCTAGTGGCGTTTCCTGAGGTTGCGGTGCGTTCCCCCAAGCACCGTGCAGGTTCTCAAAGAACGTGCCGGCTGCGTTCCCGTAGACGACGGGAGGCAGATGATGGACATTCGATATCTGTGTCGCTAGCATAGCGTCGCCGCTTACTTCAACGGGGCCTTCAATGAGAATTCAATGGAGGAATGGCTTATCCGGCGCGTTGTTTGCGGTTGCCGGACTCAACGCCTCAGCACAGACTGCGACGCCGGCGGCGGGCGTGCCCCTCGATCTCGCCACCCGCCGCGCCGCCATCGTCAATGACCTGCGTTACGAACTGGCGCTCTCGGTGCCGGACCGGACCGGTGAGCCGGTATCGGGCACTGTCGAAATACGATTCCAACTGACGGACGCGTCGGCCCCGCTCGTCGTCGACTTCGATGTGAGCCGGGAGCACGTCCATGCAGTGCAAGCGAACGGCCACTCGACCGATTTCGGATTCATCAACGGGCACCTCGTCATTCCCGCCACGGCACTTTCGATCGGCGCGAACACCTTGCAGATCAAATTCGACGCCGGCGATCTGCCGCTGAACCGGCACGCAGACTTCCTCTACACGTTGTTCGTCCCGGCGCACGCGCGCCAGGCGATTCCCTGCTTCGATCAGCCGGACCTGAAGGGTCGGTGGACCGTCCGTCTCGAGCACCCCGCCCATTGGCAGTCGGTCGCAAATGGCCGCGAGATCGAACGCACGCAAGCGGGCGGTCGCACCCGTGTACGCTTTGCCGAGACGCCGCTGCTGCCTACGTACCTCGTCGCCTTCGTGGCCGGAGAGTTCAAGGTCGAGACCGGCGTGCGCAACGGTCGGACGATGCGCTTCTTCCACCGCGAGACCGACACGGAGAAGGTGGCGCGCAACGTCGGCGTCATCTTCGATCTTCACGCCACGGCGCTCGAGGTCTCCGAGCGCTACACCGCGATCCCGTACCCGTTCGACAAGCTCGACTTCGTCGCCATCCCCGCCTTTGCGTTCGGAGCAATGGAGCATGCAGGCGCGATCGCCTACAGGTCGGCTGATCTGCTGCTCGACCAGTCGGCCTCGCAGTCGGCGCTGCTGAACAGGGCTCATGTGATCGCGCACGAGGTGGCTCATGCGTGGTTCGGCAATCTGGTCACCATGCGCTGGTTCGACGACGTTTGGACCAAGGAGGTGTTCGCCAATTTCGTTGCGGCAAAGATCGTGACGCCTTCGTTTCCGGCGATGAACCACGATCTGCGATTCTTCCTTGACCACTACCCTGGCGCCTATGCCGAGGACAGGACGGCCGGTGCCGGAGCGGTCCGCCAGTCCCTGGCGAACCTCGCGGATGCCGGCAGTCTTTACACCAACATCATCTATCTGAAGGCGCCGGTGGCAATGCGTCATCTCGAGTCCCTGCTCGGTGAAGAGAACTTTCGCGACGGATTGCGGGAATATCTTCGAGCGCACGCTTACGGCAATGCGACGTGGGCCGATCTGATCCGTGTATTGTCGCCGCGTGCTCCCGTCGATCTCGCGGCATGGAGCGCCGTGTGGATCGACGCCGCTGGGCGGCCGACTGTGACGACCGAACTAAAGGCCGAGAGGGGGCGCATCACGCGGCTGGCGTTTGTACAGCGGGACGAGCGCGGCCGCGGGCTTCTCTGGAATCAGCGACTGAAGGTCGCGATTGGCTCGGCCGCGCGCCCGGCGATGATCGATGTGCTGCTCACCGGACCAGTGACAGAAGTCGAGGCGGCGCGCGGCCGGGCGGTACCCGCCGTCGTCTTGGCGAGCGCAGGCGGCTGGGGTTATGGCGATTTCGTGCTGGACCGCGCCTCGTCGGAGAAACTGCTGCGCGCCTTGCCGCGCATGGACGATGCGCTGACGCGGGGCAGCGCGTGGGTCACGCTCTGGGACGCCGTGGTCGGGAACCGCCTTGCCCCCGTGCGTTTTTTCGACCTTGGCCTCGCGGCCGTGGCCGTCGAAAGCGACGGGCAACTTGCCGACAGGATGTTTGCGAACCTGCGGCAAGTGTGGTGGCGTTTCCTCACGCCGAACGAGCGCACGGCACGGGCACAGCGCTTGGAAGCGGCGCTACGGCGTGGATTGGCGGCGGCACCCACGGCGACGCGCAAGGCCGCTTGGTTTCGTGCACTGCATGAAATGGCGACGAGCGCAGTGACGACGCAGTGGCTGCGCGAGGTCTGGGCAGAGCGCGTGAGGATTCCGGGGCTACCGCTTGCCGAGACCGATTACACGCGTCTGGCGCTCGAACTGTCAGTGCGAGAGCCGACGGGATGGCGCGACATCCTCGACACCCAAGCCGGCAGGATCACGAACGCCGACCTGAGGGCGCAATTCGAGTTCGTGCGACATGCCGTTTCGGCGGACACCGATGAGCGCGCGCGCTGGTTCGCCGCGCTCGCGGACGTCGCCAACCGGCGCCAGGAGCGCTGGGTATTGGAAGGGCTCGTCTATCTGCATCATCCGTTGCGTGCAAAAGGATCACTGCAGTTCATCCGGCCCAGTCTCGATCTGCTCGAAGAAGTCCACGCGAGCAGCAACCTCGGATTTCCGGCGAAATGGGTGTATGTCACGCTTTTCGGCCACAACTCCCGGGCCGCGGCAGACATCGTCGAGTCGTTTCTAGGCAGCCGCACGCCTGAGTACCCGAAGCACCTGCGGGACGCCACGCTGATAGCCGCGGACATGCTGTTCAGGGCAGTTCGAATTACGGCTCGCGCTGCCGGCGGCAGCCCTTCGCCGCGTCCAGCGGGACGATAGAGGGCAGACTTCGCAATTGCGACCATCACGACCATCGAGCAGCACCCCAGATCGGACCGCGCGGCTTCGGTCGACGCATAGTTGAGTTCTACGCGTGGGGGTCGAGAGCGTGTATCCACAGAAAGAGAAGCGGAGGTTCGAATAGCGAAGTTCGCAGCGCTCGCCGGCGTGGTTATGCGCTACCGCCACGACCGATCAGATGACGACCGGGGCCGCCGCGCATTGGCACGTGGATGCACCGCTTATTTCTGCCGCTTGAGATACGCGAGCAATGCGTCGAGTTTGCGCACGGCATTGCGCGAGAATATGGCGGTGGGGATGCCGGCTGCGGCAAAGCTTTGCGCGATGCCGCGGCCCATGACGCCTGAACCGATGACCAGGACTTCAGGCCGCTTCACGTCGAAGCTCTTTCCCCTTGATCAGAGTTTGGCTCGCCAAGACGAGTGCGAAGAGCGCAAGGCCGATCAAGTCGGTGATCCAGCCCGGCTTGATCAGCAGGAATGCCGCGCCGACGAGCAGCACGCGCTCCCACCAAAAGGCCGCTCGCAATAGATAGCCGAACAGGCCCGCCGCGAGCAGGATGGTGCCGAGTGTGGCGGTGACGAAGGAGGAGGCGATGGTCTGCCAGTTGCCGATCATCAGCAGCGAAGGCTCGTAGATGAACATGAAGGGCACGATGAAGCCGGCGGCGCCGATGCGCACCGCCTCCCAGCCCGCGCTCCAGATATCGGTTTTGGCGAGGCTCGCCGCGGCGAATACCGCAAGCGCCACCGGCGGCGTGATCGCCGAGAGAATCGCGAAATAGAACGCGAACATGTGCGCGGCCGGCGTCACCGCGCCAAGCTTTATGAGCGCCGGCACCAGCAGCGACACCATGACGATGTAGGCCGGGGTGGTCGGCATGCCCATGCCGAGCACGATGCCTGCAATCGCGGTCAGCAACAGCGCCAAGAGCAGCATGTTCTGCGCCAGCCCGATCACGATCTGGGTGAAGCTGATGCCGAGGCCGGTGATGGTGACGCATCCGATCACGATCCCCGCGCAGGCGCAGGCCATCGCGACCGAAAGCGTATTCCTCGCTCCGTCCTCGAGCGCTTCGAGTACCGACGCCCAGGTGATGCCTGCGCGCGTGGACTTTTTTACGAGGGCCATCGGCAGGCAGGCGAGCGTGCCGATGAGCGCACACAGCGGCGCGCTGTAGCCCGCGATCAGGCCGATGAAGACCATCACAATCGGCACGAACAGGTGTCCGCGCGCGCGCATCACCGCCCCGAGGCGCGGTAGTTCAGACCGGGGCACGCCCAGCAGGCCCACGCGCTTGGCCTCGAAATGCACGGCGAAGAACACCGCGACGTAATAGAGGATCGCCGGGATGGTCGCCCAGAGCGTGACCTGGAAGTAGCTCACCGCCAGGAACTCGGCCATCACAAACGCGGCCGCGCCCATCACCGGCGGCATGATCTGTCCGCCGGTGGAGGCGACTGCCTCGACCGCTGCTGCGAACGGCGGGCGAAAACCGCTTCTTTTCATCAGCGGAATGGTCATCGGACCGTCCACCATCACGTTTGCCACCGCACTGCCCGATACCGTGCCGAACAGGCTCGAGCTCACGACCGAAACCTTGCCCGGGCCGCCGGCGGTGTGGCCGGTGATGGCAAGCGCAAAGTCCATGAAGAGTTTCCCCGTTCCGCTCCTTTCCATGAACGCGCCGAAGAGCACGAACAGCATCACGTAGGAGGCCGACACGCCGAGCGTCGAACCGAAGATGCCTTCGGTGGAGAGATAGAGCTGCTCCATCAGCACCGGCAGCTTTACGTTGGTCAGGAACGCCGCATAGAGAAGGAACACGACCGCGGTGATCGGCAGCGCCCAGCCGAGCACGCGCCGCGTCGCTTCGAGCACGATCAGCACCGCGAACACGGTGTAGATTTTGTCGAAGCCGGTCAGGTCGTCGATGTAGATGATGCGGTTGATCGTGTATTCGTAGTTGAGGAAGATGTGCAGAACGAAGGCCCAGGAGCCGATCAGCATCACCGCGTCGAGCGCGCGCCAGCCGGGGCCGCCGCCGGGTTTCGCCGGATACAGCAGGAATACGAGCGTGAGCGCGAACAAGAGGTGGGTGCCGCGGAAAATCAGCGCTTCGGGTGGGCCGAAGCCGGCGACATACATGTGGTAGAGCGACATCGCGATGGCGATCACCGACACGGTCCACTTGAGCAGTTTGGTCTTGGGCGGGGTCGCGGGGGCTTCGTCGGATACGACCGGCAGTACTTCAGACATTAGCGGCTCCTCTACGCGCTGCCAATTTCGGATGTGAAAACGGGGCGGCCGAGGCCGCCCCGCGACTATGATTATACAAAGCGAGGGGATACGTCCCCTCGCGCTCCCCTAAATCGGGCCGTAGCAAAATGACTTTTGCTACGGGTTCCAAGTTGCGGGACGCAAGACGCCTGTCCTCAGATCGCGCGCGCTTCCCTGTAGAACTTGGCTGCGCCCTTGTGCAGCGGCACGCCGATGTCTTCGGCCATGATCTTCGGCGTCAGGCCCGCGATCGCCTTGTTCGAAGCCGACATGTCGGCCACATTGGCGGCCATTGCCTTCACCATTTTGTAGATCATGTCCTCGGGCAGGTCGCAGGCGGCGATGATATGCGTGGCATAGGCAATCACGTCGACGTCCTTGTCCTGCTTCGGATAGGTGCCGGCCTTGATCGTCCCCTTGGTATAGCCCGGGTTGATTTTCTTCATGTTGGCGAGAGCCTTGGCGTCGATGCCGATCAGCTTGACGTCGCGCGCGCTGGCGAGGTCCATCACCGCCGAGGCCGGGACGGTGGTGCCGAGGGTGAATACCTGTGCGTGGCCGTCCTTCATCATCGACACCGCATCGGTGTAGGAGGCGATGAAATTGACCTTGGACAGCGATTGATAGGTCATGCCGTAGGCTTGCAGCAAGTGCACATTGACGATCTCGGCGGTGTTGCCCTTGGGCTGTGTGACCATCGTCTTGCCCTTGAGGTCGTTGATGCTGTTGATCTTGGCGTCCACCGGCACCACCACCTGGTAATACTGCGGATACAGGTTGGCCATCTGGCAGACCTTGGTCACTTTTTTCGGGTAAGGCGGGCGACCATCCAGCCCATCGACTGTGGTGATGGTGTTGGCAAAGCCAATGTGGGCCTTGCCCTCGTCGATGCCGCGCACGTTGGCGATGCCGGCGCCTGGCTGCGCCTGCACCGAGAGGCCGGGAATCGCTTTTTCCCACATGCCTTTGAGCGAGCCGCCGAGCGGCACCCACACGCCGCCCTGGGGGCCGGTCATCAGGGTCACCTGCTGCGCTGTCGCGGCTGCAGGCACGGACAAGGCGGCCGCGAGCGCGGCCGTCATCAGGGTAGATTTCAGTTGCATGCTCGTCTCCTAGGGAATTTGCTCAGTTTGGGCCGAGCTGACGTCGGCTACGCAGCAGCATACTACTGTTGCGGCGGCAGCGCTCTTTGGGCCACTCATGGGGACGCGTGCGCGTCAGATCACGGGCGTCAGCACCGGTTTGCCGGAAAAATACGCGCGCAGGTTGTCCGCCGCGAGATCGCCCATCACCTGGCGTGTCTCATAGGTGGCGCTGGCTACGTGCGGCTGCAGCACGACGTTGTCCATGGCGAGGAGCACCTCGGGCACCTTGGGTTCGGCTTCGAAAACGTCCAGGCCGGCTGCCCCGAGGCTGCCCTCGGCAAGAGCCTTGATGAGTGCCTGCTCGTCCACCACCGAGCCGCGCGCGACGTTGATCAAGGTGCCCTCCGGCCCCAGCGCCTGCAGCACTTCGGCATTGACGATATGGAAGGTTCCCCTGCCTCCCGAACAGCTCACCATCAGCACGTCGCAGGCGCGCGCCATCTCGACGAGGCTCGCGTAGTATTGGTGCGCAACCCCGGGCTGCCGCTTGCGGCCGTGGTAGACGATGCGCATGTCGAACGCCGCCGCGCGCTTGGCGATGGCCTTGCCGATGCGGCCGTAGCCGAGTATGCCCATGGTCTTGCCGCTCACCTTCCACGCGAGCGGCATGCTGCCTTTGAGCCATCGGCCTGCGCGCACAAAGCGCTCGCCCGCGCCGATGCGCCGCAGCGTGGCGATGGTGAGTCCTATGCCCATATCCGCGACGCAGTCGTTCAGCAGGTCCGGCGTGTTGGTGACGATGATGCCGCGCTGCCTGGCCGCATCGAGGTCTATCGCGTCGACGCCCACGCCGATACAGGCAATCACTTCGAGTTTGGGGAGGCGAGCCATCAGCCCCGATTCGATTCCACTGATGCCGCTGGTCAGTACTGCGCGCACTTTGTCCGCGATGCCCGCAACAAACGCATCGGGATCCGGCGCAAGCCAGAGCCTGTGCGCGTTGAACTCCGCAGCCACCGCTTCAGTTGTCGGCGGGTGAAAGTCGACGAGCACCAGTACGTCAGGTTTCATACGCTTAATCCCCAAGGTTTCGCAGCAAGTCTCAGCCGGGTTTGCCGTCGAGCCGCGGCCGCGACAGGATCGGCCAATAGGTGACAGTGAACACGCCGAACGCGAGCGACCACGCGAGGCCTGAAGCCACGATCGCGTGCAGGTAAAGCGCCGGAACAGCGAGTGGCAGGAATACACGCAGCAGAGCGGCGCATTGAATCGCGACGTAGCCGAATACCTCGGCGCTCCCCGCCAAGAGTGGACGACCCGTATGCCCGCGCGCGGTGCGGGTCATCATGCCCAGCGTGAGACCGCCGATCGCGCCTATGGTGAGCGCGTGTGTGGCCAGGTCGGCGGGTAGCCACGCCCAGGCGGCGAGCGCGCGCAGCGCCAGTGCAATCACGATCCAGGCGTAGGAAGCATGCAAAATCCAGATGATTGGAACTCTCAGCGTCAGCCAGGGACGCCATAATCCGAGTCGGCCTGCGTGCGCCGCAGCGGCCACGGCCGCGATCGATCCGATGACAGCATCGGGCGCACCGAGCACATCGGCCGCGAGCAGAACCAGTATGCTTCCCAGTGCCAGGCGCTCGAGGGAGGCATAGCGGACACAGACCACGCCGGGAATCGCGTTCATGGTGAACATCGGAATCACGCGCGCGCCCATGACCACCATGATGAACAGCACGATGTCCAGGCCGACCTGCAAGCCGCGTTCGAGCGGCAGATCGAGCGCCCCGGCCATGGCGAGGTGAAAAGCAAGATTGGCCGCGCCCATCGCGGCGAGGAGCACCACGAAGAAATAATTGCGGCGGTTGCCGCTGCGCACCAAGGGAACCGCAATGCCGGCTGCTGCGGCGAGAGCGAAGGCGGTATCGGCAGCCGCCGCCGCAAGTGCGTAAGGGGTGTACACCAGCACCCGGCCCGCGATCCAGAGCGCGGCTATCGCGGCGAGCGCCGCGCCCGTCGGAGTCGGCTGGCCGGTCCAGTTGCTGCCGGCGGTGAACAGAAAACCGACGATCACGGCGAGAGCGTAGCCGAAGATCATTGCGTGCGCATGCCACAGCGCTCCTTGGACGATCACCTGGGCGCCGAGCCAGCCCGCGTATTGCGCGATCCACACCGGTACGCTCGCTGTCGCAAACAAGCCGGCGAGCAGATAGAAAGGACGAAAACCGAGGTTCCACAACGCGAAAGCGCTGCCTTGGACGCGTGGTTCGGCCGGTGTGAGCGTAGTCATAGGAATCCTCGTCAGAACAATCGCGGAATGAATCTACGCACGCGTGCGGCGTATTCGGCGTAACCGGGAAACGTGGCGCGCAGGCCGCGCTCTTCGAGGAGCGCTTTGGCGAGAAGCACCAGGGCCAGCGCGAGCCAACACAGGATTTTCCAAGGATCGCCATAGGCCAGGACAAAGGCGGCCGCGAACAGCAGCACTGCGCAATACATCGGGTTGCGCACGAACCGGTACGGACCGCTGGTTACAAACTTTGCCGATGCTTTGGGTTCCGGACGGATATTGAAATTGCCCGGCCGGTTGTGCGTGAGCGTCCACACGCCCAGCGCCAGCGCGCACCCGAGCAGCGCGAGTGCCGGCAGCGACCAGGCTTGCGCCGTCAAAGGCCAGATCAGCCAGGCGAGCAGCGCGAACTGCGCGGCGACCAGCAAGTGTCCCGTTGCTGCAATTCGATTCATAGTGGATCATCCGTTACGGCCGATGCCCGGCCGGCGCTTCTTCGCGCCGCTGGAACGGCCGAGAAATGCCACCAGTTCGGCCGCACTGAACAGGCGTATCGCGTTTTGTGACGCGAATTCGCGCGCGTTCGGACTCAATTCCCCGGCGCTCACGTAGATACACTCATCGGCGTGCGCCGCCTGCTTCGCCTGCAGCAATTCGCGCAGCGGTTCGATGCCCGTCTGCGCGACCTTCCAGCGCCTGCAGCCTGCCAGCGCGACCCGGCCGTTCTTGCGCAACGCATAGTCTGCGCCGTTGCCTGAGTGCGCGGCGAGCGTGTAGCCTTCGCGACGAAAAGCTTCTTCGATGCGCGCCGCAAAGGCGGGCCATGACAGTGCGCGCAGTCCTGCCAGCGCGTCGGCGCTGCGTTCGGCGCTAGGCGTTCGCATCTGCCTCCAGCCGGCGTAGGCGGCGATGGCGAGAAAGGGCAAGGCCGAGGCGAGAGCGGCGTAGTCGGGAAGGAACTGGCGCACCCCCATGAATAGGGCCGCGGCCATGAGCACGCTCGCCCACCAGGGCGAGCGTGCGAGGGTAGCGAACAGACTGCGCCTTGCCATTATGGCCATATTCGGATGCACGCGATGAAGTGAAGCACGTAGAATACTGGACTCGGAACAGTCGTTCCAGACTGGTTTCCTATATTTTGCAGCGAAAGCACCCATGGCCCAATACGTCTACACCATGCGCCGGGTCGGCAGAGTGGTGCCGCCCAAGCGCGTCATCCTCAAGAACATCTCGCTCAATTTCTTCGCCGGCGCCAAAATCGGGGTGCTGGGCTTGAATGGCTCGGGCAAGTCGACGCTTCTTAACATCATGGCCGGTGTGGACAAGGACTATGACGGTGAAGTCATCGCCAAGCCCAACATGCGCATCGGCTACCTGCCGCAAGAGCCGAAGCTCGATGCGGACAAGAGCGTGCGCGAAGCGGTGGAGGAGGGCTTGGGCGAGGTATTCGGCGCAAAGAAGCGCTTGGACGCGGTCTACGCCGCCTATGCCGAACCCGACGCCGATTTCGACAAGCTCGCGGCCGAACAGGCGGAACTCGAGGCGGTCATCGCTGCGTCCGCCGGCGACAACGTCGAGCATCAACTCGAAATCGCCGCCGACGCGCTGCGCCTGCCGCCGTGGGAGGCGAAGATCGGCCCGCTCTCCGGCGGCGAGAAGCGGCGCGTATCGCTGTGCCGGCTGCTCCTATCCAAGCCTGATCTGCTGTTGCTCGACGAACCCACCAATCACCTCGACGCCGAAAGCGTCGAGTGGCTGGAGCAGTACTTGCAGAAATTTCCCGGGACCGTGGTAGCGGTGACCCACGATCGTTATTTCCTGGACAACGCCGCGCAGTGGATCCTCGAACTCGACCGCGGCTATGGCATTCCGTGGGAGGGCAATTACAGTTCCTGGCTGGCGCAAAAAGAGGCGCGCCTCGCACAGGAGGAGGCGACCGAGTCGGCGCGGCTGAAGACCATCAAGCGCGAACTCGAATGGGTGCGCCAGAACCCCAAGGCGCGCCAGGCGAAAAGCAAGGCGCGTCTGGCTCGTTTCGACGAACTGTCTTCCTACGATTACCAGAAGCGCAACGAAACGCAGGAGATATTCATTCCCGTGGCCGACCGGCTCGGGGACGCCGTGATCGAGTTCAAGAACGTGAGCAAAGGCTACGGCGATCGCCTGCTTATCGACGAGCTTTCGTTCAAGGTGCCGGCCGGCGCGATCGTCGGCATCATCGGCCCCAACGGCGCGGGCAAGTCGACGCTTTTTCGCATGATCACGGGCGCGGAGAAACCGGGGCAGGGCGAAGTGGCGATCGGCCCGACGGTCAAGATCGCCTATGTCGATCAGTCGCGCGACGCGCTGGAGGGAGACAAGACCGTGTTCGAATACGTGGCGGGCAGCGCCGACACGCTCAATGTCGGCAAGTTCGAAATGCCTTCACGCGCCTATCTCGGACGCTTCAATTTCAAGGGCACCGATCAAGGCAAAAAAGTCGGAAACCTGTCCGGCGGCGAGCGCGGGCGGCTGCACCTCGCCAAGACGCTGATCGCCGGCGGCAACGTATTGCTGCTGGACGAACCCTCGAACGACCTCGACGTGGAAACTCTGCGCGCGCTCGAAGACGCGCTGCTGGAATTCGCGGGCAGCGTACTCGTGATATCGCATGATCGCTGGTTCTTGGACCGCATCGCAAGTCACATCCTTGCCTTCGAGGGCGAGTCCAAGGTGAGCTTTTTCGACGGCAACTACCAAGAATATGAAGCCGACAAGGTGAAGCGCCTGGGCGAAGAAGGGGCTAAGCCGAAGCGGATACGGTACAAAGCGCTCAAGTAGAGCGCTGCCTGCGACCGGCACAGGCTGAACGTCATTCGGCGCCAGACAGCGCGTCGTGGCACAGGTGCGGCTCGATATGCCTGCATTTCCCGGGCCGGTGACAGCGCGGATGTCCGCAGTCGCCACAGAGCGGACGGCCGGGCGCCGCGCAAAGGCATATCCTCAAGTGGAGGCCGATACCTCTGCATGCACAAGGCTTGCAACGGGTGAGGACAACTTGGGCTAAGATGGGCGCATCCGTCACCCGCACGAAATATTTTTGAGGGTTTAGCAATGGCCTCTCCGAAGAATACCTGGAAGGTTGCGATCGCCGGCGAATGCATGGTATCGCGCCCCTTCGCAATGCATGATGACGATCGCTCGATGGGGGTTATCAATCTGCTTCGCGACTCCGATCTGACTTACGCGCATTTCGAGATGAACGTCGGCGATTACAGCGAACTGGAGTATCCGGCCAAAGGCGATTGGCTCGGAAGCTACATGATGAGCGATCCGCAAGTCGCTCGGGATCTCAAATGGGCCGGCGTCGATATCATGTCGCTCGCCCACAACCACAGCCTGGATTTCGGCAGCGCCGGCCTGATGGCGACCATCAAGCACTGCAAAGCCGCAGGGATTGCGGTAGCCGGTACCGGTGCCGATCTGGAAGAGGCGCGCGAGCCTGGCTATCTCGAAAAGAAGAAAGGGCGGGTCGCGCTCGTATCCGCCAGTTCCGGCAACAAACCCAATGAATGGGCCGGTCTGCCGAAGGCCGGCCTGCGCGGGCGCCCCGGCATCAATCCGCTGCGCGTCAACTTCAAGTATATGTTGGAGCAGGAAGCGGCCGAGCAGATGAAGAACATCGCCCGCCAACTTGACGTGCTGCGCGAAGCCGGCGCAAGCACATCGAGCGTTGGTATCAAAGGCGGCGAATTCAGCTTTCAGATGCCGGGCGATCAATCAACGCGCGGGTCGAACGTTTTCGCGTCGGGTGACCGATTCGAGATTCAGAGCTCGTGCCAGCGGAAGGATCTCGAAGGGAACCTTCGTTCGATCGATGAGGCGATGAAGATGGCGGATCTTGTCATCGTCGCCCATCACTTCAATATTGCCGACGGCAAGCGTAGCGACAAGACGCCGATGTTCGTGCGCGAATTCGCGCATGCGGCGATCGATGCGGGCGCCGACATCTACGTCGGTCATGGCTGGCACTCCACGCTTGGGATCGAAGTCTACAAGGGCAAACCGATCATTTACGGCATCGGCAATTTCTTTGCCCAATCGGAGTTCATTCGCCGCGTCACCTATGACAGCTATGAGAGCTGGGGGCATGATACGGACCGGCTGCCGACGCTTACTCCCGCCGCCCATCCGCTCCATCCGGGCCTGGACAGCCACAGCGAAACCTGGTGGACATCGGCGCTGACGGTTGTGGAGATCGAGAATGGAAAGGTGTCGCAGATAAGACTGCATCCTATTGATATGGGCCGCGTCGCCAAGAGCGGAGAGATCACGCGGCAGACCGGTCAGGGCGAACATAAGCTCACTGAAGGCCGCCCGATCCTCGGCGAGGGCGAAACAGCCACCCGGACGCTTGATCGCATCAAGAAACTATCCGCCGGCTACGGAACGAATTTCGCAATCGAAGACGGGGTCGGTGTGGTTCGCTTTTGATAGCTGCAGGAACGCTACGGCTGGAGCGCGGGCGCTGTGCAACTAATAGACAGCGAACGCGCCCTGAACTGCCTCCTGCAGAGACTCCCCGCGTCGGCGGGGATTCCCGCGTGAGTTGATTGGCTCGTGAATGACCTAGCCCTTCTTCGGCGACCAGCCATAGGCCTTGGCGCAGGCACCGCCC
>Ga0209514_10006725_pt1 | contig 13954 bp, 23 predicted proteins | sample Subgrocontami58m_FD_187452 | JGI IMG/M metagenome (GOLD analysis project Ga0209514, IMG submission 187452) | Subsurface groundwater microbial communities from S. Glens Falls, New York, USA - GMW37 contaminated, 5.8 m (SPAdes) (version 3) | ecosystem: Environmental > Aquatic > Deep subsurface >...
TTCTTGCACCAGCAAGCGCGAGTTGGAGCGCGTCGCCACGCAATCCACTGCCGTCGTCTCCTGTCTTGGCATTGAACAGCCTGTCTCGAAGATCCTGCGTGAACGATGGCTGGAACGAGTTCGCCTGAGTCCCCGCACCCGCAAGGTTCCGGAACTGCATGAGCGCCTGCTGATTTATGTCGCCCCCAGTGCCTTGTGCATTTTGCTCGGTGAATCCCTGAAGTCCAGTGAGACTCGGAGACCCGCCCAGCAATTCGTTGAACCGGAAGGCCGCACGAGTTGGGTTGTACCGCTCACGCAGATACGACCCGAACGCTCCATAGGGGTTTCGGTTTGCGTTCTTGAGTCCCTGAAGATATGACTCGTACTGAAAATCCTTTTGAACTTCAGTGTTAACCGGGCCAAACTTGGTTGAAGCGCTACCACCAGCAGGCAATCCCGTACTCCCGGCATTGCCACCCAGATCGTATAACCGCCCGCCCATCGCGAAGTTCTGTGTCTTCTGTTGCTCCCGTAACGGACTCGCGTCCGTTGCACCAGAGGTCGCCCCACGTCCCGGCGTCCGGCTGAACCCTACCGCTGGCGTAGTCACCGCACCTACAGGCTGCGCGTTTCCGCCACCGCCGCCGTTCTCGGACGGGTCAGCGCCAAGAACGTTACCCCCACCGTTTGCCGTAACCCACTGAGTCGCCAGTTGATACGCCTGGTTGATGTCAGATGCCGCAACTTCTATCGTGCCGTTTGTCGTCCTGATGAGGAAATACTTCACTAGCGTTCCTTTCTATGCCTGTTGACCTCTGGCCCCCGGTCTTGGCGTATTCGGTGCGACCATTGCCGGGCCGTTGTTCGATGTCTCTGGTTCGGGCGGCGCGCCTGTTGCCGCGTTCGGTAGCACCTGAGGCAGCGGTCCGGACGGCTTCTTCGGCTGCGACTGACCCTTCTGCGGTACCGGCGTTCCACCAGTCGGAGGCATGATGCCGTACTTCTGCATCATGAGTACGTCGTAAGCCTGCACGTACATCCGAGCCACCACCATGTCTCCACGTTCGGCCGCTGCCATGCCAAGCGTATAAAGTTGCGCTTCCGGCAGTCCTCCTTCGGCCTTCTGCAAGTTCATTTTGTCGATGGCCTGCTCCGCGTCCTCGACCTGCAAGATGTTGTCCAATATGTCCTGGTCGGAAAGCAGCCCTGTGGTCTTGGCGAGTTGCGCCTGGTTCCACCGTGAAGCGTCGTCCTGCGGCAACTGACTGACCATCTTGACCGAGTAGTCGCAGGAGTTTTCCAACATATCCGGGGTGATGTTCATGTTGAAGTAGGAACGCTTCGAGTCCACGCCGGAGAGTTTCATCCCGTTGAATCTCCCGGTCATGAACTGGTCGTACAGCAAGTTCACGATCTGGGTGTAATTACTCTCATGCACCTGTATCCGGCTTGCAAGCACCGTCTCGGTCGCCTGCCTTAGCTGAGTTATGGCAAACCCGGACAACTGGAAAGGCGTGTCGCCGTAGGACGTGTGAGGAAGGGAGCCGCGCTGCCAGTCACCGTCGATGGCAGTCATGAAGGCCATTGTCTCGACGGCCATCTTCTGCAATTCGAGCGTGTAAATCTTCTCGCCGGTCGCGGTCGCGATTGCCGTCGCTTCCTTGAACGGGTCGCCCTTTAGCGTCTTCTTACCGTCTCTGGACTCAAGCACGATGGTCTGTCTTCGTGCCCTCTCCACGATCTCAAGGAAGATCGACATGATGCTGTTGATCTTGTCGCCCACTTCCCTGACAGGCGCAAACACGCTCTCCCCGACGCTCGCTATAAGCTGCGACTGCCGTTCGGACTGGAGCATCGGCTGAGGCCCGACGAGAGACAGATACACCGGCACCCGCGGAGAGCCATGAGGCGTCGGATGCTTGAGGACTTCACCGTCTGCAATACAGGTGTTGATCACATCGTCGTAGTAGTCGTATGTCCAGATGCCGGACTTCTCCGCGTCGGCTGACGTGTCCACCTTCGGCCTGAATCCGGGGAACGAAAAGCCGCTTCTGGCCTTGATTACGTTGCCGTACTCAGAACGAATCTGTTGTCTTGTCTTCTTGATCTTGTAGGAGGCCCAGCCTAATCCTTCCGGGCCGAGTCCCCAGTGGATGTGCATGGGGTCCCACGCGGTGATGTCCGGGTAAGCCCTTCCGTCCGGCCTATTAACAAGGAGGGACCGCCCGCCGATGTAACCTCCGCGGACGGTAGCGAAGAACGCCTGAGCGCCGCGCAGATTAGGCTCCATGAAGCGAGTGAGGCGTTCATCGGCGGCCCGAAGTGAACCGATCGCAAACCTTTCCTTGTGGTTATCGACCTCTTCGGGGTGTCCGCCAGCCTCGACGTGCGGGACCCTGGGGAGCAATTCGGCCAACGTCTGCCAGCTAATCACCTTGTCGGCAAAGACACGCCACCTGTTTGATGTGTAGACGGCGTAATTCGGGAGTGGTTCCTTTGTCTCGGTGTCCCTGTTGACGTGGCTCTTGAGCAAATAGCGGTCGTGGTCGTCTTCCATCCTCTGACGGAGCGGCTCGGTGTCGCGCTCGTGGGTGTTGGTCATCTCCACGATTTCGTCCTGAGACGGGGGCATATAGGACGGCGCGGCCGGGGCACCGTTCATCGGCCCTGCCATCATGGAGCCGTCCGGCATCGTGTGGACTTGGCCGTTCATCGTCATCGAGTGATTTCCCTTGCTAGGCCGAAGTACCCGTCCTGTCGGTTCTTGGCAAGACGGCGGCGAATTTCCGCTGTGTTGTAGTTCTCGGAATTGCCGAGCCTTGCGTAAGCCTGTGTGACGAACTCAGTATTTGCATCTGAGACGACTAGTCCGAAATGCTCAACAATTCCATATATTAACGCCTTGCATCCGTCATTAAAGCGGTCGTCAGGCGTGTCTCCAATGATATTCCCTTCGCGATCTTTCTTCATTGAGTAGACATGAGTCTGGTTGTCGAACGGGTTGGGGTAGGCTCCCAGTTCGGACAGGACGCCCACGCACGTCGGCTTCATCTCCCCGTTTCTATCCGGCCTCAACTTGCCGTTGAAGACGATCCCTGGCTCGCCTGAAACAGCGTCCACCTTGAGGAACCGCTTCAACCTCTCGGTGCCCTCGTTGATCGAGACCTTTTTGCTGACCGAGTTGGCGAGTCCGGCGCGTTCCTGCCATATTTCGGCTACAGAGTGGGTTGCGGCGTGCTGAGAGGCGTAGTTCGGGTCGATTACGAGCGTCTTGTTCTCGTTTTTCCACCATTCGCGCTTGATGCAGATGTCAATGAGGTCTTCCGTGATGATTCCGCGCTCGTAAATCTCGTCAAATACCCTGATTTGACCTCCAGAGGCGATCTGCCACACCTCTATTGCATGAGCATGACCGTAACCGGGGTCGTCTGAGATGTAGACAGGCAGGTACGGGTCGTATTCGAGGTCGCGGATGTGAATATCGGGCCGGAACTCCTTGCCGAACACCATGTCCTTCGGTGGAGAGGCAATGCCCATGATGCGTTCGAGGAAGAAGTCGTCAGAAGACTCCCTCTTCAGGCGTTTGATCTCTTCGTTTTCCATGCCACCGGGGTAGAAGTGGAAGTTCGAGGTGGCAGGCAGGCTGAAACTCTGTGTGTCCTTGTCGCCGTTCTTCCATCCATTGACCAGAGACGGGTACCAGCCAAGCGCTCCCTCGAATGTCCCGGCCAGGTGCATCCACCCCTTCTTTGGAGCGACGCGGGCGAGACACTTGAAATACGTTTCGAGGTCCAACTGGGACGCCTCGCACCCTATGATCCCGTTCGGGGCGAACATGGAGAGAGTGCGCGGGTCTTTGCCGGACTTGGTTTCAATGCGTAAGAAGGGTTTCCTGTCTTCTATCCTCTCGTCCTTACTCCTCGGCTTATACCTCACATCTATCGACCCAGGATTCACCACCTTCGACGCATCTACGTCCAACCCAAGCCGACTAAGGTTCTCTGCGATATATCCGAACTCGGCCTTTGTGCGGTCATAGTCGGCAGCGACCAGCCAATACAGCAAGTTCTCACCAGGGAAGGTTGCAAGGTCTTCAGCGAAATGCAGGATGAAGTCGGCGCTCGCCTCAATCGACTTACCGCTCTGCTCGCCGCCTGAGACTGCCTTGAACCGCTTCCGGCACCTCAGTATCCGCGCCTGCTCCTCACCCGTAGGCTCGAAGCCGATGAGCTTAAGTAACTCACTGGCCTCTTCACCGAGACGCCAGCGGTCAGTAGGTGCGGAAACGGTCGTCAATAGGTCAGTCCATCTCTGAGGTCAGGGTGTAGCCGGGAAATGGATCGTAGTTGAGGTATCTTCGTTCGATGCCGAAGATGATGACGACGGAGTGAAGGGCTTTGTCGAACTCGGGGAAGTCCCAGTAGCCGTGGGCATCGGTGGTTGTTTCGGCTACGAGGTTCCGGACGGTGTTTTTGCGGAAGAGTAGGACGGTTGCGCCCATGATGGGTTGTCCTGAGGAGTTGAGGACCGGGCCGACACGTGGGGTAGTCATTAGCTACTTAGCCTTCTCTCGTTCCGCCATGCGTTCCCTGAATACGCCGGGCTGCCATGTGAACTTGTGGGCGCACTCCCAGTCCTCGTTTATCTGCAATACGTCAGACATGATGCCGACTGCCTGATCCATGAGCAGGTCTAAGGGCGGCGTCCTGCCAAGATGCTCCGTCTTGTTGTACGGCAAGTCCTGACAGAGAGACGCCCCGTGAATCAGGGCGTCCATGACGATCTTTGCATCTTCGTCAGACAGGACGATCACGTTACACTCCGAAAATCGCCCACTTGATCTTGGCCCAGACACGACTCAAAACGCTCATCTCACCAGCCCCCTGAAACGGTCGCGACCACCAGCCCCCACATGAACAGAACGGCAAAGACAATGCCCGCAAGCGCAAGAATGGCGATAATGACGGACCTCACGCCAGCACCGCCACCATCTCTGGCTTGCTTTCGCACAGTTCCAACTGGCACCCTTCAAAATAAACAGGCCAGTCCTTTGCAGGCCGCAACTCGTACCCACCCTCCCACCCACAGGCCAGACAGACAAGGCATTTCACCCTGGCATAAGGGTCGTCATCCTCGGCTATCCGGCCTGACTTGCACCGGGAGCATTGGAGGAGGGTGAGTTCCAAGTGAATTACGCCTTCTCTACGACGTTGCCGCTTTGACGGCCCACATTGCGGCCTCTTCATAGGCGGTCTGGGCGAGCGCGATGAGCCTGTTCTTCTCACCCGCCTCCGGATCAAGGTTGCCGGAGCCATTTACCGGCGACACTTTCATCTGCTCCAGCGTGTTTATCGCCGCGGCGGTCTGCATCTTGAACGTGTCTACAATCTCATTCCTTGAAGGATTGAATCCAACACGCACCCGACGCCCGCCTATCGTGTCGTCCCATGATTCGTTCACGCGATCTTCCTCCCACAGAACACGCACTCATCTGGTGCGCTGTACCCCCGCTTGGAGGTGCATTCACCCCCGTCTCCGCGTTTAGGGCAATGCTTCAAAGGCACAGCAGCCTTGACCAACTGGCGTCGCCGTAGCGTTCGTGCAAAACTGCTCACGCCTTAACCCTTCTCGCCTTCAGGTTGTGGCCCGAAATGAATCGACGGCCCGAAGACACCGGGCGCAGGCAACCACACCCACAGAAGTTGGAAACCCATACACCCGATTCCATCTTCACCGGCACATCATTCACCATCTCAGGCCCAGGTTGAGGCTCCGCTGGCTTCGCCTCATACGGCCTCTCCCAACATCTCACGCACCGAAAATCCCAGTCGAACGCCTTGGCCCGGTGCCCAAAGAGAGAACAGAGGAGGTTCGTCATACCAAAACCTGCCGGGAAACGTTACAATCCGTTACATGACCACTCCTAAATGCGGAACTTGCGGAATATCTGTCCCTAAAGGCGACAATTGCTGTGAAGCCTGCTTCAATTCCGAGGCGCCGTTCTTCGATAAACCGGCAGCGCCCAAAATCGGCAGCCAACGATCCCCGCGAGAACGGGAGATGACCCTGACGTGCCTGAACTGCCGTAAGACGTTCGTGGGATGGGCGATACCGCTGAAGTACGGCGGCCCTCCTGCCCAAGTCTGGTGCTCGAATGCCTGTTCCAAGGAATACAGCGCGGTTCACTACCGAACGTCCCGACACTGCTACTGGTGCGGAGTGGACTTCCATGGGTACCACGGAAGCAAGTTCTGCTCTGGCGCATGTCGAGTCGCGGCCCACCGCAGCGGCAAGCCGCTCCCTAAGGGCGAACGGAAGGAACGCCGTCCTCCCCTTCTCAAATTGCGCTTCCATATCCTTGAACGAGATCACTTTCGATGCACCTACTGCGGACGCTCAGCCCAAGACAAGGCTGAATTGCACGTCGATCACATCAACCCCAAGGCAAAAGGCGGACTCTGGATAGAAGAAAACCTCACCACTGCCTGCCGTGAGTGCAACCTCGGCAAATCCGACGCAATACTCACTTTCCGCTCTTCTTCGTTACAATCCGTTTCTCCGGCTCAGGGTTAGACGCCAGAATCCCAGCCTCTCTCACCTTCCACGCAGCCCTCGCAGCTACCCCAACAGGCAAATCCCTCTCGTCCGGGTACTTCGCCCAACTCGGATACCGCTCTGCGTCCGCCAACCCATGATCAACCGCCCACTCCCGGCTAATAGCAAACCCCACGCCCGGAATATCCGCCTCCGCACACCAGAACATCCCCACTGGCGCACTCCTGCCAGCTACAAAGCTACCGATTCGAGGCAACACTACCTCTGCCATCCACTAATCTCCCTACGAAAGCCGTTTCACAGAGCAGGCGTCTCGTCACAGATCACTGGTCGACTCCACCCACATCGTCACTAACGTCCCTGTAGCCCGACGAATACCGTAAACAGGGGCAGAAAAACCAAATTGGGATTTAAAGCTGGGGACTGTCCCTCTGTTCCGGCTGCGTGTTGTCTAAGTGTGACGGCACCCCCTCCCCCGCCTCCTCCCCCTGGTCGCCTGTCTCCCCTACTGTTAACACACGCGTACGCGAGGGCGTGCGTGCGTCCTTATCGTCCTGGTGTAGCAGCCCGCTTATCCTGGCCTCTACGGTTACCGGCGCTTTCTCTGCCTGCCGCGACGCTATCATGCGGGCGCCTATGCCTGCTAAGGCGGAAAGCACTTCAGTAGCGCGTGAGGAGGACTCATGCTGCTCGTACAAGTTCAGGCGCTTGGCCCACTTGTCGAGCGCGGCGAGGGCGTTTGCTCTGTCGCCTTCGTTATCGCAGGCTTCGTACTGGCGCAGGAGCTCCTGTTGCCAAGTTTGCGCGTCCATGATGAGACTCGCGCTTGTGATTGCGCGCAGGCGATCTATCTCTGCTTTGACGAGTGGGTCCTGTTTGAGTCTGTTGGAGGTTTTGTGTTGGTTGCGGCCGTTGGAGTAGCCGGCCTTGAGGCGAGCTTCCTTGTCGTTGAGACCTTCGATGGCAATGGCCTGGGCGAAGGCGTATTGGCGGGGGTTCAGTGTTTTGGCATGACCGGCCATTACGTACGGTCCTGGTGAATAGTGTTAATCGGGGTCGCTGAGGTAGCGACCCATAGTGTAATCCCTCCGTCTTAGTCTGTGCGTCATTCGTGCCGAACCGAGTTATCAACAGGCTCAGGCCCATTTTGCCCCTGAAACCCATTGCTTCTACATAACAGCGATGTTATGATGGGTACATCAGGAGTTAGTTACTACTGATACGGGAGATCAAGATGCTTACAGCAGCAAACGAAACAATCATCTTGTCCAACATCGAAGGAATCTCGCGCAAATCTGGCACAGACGAGCACGGGAACACTTGGACAGAGTTTGAAGTGGATTACCTAGCAGAACAGGAACCGGGCGAATGTTCAATCTGCAGCGCCACTGAACTCGAATCTGGATGGCTCTGCTTGGATGGTGGCGAGGAAGTCTGCGATGAACATGTTGTATTCGCAGAGGATCTCGCGGCAGTTAGTTACTGCCTGACACCACCACGGGAGAGACACCAATGAACACGCACTTCGCGGTCTATTTCAAACGAGCGCCCATGTTTGGCGATTCGGGCCGAGATGGATACGTCTACTCAGGCCAAACTCCTTCCAAGATCGAACGGATGCTCGACGGCTACAAGCGGGCGTACAAGTCGAAAGACGGTTATGGGCTCGTCGGGTACATGGGCGCGGATTCATTCCTCGACGCTGTAAACGACGCGGTCAAGTGGGAAAAGACCGGATTCTTTCCACAGTCCACCACCTAGCCACCACGGGAGAGAGAACGTCGATGCAAACCGTAGAAATGACCGAACTTTGCACTTGCGGCACGTTTGGGATGCCGTGCGAATACATCGCAGGCGGATATTGCGAAACCGGGCATGTTGTAGCGTGCGGCCCGACGAGGATGGGCGAGGATTGCCCAAACCACGGGAAAGTCTGGATATTCCCTGAAATTCGCTAACTAAGCCGATAACGCGGGCACGGTCCCGCGTCGCGCAGAATCCCCCTACTGCGCCTGATGAGGCAGGGGCATATCACGGGAGAGAACCAAAATGAGCGAATATGAAGCTCAAGCGCAAATGTTCCTGGACCGTTTCGGCCTGTCAGTTGTGGCCGCGTTCAAGGGCGATGAGTGCCCGACATGGGACGATCCCAAGCACATACACGGCGACCGCTACCGCGTGACGATCCGCCGCCGCTCTGACTACATCGGCAACCAGAACATCACGCCCAAGTCAATCTCGTTCGACTTTTGGAACTCCAAAGCGAACAAGGACAAGGGCGAGCGCCCGACTGCCTATGACATTCTCGCCACGATTTCGGGCGATGCGTCAGGCTCGACAGATCCCGACGAAGTAGCCGCAGAACTGGGTGATATGAAACCCTCTCAGGCCATCGCCATAGCTAGGTTCGCGGCCAAACTCCAGAAGTTCTTTAGACCTGTCGAAATAGACGCTCTGGCAGAGATTCAGTAGTCTCGCCCTCTCCCGCTTGCGCCTCAGCGGACACTGGGGCGCAGCCTGGAGCGCGAACGAGACAACTACACGGGAGGAAAGACAATGACTGACCAGATATGCACTTGTGGACACTGGGGAGATGAGCACTCGCCCGATTGTGCGGCACCCGGTTGCTACAACTGCACCGCTTTCGAGTTCTCGCCAGAACAGAACGCGGCAGCAGAAATAGCAGATCGCGGAGGTCTGCATGATCTGGCCTGCGCCTGCGCGTGGTGCATCACACTTACCCCGGAACAGAAGGCGTGTATGGCGCTGGACAAGACCGCCATCGAAGGCCACCGCCTAAACATCACACCATTCGACTCAGACTGCGCCCAGGAAGCCCTTGAAGAGTTCAACGCCATCGCAGCAGCCCTGCGCGCCCAACTGGAGGAGACGAAGTGAAAACCATAGGCAAGGTCACCCTCGAATTCAGCGTGGTGGAAATGCTTGTCTGCACACAGTGCGAATCCACCCGCGACCCGGAGGACTACGGTCTGTGCCTGAAAACCTGTCGCCGTGACGACTGCGGCCAGTCCGCCGCAGTAGACCCGGACGACCGCGAGTGTCCTAACTGCAACAAACAGTCCCTCGGCAAAAAAGAGGCGGATTGGGGCTGCGAAGATTGCAACTCAGAAATGGAAGTGCTGCCAGTCATCGTCTGCGATCACTGCGGCGAGCGACTAAAGCTCTCCTGCGGTCGCTGTCACGAAGACATCGTACTCCCCGAGCCACCCTCTTCCTGAGCCTCACTAAGCACAAGCCGCACTCAAAGCGGCAGGAGGTCAGAGGTGACACACGACCTGCTCAAAGACCCGAATGAGTGCGCGTGGTGCTACGTGTTGCGCACTCGCCCAGGGATAGATGCCGAAAGGCTGCCAAGATGGCACGCCGAAGAGACGAACGCCGCCATCGCGAAGGCCACCGCCTAGCCCCTATCTCACGCCTGCTCCCGGCCCTGAGTCTCACTAACTCAGGCCATCGCAAGCCCCTGTCTCTAGCCTGCCTCTCCCGCGGGTCGGAGCAGGGGCTTTCTTATGCCCGCATTTGCGTCAGGATTGCGCTGTAGCCACTTTCAGGCCGCGGGTGGCAACGGGTGTGTCGCGGCGTCCTGACAGGCCACACACGCAGAAAATGCCCATCTGGGTTCGCCCTTGCTGCCCCAAATACACGACGTAACCTTCGACACGCGCCGCCAGCTGCGGTCCGCCGCGTTCGCTACCTCGGCCTGCCGGCACATCTCGTCGATCATCTGTTGCGTAAGGGTTGCCCATGTCGCCAGGTCGCCCTCCGCGAATGGCCGGTACTTAGCGTTCGGAGCGCGGTAGAGGCCTGCAATGTCAGCCTGGGTGGTCATCGGCGCGCATCCCCATAGGTCACCACGGCGGACCCTCTTCTTTCTCCGGGTTGTTGTTAACACCGTTTGCATGTTCATAGGCGGGCTTATTAACATCACCCTCCCCCTCACGGGGGAGAGGGTTATGCTGTAAATAAGCCTTGTTCACATTGTTATTAAGATTGTGAATAGGCTTCTCCAGCGCCCACCACAGACGGTCCCTTTTCGCGTCTGAACAGCCGAACATCTTGCCCTTCTGGAGGGTCAGGAGGTTGCTGATTTGGGTTGGCGATTTGTCCAGCCCGGTCGCTATTTCCGCCGCGGTTTTCTGGCCGTTGTCCAGCAGGTACCGAGCCACCCGGCTCGCCAGCGGAAGCCTGGTCAGGTCGGCGTTTCCGGCCGACGCGCTGCCATACCTGTAACGATCCTCTGAAAAATCGAGCGTCAGACCTATCGGCATGGGCCGGACGTTGTTGTTCGACTTGTGGCATATCAGGTCAAGCCGCGCCAGAGAATCCCCCTCGGTCTGATCTTTCACAAGCTCCCATGCCACCCGGCATTGCGTGTACCAGACTGAGCTGCCTATCGGTTTCTTATGCTCACCCTCAGCCTTTGGCACATGGGCCAACGTCAGCACGGTTACATTCCACGACCGGCAGGCCATGAAGAAAGCCATAACAGCCGTCTCATCGTTGAACTGTCCGAGGGTCGCAGCCGTGCCGGTGTCCACCACCACGAACCTGAATCCCTCGTGCTTGATCAGGTCGCCTATTTCCTCCGCTGAATCAGCCAATGCCGTGTGCATCCGCTTGTAGGCCATCTGGACAGGCGGGATACCAGCCCCGGCGCATATTCGGCGCATCCGGTACGTGAGTTTGGACTTGGTGGTTTCCCAGTCCAGGTAAAGGCATTTGACTGGCGATGGCACATGAAGGCCGGGGATTATGGATTTCCCTGTGATGAGCGAGACACAGGACGCAATAGCGAGAAACGTCTTGGTTGAATCACCGTCTGCAAAGAGGATATTGTTCTCGTCGGCCTCGACCAGTGGGCCAATGAGGTATTGGGCAGGGCCGGGATCTGGCACCGTGTCGAGGTACACCATCGGGTCGCCAGTGTTATAAATGCCATCAACGGCCTCTTTGATTCCCTCAATCCGCCCCTCCCAGTCCCGGACCAGTTGCTTCGAGAGTTTGCGTATCAGGCCGGTAGTGCTGGAGTTGGAGCGAAGGTTATGCCTCTCCTTCCAGACCATAGGCCGGGGCTTTGATTCCGGCTTCTGCGGGTCGCGATAAAGAACCGTGATAAGGCAGTTCATCTCGCCGCGCTTACGTTCTACCTGTTCCACAATCACACGCACACCATCATCTCGCCAGTAGAACGTCATACGTCCCGCCGCATCTACATGCGGCTCTGGGATTTCGAGCGTGCCCAGCCGCTCTGCCTTTGGCGCATCAGTTTCTATTCCTGCCATGTCTGCAAGGCGCTCTAGTGTTCTGTCAACCAATGGAAAGATCTCTCTCTTCCGCCAGTTTTGCGAGCGTGATTACATCGCCGCCAACCTGGCAACCAAAGCAGTAGAACGACTGTGTTTCCGGGTAAACATAGAACGAAGGGGAACTATCGTCGTGAAACGGGCACCGGCCCTTGAGATTCTTGAATCCCGTCAGTTCAGTCAGCCGGTAGGCAACGTCCTCAATTCGCAGGCGCGCCTTTATCCGGGCAATGAGTGACGGACCTTCTTTTACCGGCTGGACAGGCTTGGACTGGCGAACGGGCGCACCCTGTCCAATGAGCCAGTCGTGCAACACGACCGCAACGTCAAGGCCATCGACAAACTGGGCGAGCGCGTCCCAGTCCTGGTCGTGAGGACACAGGAACGGGTTGGCGCGGCATGTCGGGCAAGTAGGCCAGAAACGGCGGTGCACCCGAGTTATTGGGTAGAGGGTTGCACATTGGCCGTAGAAGTCGGCCATGTTCTGGCCTTTAACGCGCAAATCCCCCGGCCGCACTCATTAGCGAGATGAACGACTGCCGGGGGATCTGCTACGTGCTCAATTATGAGCCAAATATGTGTGCGTGGCCAGTCATTCATCTCGCGTCAGACAGACTAGTCGTTTTGTTTTCACCCTGTCAACCCATTGCATCCGCATAATTAGCGTGTTATGGTACATCCACGTCATAGTCTGATTGGGAAACACATGCAAAACGCCAAACAGTCGCTCTTGAACCTGCTGGCCGAACTGACCGCCGAGCGCGGTTGGTCGCACACGGAAATGGCCCGCCAGTTGGACATTGCCCAGGAGACATGGGCGGCTGTCCGGTCTGGCGACCGCGACCTGCCGTTAGCTACCGCGACGTTGGTTGCTGACAAATGGCCCGCCCTGAAATGGGTCGCCAATTCCTACGTCTTGGAGCAGGTCAAGGAAACAAAGGCGCGCCGGAAGGTCAGGCAGAAGGTGGTGCGGGAATGAAGCATTGCGCTCACATGCTGCCTAAAGACCTGCAACCTCTGGGGTACTGGCCCCCCGAAGTGGATCTCCGGTGCTGCCAGTGTGGAATGACAAAGCAAAGGGTAGAGCGGGCGGTCCGGCCGCAAGCACACGGCCCGTACTTGCCTCATATGGAATACGCAACCTATCCGGGCGAGAACCCGTTCAAGGACGATTGCTCAAGTGAAACGAAGCGCACCGCTCAAGAGAACCCCGCTGGCGAAACAAAGCAAACGACGCAAGAGCCAGCAGCACGCGTACCGGCTCGCAAAAGGCGAACTGTTAGCGGCGGCGCAGGGGATGTGTCAGGCCAGGATACCGAATATCTGCTCAGGCTCAGGGACCGACCTTCACCATCTGACCTATCGCAGCCGCGGGGCGAGCTACGTCCCCGGTGAGGGTGAAGCAATCCTTTTATGTCGAATGTGCCATGAGTTTTGTCACCGTAATACCAGATGGGCGAGAGAGCAAGGATTCCTGAAATGAAAATCCAGCGCACCCAGTCGCCGCTGAAGATACCGCGACACCGAACGACGCTCGTCGAGACAGATGCACAAACCTCCTACAAGCGAAGCATCGTGAGCGCGCAGATTTCATCGTCCCGGCCAGTCGGGAAGGAGTGGGAAGCCGCCCATGTGTGGGTCAATACGCCGGGCCATTTCAGCATCACGCCAGAGGTAGTCCAAGACATCAAAGACGTGATGGACGCGGCTATGGCCGAGGCACAGGCAATCACAGCTAAGGAATGGAAGCCCACCACTTAGGGCCTCCTGAAGTGAATAGGAAAGGGGCTAGTGAAATGGACAAGACGAACTCATGGCACGAACGCGGCTACCCGGTGCCGAACAAAGACAACCTCATTAGTTCTGCCTGGTCTGTGACGCAGACGCCGGGGAAAACAGGGGCGGTCTACATCCACCTTGAGCCAAACTCGGAGATCAGTGTAACCACGACCAGCCGCGGCGCTGTATGGCTACAGGTTGGCACTCCTGAACATCCGCTGACCAACGAGGACTGCGACCTGCTGATTCACGCCTTGACGAAATACAAGGCACAGCGAGCCGCCGCGGTCGAGCCGGTCGAGGACGTGGAGTTC
>Ga0209514_10006727_pt1 | contig 13949 bp, 12 predicted proteins | sample Subgrocontami58m_FD_187452 | JGI IMG/M metagenome (GOLD analysis project Ga0209514, IMG submission 187452) | Subsurface groundwater microbial communities from S. Glens Falls, New York, USA - GMW37 contaminated, 5.8 m (SPAdes) (version 3) | ecosystem: Environmental > Aquatic > Deep subsurface >...
GTCTTACCGCAACCGCTGGACCCGAGAAGCGTGAAGAACTCTCCCTCGGCGATGGCGACGTCGACGCTGTCGAGGGCAACGATGCCGCCGTAGCGCTTGCTCAGTCCCTCGATCCGGACTGGCGTAGAGGTCATGAAACGGATCCCGAACGAACGGTTTCGCAGAGGCCCCTCGCCGGAGCGACGCCCCGGCGAGGGGCCTGCGCGTCAGCCCTGGGTCTTGACGATGATCTTCTGCATGCGGTCCAGGATCTGCTTTCGGTTCTCCGCGGCCCATGTTTCGTCGTACTCGATGACCTTGAATTTGTCGGCCCGCAGCATCTCGGGATGCGTACTGACGCCCTTTCGGGTCGGCCGCCGCCCCGGGAACTTCGTGGCCAGATCGGCCTGCGCCTCGTGCGGGTCAACCTCTCTTGGCCGGACGAGGCCGCGCGCTTCCTCATGCTCTGGATCTCGATCCTGGGCGCGAGCCTGGCGACGCGCGCCCGCAGCCACATCACGATCGACATTCTCGCCCGCGCCTTCTCCCCGCGGGGACGCGCCCGCGCCGCGATCGCCGTCGGCGGGGTCGGCGCCGCCCTCTGCGCCTGGCTCTGCGCGGTCGGCGTCCACTACGTCGCCGTCGAGATGCGCAGCGGTTACGCCTCCAAGGGCCTGGGCCTGCCCTTCTGGGCGGTCAAGGCGATCATCCCGGTCGGTCTCCTCCTGATCTCCTTCCGCTTCGTCCGTGGCGTCGTGGAGGACGCGGTCGCGCTGCGTGACGGAGACCTCGCGCGCTTCTCCCCGCATCCGCCGCCCGAAGTCGAGGGCCGGGCGGTGCCCTCGTGACCGGCTGGCTCATCCTCGCCGCCTTCGTCCTCCTTGCGGTGATCGGCGAGCCCCTCTTCGTCTCGATCGGCGTGGTCACGGTGCTCTGCGTGGGCTTCGTCCAGAACCCCGCCCCCTCGATCCAGAACTCGGTCGACGTGCTGATCGAGTGGTTCAAGATGACCGACAGCCCGTACCCGATCGCCATTCCCCTCTTCACCCTCGCCGGGGCGATCATGACCCGCGGCGGGATCTCCTCACGCCTGGTGGCCTTCGCGCGCGCCGTCACCTGCTGCCTGCCCGGCGGCCTCGGCATGGCCTGCGTGGTCGCCTGCACCTTTTTCGCGGCCCTGTCCGGCTCGAGCGCCGTCACCATCATCGCGATCGGCGGCATCCTCTACCCGGCGTTGATCAAGGATGGCTTCTCGGACCGGTTCTCCCTCGGGCTCCTCACCGCGTGCGGCGGGATCGGCATCCTCGCCCCGCCGAGTTTGCCGCTCATCGTCTTCGGCATCGTCTCCCACGCCGACATCAACCAGCTCTTCATCGCCGGGATCCTTCCCGGGCTGCTCTGCATCGCCGCCTTCCTCGCATGGTGCGGGGTGAAGGGCGTGCGGCTCGGAGTGGCCCGCTCCCCGTGGACCACGCGCGAGGTCGCGCGCACGTTCTGGGAAGGGAAATGGGCGGTGCTGCTCCCGGTGCTCCTGCTCGGGGGGATCTACTCGGGGCTGACCACCACGATCGAAGCCTCGGCCGTGGCCGTGGTCTACGCCCTCGTGGTCGAGGTGTGGGTGCACCGGGAGCTCTCCTGGCGCGAGCTGCCCAAAATCGCGCTCGACACCATGGTGCTGGTCGGCAGCATCCTGATCATCCTCCTCATGGCCTTTTCCTTCACCAACTTCCTCACCCTCGAGGAGGTGCCCCAGGAGGCGGCCGATTGGATCCGCTACGACCGGGTGAGCTACCGGGACGGCGGGTCGATCGTCGGCACCATCACCGCGGAGAAGCCTGGGGAGTGGATCCGGATCTCGCCCAAGGACCCGGACGAGGAGGCCGAGGAGATCCCCTGGGCGAAGGTCGGCTCCGTCCGCCGGCACCTCGTCGAGTCCAGGCTGGGATTCCTGATCGCGGTCAACGTGCTGCTGCTCGTCGTCGGGTGCATCATGGACATCTTCAGCGCGCTGGTCGTGTTCGCGCCGCTGATCGTCCCGATCGCGCAGCAATACGGCGTCGACCTCGTCCACCTCGGGATCATCTTCGTGGTCAACCTGGAGATCGGCTTCGCCACGCCGCCGTTCGGCATCAACCTGTTCATCTCGAGCAGCTATTTCAAGCGCCCGGTCACCGAAGTGTTCCGGGCGAGCGCGCCCTGGCTGCTGATCCTGCTCTCGATGCTCGCAGTGATCACGGCCTTCCCGGATCTGAGCCTTTGGCTGGTGCGGCTGAGCGGCCTGCGGTGATGCCGCCCGCAGCGGGCGCCCGTGCTCGCTCGTGGTCGCGGGCTCAGCGACGGGCGCGCTTCGGGCCCCCCCCCTCCTGGGGCGGATTGGCGGTGGCGCAGGGCTTGCACATCCCGCGGACGACCGCGATCTGGGTCTGGCAGGCCCGGCAGAAGCCGGCGTGGCAGGACTCGCATTGCTCGGCGCCGGCTTGGTTCGGAGTCTTGCACTTGGGGCAGTAGAACTCGTCCGCGCGCAGACCGAGCTCCAAGTCCCCGGAATCGGCCCCCAGCCCCTCGCCGCACACGGAGCAGCGGCCCGCCCCTTCGGGATTGAGGGCGTTGCAGAACGAGCACTCGACCGTCAGTCCGCCCAGGGACTGCATCGCCAGCGGCTGCAGGCTCTGGCGCATGCGATCCATGTCCTTGAGAAACTCCTCCGCGGTCTGGTAGCGGTCGTCGGGCTTCTTCGCGATCATCTTGCGGATGATCGACCAGACTTCCTCGCTGACGCTGGTGCCCCACTTGCTCGGCGGCGGCGGCTCGTCTTTCGCATGCATCTTCATCAGGATGATCATGTCGGTCGACGAGAACGGCTTGTGGCCGGACAGCAGGTAGTAGTAGGTGATGCCGAGCGAGTAAATGTCCGAGCGCGAGTCGATCGTCTTGCCTTCCCACTGCTCGGGCGGCATGTAGTAGGGCGTGCCGGCGATCATGTCGGCCTTGTTGCCCTTCGGGTTCTTGACTTCTTGGGCCAGGCCGAAGTCCGATAGCTTGATCTTGCCGTCGTCGGTGACGAGGATGTTGTCCGGCTTCACGTCGCGATGGACGATACCGTGCTGGTGGGCTACGGCGAGCCCCTTGGCGGCCTCGACGACGATGTCCTGGGCGCGATCCGCCGGCAGCATGCCGAACTCCGCCAGGACCTCGGTCAGCGTGCGCCCGGAGACGAACTGCATCAGGATGAAATGGTAGCCCTGCTCGCAGCCGACGTTGTAAACCTGCACGATGTTGGCGTGCTCGATCTTCGCGGCGGCGCGGGCCTCGCGCAGGAAGCGGTCGGTGAAGTCGGGATTGTGGGCCGAAGAGGGCGGGAGTACCTTCACCGCGAGAACCTTGTTCAGGCCCAGGTGCGTCCCCCGGTAGACCGTCGCCATGCCTCCCTGGCCGAGCTTGTGCTCGATCCGGCAGCCGCCCAGGACTTTGCCGATGAGCGGGTCGGTCGAGGTGTGCAGGTGCAGCGAGGCCTCGACTCCCGGGTTGGTGATCCGCGCGGGGACCGTGAGCGCGGAGCCGCACTTGATGCAGCGGACGGTCTTCCCCGCGGGCAGCTTCGTCACGTTGTACTTTGCGCCGCATTTCTCGCAGCGCAGGATCTCCTTGTCCTGGTGTGAGAGCAGCTCGCGGATCTGGGTGACCGAAAGGTATCCCTTCTCGACCATGATCTCGCCGAGCTGCTTGGGCTGGCCGGTTCTGGCGAGCGTCCGCTGGAGCTCGAGGCACTCATTCACCTGGGTCACGCTCGCCCAGCCACTCTGCAGGATCAGCCGCCCGAAGGGGTGGCTTTGAACGGCGCCCGCCGTGGGGTCGAGCTGCGGCGAGGGGGTTGCGGTGACCGCGCCGCCGTCTGCTGGGGCCGGGTCCGCTCCGGGAGCCCCGTGGGGGAGTGTGACGCGCAGGAGTTCGGCGATCGCTTTGCGCTGCGGCTCGGTGATCAGGGCGCGCTCGACGAACCAGCGGCCGATCGAGCGCGCGTCCCGCGATTCAGCCCAAACTTTGTACACTTCATCCGCTTGCGACTGATCGAGGGCGCCGCTCGCGACCGCGATCCGGGTGAAGCGAAGGTCTTCGTCCTCGGCCACCGGCGCCTCCAGCCCGTCGGGCCGCACGAATGAAAGCCGGTGCGCAGACCGCGCCCGGTAGCGGCCGCGCACCTGATGAATCTTCATGCGAAAGTAGCAGGCCCGCCGGAGAGTGTCAAGCAGTTGGCCTGCATGCGCCGATGGAAGGGGGGGAAGGGAAGGCGTCGTTCGGAGGGTTCGGAGTGGCGACGACGGAGATGGTGATCGAAGCGGAGTCGGTGCGGGACCGGATGGTTGAACGGATTCGCGCGCGGTTCGGACACCTGCTCGGCAACGACGGGGTGCTGCTGAACACGCCCGAGGGGCTCGATGCGCTCTCTAGCAAGGTGTTGGCGCGCCTGCGCGGGTCCTACGCGGGGGTATGGGAGTCGTTCCCCTCGCTGGGCGGGCCAGGGTAGCGCACGGGCGCCACGCACGCGGCGCCGCCGGAGCGGTGCGCCGAGCCCACGGGATCAGGTTCCGGGTGAGGCCGGTCCGGCCAGCGCAGCCGCCTGAAGCAGATGGAGGCGACGGATGCCGCCCTCGGCCAGTCCGAGCATGAGGTCCAGCGCGACGCGGTTGAACGCCGCGCGCTCGGCCGAGCCCTGCACTTCGACCAGGTCGCCCGCAGTAGTCATGACGACGTTCATGTCCACGTCGCACTCCGAGTCCTCGGCGTAGCAGAGGTCGAGCATCGGCTCTCCCCGCACCACGCCTACGCTCACCGCGGCGATGCCGCCGGTGATGGGGCTGGCGGCGAGCTTCCCCGCCGTGCGCAGCTTTTCGACGGCGTCCACGAGGGCGACCCAGGCTCCGGTGATCGCCGCCGTGCGGGTCCCGCCGTCCGCCTGGAGGACGTCGCAGTCGACCCAGAGGGTGAGGTTGGGCATCTTCGTGCGGTCGACCACGGCGCGCAGAGCGCGGCCGATCAGTCGCTGAATCTCCACACTGCGACCGTCGACCCGGCCGCCGCGATCGCGGGGGACGCGCTGGGTGGTGGATCCGGGGAGCATGCCGTACTCGGCGGTGACCCAGCCCTGGCCCGAGTTGGTCAGGAAGGGGGGGACCTTGTCTTCCGCCTGCACGGTGCTGAGCACGCGGGTGTCGCCGACCTCGATGAGGACGGAGGCGGTGGCGTTCTTGGTGTAGCCGCGGCGGATGGTCACGGGCCGCAAGTCGTCCGGGCCGCGGCCGTCAGCACGTGAGGAAGCCATGGTGCGAGTTCCTTCGCTGGTGAAGCGGACGTTCGTGTGCAGGATCCTGCCATGCGGGCCGGGTTCGGGCAAGGGTAGAATGGGCCTGCCCGTGGCTGACTTCCCGTTTTACATTGCTTCCCCTGCCGGTTTGCGCTGATATATCTCTCGTTTGCTGCGTCCTTCGGATCCGCGGAGCCCTGCGATGTTCAGTCTCGGCACCAGCGAGATCCTGGTCATTCTGGTGGTCGCACTCGTGGTGTTCGGCAAGCGCCTGCCCGATGTCGCCCGCTCCGTGGGAAAGACGGTCGCTGAATTTCGGCGCGGCCTACAGGGCCTGCAGCGGGATTTTGAACAGGAGATGACGCGCGACGAGCGGGCGGCGCGTTCGGGAGCGGCGGCGGTACGGGCCAGTCCGGCGACCGCCGAGGCCGTCGCCTCAGCAGTTCAGACCGCGCCGGGATCCGGCGGGCCCGCGGCCGATTCCTCCCCTTCCGGCCAGAGCCCCGTGGCGCCCGAGACGCTCGCGGGCGCGGCGAGCGCGCCGGCTCCGGTTCTCGCGGTCGAGCCGGCTCTTCCGGCGCCCGAGCCGCCCTTCGGCACGCCGCCGTCCCCGGGGGCGACCATGCCCTGACCGCGCTTTCCGAGGGAGTGCTTCTTTCCATGGACCGCCGTGTCGCCGAGCTCGTCCTCAAGCAGTGCCTCGGGCACCGTCCGGGAGAGACTCTGCTCGTGGTGACCGACAACGACATGCACGGGCTGGCCTCGGTCTTCTATCAGACCGCGATCGAGCTCGGGATCGACTCGGTCCTCCTGTGCATGCCCGCGCGCGGAATGCACGGGGCGGAGCCGCCTCCGGCGGTGGCCAAGGCGATGTGCGGAGCGGACCTGGCACTGCTGATCACGCGCTGGTCGCTGTCCCACACGGACGCACGCCGCGCCGCCACCGAATCGGGGGCGCGCATCGCGAGCATGCCGGGGGTCGACGGCGCCCGACTCGGCGGGCTGCTCGACATCGACTACGAGAAGATGGGCGCGCGGGCGCACCGGATCGCGGAGCACCTGACGCAGCGGGGAACGGTCCGCGTGGTCTCACCCAACGGCACCGACCTGACGTTTCGCATTCCCGACCGTCCGCCGATGTTCGACCTCGGTCTGTTCCGCTCGCGCGGCGAATTCGGAAATCTGCCCGCGGGAGAGGTGTTTTTTGCCCCGGAGGAAGGCACGGCCGCGGGGGTGCTCGTGGTCGACGGCAGCATGGCGGGCATCGGGCGGCTCGACAAGCCCATCCGCTTCGAGATCCGCGACGGCTTCGCGGTCGAGGTCTCCTCCCTGGAGCTGCGCAAGATCCTCGAGCCGCACGGCCGGGAGGCCTGCAACGTCGCGGAGTTCGGTATCGGCTTGAATCCGAACGCCGAGATCGTGGGCAACATTCTCGAGGACGAGAAGGTCAACCGCACCATCCACATCGCCTTCGGCAACAACAAGAGCATGGGCGGAACCGTCGGCGTCAAGTGTCACCTCGACGGCGTGTGCCTCCAGCCGGAGATATTCGTCGACGGCAAGGCGATCCCGCGGGAGCTTCTCGACGGCCCGGAAGGCGGGCGGCGGGCGACCGCGACGCTTCCCGGCGGGCTCAACGCGGCCCTCGCCTCCGTGTTTCAGGGGCTCGGGCGGACCGTGCTGTTCGAAACTCTGTTCGAGAACTCCAACGACGCCCAGTACATTCTCGACATCGAGACCCAGACCTTCGTGTTGGTCAACCACGCTTTCGAGATGCTCTCCGGCTACACGCGGGAGGAGCTGCTGAGCGGGAAGGTCCGCACGGTCGACATCATCGCGACGGAGAGCCAGGGGATGTACGCCTCGAAGCGCGAGGAGCGCCGCGAGGTCCTCTCCGACCGCTACGACATCCAGATCGTGCGCAAGTCGGGGGACAAGGTGGCGGTCGAGGTGAGCGTGCGGAAGATGCGCATCGCCGAGCGGGACATCGTGGTTGGCGCCCTGCGCGACCTGACCGAGCGCGTGCGCATGTTGCACGAGATCAAGAAGCAGAAGTTCGACATGGCGGATGCGGCGAATCGGATCTACGCGCTCACCGAGAAGATCAAGAACGTCCCGAAGATCACCCCGACGCTGCTCAACGCGCGCAACGAGGAGGAGATCCTCAAACTCGCGGCCGACACCCTGTGCGACCGTCGCGGCCTCTCGTTCATGGACGTCACGTTCTACATGGTGCAGGAAGACCAGCTCATTCCCGCCCATACGACCCTGACCAAGACTCTGCGCAAACTCGACCTGCGCAAGGATCACCCGTTCGTGCAGGTGCTGCGCGGCGAGGCCCGGCATCTCGAGTCCGAGAACGAGGTGGTCTATCCGCTGACCGGGCGCGAGCGGACCATCGGGCTGGTGCAGATCTTCCTCGACCCGAAGGAGAAGAAGCTGATTGACGCGAACGAGCGTGCGCGCATCGGCTACCTCGACCTGCTGCGCACCCTGGCCGACCAGATCGGCCTGATCCTCGACAACGCCCGCCTGCACGAGACCGTGCGCCGGCAGTCGATCATCGACCAGCTCACCGGGGTGTTCAACCGGCGCCACTTCGACGTGCGCCTCAACGACGAGATCCGGCGCGCGCACCGGTATAGCCGGCCGCTGTCGATGATCCTGATCGACCTCGACTCCTTCAAGCAGATCAACGACACCCACGGACATCGTCAGGGGGACGTGGTGCTTTCGGAGTCGGCCAAGGTGTTCCAGAACGGCAGCCGGGACGTGGACGTGGTCTGCCGCTACGGCGGTGACGAGTTCGTCTTCCTCCTGCCGGAAACCGACCTCGGGCATGCGTGCCTCAAGGCCGACCAGGTGCGCAGGGCGGTCCTCGCTCACCAATTCACCAGCCTGGTCCAGGGGGTACCGTGGATCGGCATCACGCTCAGCCTCGGCGTCGCCAGCGTGGGGGACGCCTCGCAGACCGCCGACCAGCTTCTGCGCTGCGCGGACGAAGCGATGTATTTCGCAAAACGCGGAGGCAAGAACAGCGTCGGCATGTGGAAGGATGGCCAGCCGCAGGCCCACAAGGAAGATTGAGGCGCGCGCGGAGATGATCGCCCTCGTCCTCTTCGATCGCACCCGGGCCCGGCCGCGCCAGGCGGGATCCGGGCCTGCGCTTGCGCTGCGCGACCGGGCCCCCCTCGACCGCGCGGGACGGCGTCGCGGGGCTGCGGGACTTCGGGCGTGGCTCGTCTTCGTAGCGCTCGCCGCCGCGGCCCTTCCGGCACCCGCCGACCTGGTGCTGGAACGCACGGTGCGCGACCGTCGGACCACGCCCCTGGGCGAGGTGACGGTCTCCGCGCGTCGCGAGCGCGTGTGGGTCTCGGCGCGGCGCGTGCTGATCGAGGACCTCGTGTTCGGCCGCGATCTCCTGGTCCAGCTCGATCGAGGCCTGGTGGTCGAGATCGACCGGCAGGCGCGGCGCGTCGCCACCTGCCGCCTGGAAGACCTCGCCGCGGGCCGCGACCGACTGCTCGCCGAACTCGCCCAGGTGCGCGCGCGGGTCGCCGGGACCGGGCAGGCGGCCGAGATCGAGGCGCTGGTCGCGGCCCTGCAGAGCCCGGCAGGGCGGGACGCGGCCGTGCGCGTCCGGGAGGGAGCCGATTCCGCGCAGATGTGCGGGCGCGAAGTCCTTCCCCTGGCGCTCGAGCAGGGAGGAACTCGCGTGGCATCCCTCTGGGTGGCGGAAGGCCTGGCGGGCGGGGCGGCGCTCATCGAGGCCTACGAGCGCCTGGGGTGGTTTCCCGCGGGCATCGGGAAACCCATGCTCGAGGCCGGCCGACTGCCTCTCCGCTTCGAAGGGCGCCTGATCGACCGGGTCGACCGGGTCGAACGCGTGGAAGTCGTGACGCGCATCGCCGAAGAGACCTCGCCGCCCGAACGCTATGAAGTGCCCGCAGGGTTTGTCTCCGACGGCCCACCGTCGCCGGCCCCCGCAACCCTGCCCGAGGATCCCCCGGGGGGTCGGGAGGATGGCGACTCCCCCGCCGAGAAGAGCGGGGAGGCGAAGGCCCCCACCTCGGACAAGACCCCCGAGCCGAAGCCGGAGCGACCGGACCGCGGCCGGCGCTGACACCCGGCGCAGCGGGTGGGCGGAACTCGGCTATCGGTGGGCGGAACTCGGCTATCGGTTTGCCAAACTCGGCTATCGGTGGGCGACGCTCGGCTATCTGAAGCGCGGCTCACGACGGCGGCAACGCGCTGGACGGCTGGTCGCAGAGACCTGGGCATGAACGACGTCCGGTCCGGCGCCAACCGGCATCCCGGACCGGAACTTCCGGGCACCGAGTCGACCGAACCGTGCTGATCCGGTTGCTTGCCAAACTGCGTTGGCCGGTTGTCGGACCAGTGCTGTTCGACGCGCGGGCGTCCTCGTGCTCGTGATCGTACTCGTACTCGTACTCGGCCTCGTTATCGTACTCGTAATCGTGCTCGTTCTCGACGGAACCCCCTGTGCCAATGATGGTGAGACACCCGCCTACCCTGATAGTAGTGAAGGGGGCAGCAGGGGTGAAGGGTGGTTTTCGTGGATCCGGCATCAGGACAGATATAGACTCCGGGTTGCGACCGGGCGCGGGGGATATCTCCGTATCCGAGTGCGGGATCTGCCGCGGGACGTGGTAGCCCTTCACGCGACCTCCGTCCGGAAAGCACAGGCCGGATGGAGATCTGGGCAAGTCGAAGGACTGCTTCGGGAGTTTCACGTGGCGGCGGGCGGGGACCTCCGATTGAAGATGAGCCAAGGCGAACTGGTCGTCTGCGAAGGTCGGAATCGGGGCTTTTCGACCTCGATTCAGGAAGCTCTCGTCGCCGGCCGCGACCCTAGCTGCGAATTGCCTCTCTTCGACAACTCGGTCTCGCGCCGGCACTTTCGCATCCAGGCCGAGGGAGAGGAGTTTTGGCTCGAGGACCTCGGGAGCCGGAACGGCACCTTCGTGAATGGCAAGAGGGTCGGCAGGATCCGGATCTATCACTGCGACCAGATCCAGGCGGGCGAGTCCGCGCTCCGCTTCATCAGCCCGGCGGCGTTCAACCCGGATCAGACCACGATCGAGTTCTCCACAACCCCTTCTGCTCCGCCGGTCGCGTCGGTGGAGTGCGCCCTCGACTCCAAATTCATCGAAGCCGCATTGAGGGAGGAGGCGACCCTCGCCCAGCAGAGCACGCCGTTCACCGAGCGCCTGATCGGCGCCCTGCGCATCGAGCAGGAATTCGCCCGCCAGACCGACTGGCAGGAGCTGTATCAAGCGCTCGCGCGCGGACTCGAATGGCTGATCCCGTCCGATCGGATGGCCCTATTCCGCTACCATCCGGGATCGCGCCGGCTGACCCCGGTGTCCCAGCCGCGGGGGCGCGACGATGCCCCGGGGTCCCGGATGCTGATCAACCAGGAACTGCTCGAGCGCTGTTGCGCGGAGCGGCGATGCATCGCGCACAAGGAGCCATCCGGCCGTTGGCTTCTGGTCGCTCCCTTGGAGGGCCACGAGCACCCGCTCGGGGCCGCCTACCTGGAGGTCTCCGGCCGCGACCACTCCGGGATGGACCTGGTGCTTCTTGCCGCCATCTGTCGGCAAGCCGGGCTGGTGCTGGAGCAGTGCGAATTGCTCGCGACCGTCCGCCACCAGAAGCTGCAGCTGGGCGAGCTGCACCGAGAAGCCGCGGAGGCCGCCCAAGTCGTGGAGGTCGAGCGAGGGAAGTTGGCTGCCGTGCTCCACGGGCTCATCGACGGGCTGGTCCTGATCGCCGAGGACGGGGAGGTGGTGCTCGCCAACCCGGCGGCGCGGGTGAGCGTCGCCGCGGCCTGCAGCATGACGCCGGAGGGGAAGATCGCCACGATCGCGGGCGTGCCCCTCGCGGAGTTGATCGCCAAGATTCCTGCCGACGCTGCGCCGTTGTTCAGTCGTGAGCTCGACCTGGCGGAACATGGTCGCGTCTACGATTTCACCATCTTCCAGGTTCCACTCTTGCGGGGGCAGGGACCCGGGATCGGGTATGGGCTGTCGTTCCGCGACGTCACCGCGCGCGAGCGGGCGGAGGAGGCCCTGCGCCGGAGCGAGGAGCATCTCCGCCGGGTCCAGAAAATGGAAGCGGTCGGGCGGCTGGCGGGCGGGGTGGCTCACGAATTCAACAACATGCTCACGGTGATCACCGGATACAGCCAGCTGTTGCTCGATCGCACTCCGCCCGAAGACTCGCGCCGGGCGGGTCTGGAGGAGATCCGCCGCGCGGGCGAGCGCGCCGCTGCCACCACACGGCAACTGCTCGCCTTCAGTCAGCGCCAGATCATCCAGCCCCGGGCGCTCGATCTCAACGTCGTGGTGACCGAGGCGCAGAACCTGATCGGCCGCGTGCTGGGAGAATCGATTCAGGTGTTGCTCCGGCTCGACCCCGCGATCGGGTCCGTGCGGGCCGATTCCGGACAGCTCACCCATGTGCTCATGAGCCTCTCCCTCAACGCGCGAGACGCCATGCCGGGGGGCGGACGCTTCACGGTGGAGACCTCGGAACGGGAGCTGGATGCCGCCGCCGCCGGGCAGATCCCGGGGGCTTCGCCGGGCACCTGGATCGTGCTCTCGGTCGCCGACACCGGGGTAGGGATGGACCAGGAGACCCTGACGCACGTGTTCGAACCGTTCTTCACCACCAAGGGCGCCGGCCAGGGCGTCGGCCTCGGGCTGGCCACCGTGTACGGCATCGCCCAGCAGAGCGGTGGCGCCGTCACCGTCGAGAGCGCGCCCGGCAAGGGCACCCGCTTCCTGATCTACCTGCCCCGGGCCGTGGCGTCCGGAGCCGCCACGACGGCCGTGGGCTCGGAGGCGAACCTGCCGCGCGGCAGCGAGACGGTGCTCCTGGTGGAGGACGAGTTGCTGGTCCGCAAGCTGGTGGTCGACGTGCTCCTCGCCTGCGGCTATGAGGTTCTCGAGGCGGGCTCGGGAAGCGAGGCGATCGAGATCTTCGAGCGCCGCGGCAAGGACGTTCCGCACATCCTGATCACCGACGTGACCATGCCCCAGATGAACGGTCGCGAGCTGGCGCAGTACCTGCGGCCCTCGTGGCCCGGGATGCGCATCCTCTACATGTCCGGATATGCGGACTCGATCATCGCCCAGCAGGCGATCGAGGAGCCGGGCACCGGCTTCCTGCAGAAGCCCTTCCGCCCTCAGGTCCTGGCCCACCAGGTCCGCGCGGTGCTGGATGCGCAGCGCGGCGCGAGCTGAATCCGGCTTCGCGAGCGGGTCCGGGACCGCGGGTCCGCGCGGCGGATTCCGGCGCCGAGCGGAAATCGACCCGCGCGCCCTCCGCCACCAACCGCTCGGCGATTCCGTAGCCCAGACCCTGGCTCGAGCCCGCCACCACCGCCGCCCGTCCCGCGAGTCCCAGGTCCATCGTTTGGCACTCCTCCCCAATTCCCGGATCGACCCGGCGCTCGACCCCGCGGCACCACCCGGCGCTGGACACCGCTGCCCGTCCGGCGCTGGACACCGCTGCCCGCCCGGCGCTCGACTCCGCGGCACCGCCTTGTCGCCACCCTCGCGGCTTCGGCCGCAGCGCTCCGTCCGGCTCTCGGTCCGGAGTCGTCAGACCGAGCCTAGACGAAGAACTCCAGCCCGGCCCACGGCTTTTCCTTGGCCGAGCGTAGGCGCGCGTCCAGATCGGAAGCGTGGATCTCGAGTTTGTGCCCATCCGGGTCGAGGAAATACAGTGAGTCGCCCTCGGTCCAATTCTCCTGCCAGATCCTTGTGCCCGCGTCCTGGATCCGCCGGCTCTGCGCCGCAAAGTCCTCCTGCGTGACCGTGAAGGCGACGTGGGTATACTCCGGCAGTGCAGCCGAACGGGTCCGCTCGTCCAGGACGAGCGCCACCCACAGGTCGCCGGCGAGGAAGTACGCACCCTTCGGCCAGCGGGCGACCGGGCGGAAGCCGAGCACCTCCCGGTAGAAGTTCCAGGACCGGTCGACGTCCCGGATCGACAGGGTGAGGTGGTTGATGCCCCGGATCATCGTTGGCCCTGGGTGGAGAGCGGCGCGGGCTGCAGGTCGCTGGCGAGGAAGCGGTCGCCTCCGAATGTCACCCGCAGCTTCCAGCACTTCGGCCCGAACACCGGCGTGCCGTAGATGTCGTGCGACACGTAGTCCCACCCCTGGGCGTCCATGAAGGCAGGCCGGCCAAGCAGACCCAGGACGTCCTGCTTCCGCATTCCGGGCTGCAGTTCCTTGCTGCGCTCCAGGACCACCTCGAGGGCTCGCGACTGGGTGAGGAAGACGACCTGGCCGGGAGCGGGCTCGGGGATCTGGAATCCGCCGCATCCAGATAATGCCGCGGCCGCGAGCAGCGCGAGGGTCAGGCGCATGAAGCTTCCCTCCCAAACCGAAGCGGGCGGGTGGTCTCGCTGTGACCGAGCCGGGCTCCGCCCCCTCAGGATCCACCCCCGAGGTCCGGGGCCGCCGGTACAGGTCCACCCAGCGACGCCGATGGTAGTGGATGAGAGGGAGCGTTCGCCAACAATTCACGCGGCGTCGGGTCCGCGCGGAGGGGCACGCGGGGGGGCACGCGGAGGGGCACTCGGGGCGGCACTCGGGGCGGCACTCGGGGCGGCACTCGGGGCGGCACTCGGGGCG
>Ga0209514_10006729_pt1 | contig 13948 bp, 11 predicted proteins | sample Subgrocontami58m_FD_187452 | JGI IMG/M metagenome (GOLD analysis project Ga0209514, IMG submission 187452) | Subsurface groundwater microbial communities from S. Glens Falls, New York, USA - GMW37 contaminated, 5.8 m (SPAdes) (version 3) | ecosystem: Environmental > Aquatic > Deep subsurface >...
GGCGCAATCATCCAGACCGCATGAGCGGTAGTAGCACAGTGTTTGTCCCACGCTCGCGCATGCGCGAGCGCGGGGCATGCCGCCGCGACGCGCGGGGCGAAGGTCTCGGCTGTCGCCTCCACCTTCGCCGCGACGAGCGGCGGGGGGAGCGCGGCGGTCGGCGCCGCGGGCAGGGCCGCGGGCGCCTCCGCCGGCGCAGTCATGGATGCATCCATCACGGCTGGGGCCGTGGGTTGTGTTTCCTCTTTCGCCGCTCTGCCCTCGATCGGCCTGTCGGCGGGGTCCGTGTCGAAGATCGACTCGGACATCCACTCGGGCCGCGGGCCGATGCGGCGTCCTCTGCGGTGGCGGATGCGGCGGGGCCTGCCGAGGTCCTCTTCCCTCTCGCGGCGGCGCCATCCCTCGGCGCCGCGGTACGCAGGGAGGCCGCGCTCCTCGCGGTCCCTGCGGAGGCACGGTGCGCAGAGGCGGAAGTAGCGCCGTCGTCCGCGTCGGGTGCCCTTGCTCGCGCGGGGGCGGCGCGAGCAGAGCGGGCAGTAGGGCGCGGGGCGGTCGAGCTCGATGGGATGGTAGCTGAAGCAGCGTCGGTCACGCTCGCGGATGCGGAGCTGGCGTTGGCAGGGGCCGCAGAGCATGCGCTCGATCCGCTCGCCGGTCTTCTTGTCGTGCTGCTTGAGCGCCCGCTTGCGCTTCCGGCACATCGGACAACGTCGCGGGAAGGGGTCCCGAGGGGGCAACGAGTCGTCGGATCGACAACTTGGGAAGTGACTCCCTCCCCCCGTACCCTGGAGGGTACGGCCCCTGCCCTGCCGGAGTCCTCGCAGAGACTCCGGCCTGCCCTGCCTGAGCCTCAGGCCAGCCCTCCCGGAGTCCTTGCGAGGACTCTGGTCTGCCCTGCCAGGGGCTCCGGTCTGCCGTGCCGGAGTCCTTGCGAGGACTCCGGTCTGCCCTGCCTGAGTCTCAGGGCTGCCCTCGGTCTGCCCGTGGCCTGCGAGTGGTCTGCTCTTGGCTTGCGAGGGCCTCGCGATCGTCCTCCTTCGCCGCCTGGGAGCGGCCCTGGTGATCTTCGTGTCGCGTCGGATCGGGATGGCGGCGGGGAGGGGTGCGAGTCCGAGGACGACGCCGGCGGCGAGCCTGCGGATCTGCTCCTGTGCGGACGGCTGCGCGGCCGTGTTCTCGGCCTGGACCTCGGGCGCGGGCAGCGCCCTTGTTGACGCCTGGTCGGCGTGGTCGGGGAACAGGGGCCTCGTGGAGTGCATGGCGCGTTGGCGACGAATGTGCGGCGATGCCGCCTGGGATGGCCCCTCGGTCGCGCCCGGGCGATCACGCGATCGCGACGGGGCGCGGCCGAGAAGTCGTCCGCCAGAAGGAGTATACCCGGCGCATCGGTCAGAGGGTAGGGGGAACTTCGCTTTGTCCTATGGATATCACACAAGGTCCCTTATCGGACGGGCTTGAAAACCGCCCGGCGGCAAGAGCATCCCCGCGCGCGATCAGGCGCCAGCGGCGCCCCCGGTCGCGAGGGACGCGCGGAGATGTGGTCTTCGGGGAGGTGTCCTCCCGATCGCCCTGGCCCCATCCCGTCCGGCCGAACGCGATGAGGCCGCAGCGGCCGTGTCCTTTAGGTGCCGACGGCCTGCCGACGGCGCGCGCGGCGGCGCCCGTTGGCGTGCTTCGCCAGGAGTGCGTCGAGCGTCCCCAGGACGATCCTCTGGTCGGCGGGCGGAAGCTCCTCGACGCGCCGCAGCCGATTCAACAGGCGGGCGGTCTTCGGGCTCGTGGCCTCCTTCACGGGCTTGAGGCCGAGCAGCTCGTCGACAGAGACGCGCAGGGCGCCGGCCAGATCGGCGAGCATGGCCCCGGGCGGCTGCGCTTCGTCGTCCTCGTAGTAGGCGATCACCCGCTGCGAGACGCCGACCTTGGTGCCGAGGTCGGCCTGCGTGACGCCACGGCTCTTGCGGATCTCCGCGAGCCGCGATCCGAAGCCCTCGTAGGTGCGATCCTTCATGGCGAGCGAACGGCTTGGAGGCCGTTACCGCGGTGATCGTGCGGGAGTTGCGGTGAATCACGCGGGTGCGCGGAGAGGGAGCGAGGGGAGGCGTGGGGGCGTGAGGGGCGCTGGGGCGGCCTGCGGCCGCCCTGGGATGCGGATCGGCCGATTTCTGAAGACGGAGCATCCCCGTCGAGGTCGGCTCGACCCCGCGAGGATGCAGTGTCTCTGAGCGTCAGCTAGGGTCGCCCGTCGATCTCGTGCCCTCCTACGAGGTGTCCCCCGACAACTCCTCTCGGATCGCCGCGCGCGCTTCGAGTCCATGGGCCTCGGCGGCATCGGCCGCATGACGATCGTCACCACGGCGCCGACCTTTGGTGCCGACCTCGGCACGAACTCCATCCGCGCCTGCGGCGCGGTGAGCACGGCCTCGCGCGCCCGCTTCGCCGCCTCCGCACCGGCCCACACCGCCACGGCGATCGTCTTGTTCCAGCCGCTCCGATCGACGACCTCCGGGCTTGAGCGGATCGCCTCTCGCGCGACCTCCGTCCGACGGCTGGAGTCCGCCCACCGCTCGTCCGCCCACATCGTGCGCAGCAGCTCCATCATCGCCGCGCCACGCGCCTCCGGGTCGCGCAGGAAGAACATCCCCGTCACCGCCGTCGCCACGCCGTCGGCGAGACTCCGCGTGTACAGCCTCCCAGCGCTGTTCTCCGCGTCGATCCCGCCCTCCACGCCGTGCTTCACCGGGTGCTCCAGGATGTACGCAAGCGAGGCGAGCGCCTCCTCCGGCGTCGTCCTGCGGCGGCTCAGGTAGACCCGCTCCACCAAATGGCCCTGCGACTGGATCAGCCCATTCGTCACGCGGGCGATCGCGGAGAGGGAGTTCCTCAGGAACGCCGCGATGCCGGTACGCTTCTTGTGCCCGGGGAAATCCTGGCTGACGAGAAGATGGAGGTGATTGTCGATCACCGTCCAGGCTGTGAGCTCAACCCGTGTCCGAGGTGCCCACCACGAGAGGTACCGCCGGACCTCCGTCTTCACCTCCGGCCTCTCGAACGCGCACACGCGCATCACGCAGCGCGTCGTGATCAGGACCGGCTCGTCCGGCAGGTACCCGCGATCGACCGAGGCCATCGTCGTGCTCCACGGACCCACCCGTGGATTTGCACCGTGCGTGCCGGCGCAGGTCGCGCGTGCCGGACTCCGTCGAGAATCGCAACCTCCGCTCGCCGTGACCGTTCCACTGCGGCCACGACGCGCGCGGTTTCCGCGCCACGTGCAACTGAGGAGATCCCCGACTCCCGCCTCCCGGGTCTGTCGGAATTCGCCCCTCGCCCGCGACGACAGCGCGGAGGGCGCGGTAGCGCATGGGCTGTCCTGGGGCATCCATAGGGCTGCCGTAGCGCATGAATGCGCTCGCGTCGCTCAGGCTGAGCTGCGGTGGGGCAGACATATAGGCATAAGCTACCGCAGCGCGGCATGCGGCGGCCCGAGGCCGCGCATGCGCTGGCGCGCGGACCCCGCAATGGCGGGGCCGCGGGCAGCGCCCGTCTTGTGGCCTGGTCGGCGTGGTCGGGGAGCAGGGGCCTTGTGGAGTGCATGGCGCGTCTTGCGAAGAATGGGCGGCGATGCCGCCCTGGATGGCCCCTCGGCAGCGCCCTGGCGATCGCACGACCGCGCAAGGGGGCTGCCGAGAAGTCGTCCAACGCCAGGAGCATACACTGAGCATTGGTGGAATGGAATGGCAGCTTCGGTATTTCCTTTAGCCGCCGAGGGGGTATCCCATATCCGTCGTTATCGGAACGGCCCGAAAACGCCCCTGCGGATGGAGCATCTCCGGGCGCGAAGCGGTGTGCCGGTCGCGGACCTGGCGTCCCCTGCTGGGGACGCGGCGCGCACTGTGATGTCGCCTTCGGGGGGATGGCCTCCTGGTCGCCCTCGTCCCGCTTCGCAGGGCCACACGCGGCGGAACGCTCGCGGCCTTCCCTTTAGCCGCTACCGGCTTTCCCGCTTCCGGCCGTCTGGATGTATCCCTCGATCATGCGGAGCAGCGGTCCCTGGTCCCGCGGAGGCAGCGTCTCGATCTTCTTCAGCGTCCTCAAGAGCTGCTGGTTGATCGGAGGCTTCCTCTTCGGAACCTGTTCGAGGCCGAGGAGCTGGTCGGTCGAGACGCCGAGGGCCTTGGCGATCACCGCGAGAAGGTGGGCGGGCGGCCGGTCGGTCTGGACCTCGTAGTAGGCGACCATCCGCGGCGAGATGCCGATTTCCTTCGCGAAGCCGACCTGGGAGTAGCCCGCGTGCTTGCGTAGCCGGGCCATCCGACGCCCGAACGTCTCGCCGTTCACCGGGGCGGCGGGGTTCTTTGCGTGCGTGGAGGGCATGAGCGTTGTTCCCTCGGGTAGCTCAAACGGCACCCCCATTCTACGGGCCCTCCAGGATCGCGCCGATCATCGTAACGGAGAACTGTTGACGAGACACTACGAGAATTGTAATGTGCGCCCGGACCGAATGGAACTCAGAATCCCACGTGGATCGGGTTGCTTTCCGCTTGACAGGGTTTTCGGCTGGAGGGCTTTTCGTGGCGCGCATCCCTGTGGAGGAGCTGGCGCGGCTGAAGCGGGAGGTCGACCTTGCTTCGCTCGTGCGCGCGTCGGGGGTGGACCTCTCGCCCGTGGGCGAGGACCTGCGGGGCCTCTGCCCGTTCCACCCCGAGGAGACGCCATCGCTCGTGGTGACCCCCGCCAAGGGGCTCTGGCACTGCTTCGGCTGCGACCTCGGCGGGTCGGCGGTCGATTGGGTGATGCGGAGCGAGCACGTCTCCTTCCGCCACGCCGTCGAGGTCCTGCGCGCGAAGGTCCCTTCCCTGGCCGCGGGCGAGGCGGGCGAAGCTCTGCCGAAGCGTCTCCCGAGTCTCCTCCCATTCGACGCGGACGACCAGGTCCTCCTCAATCAGGTGATCGCCTTCTACCACGAGACGCTCAAGGAGACCCCCGAGGCGCTCGCGTACCTCGCGAAGCGGGGCCTCTCGTCCTCGGAGATGGTCGAGCGCTTCAAGCTGGGGTACGCCGAGCGCACGCTCGGCTATCGCCTCCCCTCCCGCGAATCGCGCGCGGGGGTCGTGATGCGGGCCCGCCTCGCGAAGGTCGGCATCATGCGGGAGACCGGACACGAGCACTTCGCGGGGTCGTTGGTGATCCCCGTGCTCGACGAGCAAGGGAACGTCCTGGGCGTCTACGGACGGAAGACGCGATCGGACCTCCGCGAGGGGACGCCGCTGCACATGTACTTGAAGGGGCCGCACCGCGGCGTCTGGAACGTCGAGGCGCTCTCCGCGTCGCGCGAGGTCATCCTCTGCGAGGCGCTGATCGACGCGCTCTCGTTCTGGTGCGCGGGCTATCGGAACGTGACGACCTCGTACGGGGTCTGCGGCTTCACGGACGAGATCCTCGCCGCGATGAAGAAGCACGGCACCGAGAAGGTACTCATCGCCTACGACCGCGACGACGCGGGGGACAAGGCCGCGGAGGACCTCGCGCCGCGCCTGGCGGAGGCGGGGATCGACGTCTACCGTGTGCTCTTCCCGCGAGGGATGGACGCGAACGACTACGCGCAGCGGAACGCGCCGGCCTCGGAGAGCCTCGGCGCGGTGATCCGCTCCGCGCAGTTCGTCGTCAAGGGCAGGCGCGCGGGGACAGCGTCCCCCTCCATCGCGGCGTCCCCCTCCACGACAGATCCCTCGCCGGAACCGGTCGCGGACGAGGCGGCTAAAGGAAAAGGCTCGGAGGGGTGCGAAGAAATCGCGGCGTCACCGGAACCAGCCTCCGATCCCTCTCTCGCCGCCGCGTCTCTTCCTTTAGCCGCTCCGTCGCTCGTCGTCCGCGGCGAGGAGGTCGAGATGGTCGTCGGGGACCGTCTCTACCGCGTGCGGGATCTCTGGCGAAACCTCTCCTTGGGCCGCATGGAGGTCAACGTCCGCGTCTCTCGCGCGGAGAAGTACTACGTCGACACCTTCGACCTCCTCAAGGCCCGCCCGCGCGAGCTGTACACGAAGCAGGCGGCCGACGAGCTCGCCGTCACCCCCGAGGTCGTCAAGAAGGACCTGGGGAAGCTCCTCCTCGAGCTGGAGGCGCTCCAGCAGAAGCGGATCCAGAAGGCGACCACGCCGACGCCGAAGGGAGTCGAGATCCCCGAGGCGGAGAAGGCGGAGGCGTTCGCGCTCCTCCGGGACCCGCGCCTCCTCGATCGCATCGTCGAGGCCTTCGACCGGATCGGCCTCGTGGGCGAGCGGACGAACAAGCTCGTAGGGTACCTCGCGGCAGTCTCGCGGAAGCTGGCCGCGCCGCTTGCGCTCCTCATCCAGTCGAACTCGGCCGCGGGGAAGAGCGCGCTCATGGACGCGATCCTGGAGCTCGCCCCGCCCGAGGACGTGGAGCGCTACACCGCGATGACGGGGCAGTCGCTCTACTACATGGCCGACACCGACCTCAAGCACCGCGTCCTCGCGATCGCGGAGGTCGCCGGCGCCGACCGCGCGGGGTACGCGATCAAGATGCTCCAGAGCGAGGGGCGCATCTCGATCGCGACGACGGTCAAGGACCCCGATACCGGCGAGATGAAGACGAAGAAGCACGAGGTCGAGGGGCCGGTGGCGATCATGCTGACGACGACGGAGGCCGAGATCGACGAGGAGCTGCAGAACCGCGCGCTCGTCCTCACGGTGAACGAGGACCGCGAGCAGACCCGCGCGATCCACGAGGCGCAGCGGCGCGCGGAGACGCTTGAAGGGATCCTCGCGGCCGAGGATCGCCTGGCCGTGGTGCGGCTCCATCGGAACGCGCAACGGCTCCTGCGCCCGCTTCGCGTCGTGAACCCCTTCGCGGAAGGCCTCGCCTTTCCGGATGTGAAGCTCCGCACGCGGCGAGATCACGTGAAGTACCTGACGCTGATCCGCTCGATCGCGCTCCTCTCCCAGTACCAGCGGCCGATCAAGCAGGAGACCCGGAACGGGCACGTGGTCCCCTACATCGAGGTCACGCCGTCCGACATCGAGACGGCGAAGCGTCTGGCGGACGAGGTCCTGGGGCAGTCGCTCGACGACCTCGCGCCGCAGACCCGGCGGCTCCTTGGGCTCCTGGACGAGATGGTGTCGAGGCGGTGCGCGGAGAGGAAGGTGGCGCGCGAGGACCTGCGCTTCACGCGGCGGGAGGTCCGCGAGTACACGAACTGGGGAGACACGCAGCTCCGCGTCCACCTGGCGCGCCTCGTGGACCTGGAGCTCCTGCTCATCCACCGGGGGAGTCGAGGACACAGCTTCGTGTACGAGCTCCTCTACGACGGACGGGGTCAGGACGGGAGACCGTTTGTCGTCGGGCTCGTCGATCCGAGGGCGCGTGCGCCCGAGTACGACGCGCGGCTCGCGGGGGGCGAGGCCCGCAACGCGGGGTCCGAGGAGCGCAACGCGGCGTCACCGCGGCCCCATCGCGGGCCCATCGCGGGGGGATCGCGGGGTCCCGAAAACGGATCAGGAGCGGTCCTTTCCCGCCCATAGTGCCAGAATCGAGAAAACAGCCCGCGGAACGCATGTTAAGGGGCGGGAGAGTCCCTGGTCATGTCGTACCGAGGGTCCCTTCTCTAAGAAGAGCTGCTTCTCTCTTTAGCTGCTAAAGGGAAGGCGGCGGCGAAAGGGAGAAGACCGTGGCCGAGGCGCTGGACCCCGAGGGCTTCGAGCGTCGCGTGGCGCAGTACGTGGAGTGGCTGCGCATCAGCCACTTCTCCGAGGCGACGGCGAGGACGCGGGCGAAGCGGCTGGGGTACTTCGTCGCGTGGTGCGCGGACCGGGGCCTGACGCGGCCGGCGGAGATCACGCGGCCGATCCTGGAGGGGTACCAGGCGTCGCTCTTCTACTACCGGAAGGCGAACGGGGACCCGCTGGCGCTCGTGAGCCAGGCGAACCAGATCACGAGCCTGAAAGGCTTCTTCAAGTGGCTCGTGCGGTCGAACTACCTCCTCTCGAACCCCGCGAGCGACCTCGTCGTGCCGCGCCTCACGGGGCGTCTGCCGAAGCACGTCCTGACGGAGGAGGAGGTCGAGCGCGTCCTGGCCGTGCCGGACGTGGAGACGCCGACGGGCCTCCGGGACCGCGCCATCCTCGAGGTGCTCTACTCGACGGGGCTCAGGCGGATGGAGGTCGCGGGGCTTGCGCTTTACGACCTGGACATGGTCGGGCGGACGCTCAGGGTCCGCGAGGGGAAGGGGCGACGGGAGCGCGTCGTCCCCATCGGGAAGCGCGCCGTCGCCTGGGTCGAGAAGTACCTCCACGAGGTGAGGCCGCGCTTCGTCGTGCCGCCGGACGAGGGGTGGCTCTTCCTCACGCAGGACGGGCAGCGCTTCCCGCGCGAGACGGTCTCCGAGATGGCGCGGCGCCACATCGTGCGGGCGGGGATCGGGAAGCCGGGCTCCGCGCACGTCTTCCGGCACACGTGCGCGACGCTGATGCTCGAAGGCGGCGCCGACGTGCGGTACGTGCAGGAGATGCTGGGCCACGTGAAGCTGGAGACCACGGCGATCTACACGCACGTGTCGATCCAGAAGCTCCAGCAGGTCCACGACGCCACGCACCCCGCGGACCGCGCGATCAATGGCCGTGCGGACAGCGGCGCCGCGGGCGACAAGGCGCAGGCCGCCGCCGAGTAGTCCCTCCCTCCTTCCCGGACCCCGCGAGAACCGCTTGCGATCGTCGGGGCCTCGTGGCACGATCACGTCCACGCGCGCGCCTCTGTGGACGGCGCCTCGCTCTTTGAAATCATGAAGTGCTGCCCCCGCCTGCGACCGCAGATCGCACGCCCGGGCCTCCGAGCTCCTGGTGCGGGCTCACGTCGAGGGTCTTTTTCCTTTAGCCGCGGACCCGCGTAGGGGATGCGGCGTCCGCGAGGCGGTGCTCGCGGAGGACCCGCGAGACTACCTCTTCACCGGCCACCGCTGGGACCCAGAGACCGGCCTCTACTACGCCCGCAACAACGAACTCGACCCCACCACCGGGAGGTGGATCGCCCACGACCGCGCCAGCGATGATCCCCTCGGCAATCTGTACGGCTATTGCGGCGGGAATCCAGTCAATCGCGTTGATCCGCTTGGGCTGCGAGACCAGACGGACACCGATGTAGCTGTCATCCGAGGACTTTGGGCCCAGGCGCGCGCAGCTGGCGAGGCTGGGGACTGGGATCGGGCCGGCGAGCTCTACAAGGAGGCCGATCAGTACAAGGCGGCCGTCGCATCAGCGGGGGACGAAGAGAAGATCGTCTGGTATGAAAATCCGTCGCAAAAGGGGTCGGGCGGCTATGTCCCCCAGTCGCTTGCTCAAGGGGGATCGCTGAAGTCAAGCGACGGCAGTACGCCCGTCCTCGATAGCGCCATCGAGGTAACCCGAACAGTTCGGAATGGCGCCGCAGCCGCCGCTATCGTGATCGGCGTCGCAATCGCTGCACCACTTGTTCTCCCTGCGGCCAGCACGGTCGCCGGGGGCCTTGCCGCCACAGGCACTGGCCTGATTGCTGGAGGGGTTGCCGTAAATGTCGCAGCTGGCGGGCTGGATCATCCGCAAGGCGCTGCAAACGGGCTGGTCCAAGGACCCGGAACGCCTGCGATAGAAGCCGGCGAGGTGTTCCTCGTAGTAGGAGTTGTGGTTGAGATCGTAGTCGTGATCGTGCGAATCATTCCTACGCCGGGGGCGCAGGGCAAGCCGTGCCCCGATGTCAAGCCGCCGCCTCCGACCAAGCCATGGGGATTGGAAGTTCCGAAGTACAACATGGCCGAATACGCGCGAGCGCTCGGCGAATTGAAAAAGTGGCAGGACAAGTTGGCCAACGAGTTGGCCACCGAAACGGGCAATCCTGCGGAGGCTAGACAGCAAATCGAGGCATGGAAGAAATACCTGGAAGCCATGAGGGGCGGGGGCGCGCCCTCCTCGAACTAGACAACGAAAGGACGAATCGCCTAGCGGGATTCTAGGAAACGCGGCAAGCCAAGGTGGTCAAGATGGACATCGACAGCACGGCGGATCCTTGCGAGTGGATTCGCTCGGCGCCGCCTCGCGCTCTGCGCGGGGGCGTCCTGGCTTTGGTTCCTTGGGAAATCGCTCTCGCCCTCAAGTCTGCGCCTGATGATGTGAGAGCACTCGTACTTGCAGTCATGATGCCGGATGACCGCATCGCTGTGCAGGCTCTCATCGTCAATCTCGGGCGAGTGCGGGTCAGCGACGTCGAGGAAATGCAGGCTCGGCTAGTTTCGGCAATAGCCCGCGCGATGTGAACTTGAGCGAACGGCGTTGATGCTGTTCCAAGGCACCCGCGCATGAGCTACCGTGGGGCATAGGCCACGCTGGGGCAATGCGCCAGCGTGTGCCAAGTATGCGCGGCCGCCGCTCATGAATGCGCTGCAGCAGCGCACGCTGAGCTACGGCGGGGCATAGCCTGGGAGAGCGCAGTGCGCTATCCCAGGGCAGACATATATGCAGCTATAGAATCCCGCGAAGCCGCCGCGGGCGCCGCAGGGGCGGCGCATGAGCGGCGTCGGCTCGGGCGCGGCGGGGCCGCGCGCCGAGGCCGAGAGGCTTCGCGGGAGGGGGCGTGGACGCCGATCGCGTCGCGCCGCGCGCGGGCCTTCGGCGCCGCGCGGGTCGCGGAGGACCTCGCCGCGGAGGACCGCGGGAAGACCTCATCGCGGTCGACCTCCCCGCCCCGCGCCGCCCGCGCGGCGGGTCCGCTTCGCGCACCCTCCGCGCGGGCGGTGGTGGCGGCGGTGGAGGTGGCGGCGGAGGAGGCGGTGGCGGCCCTGGTGGCGGAGGAGGCGGAGGAGGCGGGGGTGGCGGCGGCGGCCCGTCAGCCCCTGGAGGAGGTGGCGAAGACTTCGTTCGCAAGCAGATGGGCGACGAGTACGCCGCGACGCTGGCGCAGCTGGATCAGAACATGTCCAAGGGCCAGGATCTCGTGAAACGGCTGAGAGAAACTCAAGACCCGACCACGAGGGAGGCCATCAGGCAGGCAATTCAAGAGCTACAGGACGAAGCGATCCGCATGGGCGACAAACTGCGGACCCTACGAGACTTCCTCGGGATTCCTCCAGGCTAGAGCGCTACGCGAGTCGGGGCGCAGTCACGCAGGTTCGAAGAGAATGTGGCGAAAGGAACAACTCGGAGAGGACGCCAGCGCAGTCGTACGGGCGCTCGCGAGTCGGCGCGTGGGGGGGCCCAGCTTCGTTTATGCAGAGCGCACCATGGTATTCCTCTTGCGCTGTCGCTTCATCGTGTCCCTTTACCTCAACCAAGGCAGCGCCTTCAAGGAGGCGTTTCCGAGTGGCGAGGTCCCCCGCGGCTCTCTCCTGACCGCGCAACACCTGCATGGTACTGTAGTCTCAATCGCACGCGAGAACGACCACACCAAGATCGATTCCGTGCACATTCTTGTCGCTCTGATTCGTTCCGCACCAGAAGACTGGGAGCGAGTCTCTTCCCGTCTCCTGACTTGGTTCAAGGGAGACTACCCGGAAGGCTGGCCAGAGACCCGCCCCCTCTTGGAAGCATATAGAACACTGCCTCCAGGGCCGGATCGGGATGAACTCATCTCTGGGTTGCTTGCTGGCCCTTACTTGTTTCGCAGACTGAACGAGAAACTCGACGCATACCTTCGTTCAAGTTGGTACCCGTTTGATCCAAGCAAGTGGGACCAATTCCGAACTCTTCCTGCAGGTCAGCGAGGTTCGCCCGAAGACACTGTCGCCTTCATCGCGCATCAGCAGTATCGGAAAGAACGCCGTGGAGGCCGTTCCGGCGCATGATCTACGCGGCACCAAGCATGCGCAGCCGTAGCTCATCAATGCGCTGTAGCAGCGCACGCTGAGCTACGGCGGGGCATACATACAGACATAAGCTACCGCAGCGCGGCATGCGGCGGCCCGAGGCCGCGCATGCGCAGGCGCGCGGACCCCGCAACGGCGGGGCCGCGGGCAGCCCGCTGACGGACCGAACGGCTTTGCCGCGAAAGCCCGAAGGGCGCGGCCAGGCGGGAACGCGACGGAAGGGGGTCGGAGGGGGGACGCGGAGGGGATTGAGGACGCTGGCGGGGGCAGGGGCGCGGTGAAGTGGGCCTCGCGGGGGTGAGATCGCGCGGTCACGCGCGCGGACGGGGCCATCAGGGTAGAGTGTCTCGGGTCGGGCGACGGGATTCGTGGGGCGACGCGCGCGATCACGCGTGCCAATCGCGCCAGCGAGCGCCGACGGACCGAACGGCTTTGAGGTCGTTACCGCGGTGATCGCGCGGGAGTTGCGGTGATTCACGCGGGAGCGCGCAGAGGGAGCGAGGGCAGTCGCCGGGGCGTGAGTGGCGCTGGGGCGTCCTGCGGCCTCCCTGGCATGCGGATCGGCCGATTTCTGAAGACGCAGCATCCCCGTCGAGGTCGGCTCGACCCCGCGAGGATGCAGTGTCCCTGAGCGTCAGCTAGGGTCGCCCGTCGGTCTCGTGCCCTCCTACGACGTGTCCCCTGACAGTTCCTCTCGCATCGCTGCGCGCCCTTCGAGGTTCATCGGCCTCGGCGGCATCGGCCGCATGACGATCGTCACCACGGCGCCGACCTTCGGTGCCGACCTCGGCACGAACTCCATCCGCGCCTGCGGCGCGGTGAGCACCGCCTCGCGCGCCCGCTTCGCCGCCTCCGCCCCCGCCCACACCGCCACGGCGATCGTCTTGTTCCAGCCGCTCCCGTCGACGACCTCCGGGCTCGAGCGTATCGCCTCTCGCGCGACCTCCGTGCGATGCTCGGAGTCCGCCCACCGCTCGTCCGCCCACATCGTGCGCAGCAGCGCCATCATCGCCGCCCCACGCGCCTCCGGGTCGCGCACGAAGAACATCCCCATCACGGCCGTCGCGACACCGTCGGCGAGAGTCCGCGTGTAGAGCCTCCCCGCGCTGTTCTCCGCGTCGAGCCCGCCCTCCACGCCGTGCTTCACCGGGTGCTCCAGGATGTACGCAAGCGAGGCGAGGGCCTCCTCCGGCGTCGTCCTGCGGCGGCTCAGGTACACCCGCTCCACCAGGTGGCCCTGCGACTGGATCAGCCCATTCGTCACGCGGGCGATCGCGGAGAGGGAGTTCCTCAGGAACGCCGCGATCCCGGTGCGCTTCTTGTGCCCGGGGAAATCCTGGCTGACGAGAAGATGGAGGTGGTTGTCGACCACGGTCCAGCAGAGAAGCTCGACCCGTGTCCGAGGAGCCCACCACGAGAGGTACCGACGAACCTCCGTCTTCACCTCCGTCCTCTCGAAGGCGCACACGCGCATCACGCAGCGCGTCGTGATCAGGACCGGCTCGTCCGCCAGGTACCCGCGATCGACCGAGGCCATCGTCATGCTCCACGGACCCGCCCGTGGATCAGCACCGTGCGTGCCAGCGGAGGTCGCGCGTGATGGATACCGTCGTGAGTCGCAAGCTCCGCTCACCGTGACCGTTCCACTGCGGCCACGGCGCGCGCGGTTTTCGCGCCTCGTGCAACTGAGGAGATCCCCGACTCCACCTCTTCTCGGGGTGCTGGGAATCGCCCCACCCTCTCCGATGGATATCGCACAAGGACCCTTATCGGACGAGGCCGACAACGCCCTTCCGCATGGAGTCCCCCCTTGCGCGAAGCGGTGTGCCGGTCGCGGACCTGGCGTCCCCTGCTGGGGACGCGGCGCGCACCGTGATGTCGCCTTCGGAGGGATGGCCTCCTGGTCGCCCTCGTCCCGCTTCGCAGGGCCATACGCGGCGGAACGCTCGCGGCCTTCCCTTTAGCCGCTACCGGCTTTCCCGTTTCCGGCCGTCTGGATGTATCCCTCGATCATGCGGAGCAGCGGTCCCTGGTCCCGCGGAGGCAGCGTCTCGATCTTCTTCAGCGTCCTCAAGAGCTGCTGGTTGATCGGAGGTTTCCTCT
>Ga0209514_10006732_pt1 | contig 13947 bp, 15 predicted proteins | sample Subgrocontami58m_FD_187452 | JGI IMG/M metagenome (GOLD analysis project Ga0209514, IMG submission 187452) | Subsurface groundwater microbial communities from S. Glens Falls, New York, USA - GMW37 contaminated, 5.8 m (SPAdes) (version 3) | ecosystem: Environmental > Aquatic > Deep subsurface >...
TGCTGCTCCTGCCGATGCTGCGGATGCTCCGGCGCGCGCTGCGGGGCGCGAGGCTGCGCATGCGGTTCCGAGCGTTGCTGTGCCCGCGGTTGCGCGTACGGCTCCCGATGCGCCGGTCGCTGCGGTGGCGGCGGGACGTAGCTCTCCCGATGCGCCGCTCGCTGGGGCGGCGACGGGACGTGCGACTCCCGCTGCGCCGGTCGCTGCGGTACGGGCGGCGGGACGACCGCCGGGTGGCTGTCGCGCCGCTCCAGGCCTCCCGAGGCGGTGCGCGGCTCGCCGACGTACGCCATCGGCAGCTTCGTTGCGATGAGCCTCTCCACCTGCGCGAGGCACTGCCGATCCACGCTCGTCACGAAGCTCGTCGCGAGCCCCGCAGCGCCGACCCGCGCGGTGCGGCCGATCCGATGGATGTAGTCCTCCGCGCTGCGCGGGAAGTCGTAGTTGATCACGTGTTCGATGTCGGCGACGTCGATCCCGCGCGCGGCGATGTCGGTCGCGATCAGGATCCGGCACGCCCCCGTCCGGAAGCCGAGGAGCGCCGCCTCGCGATCCGACTGCTCCCGGTCGCCGTGGATCCGCGCCACGCGGTGCCTGCGCGCCACGTCCCTCGCCACGCGGTCGACCTTCCGTTTCGTCCGCACGAAGACCAGCACGCGCCCCTTGCTCGTCCCGAGGAGATCCAGCAGCAGCCGCGACTTCTCCGTCTCCTGCACGTGGTAGAGCTGCTGCTCCGCGCTGCGCGGAGGGGCCGTCAGGCCGACCTGGATCCGCACCGGGTCGTTCATGTGCCGCCGGACGAGCCTCTCGACCTGCGCCGGCATCGTCGCGGTGAACATGAGCGTCTGCCGCTTCGGCGGGAGGCACTCCATGATCGACTCGATCTGCGGCATGAACCCCATGTCGTACATCCGGTCCGCCTCGTCGACCGTTACCAGCTCGATGTCGGAGAGCGACACGGTGCGCTGGTGGATGTGGTCGATGAGGCGGCCCGGCGTCGCGACGAGGACGTTCGGCCACGCCCGCAGCGCCTTGTGGTCCTTCTCGATCGGGATCCCGCCGACGACGATGGCCACGCGGAGGCCGCTCCGCTTGCCGAGGCCCGTAAGCGCCGTCGCGATCTGCTGCGCGAGCTCCCGCGTCGGCGCGAGGACGAGCGCGGTCATCTCCGGGCGGTGCGCGCCGCGCTGGATGATCGGGAGGCCGAAGGCGGCCGTCTTCCCCGTCCCCGTCTGCGCGAGGCCGATGATGTCGCGCCCCTCGATCGCCTGGGGGATGCAGCGGGCCTGGATCGGCGTGGGGCGCTCGTATCCCAACTCCGCGATGTCGGCGAGGATGCTCGCCTTCAGGCCGAAGTCCGTGAAGAATTCCGCTTCGGGTTTTGAGGTGGATTCTGATTTGGTTTCCGTGGTCAAGCCTCACCTCTCATGGGGGGGGAAGGGGTGAAGGCTCGACGGTCACACGCCACGGACCGGCGGTCGAGGCGGGGGAATGGGCTTCCGGATGCCAACCGAGGCTTCACGCGGGCCAAGGATACCAGAGGCCCCTGGCCGGCGCAAGCGGCTTGACCGGGGCGAGGCGCGGGGATACCCTGCGCGTCCGCCTTCACGAGGGACCCTTGCCCACGTACGAGTGCGACCTCTGCGGCGCCTGCTGCAAGACACGTCCCGTGCTCGTGTCGGAGGCGGACGCGGCGAGGGAGCCTCGCATCCGCGACGAGGGGCAGCGCCTCGCGCCGCATCTCGCGACGCCCGAGTGGGTGTTTCGCCTCCACCCCCTCCCGTTCCACAAGGCGTGCTGCTTCCTCGGAGAGGGGGAGAGGTGCGCGGTCTACGCGACGCGGCCGGGCGTCTGCCGCGAGTTCGAGGCGGGGAGCGAGGGGTGCCAGGAGGTCCGGGCGCGGCTCGGGATCCCGCGGCTCGATCCGAAGGTCCCGTGATCGCGCTACTTCTTGTATTCGCCCCGCCGGAGCTTTCCGTAGAGGACGAACGACTCGCGGATGATCCGGTGGGCCTCCTCGGGTCCCATGAAGTCCTCGACGACGACCTGCTTGTTCTCGAGGACCTTGTAGTCCTGGAAGAAGCGGCGGATCTCCCGCTCGACGTGCTTCGGGAGCTGGGCGTGGTCGGTGTAGTCGGCGTACGCGGGGTCGAGGGTGGAGACGGCGATGATCTTGTCGTCGACCCCCTTGTCGTCGCGCATCCGCATGACGCCGATGGCGCGGGCCTGGACGATCGTCAGCGGGAAGACGGGCTCCTGCGACAAGACGAGGGCGTCGAGCGGGTCGCCGTCGTCGCAGAAGCTGCGGGGGATGAATCCGTAGTCGGCGGGGTAGTGGACGGCGCTGTAGAGGACGCGGTCGAGCCGGAGGAGCCCCGTCTCCTTGTCGAGCTCGTACTTGTTCTTGCTCCCCTTCGGGACCTCGATGACGACGGGGAACGACTTGGCGACGAGCGCGTCGTCGACGTAGATGTCGTGCCACGGGTGCATGGAGTGAATCCTCAAGTTTCAATACGCAATCTGCAGGTAATTCACGGGTGACAAGCCTCAAGTCCGCTCGTTCTCCGTGGCCTCGTCGGATGAGCGGACTTGGAGCTTGTCACCTGAGGCTTACATGCACATTGCACATTGAGTCTTGCGAATTCTACCCCGGCGTGCCATGACGAACGAGATTTCCCCTCCCGACTCCCTCTGCCTCCACCCCGAGGCGCTTCGTCCGGGGAACCGCTTCACGCTGCTCCGCGACGGCGCCGAGGCGTACCCGCGGATGCTGGGGGCGATCCGAGGCGCCCAGCGGAGCGTCCACCTGGAGACCTACATCTTCGCGGAGGACGCGACGGGGCGGCGCTTCGCGGAGGCGCTCAGCGAGCGGGCGCGGGCGGGCGTCGAGGTGCGCGTCGTCTACGACGGCGTCGGGTCGCTCGGGGTCTCGCGCGACTTCTTCGGGGCGATCCGCGCGGCGGGTGCGAGGGTGATCCAGTTCCACCCCGTGCTCCTCTCGTTCGCGGGGTTCAGCTACCGGAGACGCGACCACAGGAAGCTCCTCGTCGTCGACGGGCGTGTGGGGTTCGTCGGCGGCCTGAACATCGCGCGCGACTACGATTCGCCGGAGCAGGGAGGTCTCGGCTGGCGCGACACGCACGCGGAGGTGGAGGGGCCCGTCGTCGGCGACCTCGAGCGGATGTTCGCGGAGCTGTGGGACCGCGAGAGGCAGTCGAATCCGCCGGTGACGCCCTCGCCCGCGCCTGGGCCTGCGGAGGGGGGCGTCCCCGCGCTCGTCGCGAGCTCGCACGTCTTCCAGCAGCGCTGGGAGATCGTGAAGCACTACGTCCACGCGATCCGCGCGGCGCGGCGACGCGTCTGGATCGCGAACCCCTACTTCCTGCCGTCACGCAATGTCAGGGTCGCGCTGCGGAAGGCGGCGCGGCGAGGCATCGACGTGCGCGTGCTGCTGCCGGGGAAGGCCGACTCGCTCGCGGTGCAGTGCGCGGTGAGGCGCCTGTACGCGGCCTACCTGCGGTGGGGGATCCGGCTCTTCGAGTGGCCCGGCCCGATGATGCACGCGAAGACGGCGGTGATCGACGGCGCTTGGGCGACGGTCGGCTCCTACAACATCGACCACCGTTCGCTCATGCACAACTACGAGGTGACGGCGGTCGTCCTGTCGCCCGAGTTCGGGGGGAGGCTGGAGGCGATGTTCGAGGAGGATTTCGGGCGCTCCCGCGAGGTGCGGCAGGACGAGTGGCGGAGGCGGCCGTGGAGGGAGAAGTTCCTGGAGGACCTCTTCCACACGTTTCGGCATCTCATGTAGGGTCCGCCGAGAGCGCCGAATACGCCGAGGGATCTGGAGGCGATTCAAGAAGGACAACCCATGGGATGGCTGGACTGGTTTCGCGGGCCGCCAAGACGGAGCAAGCGCGCTCATGAGATCTGGGAGCGGCTCCTGCGCGATCGAATTGTCTTCCTCGGAACACCGATGGAGGATCCGTCCAGGCCAGTCTGGCGATTCTCGACATGATGGACCACGTCCCCATGCCGATCGAGACCTGCTGCGTCGGACGTGCGGACGCGATGGCGGCCATCATCGTCGCTCGAACAGTACAAGTCGATGGATGACGAGCTCATCCGCATCCTGGTTCGTGACACCGGCGCCCACCCCGATCGGCTGCGTGCGGACATGGAGAGGGAACTGCACCTCGATGCGCAGGCTGCGATCGCCTACGGCTTGGTGGACGAAATCGCGGCGACCCAGGAATCACGCTGATCAGGCCTCTCGGCGTCTTCGGCGTCCTCGGCGGACTGGATCCGAACCTACATCCGCCTCCGCGCGACGAGGACGGCGCCGAGGACGGTGACGCCGGGAACCACGGCGCCCCACCACGCGGGCGCGGCGAAGCCGTACGCGAGCGGCGCGACGAGCGCGAAGCCGCCGATTGCGAGCGCGGGGACGCACGCGGCGAGCCAGGGCGGCACGCGATCCTCGAGGAGGAGGACTCCGCAGATCGTCGAGGCGAGGAGCGCCGTGGAGTAGTGGTAGACGAACATCACGCGGGAGATCGCCGCGAACGGAAGCCAGTTCGCGAGGTGGAGCACGACGAGCATCGTGGCCTCGCGAGGGAGCTTCCTCCGCGCGAGGAGCACCAGCGCGACGACGAGCGAGGTCGTGCCGAACGTCACGACCGCGGGGTTCGGAAGGAGCACGATCGGCCGGTCGCCGGAGGCGACGGGCCCCCGCAGGACCACCTCGCTCCCTGGCATCGGCCAGACGAACCAGCGGCTGCCGGAGGGGTGTTCTCGGACCGTCGTCGCGTTCGCGCGCCAGGCCCAGCGGTGGGCCTCCGCGAGCTTCCCCCAGAAGCCGAGCGGCTCGATCCCCGCATCGCGGGCTTGGTGGCCCGCATCGCGGGCTTGGTGGCCCGCATCGCGGGCTTGGTGGCCATCAACGTCGCCTCCCTCGAGCGAGGCGCGGTAGGCGGGCGACAGGTCGTAGTTCCATCCGCCGCCGAACCGCGGCAGCAGGCGGAAGTGGAGGGCGAAGCAGCCGAGGTAGACCGCGGCGGGGACGACGGCGAGGAGGGCGAGGCGAGCGACGAGCCTCCGCGGGGGGAGGGCGAACAGCGTCCAGAGACCCATGGCGAGGAGGACGCCTGCGCCGGTCCACTTCGTCGAGGCTGCGCACCCCCCGGCGAGGCATGCGGCGATCCACCAGGGCCAGCCGCCTCCGCGGAGGTGGCGGACGGCCGCAGCGGCGGCGAGGAGGGCGAAGAGGGGGACGAGGACGTCGATGAGCTGGTAGCGCGACTCGACGAGGAGGCCGGTCTCGAGGACGACGAGGAGGCCTGCGAGGAACGCGCTGCGCACGCGGGCGCCGAGGGCGCGGGCGAGGGCCCACGCGGCGAGCGGCAGGAGGGCGCCTGCGAGGGCGGGCACAAGTCGCCCGGCCCAGTAGGGATAGCCGGGCGGGTAGGGGGCCTCCAGCTCGAACGCGCCCGGCGGGTGGGCGCCGGCGGTGCGGAGCGCGGCGGCCATCAGCATCTTCCCGAGCGGCGGGTGGATGTCGAGGTAGTGCTCTCCGACGAGGTAGCGCGACGAGAAGAAGGCGAAGAAGTACTCGTCCCACACCACGCGCGGGGGGTCGGCGAGGCCCGGCAGGCGCGTCGCGAGGCCGAGGAGGGCGAGCGCGAGGGCGGCGAGCGTGGCGGGACGTCGGGTGGACGGTTCCATGCCGCTGCATTATCCCGGATCCGGGCCTCTGATGGAATCGGCCTGCGTCCGCGGGGCGCACTGCGAACTCCAACTCCAACAGCCAACTCCAAGAAACCCCAACTTCAATTCCAACTCAAAGGCCCTTTGAGTTGGAATTGAAGTTGGGGTTTCTTGGAGTTGGCTGTTGGAGTTGGAATTGCGGCGCGACGCCAGCATATGGAATCCGGTCGGCCCGACGAGTACGATGTTCCGCCCTCAGGAAGGATTCCGCCATGAGCGCCGCCGTCACCACGACCGACCCTGTCAACGCGCAGCTCCTCTCCATCTCCGAGGACAAGCTCGAGGGGTTCCAGCGCGACCCCTTCGGCGAGGTCGCGCGGAGGTCGGGGGTCGACCTCGCGACCGTCCTCGAGCGGATCCAGGCGATGCTGCGCGCGGGGACGATCCGCCGCGTGCGCCAGACGCTCCTCGCGACGAACCTCGCGGAGGGGGCCCTCGTCGCGTGGCGCGTCCCGCACGAGCGGCTCGACTCGGCCTTCGACTTCATGTTCCAGGAGGACCCGTTCAGCGGGCACGTCGTGCTGCGCTCAGCCGATCCCGCCTCGCCGGGGTCGACCTACAAGCTGTGGTCGACGCTCAAGGTCCCGCAGGGGTACTCGCTCGAGCGGCACTGCGCCTTCCTCGCCTCGCGCGTCGGGGCGGAGGCGTTCCGCCTGATGCCCGCGAGGGCGCTCTTCGTCCTCGGCGTCGGCCACGTGCGGCGCAGGGGGATGGAGCCCGGCTCTCGCGCGGACGTCCCCGCCGAGGCGTTCTTCGTGAAGAACACGGAGCTCTCGGAGCTCGAGTGGCGCGTCCTCACCTCGCTCAAGCGGGAGTTCTCGGTGGAGGAGGTCGTCGCCGACCCGTGGACTGCGCGTGCCGCGGAGGCGGAGGTTCCGCTCGAGACGTTCCTCGAGGTCGCCTCTGGCCTGAACGCGCGCGGGGTGATCGGCCGCTTCAGCACGTTCCTGGAGCACGTGAAGCCGGTGGGGGAGGGGGAGCGGGTCACGCGCTTCAACGCGCTCTTCCACTGGGCGGTGCCGGCGGGGCGGGAGGTGGAGGCGGGTCAGGAAGTCGGGCGGCACCACATCCTGACGCACGCCTACTGGCGCGAGGGGGGCGCGGAGTTCCGCGACGTGAACGTGATGGCCGTCGCGCACGGGACGGACAAGGAGGTGCTCCTCGCGCACAAGCGGGCCATCGACGGGCACCTCGCAGAGGCGGGAATTCCGGTGACGTACACGAACGTCTTCTGGGGCGGGCGGAGCGAGATCAAGCCGTCGGAGATCTCGCCGATCGCCTACCGCGCGTGGTGCGCGAAGGTGGGGCTCGCGTAGGGGGCTCGGGTGCTGCCGCGGGTGGGCGGCTTGACCGTGCCGGATGGCGCTGCTAGGATCGGGTGCATGAGCAGCGGGAAGTCGCACGCGCTGGCCCTGCCCAAGGGAGCGGACTTCGGTCGGTTCGACCCGGAGGGACTGGGTCCCATGACGGCCGAGGAGTTCGAGGCCAGGGAGCAGGACGAGGAGAACCCCGTCGAGCTGATCGGAGGGTGGGTACTGCCGATGCCTCCCGGCACGTTTGAGAGGGGGGAATTCTGGGGTGACCTGTGTTCGGTCCTCCGTCCTGTCGTGAAGGAATTGGGCTGGCGGATCTCCCAGGACGCGAGGCACCGCCTCCCGGTGCCGCGAGAGACGGTGGTCTTCCCGGACATCGCGATACACATGGCGCGGGCGGTCAAGTACCTCCCTGGGACCGAGACGATCGGTCGCGTGCCCGACATCGTGGTGGAGATCCTCGGCAAGAAGTCCCACGAGCGGGACATGGCGCCACTTGGCGTGAAGTTCCTGGCCTACCAGGCGAGCGGCGTGAAGGAGTACTACTACACGTGGCCGGATGGCCGCGAGGCCTCGGGGTTCGGCCTGCGCCGAGGCGTGTACGTCCCGCTCCCCCGCGACCGGGAGGGATTCTTCGCAAGCGCCCTGCTCGGCCATCGCCTCCGTCTCGTCGAGGCGGCGACGAAGCCCTGAAGCGGGGGCGTCGACTGCTTGACCTGCAGGGACGAGGCTCCCATCGGAAGGGCCGGTTTTCCTCCCGGGAGTGTCGGGGTCCGGATAGAATTCAACTTACGGGAGGTGCTCTTGAAGAGATCCGATCGCCAACTTCTGGGCGTGGGTCTGTACGGCGTGGCCGAGGCCGGTCGCCTCACGAACATGCCGAGTCGCCGGGTCCGCCGCTGGCTCGCGGGCTACACGTACACCTCGAGAGGCCGATCGCGTCGCTCCCCGCCCGTCTGGCGACGGCAGCTAGAGGATCGTGGCGCGGACATGACGTTGGGGTTCCTCGATCTGATGGAGATCCGTTTCGTCAACGCGTTCCGCACGCGGGGAGTGAGCTGGAAGACGATTCGGACCGCATCGTTGAGGGCCAGCGAGGTCCTGAGGACCACCCACCCGTTCTGCACACACGAATTCCTCACGAATGGGCGGGAGATCTTCCTGGAGCTGATGCTTTCGGACGAGGAGCGGGGTCTGCTCGAGCTGTCCAAGGGCCAGCACGTATTCCGGGAGTTCCTCCTCCCCTATCTCCACAACGTGGACATCGTGGACCAAGTGCCGCGGAGATGGTGGCCGATGGGGAAGGACCACCGCGTGGTTCTCGATCCCGCGAGGCGCCTGGGGAAGCCGATCGTGTCGAAGGAGGGGGTGAGGACGCTGGTCCTCTCAGAGGCCTTCGCAGTCGAAAAGTCGTTCGACACCGTCGCCGCCTGGTACGAGGTCGAGCCGGCCTCGGTTCGCGAGGCAGTCCGGTACGAGGAATCGATCTCGGCGTGAGGTTCTTCATCGACAACTGCTGGATGACTCAGCTCGCCAAAGAGGGGGACTGGGTCATCATCAGCCGGGACGAGCTCTACAAGGACCCTGGGGAGAAGGAGGCGCTCCGCAGGGCAGGCCAGATCCTCTTCTTCCTCTCCAAGGCCTGGCGCCACCTGCCCCAGTGGGAGCTCGCGAGCAAGCTGTTCCACTGGTGGCATCGTATCGTCGACGAGGCCTCCCGTGCCCACGCCGGCGACTGCTTCATCGTCCCGCCAAAGGGGGACAAGCTGCAGAAATACAGGCTGACGTAGAGCGCAGCAGGGACCGCCCCGCCATGTTGTCGTCGCGGGCGCCGTCGTCTGCTTGACCTTGAGGGCTGGGGGTCCTATCCTTCCGTCCATGCCGAGGGGACGGACGCGCGCGAAGGCTGGGGCCGCGCTCAAGAAGCGCGCCTCGCACCCGGCGCATCACCGGGTAGCGCGTCTGGTCGGCATCCTCCACCTCATCCGCAGCGAGCCCGGCTGGCACGCGGGTCCGCTGGCCTCGCGGTTCGGCATCTCGCGGTCGCTGGTGTTCCTGAAGCATGTGCAGCGCGTGTCCTTCAAGATCCTCCCCTGCGGGACCGCGTTCAACACGAGGGTCATAGGCTTCCGAACTAGCATATGAATTCGGATGCTAATTCACATGTTATTTCACATGCTTATTCCGATGTTGGCCTGTCGCGCGCTTCGCCCGACGGTAGCGAGTCTTCGGGGACCGGGGGGAGGTGGTCGTGCGCTCCGCGAGGCCCTGTCCGATGAGTGCCCGCATCCACCGAACGACCGCGTTGTCCGTGATCCCGAGTGCCTTTCCAATCTCGCTCGCTGACATTTCGCCCTGCCGGGCCAGCAAGTCGGTGATCTCCTCCCGTCGATCTCCTCGCCTTCTCTCGCGAGTCGGCGGACCTGGATCGGCGACCAGATCCTCTGGGATCTGATAGGTCGTCCAGCGGCGGGTCCCCACCTGGACGATCAGCCTGCGCCGCACCAGATCCCCAAGTTCCCTGGTCACGACTCGGCTGTCCAGGCTCGTGAGGTGTCGGTAGGTCGCATTGGTCAGGACCCCGCCGTGACGCAGCGCCGCGAGCGCCATACGCTGGCTGTCAGAGAGCTCGCGTGCGTTCACCCGCTCCAGCCACCGAAGCGTCTCGGGGTCCAGGAGGGTCGCGTTCGGGAAGGTGACCTGGAACGTCGAGATGTAGTCGTCGAACTTCGGAAGCCCCATGCCTGCCTGGCGAAGGGATGAGATCATCGCGCCGATCCCCGAGCCTCGGTTCTCGCAGACCGTCCGCGGCTCCCCCGGGAGCGTCGTGTCCTCAAGGAGTTTCATGACCGTCTGGTTCCGTGTCGAGGAGACCCCCTCCTCTCCGAGGCGGTCTACGGTGACGGGGCCGAAGAGGCCGCCCGGATTCATGATCACGAGGCGATCCGGGAACATCTGGAGCTGCACCGGGGTGCCGCGCGAGTGGGCGCTCAGGTCTCGATGGGCAAGGGCGTTCACGAGGGCCTCGCGGAGGGCCGTCTCAGGGTACTCCCAGAGATCCTCACGGAACAGCCCGCGGACCACGGCCCTCCGCTTCATGTTGCGTCGGAGGCCGTCCAGCACGGGCCCCAGCATCCGCGGGATGGCTCCCTCGATCCGTCGGTTGTCCAGGAATCGCTCCCCGCGCGCCCCGGGCTCCCCCACGCGGGGTGTCGGATACACGACCAGGGTCACGCAGAGGGAGGGAAAGAACTTCTGGGGGTACTTGCCGAGGGCCAGGAGTCCGCCGAGCGAGGGGACGAATCGTCCCTTGTGCTGGACGAGGACCTTCAACGTGCGGAGGGACTCCTCGTTCGAGAGCTCGCGGAACGGACCCGCCTCGCCGCGCCTGAGGCGGGTCAGCAGTCCCCGGACCAGGTTCCTGTCGAGGTCGCCGATCGTCGCGTCGGGGACCGCCTCCTCGTCCTCCCGCGCCTGGCCGCGGGACGCGAGCATCATCTGGACTTCGTAGGCCGTCAGCTTGCGGTTCCCGTCGGCGACCCGGATGAAGGCTCCGTGGGTGAGCCCCGCGCCCGGATAGTAGCACGGCTTCTGACCCACGGGCAGCTCGGGCACCTCGGCGACAAGTACGTGTTTGCCCTGGACCTCGAAGGGGCGAATTACTGCGCGGACGGGAGGGTCCATCTCGCCGCAGAGGTTTCCAACTTCTTGCTGGAGCCTGTGGACGTCCTTGACCCCGGTCACCTGAAACCCCGAGTCTTCATCCACCCCGAGGATCAAGACGCCGCCGCCCGGCGCGTTCGAGAATGCGGAGAGGGTCTCACGGAGCCGCTTGGGCATCTCGGCCTCGGCACGCTTCGCCTCCACGTCGGCGGTGTCGGTCTCGAACCGGCGCATGCTGTCGATCAGCTCCTTCAGCTCGTCGAGCGTCATGAGCGCACCAGTCCTTTCGTGCGGAGGTGCTTGGAGATCGCGCTCCATTCGTACTCGCCGGCGAGGAGGTCGTCGACAGTGAAGTCGTCCTCCTCGAGTTGTAGCTCCGCGTGACCGGAGACCTCGTACTCTCCGCGGGTGACTCGATGCCGTATGCGCTGTAGGGTGGAGGGCATTCTCACGCGTCTCGACCGCCGCCGAGTATACCGCGCAGGCCGGGTGCGGACAATGCCGGGGCGGAACGCGTCGTCTGCTTGACCTTGAGGGCTGAGGCTCCTATGCTCCCCTCCATGCCGAAGCTCAGGGGGCGGACGCGAGCGCAGGCTGGGGCGGCGCTCAAGAAGCGCGGGACGCGCGCGACGCATCACCGCGTAGCGCGTCTCGTCGGCATCCTGCACCTCATCCGCAGCGAGCCCGGCTGGCACGCGGGAGCGCTGGCCTCGCGGTTCGGCGTCTCGCGCACGCGCCTCTTCCAGGACCTCTCCGAGTTGAACGCAGCGGGGATGCGGATCGTCTGTGACGGGCGCGGATACCGGAGCCTGACGGAGGGGCCGTCGCTGCCGGTGCCGCTGACGGTGACGGAGGTGATGGCGGTGCTTCTGCCGGGCGAGACGGTAGGGAACGGGCTTGCCGCGCACGCGCGCGCCGCGCGCTCGAAGTTGGCGGATCTGCTGCCTCGGCCGTTCCGGGTGCTGTTCGGGGAGCGGAATGGGTCGGTGCGTGTGGAGGCGCAGGCGACGCCCGCGAACCCGGCGTGGATGGCGGTGCTGCAGGAGGGGTTGGCGAAGCGGATGCGGGTTCAGGTGCGCTATTTCACGGCGTCGAAGGCGACGTCGCGGGAGCGGAGGCTCGATCCGCTCGGCATGTTCTTCCGCGGGAGCGCGTGGTATCTGGTGGCGCGAGAGGGGGACGGTGCTTCCCCGAAGACCTTCCGCGTGGATCGCATCGAGGAGGCCTCTCTGTTGCCCGAGGCGTTCGAGTTGAGCGAGGCGTTTCGCGTCGAGGACTACCTCGGCGATGCGTTCGGCGTGTGGCGCGGCGGGCGTCTGGATGCGGCGGTGCGGGTGGAGCCCTCGAAGGCGCGGGTGGTCGGGGACGAGGCGCTGGCAAAGGGGCTGGAGTTGAAGCGCAGTGCGGACGGGGGTGGCGTGCTGGAGATCCCCATCGGGCACGTGGACGAGGTCGCTTGGTGGCTGATGCAGTTCGCGGACGGGATCACGGTGCTGCGGCCGCCGGAGCTCCGGGATCGGGTGGTCGCGATGGCGAGGAGGCTGCTGGAGGTGCATGAATCGCCCCCGGGTAAACCGCAGCATTGACCCATCGCATCCGGACGTTTGTTATCATTGGGCTGTGTCGTGAGGGACGTCTGATGCCGAAAGTGGCCTCGTATCCGCACATCGTGAGCACGCCCGGGACCTGTGGGGGACGGCCCCGCATCGAGGGGCATCGAATCCGCGTCATCGACGTTGCCGCGTGGCACGAGGGGCAAGGACTCGCGCCGGAGGAGATCGCGACGCGGTATGACCTGACGCTCGCGGAGGTGTTCTCCGCGCTTGCCTACTACTTCGATCACGTCGAGGAGATCAGGGCGGACGAGGCGGCCACAGATGCGTTCGTGAGGGAGTTCCGGAAGAAGCACCCCTCGGTCCTCAAGACACGTCACCGTGACTGAACGCCTGCGGTTCTACACCGACGAGAACGTCGATCCGGCGATTGCAAGGGGTCTCCGTCTCCGCGGGATCGACGCGATCGCGGCGAAGGAGGACAAGCGGACGGGACTCGGAGATCCGCAGCAGATGGAGCTCGCCATCCGTGAGGGTCGGGTCCTGGTCACGCACGATGAGGACTTTCTCGTCCTGGCTTCGGAGGGCGTGCCGCACGCCGGGATCGTCTATGTGAAGGTGAACACGCGGACCGTTGCCCAGATGGTTCGGTTCCTGCGTCTCCTCCATGACGTATCCACGCCTGCGGAGATGCGGGGACGGGTGGAGTTTGCGTAGGCGATGAACACGGCACGGACATGCGGAGGTCCCGTGAGGGAACGTGGACGAGGTGGCCTGGTGGCTGATGCAGTTCGCGGACGGGATCACGGTGCTGCGCCCCCCGGAGCTCCGGGATCGGGTCGTCGCGATGGCGAGGAGGCTGCTGGAGGTGCATGATTCGCCCCCGGGACAATAGGGGCGTGGACTGTAAGTCAAGGGAGCGTAGTAGGCCGCCGCAATCCAGGGAGAATCACTCGCCTCGCTCGTGGTGAGAGTTGTTTTCAAGGCATGAGGCCTTTCGCCAGCAGGAGGGACCGTTACCTCGCACGTCCCCGGCCACCTGAGCACGGGGCTGACGCGCGAGCGATTGATCATGAAGGGTCTGCCGAGCACGTTCTGGGGCAAGCTGACGAAGGACCTCGACGGCGTGGTCACGGCTTGGCACCCCCTACAAGATCACTGCGCTGATGTAGCTGCCGTCACCGAGGCGCTCCTTGCGCTGCCCCTGTGGCGTATGCGGATGGCTCGGCTTGCAGGCCGAGACGATTTGAGCGCCAGCATCTGCGCAAGGCTCTGCGTCCTCAGCGCCCTACATGACCTCGGCAAGTTCACTACACCTTTTCAGGCCAAAGGGCGTCCAGACCTCCGTGTCCCCGAGGGAGGGCATGTCGAAGCCGGACTCGGTGCCCTCATAGACGCGCGCGTCCAGCAGTGCCTGCAACCGCTGGAGACCTTTGGGGCGGGGGTCTACGGTCTCCTTGCCGCAGCGCTAGCCCACCACGGCGAGCCGAAGTCGTTTGAGGCTGCCCGCGCGAGTCACCAGCATGCATCTGTGACCGGTTAGTGGAAGTCTCTTAACGTGAGCCGGCACCCCGGGTTAGAACTCCTGGTGCTTATGCCGGGGGTTCCAACTGAGCGAGGTGCCGTATGTCGAAGTCTACTCGTCTGGAGCG
>Ga0209514_10006736_pt1 | contig 13944 bp, 9 predicted proteins | sample Subgrocontami58m_FD_187452 | JGI IMG/M metagenome (GOLD analysis project Ga0209514, IMG submission 187452) | Subsurface groundwater microbial communities from S. Glens Falls, New York, USA - GMW37 contaminated, 5.8 m (SPAdes) (version 3) | ecosystem: Environmental > Aquatic > Deep subsurface >...
AAAGCTGCCAGTAAGCGGTACCGGAAGATATTAGCCTCATAGGGGCTGGGGCTTGCCAGTAGTTATTGTTATACAAGAATGCCCCGGTAAATGACCGTTTGTCACGTATCCCGGCAGGTGTAGAAAGGTACTTGTGCAGGGCTCCGGCTAAAAACTGGGGGTGGATGACAAAGTCGGCGTCCAGTGTAGTGACTATAACTTTGCTCGGGTCAATGCCCATTTTAGCAAATTCCTTAGCTGCGTTATTAATTGCCCAATTACGGTTGGTAGCAGGTCCGGCCAACTCCCCCGGAAGGCCGTAAGGATGGATAGTGACAAAAGCCCCGCCAATTTTATGGCCGTTTTTCTTCCAGTACTCCTTTACCTGGGCTATTTTCTCAGGCGAATCCCTTTCCTCGAGTCCGACTCCGATAAAGATTTTTTTCGAAAGATAATCCGAGCCGACGATGGCGTCAAAAGCAGGCTGTAGAATTTCTAGACTTTCTTTATATGTAGGCAGTACTATGAAGTGGTAATAGTTATCCCACTCATTGGGGAACTCTTCTTTTAGCTTTTTAAACCACTCCTGTTTTTTTGCATAAACCATTTTTTTATATCCAAAGTAAATAAGGACGGAAATTTTAATGGCGTTAAAAAGCCAGTATATATCGGCGATCAGAATAAGGTAAGCTAAAGCAAAAGGAAGAGTAAAAGAGAGCCAGACGGGCGAAGTTAAGGCAAGCCAGGTCAAAGCACCCGGTAAGATTTCCAAAAACCGCTCGGTTGCCGTTTCGTGTTTTTGAACGAAATTTTTCTCCATTTTTTCAGAGACTATAAAATTTTCCGATAAAAGGTGGTGCAGGGCGGTCCCGATGCCAATCCCTAAAAGTGCTGTACCCAAGAAAATATTATTCGGGGAGCCCAGGGTTTTGTGGCCAAAGGCTAAAGCGGCTATCCCAATTAAAGCTAAAATCAATCCTGTTAAACTATGATGGTATGAGATTGGCCATCCCCTCCGGGGCCAAATTTTTCTCCAAACTCTTGAACTTAAATCAGAAAAGTAAAAAGACAGGATTAGGGAGAAAATAAAGATCAATAAAATACGCATTGAGAGTCATTATACCTCAAGAAACCTGATTTGTCGGCAGAGAAAACAGTTTGCAGGCATTTCCCCAAGTGGCTTGGGCCGCCTCTTCAATGCTGATTCCTTTTTCATCGGCTATTACTTTTATAACCTCCAAAACATTTGCTGGTTCATTCCTTTGTCCTCTTTGGGATTGTGGAGGAAGGAATGGACAATCAGTTTCGGTTAAGATTTTATCTAATGGTGCCCATTTAATAATTTCCCTTAGATGCTCGTTTTTCGGATAAGTCACAATGCAGGATAACCCTAAGTAATAACCCAGTTCAAATGCTTTTTTGGCCTCTACTTCAGTGGCAGTGAAACTATGGAAGACTCCGGTTGTATCGGCAAGCTCGGGTATAAAAATGTCTTGCCAGCTATCTCTGCAATGGATAATCAAAGGAAGATTAAGGTTTTTGGCGAGATTTACTTGTTCAATAAAAAGTTCTTTTTGGAGAATTTTCTGCTGGCTTTCTGAAAGGGAAGAAGGGGAGTAGTCTATACCCTGAAAGTAGTAGTCCAACCCACATTCGCCAACAGCAATAATCTTACTGGCATTGTTTTGATGCATTTGCGCTAACTTCTCTATATTCTTATGTATGGATTCAATATCAACTAGTCTAGAAGTTTCATGCGGATGTAATCCAATTGAAGAGTAAAACTTAATTTGGTCACTTTCCAGTTCAAGGGATTTTTTGCTGCTTTCTATATCTGCGCCTATATTTATTATTACTTTTAAGTTTGTATCTTTTGCCCGTGTAATTACTGAGTCAAAATCAGGGGCAAACTGGTCATAATAAAGATGTGCGTGAGTATCAATGAGGTTCATTTAAATGAGGCCCAGGCCCAAAAAGATATAAAAGTAAAAAATAAACCGACTGCTACTGATCCCGGAACGCTGAACTCGTGGTTTAGTAGGCTTTTGGCTGAGAGGATTAAAACTAGGGTCTCAATAGGTATTCCCCAAAAATGGTAGAACTGTCCCATCCAATGCAGGTTGTGTACCGGCCTCATATGGAGGGTGTCTATTAACGGATGATGAATTCTAAAAACGTCCTGCAGAATGTCGCGGGTTAAATGGTAGGAAGACCAAATCAAAAGAGCCCAGAGAACCAATCTTAAAAACGCAGCCATACAACTATTTTAACTAATTCTGGGGAAAAGTGGTGGGGCGGATTTTATATCCCCAGCAAATTGCTGCAGAATTTTCTCTGATGTTTCTGGCAAGAAAGGTTTTAAATTATAGGCAACCTGTTTTAGGTGTAGAATTAACTCTTTTACTGACCTGACAAGCTCCTCACCTTGTAGAGTCCATGGTTTTTGTAAATTAATCAGCTTATCAGTGTCTGAGATTTGGCACCAGATATAGCTTAAAGCTTCGTTTAATTTATAGTTTGAAATTAAACTGGCTACCTCTTCTGAAATGGTAAACTCTTGAGTATCTTCGGTTATTTTATTATTCTCACAAAGCTTGGCTATTCTGGCGACTAAGTTTCCCAATCCATTGGCAAGGTCGGAGTTGTAAGCTTGAATAAATTTTTCTTCTGAGATATCACCGTCCTCAGTAACTGTTGTATAACGCAGCAGGTAATATCTGACAGCATCAGTGCCGTATTTTTCTACCCAGTCGGTTGGGCGGATAATATTGCCGATAGACTTACTAATCTTTTGTCCATTCAGGCTTAAAAAACCATTAACCAAAACAGTTTTAGGAAGCTCTATTCCGGCAGATTTAAGCATTGCCGGCCATAAAAGTGCATGCCATCGGGCATTATCTTTTCCTAAAATATGCACATCTGCCGGCCAGAATTTATTAAAAAGCTCCGGATTATCTAAAAACCCTATTCCGGTTAAGTAGTTGGTAAGTGCGTCAAACCAAACATACATTACATGTCCGGGGTGATTTGGAACCGGTATACCCCAGGAAAAGTTTGTTCTGGAAATTGGGATATCTTTTATCTCTTTAGCAAAGGAAATCATCTCTTTTTTACGGGCTTCAGGAACAACAAAATCTGAATTGTTTTGGAGATAATCAATTAAAAAATCTTTATATTTAGACCAATTGAAAAAATAGTTCTCTTCAGTAACTTTTTTAATGTCTAAGGTAGGATGAAATGGGCACTTTCCTTCTAGGAGGTCTTTTTCGGTGTAGAAAGCCTCGCATCCTTCACAGTAAAGCCCTTCGTACTTTCCCAAGTAAATATCACCACTTTTCTCTACTCTTCTCCAGATTTCCTGGGCAACTTTTGTGTGGTCGTCATCAGTAGTTTCTATAAAGCGGTCATAGGAAATATTTAATGAGTCTTGCTGTACTTTATCTGAGGCAGAAACTTTCTGTACAAATTCCTTAGTGGGTATACCAGCTTCCTTGGCAGCTTTCTCTGCCTTTTGACCGTACTCATCAGTACCGGTTAAAAAGAAAACATTTTCCTTGCCAATCCTTTCCCGTCTGTAACGGGCCAAAACGTCAGCCACAATTTTTTGAAAAATATGGCCTAAATGAATGGTGTCATTTACATAGTCGATAGCAGTTGTGATGTAAAACTTTTTCATGTCCTCTAGTTTACCATCTTGAAGGTAATTTTTCGATACTTTCACCTTTGTTTAGAAAGGTGGGAAATTTTCGGGATTTTTGGCTGGTAATCATTTTTTGGATTTTTGAAAGATCTAATTAAGAAGATTATTACTGCAATGATCGCTCCACCACTTAGAATATTTAACATGCTTAAGGTTTGAAGAAATAAAAGCATGGTTATTCCGGTGCTTATCCCTAAACTTTTTAGTGGGTGTTTAAAGTATAAATTGATGGAAAACATGAGAAATAAAAGTAGGGGGAGAAAAAGTGCAAGAAGCTGGGTGACAGATGCGCTGCTTGGGGATTCCGGTGGCTCAACCTGAGAGATGACATATCCTAAGACAACAAGACATATTAAAGGCAGAAGGAATTTTTTAAGTACTGACATAGGGTCAAATCTACTATACAATAATAGAAGTGTTTACGGCTATTGCGTATTATCCGGTTTTAGGAAAATCTTTAATCTTTTATCTTGGGATTTTAACTTTACTTTCTTTACTTTTTACCGCCTATGCTGGTTACTCTAATTTCCGGGGGCTAAGGTATGCAGTCCCTTTTTCCTGGCATTTAAAACTGGCCATTATTACAGTAAGTTTAGCGGTTATCCACGGGAGCTTGGGTTTTCTTTCCCAATTCGGGCTTTAATTATTTGGTCTTGGGGTTGCCGACAGCATTTTGTAAATGTACTGGTGATAATCGCTCTCATCCCGCCAGATTTGAATTCCATTTGTGCCAATAGTAATAGATTCTTTAGGTAAGGGTGTTTTTAGGTTTTCAGGGAAAAAAGTGCTGCGATGTGGAATAGCATAAACATCTGTCGTGTAATAAGCGTATCCTCCTGTATTAAAATATACCTGAGGTAAATCGAGATGGCATTTACCAAGCTCAACAATTAATTCTCCACTTCTAATTTTGGCTAATTTATAAGCTTTGCTATCATAATGTGTAAAGCCTTGCCCGTAAGTATCACAGCCGAACATTCCATGTTCCAGGGCGGTAACCAGGATCTCTTCATCTACATAGCCGGTGACTCTTTCTTGAAGCGCCTGTAGATAACTTATTTCGTCTATTACTTCCTGCTTAGTTTCATGTTTTATTAAAGCATAGTCAGTTAGCGGGTCACCGGTTGTTTGGCCTGAGCGTAATAACTCCCGTAAATCTACTAATTTTTTCTGCCATTTAAAATAGGTGAATTCGTATTTTCGAATATCTTGTTTTGATATATGTGAATTTCTGCCCGGCATTTCTCCAGGGCGGCGTGACATGGATATAAAAGCCAGTCTTAAATCTTCAATATAGGCCTCTTTCAGTTCCGGAGATTTTACTCCGGGATGCTCTTCCATTAAAGATAATATCTCTTCTTTGAGTTCTTTTCCCATAGCTTTTCTAGGCTTGTTTTACTTCTAATCCTGAAAAAAGTCAAGGTTTATACTCCTACTACTTCAAAAGTTGAGCCGGTGGAGCCTTTTTGGACTTCTATCCGCACCGGGAATTCTTCTTTTAGCTCTTCAAGGTGAGTAATAATCAGGATCTTTTCAAAGTCGTCTTTGATGGCGTCTAAGGCTTCCACGATCCTTGCCCGACCCTCAGCATCCTGGGTACCAAACCCTTCATCTACCACTAAAAACTGCAGCCTTGCTCCGGCTCTATGTGTGAGTAGTTTGGAAAGGGCAAGTCTCATGGCAAAGTTGACCCTAAACTGTTCCCCTCCGGAGTAGGCTTCATAAGGCCGCTCTCCCATTTCATCAGAGATAATAATATCCAAAGTTTCCACCGTCCCATACTCCCCGGCAGTTTTTGTTTTAGTTTCCCGTTGGGTCTCAAAATGGACCTTCATTCTCCCTTCAGTTAACCTATCCAAAAGCCGGTTTGCCTCATCCTCAATTTCCGGAATAGCCGATTCAATAATCATCGCTTGGATTCCTTTTTTCCCGAACGCTAAGGCGAGCTCCTCAAAAGCTCCTTTTTCCTCTGCCAACTTATTTTTATTTTTCTGTTTTTCTTCCTGTAAACCTTCAAGCTGCTTTGCCCTTGAGACAAGCTGTTTAGCCTCTCCGGCCTTGCCTCTTTTTTCAGAAACAGTTTTGGCAAGCTCTTCTTTAACCGACTCCTCGGCCTGAATCTTATTTCTTATTTCCAAAAATTGTTTTTGCTGCTCTTCTAAGCCTTCCAGTGTTTGCTCCTCTTTTTTAATTTGCTCTTCCTTAGTTTGGTAAATTTTCTTCAGGTCTAAGGCTGCCTCTTCCTGGGTCTTTACGGCTGTTTCGGCTTGCTGTAGTTTTAGATAGAGATTTTCATAATGTCCGAGTGTTGAGATCTGTTGGGTTAAGTACTGGTAATCTTTGGTCTCTTGCTCAAGTGTTTCTATAACCTGCTCTTTTTCTTTGGCTTGGATACTTTCCGGAAAGACAAATTTTTGAAATTTATCCAGTTTTCCGGCAAACTCTTTGATGCTGGCATCATACTCTGCGATAGCGGTACTATTTTTTTTGATGATTTCGCTATTTTTTTCTATACCGATTGCTTGTCCGCAGGTAGGGCATGAGTCTTTATGTTCTTTTAGGTGCTTATTTTGAGTTTCCAGCTGCTCGGTTTCAGTTTGTAATTTTTTAATCTGTACCTGCAACTCGGTTATAGCCTGGTTGCGTTTGTTATCTCTTTCGATAATTACTTTTTGTAAGTCGGCCAGTTCGTCTTTGACGGTAATTAAATCACTTCTTTTACTATCTAGGGTTTTTTTCTTTTCTATAAAACCTTTTAATTTACTAAAGTTATCCTCGATCTCTTTACGCTGTTTTAAAACTTCCTGGTATTCCGATTGTGACCTTTCTTTAAGGGAGATCTGAAGCTTTAAGTCTTCCAGTTCTTTATGTGCGGTCTTAATTCTTTCCTCCGCTTCCTCTAAAGATTTTATTTTTACTGAAATAATTTTTTCTTCCGCTTCGATTAGTTTGATTCTTTGTTCAACCTGCTTTAACTCCTTTTCTGCTTCCTCTGCCTCTTTTTCCGCCTCCGAAAGTGCTTTTTCCCTTTCCTCTTTTTGGGAAAGTTCTGCTTCAATCTCTAGTAGCTGATATTCCAAAAGTTGCAGTTTTGTTTGTACCTCTTTGACTTTTTCTTTTGCTTTTTCCTCCAGAACTTCATAGTGGGCAAGCCCTAAAATATCGGCAAGAATCCTTTTCCTGTCACTTGGCCCTTTGGTGGTAAATTCATCGGCGTGGCCCTGGCGGATAAAAGCGGAATTTACAAATGTTTCATAAGTTAAATGCAGGGTATCAATTATTTTTTGTTGGGTGGCCTTGATTGTCCCTTCAGTTAGATTGTGTGCTTGTGGTGAACTTGCCGAACCAGAAAGAAATTCTAACGATGTCGTGCCGCCCCCCTTTAGAACCCGCTGTCTTTTAACAGTGTACAGGTGGCCGTCCAGCTGAAAGGAAAACTCAACAAACATTATTTGCTGGCCAAGCCTTATTAATTGGTCCGTCGAATCTCCCAGGCGGGAGCTGCCCCAGAGGCACCAGGTGATTGAATCAAGAAGTGAGGATTTTCCGGCGCCGTTTTGTCCTGAGATAGCAGCCATATGAAAAGAAGTAAAATCAAGTTCCGGGACATTAGTGCCGTATGACGTAAAGTTAGAAAGTTTTAGTTTATTAGGAACCATAATTAGCTACTAAACAATTGTTCAGCATATTTAGTTAAGTCTTTAACCTTGTCGGGAGAGTATTTTTTAGTTTCAAAGTATTTATGTAAGGCCTCTATTGGGGTGAGCCTTTCAACCTCCTCAGCCCCGTCGAGTTTTACCCGCTCTTTTCTCTCGACATTTCGGGAAATCCCGGCAACGAAATTTGCATCAGTGAGAGATTTTTTAATCTGGTCCATGGCGATTTCTTTATTTAACTCAGCCGGAATATCTATAGTTACCCGGACAATTTTATCTTTGACTTCATTTTTTGCGATTTCTTTTAGGATGGTCTCAGTAGGATTTTCATCATCTTCCTGAAGTTTTATAGCGATAGTTAAAAACTTTCTGGCCGGTGTCGGGGTGAATTTATAATTTGTCTCTAACTTATCTGATATCTCCACCAGCACAAACCCTTTATCCTCTTTTTCTTCTCCGAAGTCGATACGCTCCGGTGATCCGGCATAGATTACCGGAGGGTTTTTAGCAAGCTCCTGGAATTTATGGATATGCCCTAGGGCTACATAATTTAATTTTCTTTCTGTGAGAAGTGATAGGGGAATTGTCACATCCCCGGCAATAGCGAGCCCCTTCTCGCTTCCAAAAGATGCTCCCTCAACTTCCAGGTGTCCGGCAAGGATGACCGGCTCATTAGGGTTTATTCTTGCATACATCGCCGGGAGTTTATCCCCCAAAGATTTGAAATCATTTTTATGAAGCCAGGGGGCGGTGATAACCTGTAAATTACCGGATCGTGTGGGGATGTTTAAAAGTTGTGGCTCTCGGGAGACCCAAACGTTATCAATTTCCAGGGCTGAGTAGATATCTAAAGTATTCGCCCGCCCTTCGGCATTGGGGGTGTCGTGGTTGCCGACAATCATGACAACGGGAATACCTGCTTTGGCAATTTTTTTAATCCTTTCCCCAAACCCCCGCTGTTGGGTGGGGGAAGGGTCGCGGGTTTTATAGGCATCTCCGGCAAAGACAAAAGCATCTACTTTTTCTAAGATGGCTTTTTCAATAATAAAATCAAAAGTATTAAAAAAATCTACAAGTCTTGATTCAAGTCCTGATTCGGGGTCTAATTTAGAATAATTGGTCATACCGATATGCAGGTCACCGGTGTGGAGGAGTTTCATGGAGATGATTATACATTAAAATACCCGTTAAAGATGTAGTATTTAAAGGGGAAGAATGCTATATTATGCAAGCTATGACAGCAATTAAACAACTTCAGGACGAACACCAGGCAGTCAGAACAATGCTTCTGGTTTGGAAGAAAATTGTGGTAAGAATGGAAAAAGGTGGGGAGGTTGGTATGGAGGATTTAGATAACCTATTGGCTTTTATGAAAAGTTTTGTCGACCGTTGCCATCACCAAAAGGAAGAAAGCTATCTTTTTCCTGCTTTAATGGAACTGGATATTCCTGAAATTACAGAGATGGTAAAAAAATTAACTAACGAGCATGGTAAATTACATTTACTGGCCCAGGAAATAAACAGCAGCTTAGACGGGTATAAAAAAGGAGACCCCCGGGCCAAGGAAAAACTTGTCGGTAGTTTAAAAGAATATATCGGGCTTTTGTCTCGTCACGAATCCGAGGAGACTGACATTCTATTTGGAAAAGCAAATGATAATTTATCCGAAGAAACACAAATGAGACTGGAAAAAGATTTTAAACGGATTGAGCTTGAGTATATCGGAGCCGGCCGGCATGAAGAGTTTTATAAGATTATTGATAACCTACACAATCACTACAATTAGCTTAACAATTTAAATAATCGACTCACTGGTATTAAGTTTAGAATTTGTTATGCTGGATATATGCCCAATTTTGCCTCAGGCCTAAGTTCAACCGAAGCTTTGGATATTTTGAAGAAGTTCGGGTTTAACGAGATTAAGGATCTCCATAGTGTCTCCCCTGTAAAAATATTACTTCGACAGGCGAGTAAGAACTTTATTCTTTATCTTCTGCTTGCTGCTGCTTTTATTTCATTTTTTGTCGGCGAGGCGATCACAGGGTATACGGTTTTATCGGTAACTTTACTGGTTGTCCTGATAAGTTTTTTTCAGGAATACAGGGCGGAGAAGGCAATTGCCGCTTTAAAAAAGATGATCATGCCGGTTTCAACAGTCGTCCGGGATAATAAAGAACAGGAAATCGAATCGAGGCTTTTAGTTCCGGGAGATATAGTCATTTTAAGAAATGGAGAAAAAATCCCTGCTGACTGTATGCTTCTGGAGGAAAATAATCTTTTGGTAAACGAATCGGTTCTGACAGGAGAATCAAAAGAAGTCCGTAAAGAAATTGAAACAGAGAGAGATAAATTAAGTGAACAAAATATGTTGTTTATGGGGTCATTTATTGTAGGGGGACGTTGTAAAGCGGAGATTTTACATACCGGTATGAATACAAAATTTGGAGGAATTGCCGGAATGATCCAGGTAGCGGAAAAGCAGCTTCCCCTGCAGGACAAAATTAACCAGATTGCCCGTTATATGGTTATAGTTGCGATTGTCGCCTCGCTTTCGACCGGGCTTTTGATGGTTTTTCGGGCACCACTGTCGCAGGAATCATTTACTGAGATTTTAATTCTGGTTATAGCGCTGTCGGTGTCGGCTTTTCCGGAGGGGTTGCCTGTTGTTTTAGTAACAGCCTTGGCTGCGGGAGCAAGCAGAATGGCGCGAAAAAACGCAATCGTTAACAGGATGTCGATTATTGAAACACTTGGTGAAACAACTGTAATCTGCGCTGATAAAACAGGTACTATAACCCGGGGAGAGATGACAGTCAAAAAAGTTTTTACGTCAGAAAGGATTTATGATGTAGAAGGGGTGGGCTATAGAGCAGACGGAAAATTTCTATTGGATGGTAAGGAAACGGATACCTCAGGGGATACAACCTTAAACCTTCTACTTAAATCTGCAATTTTATGCAATGACTCAAGAGTTGAAAAGACAGGGGAAGACGGGGAGTATAAAATTTTTGGTACCCCTACTGAGAGTGCTTTGCTTATTCTGGCTGCCAAGGTTGGGGTACATAGTGAAGATTTAAAATACCAAAGGCAGGAAGAGATTCCCTTTGATTCCGAAAGAAAGATGATGTCGGTTCTTTGCAAAATCGAAGGGGAAAATATTGTTTTTGCCAAAGGCGCTCCGGAAGTTCTCCTTGAAAAGTGTAAATTTATACAAAAAGCCGGAAAAGCGGTGAGATTAAGTGAGGATGAAAGAAAAAAGATTGCGAAAATTAACAATGAACTAACCCAGAAAACATTTAGAACTTTAGCTTTGGCATATCGGAAAGAAGAAACCACCGGAAAAGATTATCAGGAAGAGGGGCTTACTTTTCTGGGGATTGTAGGGATAGAAGATCCTCCACGGGAAGAGGTGAAAGAGGCTATATTAACCTGTTTTAAAGCGGGAATTATGGTTAAGATGATAACCGGTGACCATAAAGAAACGGCCCAGGCAGTGGCGGAAGAAATTGGTTTAAGAGGCGGGGTATTAGAAGGTGATGACCTAGATAAATTAACCGATGATGAACTATCCAAGGTAATCCGGGAGACAGTTATATTTGCGAGGGTAAAGCCTGAACATAAACTTCGCCTGGTTAAAATCTTAAAAGACTTAGGGGAGATTGTAACTATGACAGGGGATGGGGTAAATGATGCCCCGGCATTAAAGGAAGCGCATATCGGTGTTGCAATGGGTAAAAACGGTACCGATGTTTCCCGGTCGGTGGCGGACTTAACCTTAAAAGATGATAATTTTGCCACTATTGTGATAGCGATAAAAGAAGGGAGAACTATTTTTAATAATATTAGAAAATTTGTCAGTTACCAGCTTTCCTGTAACTATGCTGAGCTTTCTATTCTCTTTTTTGGGGTTTTACTATCCCCACTTTTAGGCTGGCAGGTGCCTCTTCTTTTGGCACTTCAAATATTGTTTATGAATCTGGTAACGGATGATTTACCGGCTCTTACCCTGGCCTTTAACCACTCCTCAGTTGATGTCATGAGTGAAAAACCAAGGAAAAATGCAGGTATCCTAAACAGGAAACTTTTAAATGTAACACTGATGGCGGCGTTCATTATGGGTTTTTTGACTTTAGCGACTTTTTTTATATCCTTTAATGTTTTAAACCAGACTCTTGAGGTTTCCAGGACGACCGCCTTGGTAAGCTTGATATTACTTGAAATAGCGGGAGCATTTCATTTCCGGTCATTTCGCAAGCCGGTTTTTACCCGTTCACCTTTTGTGAATCCGTATCTTTTCTACGCGTCACTTGTTTCACTTTTTGCAACTCTGCTTATTATTTATACACCCGCAAACATAATTTTTGGAACCTCTCCTGTAAGCTATCTGCTTTGGGGTTTGCCAATTTTCTCGGCGCTTCTTTATATCCTGATTTTTGATCTTAAGAAAACGATCTCTTTATCTGCCCCGTAATAATACTGTTTCGAAACCCGCGCGGGTCTTTAATATCAAAAAGAGCTGTTTTTTTGAAGTGAGAAGATAGATACTTTTTAAGTTCCACACTTTCTTTTCTGACTTCTTCTCTGTGGCCTGGACGGTTGAAAATTATCATCCCGTCTTTTTTAAGAAACGGTAAAAGCTTTTCAATAAAATTAGGCTGGTTGCTTTCAATGGAGACGTAAGGAGGGCTGCCTATAAAGACATCAACAATGATCGTATCAAATTTTTTCCCATCAAAGGAATTTTTTTTCTCCACTAACTTGAACACATCTCCCTGAATTAGTTTATGGTTGGGCAGTTTATCAAGTCCGAAAAATTCCCGGCAGGCTTGGATAATAAATTCATCAATATCAACAATAGTCTGGTGGATTTTTGGATTCATCTTATTAATAATATTCGGGATAGTATTTGCTCCCAACCCGAGCATTAAAATCTGCGGGTTTTTAATATTTTGGCAAAATAATGCAGTCTGCTCGGCGACACAGAACCAGTAACTTTGACGGACGTTATTTTTTTCTGTCGAGATCCCCTGGATATAACTGTTGGTGGTTAAAATCTTTTCTCCGTTGTATTTTTTTAAAACTTCGATTTTTCCGAGGATGGGGGAGTAATAAGTTTTTATCTTCCGGAGGCCTATTCGCCATAAGACGAAAAGCAAAATAAAAACAAGTGCTAAGGGAAGTGTTATCTGGAAAAAATTTGGTTGCATAAATAGAGAAGTTTAAAAGGTCGGCTGTGCCATTTTATAAAAGGCGTGGGATGCTCAATTAAAGTGCCATGAAACCTTTTTTTGAATTCACTGAAGTTTCTCCATGACTTTCGGTGTTTGGGAAACCTGGGATCAAAGATTCCTTCAAAGTCAAAAAGCTTTAGCTTTAATTTTCTGCTAAGTTTTACAGCTTCCCAAACTAAAAGGTAATTAGCTAATAGCTTATATCCTGTTTCGGTAATGCCTGTATTCATATAGAAAGCTGTGTCATCTATTGTCCCGAGCCAAACCACAGCTACAGGATCAGGATTCCCTTTCTGGTGGGCGAATAAAAGATAAGAGTTATCTTTAAAGGCGAGCATTTTTTTATAAAACTCATCGTATCCCGGGACGTAGAACTTTTTTAATTTTGTCAGGTTTTTTAGTAGGCTATAAAAATTTCTAAACTCAGTGTCGTCTTTTATATTTTTTAAACAGACCGTCTTAATATCCAGATTATTTTGTTTTGCTTTTTTAATATTTCGTCTGGCATTTTCAGAAAACGAAGATAGGATTTTATCCTCAGGTTTACTGATATCTATGTGGATTGTAGAAGTGTGGGTAAGTGACATATTAGATTTTCGGTACCCTGAATCAATCAGACTCTCCTCCTTAAACCCGCCCGCATCCGGTTCAATAAGCACAAAAAGCGCACGGTGTTTTTTAGCGATACTTTCAATTTTTGTTAAAGGCAAAGGATTTTTTTGATGTTGAATTTTTATAACTGACCGCCCGATAAGAGGCATACGGCGTATAAAAATTTGCACTTTGCCGGTCTTTTCTATATTCCAGCCGATTGATGATAAATAGTTTCCCCAATGGGGACTTTGGCGAATATCCATTACTTGCCTGCCAATTTTAGTAAAAATAGTTTCAATGGCATCAGTTTATCTATAAAAGTGAACAGGTGGTAAAGAGGTGGATTAAAAACAAGATCGTAGGTGCCGATATATTCCACAGCTTCCGCCCCCATTTTTTTCTTAAACTGGTGGAAACCCTGCCAGGGGTCATTTGACGGAGCATCCGGGCCCAAAGCTCCCCAGAGATCAAACTTTTTTAAACCTAACTTTTTACCAAGTTTAACAGCTTCCCAGGCGACTAAATTTGAGGCCATAACATTTTTGTGTTGCTCGGAAGACCCGCCATAGGGGTAGTAGAGGGTATCTTTAAAATTAAATAACATCCAGGTGGTGAGGGGTTGACCTTGGTAGTAGGCAATAAGTAAGCGGGCCAAGCTTGCTTCTTGCAAAGATTGCCAGGCTTTTTGGTGGTATTGCTCATTATGCCCGTGATAATTTTGTCTTTTAGTTGTCTCAAAATAAAGCTTTAGATAATCTTTAAAGGCTTTTTCATCTATTCTTTC
>Ga0209514_10006743_pt1 | contig 13936 bp, 14 predicted proteins | sample Subgrocontami58m_FD_187452 | JGI IMG/M metagenome (GOLD analysis project Ga0209514, IMG submission 187452) | Subsurface groundwater microbial communities from S. Glens Falls, New York, USA - GMW37 contaminated, 5.8 m (SPAdes) (version 3) | ecosystem: Environmental > Aquatic > Deep subsurface >...
ATCATGCTCGCCGCGGCGCTCGCGGCGAACTGGATCTCGCCCTACGACCCGCTCGCGGTCGACTACGGCGCGATGCTCGGCCCGCCCTCGCAGGCGCACTGGCTGGGCACCGACTCGTACGGCCGCGACGTGCTGTCGCGACTCATCCACGGCGCGCGCACCGCGCTCGCGGTCGGCTTCCTCTCCTCAATCGCCGGCTCGACCACCGGCGCGCTGATCGGGGTCGCCTCGGCCTATTTCGGGGGCAAGACCGATCTCGTCGTGCAGCGGCTGATGGACGTGATCCTGTCCTTCCCGATCATCGTGCTCGCGCTGGCGATGGCCGCGATCCTCGGCAAGAGCGTCCGCCTGGGCATCGACTTCAACCTCGTCGTCGCGATCGCCACGCCGATGGTGCCGAGCGTGGCGCGCGTGGTCCGGTCCTCCGCGCTCGCGATCCGCGAGCTGCCCTATATCGACGCGGCGCGCACCGCGGGCTTCTCGCATGCTCGCATCATCGTGCGGCACATCATCCCAAACGTGACCGCGCCCTTTCTCATCATGCTCACGGCGTTCGTCGGCCAGGCGATCCTGCTCGAGGCCTCGCTCTCCTTCCTCGGCCTGGGCGTCACCGAGCCCACGCCCTCGTGGGGGCTGATGCTGACCGGCGCCGCGGCGGATTTCTACCAGCAGGCGCCGTGGATGATCGTGTTCCCCGGCGTCGCGATCAGCCTCGCGGTGTTCGCCTTCAACCTGTTCGGCGACAGCCTGCGCGACTGGCTCGATCCGAAGCTGAAGGTCTGATTGGCATCGCACATAAGCGTCCTACACGGCTCTGCGCGTAACCTTCGCTTCGTGACGAACGTTGCGCGACTTGATGCTTCGCTGATCGTGCTTCGTGGACGGGCGCTGCACGTCTCGGCGCGCGAGCGCCGGGGCGCGGAAGCGGCCCATAAGGCGCCGCCGCCGAGCAACGCAGGCCCCGTCCACGAAGCGAGACCACCGATACATCGAGCCGTGCAGCTCCCAAACCACGAATTGACAACCCGGTACCCCGAAGCGCAATGAGTCTGCCTACCGAATTGGCGCGGAACAGACTCGGCGTTTGTCTCGGTTCAAGCTAACATTGCGCGCATCATGACCCAGGCTGCCTACGCTTCGCGCCGCGCGGCGCTGCTCGACGGGGCGCGCGTCTCCTTCGGCGCACCCTCGGCGGTGCTCGCCGCGGGCTATCTCGGATTCGCGGCGCTCGCCAAGGCGGGACAGATTCCGCTGTGGGCGGCGCTGCTCTCCACCGCCACGATCTGGGCCCTGCCCGGCCAGCTCGTCATGATCGAGATGTTCCGCGCCGGCGCCGCGAGCCTGCTCATCGTGGTTGCGGTCGCGCTCACCGCGATGCGGTTCTTGCCGATGACGGTGTCCTTCATGCCGCTGGTGCGCGAGCCGCGCCACCGCCCCTGGCACCTCTACGCCGCATCGCACGTGCTGGCGATGACCAACTGGGCGCTGTGCCTGGGTCGGGTGCGCGAGCTGCCGCTCGCGCAGCGCATGCCGTATTTCCTGGGCTTCGCGCTGACCAACTGGGTGGTATGCATGGCGACCACGCTCGTCGGCTACTTCCTGGTGGGGTCGTTTCCGCCGATCGTCAACCGCGGCCTGGTCTTCATCAGCCCGCTCTACTTCCTGATCATCCTCTCGGGCGAGTACCGCAACCGCGTCGCCTCCGGCGCGCTGCTGCTCGGCGCGGTGCTCGGCCCCCTTCTCTACCGGCTCATACCCGAGTGGAGCATTCTGGCCGCCGGCCTGATCGGCGGAACGCTTGCCTACGTGGTGCTGCGCCGCCGTGCTTGAACTCGGGCTCACCGTGCTCGCCTGCGGCGCGGCCACCTATCTGTGGCGGGGCCTCGGCGTGCTGCTCTCGGGCAGGGTACGCGCGGACAGCGAGGTCTTCACCTGGGTGGGTTGCGTCGCCTACGCGATGGTCGCGGCGCTGATCGCCCGGCTCGTGCTGCTGCCCGAGGGAACGCTGGCCGCGACACCCCTGTACGAGCGGCTCGCCGCCTGCGCCGCGGCGCTCCTCACGTATTACCGCGGGGGCCGCAACCTGTTCATCGGAATCGTTTCGGGCTTCGCGGTGATCGTCGCGCTGGAGTGGTTGCGCAGCGCGGGCCCGTGGTAGCATTCTGCGACCCAAAGGAGGAGACCCCACCATGAACGACACCGTCAAGTACATCCTCGACGAAACACGCATTCCCAAGGTCTGGTACAACCTCGCCGCCGACCTGCCCAAGCCGCTGCCGCCTGTGCTGCACCCGGGAACGGGGAAGCCCATCGGCCCGGCCGACCTCGCGCCGCTGTTCCCGATGTCCCTCATCCTGCAGGAGGTGTCAACCGAGCGCGAGATCGAGATCCCCGAGCCGGTGCGCCAGATCTACCGCCAGTGGCGGCCGTCGCCGCTGTACCGCGCACGCCGCCTCGAGAAGGCGCTGCAGACGCCGGCGAAGATCTACTACAAGTACGAAGGCGTCTCGCCCGCAGGAAGCCACAAGCCCAACACCGCGGTCGCGCAGGCGTTCTTCAACAAGGAGGCCGGGGTCAAGAAACTCTCCACCGAGACCGGCGCCGGCCAGTGGGGCTCGGCGCTCGCTTTTGCAGGCGGGCTGTTCGGCCTGGAAGTGCAGGTGTTCATGGTGCGCGTGTCGTACAACCAGAAGCCTTACCGGCGCGCGCTCATGGAGACCTACGGCGCGCGCTGCATTCCCTCGCCCTCCAACGAGACCCAGTCGGGCAAGGCAATCCTCGCGCAGCGGGCCGACCATCCCGGGAGCCTGGGCATCGCGATTTCGGAGGCGGTCGAAGTCGCCGCGCAGCGCGACGACACCAAGTACGCCCTGGGCTCGGTGCTCAACCACGTGCTGCTGCACCAGACCATCGTCGGCCAGGAAGCGATGGCGCAGCTCGAAATGGCAGGCGACTATCCCGACATCATCGTCGGCTGCACGGGCGGCGGCTCGAACTTCGCCGGCATCGCCTTCCCCTTCCTCGGCGCCCAGCTGCGCGGCGGGAAGAAGGTGCGCGTGGTCGCGGTGGAACCGGCCGCATGCCCGAGCCTCACGCGCGGCAAGTATGCGTTCGACTTCGGCGACACCGCGCACCTGACGCCGCTCGTGAAGATGCACACGCTCGGCTCGACCTTCACCCCGCCCGGCTTCCACGCGGGCGGACTGCGCTATCACGGCATGGCGCCGATGGTCTCGCACATCAAGGAGCTGGGCCTGATCGAGGCGGTCGCCTATCACCAGACCAAGTGCTTCGATGCAGGCGTGCAGTTCGCGCGCGCCGAAGGCATCGTTCCGGCGCCCGAGGCGAACCACGCCGTGAGGGGCGCGATCGACGAAGCAATCCGCTGCCGCGAGGAAGGCAAGTCCAAGACGATCCTGTTCAATCTCTGCGGGCACGGCCACTTCGACATGCAGGCCTACATCGACTACTTCAGCGGCAACCTGAAGGACATCGAGTACGACGAGGCCGAACTGGCGATGGCGCTCGCCGGGCTGCCGTCGGTGGCGGAACCGGCGTAACCCCGCAGCCCTGACGGGCAGCCCCCCTTGGCCGGGGGGCAATCGCAGAGCTGTCCCCCTGCCAAGGGGGACGAGGCGCGCAGCGCCGGAGGGGGTCCGACCGCCTACCGAATCACGCGCTCGCCAGCGCCGCCTTCACCCGCTCGGGGGTGAGCGGCGCGCGGCGCAGCCGTACACCGGTCGCGTCGAAGAAGGCGTTTGCAACCGCCGCCGGAATGCAGCGTATGGTCGGCTCACCGGCGCCGGTGGGCGCGATGTCGGGATGGTTGATCAAGACCACCTGGATGGTCTCGGGCGCGTCCTGCATCTCGACAATCGGGTAGTTCAGCCAGTCCACGCTGGTCACGGTGTTGCGGTCGAAGCGCACCTCTTCGAACAGCGTGCGCGACAGGCCGTGCACGACATTGCCCTCGATGGTGTAGCGCAGCCCTTCCGGGTTGATGATCAGTCCGCAGTCGTGGGCAACGGTGAACTTCCTTCCCCAGATGCGGCCGGTCTTGCGTTCGACTTCGATCTCCGCCACCACCGCGACGATGGTACCGCCGCGCTGCGCGTAGGCGATCCCGCGTCCGGTGAGCAGCTCGCCCGCGCGAGGACCGCGCGCGGCGGGACGCGGTGACCAGCCCGACTTTTCCGCCACGGCCTTCACCGCCGCGATGTCGCGCGGCGCGGTGAGGTACCTGAGCCGGAACGCGACCGGGTCTTCGCCGGTCGCCGCGGCCAGTTCGTCGATGAACTGCTCGCTCGAGAAATGGATCTCCGGCCCGACCGGGTCGCGCAGGTGCGAGGTGCGCAACGGCGAGCAGCGGGCCAGCAGCGGCGGAATCACTTCCCACGCGAGGCGCTTGTTGGCGAAACCGTAGCTCTCGGCGGGAACGCCGAAGCCCACCTGCGGCTTGGGCGGCATTCCGACCTCCATGCCGGCCAGGCTGTCGCGCGGATCGGATTCGTTGGTGGCGATGTTGACGCGCGAGAACCCGCGGCTCGTGAAATCGTAGCCGATCACCTTGCCCGAAGCGTCGAGCGCGGCGCGGCCGCGATGCACGGATGCCGGCCCCTTCGGGTCCCACATGCCGTCGCGGCGCATGCCTTGCACGCGCACCGGCTTGCCGGTGAGCTTGGAAAGGAGCGTCGCGTCCATCAAGGCGTCGCCCGCGTCGTTGCGGCCGTACGAACCCGGCCCCATCACCCAGATCGCATGCACTTTCTCCGGCGGCAGGCCGAGCAGCCTGGCAACGCCGTCGCGACCGAAGTGCGGCTTCTGCGAACCGGTCCAGACCGTAGCTCCGTCCTTCCTCACGTCTGCGACCGCGCAGCCCGGACCCATGCTCGCGTGGGACTGGAACGGCCATTCGTATTCGGCTTCGACGACGCGCGCGGCGCCCTTGAAGGCGGCCTCGACGTCGCCCTTCTTCACCGGTTCCTCGCGCTTCAAGGTGCTCGCCGCCCGGATATGGTCGTGCAGCTTCTCCATGGGCGGAAACGGATCCTTCGCCTCCGACCACTGCACCTTCAGCATCTGCGCCGCACGCACCGCGTCCCATTCCTTCGGCGCGACCACGGCGAGGAAGCCCTTCTCGCGCACCACGCGCGCACCGCGCACGGAGCGGATCGAGCGCTCGTCAACCTTCTCCGCGACGCATGCCGCGCGCGGCGGCCGGATGACGCGCGCGTGCAGCATGCCCGGCACCGAGATGTCAGTGACGTAAGGCGCGGTCCCGTAGACCTTCCCGGCCACGTCCCGGCGCGGGAAGGACTTGCCGACCACCTTGTATTCCGAGGGCGACTTGGGCTTGGCGCGGCCCTTCACGTCCATGGCGTTGCCGGTCTTCTTGTTCCATTCGACCTTGGAATTGAAATGCCTGCCGCCGATCAGCTCGGCGTAGCTCAGGCGCTTCGAGGCGTCGTCGAGCGAGGCGACCACGCCGTCGGTGACGGCAAGCCGCCCGGCCGGCACGCCGAGCTTCCTCGATGCCAGCTCGACGAGGATGCGGCGTGCCTCGGCGGCTGCGTTGCGCAGCGGCCTGGCGCCCTCGTAGATGCCGGTCGAACCGGAGGCCCCGCCCTGGTTGCACGAAGTCGCCGTGTCCCCCATGAACACGGTGACGCGCTCGAAGGGCACGTCCAGCTCGTCGGCGACGATCTGCGCGATCGCGACGTCGAGGCATTGCCCCATGTCCATCTTGCCGAAGAACGCCGACACGCGGCCGTCCGGAAGCACTGCGACCCAGGAATCGAGTTCCTCCGGAACGAGCGGCGGCCTGCCCGTGGCCGCCGCCTGCGCGAGCGCGGGCTCGACGAACCCCGGCATGGAGGCGGATACGATCAGGGCACCGGAGGCCTTCAGGAAATCGCGGCGGGAGAGGGTAATGTCCATGTCCATCTCCTCAAGCCATCGCCGCCTGCGCGCGCTTGATCGCGCGCAGGATCGAGACATGCGTGCCGCAGCGGCACTTCAGCCCTGCCAGCGCCTCGCGCACCTGCGCCTCGGTCGCCCTGGGATTCTTCTCCAGGAAGGCGGCGGCAGTCATGATCCAGCCATTGATGCAATAACCGCACTGGGGCACCTGCTCCTCGACGTAGGCGGCCTGGAGCGGATGCGGCTTTTCCGGCGTACCCAGGCCGTAGATCGTTGTGACTCTCCTGCCCTTGACAGCCGACAGCGGCGTCACGCAGGAGCGGATCGGCTCGCCCTCGAGGTGCACGGTGCAGGCGCCGCATTGGGCGACGCCGCAGCCGAAATGCGGGTTCTTCAGCTTGAGATCGTTGCGAAGGGCATACAGCAGCGGCATCGACGGGTCCGCGCTGACCGACACGGGCTTGCCATCGACGACGAACTTGATCGTGGCCATGTCATCCTCCTTGGCAGACGCGGCCTGTTCCTGGAAGCGGATCGCACGCCGCTGCGCGCCCGCCTGCCCGATGCACCGGGCTTACGCAAATACTATGACACTTCGTCGATCCACGCCATCTGGATCGCCTCGAGTATCTTTTCGCCGCAGTGCTTTGGATCGTCGTCGAAGCCGGGAAGCTCGCGGACCCAGTCGAAGAGGTCCGTAAACCGCACCGTTTTGGGGTCCACGTCGGGGTGCTTCTCGGCCAGCTCGATCGCGATGTCGAGGGTATCGGTCCATTTCATCCGTGCTTGGCCTCCGAGACCATGTTGATGGTGTATTTCGGAATCTCGATCACGAGATCGGCGTCCTTGACCTTGGCCTGGCAGGACAACCGGGAGGTCGGTTCGAGCCCCCAGGCCTTGTCGAGCATGTCCTCTTCCTTTTCGGCGGCGTCGTCGAGCCCGTCGAACCCCTCGCGCAGGATTACGTGGCAGGTCGTGCAGGCGCAGGATTTCTCGCACGCATGTTCCACCTCGATGCCGTGTTCGAGCAGGTTGTCCAGGATGGACTTGCCGCTTTTCGCCTCGATCCGTGTGCCTTCGGGGCAAAGCGTCTCGTGGGGAAGAATGGTGATCTTGGGCATGTGCGTGTCTTGTCACGGCCGCCGGGAGTCCTGACGGCCCTCCGGGAGGTTCAAGTGCTCATGAGTCCAGGCTGGCGACGGTCCTGCCGGACAGGGCGCGCTGGACCGAACGGTCCATGCGGCGCGATGCAAAGGGCTCGGTCGCCTTGTTCACCCGATCGACCTGCATCTTGATGGCGCGGTGGTCGTTGCCTGCGGCGAGCCGGCGCAGCGCGGCGATCTCGGCGCGAATCGATTCCTGCTCCTCGGAGGACAGCAGATCGGCATCCTCGCGCAGCGCCGACTCGGTCGCCTCGATCATGCGTTCCGCCTCGACCTGCTGCTCGCGTAGCGCCCGCGCGTGCACGTCGTCGCGTGCGTGCTCGTAGGAATCCTTGAGCATCTGCGTGATCTGCTCGTCCGAGAGTCCGTAGGTCGGCTTCACGGTCACCGAAGCCTCGACGCCGCTCGTGGATTCCCGTGCCGACACCGACATCAGGCCGTCTGCGTCGACCTGGAACGTGACGCGGATGCGCGCCGCGCCGGCCGCCATCGGCGGAATGCCTCGCAGCTCGAATCGCGCGAGCGAACGGCAGTCGGAGACGAGCTCGCGGTCTCCCTGCACGACGTGGATGCCCATCGCCGTCTGTCCGTCCTTGAACGTCGTGAACTCCTGCGCCCGGGCGACGGGGATGGTCGAATTGCGCGGGATGATCTTCTCGACCAGCCCGCCGATGGTCTCGATGCCGAGCGACAGCGGGATGACGTCAAGCAGCAGCCATTCCTCGCCGCTTGCCCGGTTCCCCGCGAGCACGTTGGCCTGGATGGCCGCGCCCAGCGCGACGACCTTGTCGGGGTCGAGATTGTTCAGCGGCGCCTGGCGGAACAGCTCGCCCACGGCCTGCTGCACGTGCGGCATGCGCGTCGCCCCGCCCACCATGACGACGCCCTTGACGTCCTCCACGCGAAGCCCGGCATCGCGCAGCGCCTTGCGCGTGGGCGCGAGCGTCTTGGCAACGAGCGTGCGCGTCATTTCCCAGAACTCGGACTGGCGTACCGTCAGGTCGATCACCTCGCCGGTCGCGAGCGACGCATTGATGCGGGCCTCGGTGTGGAGGCTCAGGAATTCCTTGGCCTCGCGTGCCTTGGTGAGCAGCAGGCGCGTGTCCCCGGGCGAGACCAGGGACAGCCTCGCCTTTTCGGCGATCCAGCAATACAGACGGTGGTCGAAGTCGTCGCCACCGAGCGCCGCATCGCCGCTGGTCGCGAGGACCTCGAACACGCCGCGCGAGAGCTTAAGGATGGAAAGGTCGAACGTCCCGCCGCCGAGGTCGTACACCGCGTAGACGCCCTCGGCCGCATTGTCCAGGCCGTAGGCGATGGCCGCGGCGGTGGGCTCGTTCAGCAGCCGCAGCACGTTGAGGCCGGCCAGTTTCGCAGCGTCCTTGGTCGCCTGGCGCTGGGCATCGTCGAAATACGCCGGGACGGTGACCACCGCCCCCGACAGCTCGCCGCCGGACTTGCCCGCAAGCGATTCTTCCGCGCGTTCCCGCAGCACCTTCAGGATTTCCGCGGAAATCTCGACCGGACTCTTCACCCCGGCCACGGTGCGGATCTTCAACATGCCCGGCGCGTCGACGAAGTCGTACGGGCAGTTCTCGATGTACGTCACGTCCTTCAGCCCGCGGCCCATGAAACGCTTGACGGAGACGATGGTGTTCCTCGGGTCGCGCGCCTGCTCCGCCTCGGCGGCGTAGCCGACCTGGACCGCGCCGCACTTCGTGTAGCGCACGATGGACGGCAGCAGCGAGTGGCCGTCGTGGTCGTTGAGCACCACGGCGATCCCGTTGCGCACCGTGGCGACCAGCGAGTTGGTCGTCCCGAGGTCGATGCCGACCGCCAGCCGATGCTCGTGCGGGGCCGTCGACTCGCCGGGTTCGGAGATCTGCAGCAGCGACATGGCTAGCCTTCGAGCACTTCCAGCGCGTCGCCGATCTCCTGGCCCAGTTTCTCCAGGAACATCAGCTTGCGCAACGTGTCCGCGGCGGCGGCGTACTCCGCACTCTCGTCCAGCTGGTGGGCGATTTCGGCGTACAGCCGCTTGAGCTCGGCAGCCAGCCGCGAAGACAGGCGGTCGAGCTCGCGCACATCGGAGGATTCCGCCGCTTCCTCGATCGCCTCGCGCCATTCCAGTTGCTCGGTCAGGAACTCGGCGGGCATCGCGGTATTGGTCTCGAAGCGGGGATCGATGCCCTGCCGCCGAAGGAGGTACGCGGCGCGCCGGACCGGATTGCGCAGGGTCTCGTAGGCCTCGTTCACCTGCGTCGACCTCTGCATCGAAGTGCGGCGCTCGGCGTCGCTCGCATTGACGAAACGGTCCGGATGTACCGCGGACTGGATGTCCCGGTAGGCGCGCTCGAGCGCGTCGACGTCCAGCGCAAACCGCGCCGGCAGCCCGAACATCTCGTAGAATCCGTCCTTACCCATCAGCGCCATGAGTGATTTTACCGCCGCCCCAGTGAAAAGGGGGCATGCGCCCCCTCTCGTTCAGTGCGTTCCCCAACGTCCTCGTGTTTTATCCAGCCGCGCGATAAGCGGCGCGCAGCGTCCGCTTCATCGCGCGGAAATTCAGGCGGCGCTCGCCGCCGCCTGCAATCAAACGTTGAAGGATTCCCCGCACCCGCACTGGTCCTTGGTGTTCGGGTTGTTGAACTTGAAGCCTTCGTTCAGCCCTTCGCGCGCGTAGTCGAGCTCGGTGCCGTCGACATAGGGGAGGCTCTTCGGATCGACGAGGACCGTCACGCCGTTGGTTTCGAACAGGACGTCTTCCGGATTGACGGCATCGGCAAACTCGAGCTTGTAGGCGAGCCCCGAGCATCCCGAAGTGCGCACGCCCACCCTCAGCCCCACGCCCTTGCCGCGCTTGGCGAGAAAGCCGCTGACATGCCTGGCGGCGCGTTCGGTCAGAGTGATCGTCATCCCGCCCTCCTCACGCCGCCTTGCAGGCCGGTTGCTCCGCCGGCTGCTCCAGTCCGTGCTTCTTGCGGTAATCGCTGATCGCGGCCTTGATCGCATCCTCGGCGAGGATCGAGCAGTGGATCTTCACCGGCGGCAGCGCCAGCTCCTCGGCGATCTGCGTATTCATGATCTTCTCGGCCTCGTCGAGGGACTTGCCCTTCACCCATTCGGTGACCAGCGACGAACTGGCGATGGCCGAGCCGCATCCATAGGTCTTGAACTTGGCGTCCTCGATGATGCCCGACTCGCTCACCCGGATCTGCAGCTTCATCACGTCGCCGCAGGCCGGCGCGCCGACCATGCCGGTGCCGACCGCCTCGTCGTTCTTGTTGAAGGATCCCACGTTGCGGGGGTTTTCGTAATGATCGATGACCTTGTCGCTGTATGCCATTGCCGATTCTCCTTGCTGATTCCTGGCGTCCAATTCCGTCAGTGGGCGGCCCACTGCACCGAGTTCAAATCCACGCCTTCCTGGTACATCTCCCAGAGCGGCGAGAGCTCGCGCAGCTTCGTCACCTTGCGCTTGACGAGGTCGATCGCGTAATCGATCTCCTCCTCGGTGGTGAACTTGCCCAGCGTGAACCGGATCGAGCTGTGCGCAAGCTCGTCCGAGCGGCCCAGCGCGCGTAGCACGTACGAGGGCTCCAGCGAGGCCGAGGTGCACGCCGACCCCGAGGAGACCGCGATGTCCTTGATCGCCATGATCAGCGACTCGCCCTCGACGAAATTGAAGCTCACGTTGAGGTTGCCCGGAACGCGCCGCTCGAGGTCTCCGTTCACGTAGACCTCGTCGAGCCCCTTGATGCCGTTCAGCAGCCGGTCGCGCAGCGCGCGGATGCGTTCGTTGTCCGTCGCCATCTCGAGCTTCGCCAGACGCGCCGCTTCGCCGAAGCCCACGATCTGGTGCGTGGGCAGGGTGCCCGAGCGCATGCCGCGCTCGTGGCCGCCGCCGTGGATCTGCGCCTCGATGCGCACGCGCGGCTTGCGCCGGATGTAGAGCGCGCCGATTCCCTTCGGGCCGTACATCTTGTGCGCAGTGATCGTGAGCAGGTCCACCTTCAGCTTGCGGGTGTCTATGTCGAGCTTGCCCGCCGCCTGCACCGCGTCGCAGTGGAAGATGATGCCCTTGGCGCGGCAGATCTCGCCGATTTCCGCGACCGGCTGGATCACCCCGATTTCGTTGTTCACGTACATGATCGACACGAGGATCGTGTCGGGACGGATCGCCGCCTTGAACTTCTCCAGATCGACGATGCCGTTCTGCTCCGGATCGAGGTAGGTGACCTCGAACCCCTGGCGCTCCAGCTCGCGACAGGTGTCCAGCACCGCCTTGTGCTCGGTCTTCTGGGTGATGATGTGCTTGCCCTTGCCCTTGTAGAACTGCGCCGCGCCCTTGATCGCGAGGTTGTTGCCCTCGGTCGCGCCGGAGGTCCACACGATCTCCTTCGGGTCGGCGCCGATAAGCGCCGCGACGTGCTCACGCGCTTCCTCGACCGCCTTCTCGGACTCCCAGCCGAACGCGTGCGAGCGACTCGCCGGATTGCCGAAGTGCTCGGTCAGGTAGGGAATCATCTTCGCCGCGACGCGCGGGTCGACCGGTGTCGTCGCCGAGTAGTCGAGGTAGATCGGCAGCTTCATTGACTCTGTCTCCAGATTCGTCGTTTTCGCGGAACGGCTCAGGCCGAGACCGCCACTTCCTTGCGCTTGTCCTGCAGGACGGCCTGGCGGCGCTCCTCCAGCCGCACCCGCTGCTGCGCGACCAGCTCGGAGAGCTTCACCGAATGCAGGTACTCGTACATCTTGTCGTTCAGGTTCGCCCACAGGTCGTGCGTCATGCAGCGCTGCTCGTCCTGACAGTTCTCCTTGCCGCCGCACTGGGTGGCGTCGAGCGGCTCGTCGACCGCGATGATAATGTCGGCCACCGACACCGTATCGATGCCGCGCGCCAGAACGTAGCCGCCGCCGGGACCGCGCACGCTGTCGACCAGCGTGTGCCGGCGAAGCTTTCCGAACAGCTGCTCGAGATACGACTGCGAAATGCACTGCCGGCGGCTGATTCCGGCCAGCGTTACGGGGCCTTCCCCGTCATGCAAAGCGAGGTCCAGCATCGCCGTTACTGCGAAACGTCCTTTGGTGGTCAGTCTCATATTTTCGCCCCACTATACCTGAGTAAGTTTATCAACTATACAGTACCCGACTGCGCTGATCAACTATTTTCGCAAGACCTTGGGTTCCGGCCGGACAAGCACCGGCTCGGCCCCGCTGCGAGACCGTTTAAGGTACTCTAATTCCTTTAATATCATATCGATACGTTGATCCGCCTCGACCGAGTGATCGAGCAGACCCTGGATCGCCTTGGCGATCGGGTCGTCGTCCCGGGTCACCGCATAGGCCGAAAAGCCCAGTTTCGCCGCCTTCTCTTCCCGCGTCTTGTCCGCCTCGCTCAGGATGATGCGCGCCGGAATCCCGACCGCAGTGGCACCGGGAGGAACGTCCTTCACCACGACTGCGTTCGATCCGATCCGCGCGCCTTCCCCGACGACGATCGGACCCAGTACCTTGGCGCCGGCGCCGATCACCACTCCACGCTCCAATGTGGGGTGCCGCTTGCCCTTGTTCCAGCTCGTGCCCCCGAGCGTCACGCCGTGATAGAGCGTGCAATCCTCGCCGATTTCGGCGGTCTCGCCGATGACCACGCCCATGCCGTGGTCGATGAACACCCTTCGCCCCACGGTCGCTCCGGGATGGATCTCGATGCCTGTCAGGAATCGCCCCACGTGGGACACCATCCTGCCCAGCCAGTACAGCCGGAGGGTCCAGAGCCAATGCGAAAGGCGGTGAATGAGCAGGGCATGAAGGCCCGGGTAGCAGGTAAGGACCTCCCAGGTATTCCGGGCCGCCGGGTCACGACTGAAGATGCTGGCGATGTCTTCACGAAGGCGCGCGAACATGGGCGTTTCCTTAGCGTTCTCTAATGCGAATTATGGTATAGTCGAGTGAATCAGTCAACTATTTTTGCCCCTCACCCTGGGCTTGTCCCATGCGCTCAGCATCCCGCGCAGCAGGCTGACCTCTTCGGCCTCAAGGGTCACGCGCTGGAACAGCCTGCGCATTCTCTCCATCAGCCGGCGGGGGTTCGAGGGATCAAGAAATCCGCTCGCGTGGAGACTCTGCTCGAGGTGGGCAAAGAAATTCTCCACGTCCTCGTGAACAGCCGGCGCTGCGGCCGGTGCATCCACGCTCGCAGGCGCGGGTTGCGCGCCGATCGCCGCCATGCGGCATTCGTAGGCGATGACCTGCACCGCCGAAGCGAGATTGAGCGAGCTGTAATCGGGGCTGGCAGGGATGGACGCGAGGCGATTGCACATCAGCACCTCTTCGTTCGACAACCCGGTAGTCTCGTTACCGAACACGAACGCGACCTCCGCGCCGCCCGAGCAGCCGAGCGCCTCGGCGGCGGCGGAACGCGCATCGAGCGGCGGATGCGAGAGTTCGCGCGCGCGCGCCGAAACCGCGAAAGAAAGCGCGGTCCCTCGCAGCGCCTCGCCAAGGTCCGCGCAGACGCTCGCGCGTTCGAGCACGTCCAGTGCGTTCGCCGAGCGCGCGCGAGCTTCCGGGTCGGGAAAACGCTTGGGCCTCACGAGGGTCAGCCGCGAGAGCCCCATCGTCTTCATCGCGCGCGCCGCCGCGCCGATGTTGCCCGGATGCGTCGGGTGCGAGAGCACGATGCGAATGCGCGAAAACGGGCTTGCGGCTGCCATATAGTAAGATTCGACTCCGGAATCCAATCGCTCTTCCAAGAATTCGCCATGCACCCGATGCTTACGACCGCAGTGAAAGCGGCGCGGCGCGCCGGTTCGATCATCAATCGAGCCGCGCGCGATATCGACATGCTCGCC
>Ga0209514_10006752_pt1 | contig 13919 bp, 11 predicted proteins | sample Subgrocontami58m_FD_187452 | JGI IMG/M metagenome (GOLD analysis project Ga0209514, IMG submission 187452) | Subsurface groundwater microbial communities from S. Glens Falls, New York, USA - GMW37 contaminated, 5.8 m (SPAdes) (version 3) | ecosystem: Environmental > Aquatic > Deep subsurface >...
CAGCAATTGGAATATGGTTTCAAGGTGGCAAACTACGACAAAACAAGGGAACTCGTTATTGACCCCCTTCTTGCGTCCACATATCTGGGAGGATACCACTCTGACTACGGGAGCGCAATAGCCCTGGATTCACGGGGAAATGTCTATGTGGCTGGATATACTGAGTCTCCGGGCTTTCCGACAACTTCCGGCGCTTTTAATACTTCCTACAGAGACGGCGACGTCTTCGTGGCAAAGTTCGACAAAGACCTGACCAAACTCCTGGCATCCACTTTTATAGGAGGCCATTCCGGCGACTACGTGCGTTCGATGGCGATTGATTCAGGCGGAAACGTCTATATAGCCGGGCAAACCTCGTCGTCTAACTTTCCCACTACCGATGGCGCCTATGATACTAGGAAAGACGGCTACAGTGACATCTTTCTAGTGAAATTCAATGATGGTTTAACCAGCCTCCTTGCATCCACCTATTTAGGAGGCGCCTCCGATGATTATGCACAGTCAATCGCTGTAGACCCGGAAGGAACGACACTCTACGTAGTGGGCAGGACGCTGTCGTCCAACTTTCCAACAACACCGGACGCTTATGATACCTCGTATAATAGCAACGACGCCTTTGTATCAAGACTATCACGGAATTTAACGCATCTCCTTGCGTCCACATATCTGGGCGGACACGATAATGATTACGCTAACTCGATAGTCATCGGACCGGACAGACACCTATACGTGAGCGGCGAAACCTGGTCGTCGGACTTTCCAACAACCCCCGGAGCTTATGATACTTCCTTTAACGGCGGTTTTGGCGACGTCTTTGTGTCGAAGTTAAATTGGGGTTTGACAAACCTTGCAGCGTCCACTTTTTTAGGCGGCGCTTCTGATGAGTGCGCCACCTCCGCCATCATGGATTCACATGGAAACATCTACGTCACCGGCGACACGGAGTCTCCGGATTTTCCAACAACCCGTGGCGCTTATGACACCTCTTTTCATAACGGCGATACATTTATTTCAAAATTCAACTGGAATTTAACGCAGCTTCAGGCGTCAACATTTTTGGGGGGATCGGACGACGATTACGGCTGCTCGATAGCAAGAAATCCGGGCGGCAATATATATGTCGCCGGATACACCGGATCAACAGACTTTCCAACTACGGTCGGCGCGTATGATACCTCGAAATCTGTTTTCTTCGAGGTATTTGTTTCAAAACTGAGCGGGGATTTGGTGAAACTCATTGCATCAACCTTTTTAGGCGGGCGTTACAGGGATTTTGCTCATGCCGCAGTGGTAAACTCAGAAGGAAGCATCTATGTAACCGGTGAGACCAAGTCATTCGACTTCCCTGCAACCCAGGGTGTTTTCGATGCCTCTTATAACGGCGACATCGCCAACCCCGATACCTTCGATGTGTTTATATCAAAACTCGATAGTAGCCTTTCAGCTCAACCTTAACCCTGGAAGTGTAGCACGGGTGCTGTCCCCCGCTGGCGGGGGTAGGGGGTGGAAATCCCCCGCCCTTAGCCGACCACGCTTGTCCTCGACACCGATCGAGGAAGGGATCGGCGCTGCAATTTGACTAATATTTTCTTTCCTTCGGTTCGAACGGGCCGATGTTTACGGGTTTGTAGTCTACTCGTACCCCGTCAGGGGCGCTGTGCGCCAGTGTGTGCTTCAGCCAGCCCGCGTCTTCTCTCTTTGGAAAGTCAGTGCGGAAATGGGAACCCCGGCTCTCCTGCCGAGCCAATGCGCCTGCGACAACGGTTTCAGCGATATCCAGGCTGCCTTTGAGCTCCAGCGCCCATACGAGACTGAGGTTGGTACGTTTGCCGGTATAATTTAGTTTGATCTGTTTATATCTCTTCTGCAAATCTTTGACCTCATTAAGCGCTTCTTGCAGTTGAGCAGCCTCGCGGAAGATGCCCACCTTATTGTCCATGACTTTGTGGAGGGATGTTCTGATAGCGGCAGGTATCTCCGTTCCTTCAGATTTGCACAATGTGTCAATCCTCTGTTCCGCGCGCCTTAATGCGTCATGAAGAGAGGCCTCACCCTTTTTGCCCGAAGCGCCCTGCACGTACCGGGCGGCATTTGCGCCCGCAATGGCGCCAAAGACAATCGTATCCAGCAATGAATTCCCCCCCAGCCGGTTTGCCCCGTGCACGCTCACGCAGGCAGCCTCGCCTGCCGCGTAGAATCCTTTCACTGCCGTTTCGCCTTCCGTATTGCAATCAATCCCACCCATCGTGTAATGCTGGCCCGGCCTGATAGGAATCGGCGTTGTGATGGGGTCTACACCGGCAAATTCCATACAAATATCCCGTATGCCCGGTAACCGCTTGGTAATTTTTTCTTCCCCAAGATGTCTCAAATCAAGATGCACATAGCTGTTGTCAAAACCGCCGCCTGCGATGATTTCGCGGGTAATGTTCCTTGCGATGATGTCCCTGGGCGCCACCTCCATGTCCTTCTGGGAATCGCTGTATTTCGCCAGAAAGCGTTCGCCCTTGTTATTGAGCAGGAAGCCGCCCTCGCCGCGGCATCCCTCGGTAATCAGGATATTTTTACCCAACAGGGTTGTAGGGTGGAACTGGATAAACTCCATATCCTTTAAAGGCACGCCTGCCCAATAGGGTACGGCCATGCCCATGCCGGTATTGATCAGGGCATTGGTGCTATTCCCATACATGCGGCCAGCCCCGCCCGTTGCGAAGATTACCGTTCCAGCCCGGAAAGACTCCAGCCTGCCGCTTACTATATCAAGGGCAATTAATCCCACACAAATCCCGTCTTCAACAACCATGTCTGTTACCAGCCATTCTTCATACACAACGATATCATTCCGTTCAGCCGACTGCTTGAACCGGACGATTTGCTGGTAGAGCGTGTGGAGAAGGGCGTGACCCGTTGTGTCCGCCACGTAACATGTCCTTGGGAAACCTGCCCCGCCAAAGGGTCTTTGTGCAATCTTTCCTTCGGTAGTGCGGCTGAAAGGGCATCCCCAATGCTCCATTTCGTAAATACGTTCGGCGGCTTCTTTGGTCATGCGGATAACGGCGTCCTGGTCTGCCAGGTAATCGCTCCCCTTTACCGTATCGAAGGCATGCTTTTCCCAGGTGTCATAGCCGCCGCGCGGATGATTTCCCAGCGGGGCGTTAATTCCGCCCTGTGCGGCGACGGAGTGCGACCGGATGGGGTGTACCTTTGAAATAACGGCGACTTTGATATTGTGGCGATTGAGTTCAATGGCCGCCCTGAGGCCGGCCAGGCCGCCGCCCACCACAATGGCATCATGATAAATCATAAAATTCCCTCAGCTTTTAAACATTGCTTTTCTCACATGCAAATAAACTTTTTTCATCAAAAATAGGTGGTTTATATTGTGTAAATGGCGGTTGTTTAAAATCCTCGATATTTAATACCTTTTCAGGGTTTTCCACCACGCATTATGTTATAGGGGAATTAGCAACTCTTTGTATTCCAATGAGATACTCCTTGTTTCCCGATTATGCTTATTATAATAAACATAATCGGGAAACGATGCGAATTATCTTATATTTCAGCAGGTTACGACAAACACCAGCATCAACAATTATGATGTTTTTAGTTTATAAATTTTGCATCTGTTCCAATAAATATTTTCCAATCCGGTCCTTGTTTAAGTAGAGGCTTGAAAATTGTTTTTCACAAACATCGCTGAAACGGGCTAAAACCTTACGACTAATTTTTTCTTGATCTTCAAAAACAGCCACCGAGCGAAAAGGCAGCTCCCATTTTTCGTATTGTAAACAACTGATTGTTGCATCCCGACATTTATCATCATTTGCTACCGCAAATACATAAAGAGGTTTTTTCATGCCATTTATTCTACAATCAACTGCATATTTTCCTTCTGGGTCATGCGCCTTGTCAAAGTAATTAAATATCCTTCTGTTTTCGTTTACATTTTCAGTAAGGTATGCCTTAAAATCATCCATAAAGGTAGATTTAACTCGCTCACGACTTATATAATTTATATCGGTAATTTTTAAAATACCTTGAATAAAGTTATAAAACGCATCACCATACATGTCGTCTTCGACATTTACGACTATTTCACCATCATCATCTTTCAGATCAAACATGGACAGTGTTGAACTGATTATTTTTTGCCTCGTGCCCTTTTCCAAATCTTTCATATCAAACTCATAGCTTAAATGCATATAAGTATGAGCCTCATCCGTAATAATCCATCCTTTGTGTGATTTTTTTAAAACAGAAACCAAATGGTCTCCATCGGCGAACATAAAAGGAGTAAATATTCTGAATCGTTCTTTACCCTCAGGGAAAATTTCTATTTTATCGCTTATTTTCTTTTTAAATTCATTTTCTATTAAAGCTATATCCATTTTTGTCCCCCTTTAGAAGCCTTTCATTTTCAATTGTCTATTGTCTGGTGGTATAATTGAGCAATCTTTTACAAGACAATCTAAAGCACTTTGTATATCAACATAATCTTTGGAAACCACCGCATACCCATCTTCTTCAAAACCGGCTGCCTGGTATCTTTCTGTTGCCTGATGAATATGAAAATCATAAAAAGTTTCCTTTTCGATCTTATTCGTGTGCTGATGGCTTTTACCGTTATATCTTCGCAATCTTATTAATGCTGTTGTCTTTGGTGGTATATAGCCTAGTATAAGGGAGAAATCTAACTGGTTTATTTGGTTTTGCCTTAAAATTACTTTAAACCGACTGCCATCACTGCGTGGTAATATTATTTCTTGTTCCCTATGACCCTTTTTGTCTTTTGTTTGAAATAAGGCTTCATAATTAGGAGGAAATTCTTTTTGTTCCTTTATAAGGTTGGATATCTCTGCGTCATTAAGAATTATATCCGCCATAAACCTACGCCTCAGCTTATAAATTTCAAATGACAATAGCTTTTGCCGATACGAGTATTTTCAAAGCTATAAAAGCACCGTTTTGACGCCAACTGCGGCAATCACAAGAAAAACAAAAAGCGATACCCACAACAGCTTCTTCTGAACACGGGTAAGCCCCCAGAGATCGGCAATGGTAATCCGTATGCCATTCAACAGGTGTATGGCAACTGCCAGAAGCAATAGGTACTGGAAGATATATCCGAACTTCGTATCAAATTTGCTGATCGCATAATCATAGGCGTCCTTGCCGCGAAAAACGGAACTCAGGGTAAAAATATGTAAAAAGAAAAATATGGTGACCGCCACACCGGTGACCCGGTGTATCCAGAAGGTCAGCATGCCCGGATTCCGGTTTCTCATCAGGTCTTCAAAGGCTTCCTTTAGCTTTTGCATATTCATGGCTCTTATCGTGGAGTTATACTGTCTAAAACCCGCTATTATTCTTCGTTGCAAACCAGATGAGAATATATATTCCGGCGCCAAATAAAATAAGCCCTACAAACCACAGCGTCTGTTTGAAAAAAAAGGTTGTACGTTTACTCAGGTTAAAATCCACCAGAATACCCCAAAACCCATTGAGACCATGAAAAACAACCAGGACAAGGAGGCAGACATGGAAGGCAATCCATCCGGGAGAGCAAAAACGATTGACAATTTCATCGTAATAACGGGAGGCATACCGGCTGGGACTAAAATGGAAGGTGAAGAAGTGGACAGACATCCCCATTACCAGCAACAGGGCGGTAATCCTTTGCAAAAACCACGACCAGAAACCACGTTTTTCTATGTTCATTATTTTTTACCGCAGAGCACGCCGAGAATCAGGAAAATTATCAGCAATTCCTAAACACATGCTTTAAAAATTTTACAATAATTGTTTCTGTTATTTTACTCAGTCTTTCCTCATTTCCCGCCTCAGCGCCCTTCGCAACCTCTGCGGTGAATGGTTATATTTTTTTGTACAAATTCATCAAATCGTCTCTTGTAAAGACGGCTTCGAAAGGGATGTTTTTTTTCTCAATATTCTCCCGCCCGCCCTCCTGGCGGTCTACCAGGGCAATGGCCTTTATCACATTCAGATTGGACTCCCTGGCGCGGTCAATTGCCTCTATCGTGGATTGACCGGTGGTCACCACGTCGTCAACAATCACAACCTTATCGCCTTCCTGCACGTTTCCCTCAATCCACTTCATCATTCCGTGCTCCTTTGCCTTTTTTCGCACGACGAAGGCATTGATGGCGTCGTCCTGCATGCCGCTCACCATGGCCGCAGCAAAGGCGATGGGGTCGGCGCCCAGGGTCAGACCTCCAATGGCATTGACATGAAGCAGTTTGACCTTGTTATAAAAGAGGTGTCCGATCAGCAGCATGGCCTCAGGATCCAGGGTCGTTGTCTTGCAATTAATGTAATAATTACTCATCCTCCCCGATACCAGTTTGAAGATGGGTTCCTCGCTGTATTTAAAGGATTTTTGCAAAAGAATTTCGAGTAATCGTTTTTCCGCCTTAATCAGATTCATAGTTCGGTTTTCAGTTAATAGTTGTCAGTTTAAGAAATTCTCATTAAAAAAATCTGGGAAAAAGTATTAACGCTGTATTCCAACTTCCGGCTTCCGGTCTCTAACTTCTGGCTTCTGCAATTATAATAACTTATCCACCTGTTCACACAAGGTTTTGACGGCATCAGCAGAGCGTTTCAGGGCTGCCGATTCTTCCGCGTTGAGCTTGATCTCAAAAATCTGTTCAATACCCTTTGCGCCGAGTTTCACCGGAACGCCTGCGAAGAGTCCATTAATGCCATACTCTCCCTCGCACAGGGCGGCGCACGGCAATATCTTCTTTTTGTCTTTTAAAATTGCATCAACCATCTCAACTACCGCCGCTGACGGGGCATAGAAGGCGCTGCCCGTCTTGAGCAGATTGACGATCTCCGCGCCGCCGTCCCTCGTGCGTTTTACAATGGTTTCCAGTCTCGCCTTTGGTATTAATTCCTCAACTGGTACTCCTGCAACGGTGGTATATCGCGTGGACGGAACCATTGTGTCTCCGTGTCCGCCGAGCACAAAGGCATGGATATTTTCCACAGACACGTTGAGTTCCATTGCAATAAAGGCGCTGAAACGCGCCGCATCCAGCACGCCTGCCATGCCTATCACACGATGCTTGGGAAACCGGCTTACTTTATGGGCAATATAGGTCATGGCGTCCAGCGGGTTGGATACAATAATCAGGATGGTGTTTGGTGAGGTTTTTGCAATGTTTTCTGCCACGCCTTTCACAATGCCTGCATTGATCTTGAGCAGGTCGTCCCTGCTCATGCCCGGCTTTCTTGCCACACCGGAGGTGATAACCACGATGTCGGACTCCCTTGTCTCTTCATATCCGTTAGCGCCCGTAATCCTCGTATCGTAGCCGTAAACCGGACCTGATTCCAGGATATCCAGCGCCTTTCCCTGCGGCATATCCTGGACAATATCCACCAGCGCCACGTCGCCAATCTCTTTTTCAGCCAGTCGCTGCGCCGTGGTAGCTCCCACGTTTCCCGCGCCGACAACCGTTATCTTCTTTCTAGCCATATAAAATCCATCCTTTAAATTATGTGTAGGGTTGATTAAGGCGTTGGTTTTTACGCCGAATCCACCAATACTGTTTCCGGGAAAGGTGGATTCGCTATCGCTTAATCCACCCTACCGCAAACCCGCTTAAATAAAATAAAAATTCCTATACAATTAAATTATTCTTTCAATTTTAAGTTATGTTTGAACAGTCTCTTCAAGCGATACCGTCTTTGCGGCATATAGAAGCGCCGCTTTAATATCATCTTTCATTCAATTCCAGAAATTCTCTTAATGCCTCTTCCATTGAAATCAAGTCCTTAGCAGAAAGGTTGCCAAGTTTTCTCAAAACCAATCTTTGTTCAACCATTGATACGGCTGGTTTGATAGAAGAAGGTTTTAACAAACCAGCGCTCTGCCAATCTTTTATTAAACATTCTCCTATGGTAAAAGCCTTGTCTGTTTTTCCCGTAATTGCCATAATAACAATGTCAGAGGTGTATTGTTATAAGCATTAGCACTTACAATTACCGCTGGACGCTTCTTTATGGTAGTTTGGTTGCTGAACGGAAAAGGGACAAGAACGACATCTCATCTATTATAAATTGTCATACATTGCGTCCTCTTCGTTGTCCCATATTTTTTGGAACGACGCAGTGGATAAGTCCTGAGCGGCTTTTGCAGTCATAATTTTTCCCTTCCCTCTTCATTACGTTTTGCGTGTTTCGTGGGCAATTTAAACCGGGGTTTCTGCCCTGCCAATGGCCGATTGCGCGGTAACCATTGACTCCACCTCCTCCGCCAGTTTTCGGATTACATTTCCCATTGCGTCTTGATTGCCAGGGATTCTATGCTCTTCAAAGTCGCGCAGGGTTTTCTCAAATATAGTTTTTAAGGCAGTATTTAATGCCGGTAACACGTCCGATTCATCGCCCGCATTCGATGTGTTATTTTCGCAGGTAAAGGTTTTCGGGAGCAAAGACAAGGCAGTTCTGTACACCTGAGAAATAACGGTTGAAAATGCCTCCACCTTTGGGTCATGTATTTTATAAAAAATTTCATAGTTTGTAAAAGCGGAGTCCGGGGAGGCTGAATCGGGCGTCATTGATTGGTAGTCGGGCGTCCCCGCAAAGATCGTCTGACGGTGATGCAGGAGGTGCGCGGTCACGGCGGGGGTAGTCATGACGCCCATCTCCTGTAAAAATTCGAAATTGTTTCGGACGCTTTCCAATGTGGATCCCGGTTCAAACATGATGAAACCGAAGGTCGGCTCGATGCCGTAGTCCCGCAGCAGTTGGATGGCCTTTTTATTTTCGTCCACGGTCGTGTGCTTCCTGAATCGTTTCAGTGACGCAGCATCGCCGCTTTCCAGACCCAGAAAGACGTTGGTGAGGCCTGCCGTAACCAGCCTTGAGAGCGAGCACTCTTCGATATCGTTTGCGCGGCACTCAAAACCCAAGCGGATGTCCACATCGTTCGCCAGGATAAGCTCTGCGAGGGTAATGGCTCGTTCCTTCCCTGCTTTTCCCGGTCCGAAGAAATTGGCGTCTGAAAAGTAAAAATCCCTTATTGCATGTTCCGCAGAGATGGCGTGTATCTCGTCAAATATGTTTTTTGCGCTTCTGCCGCGCCACAGGTTCGTTTGTCCATAAAACGGATTTAAATAGCAAAAGGTGCAATGTCCGTAGCATCCCCGGCTTCCCTGGATGTACGTTGTGATATGCATTTTCTTGTAAAGTTCAATATCCTGCCGGTCAGGATAGGGTAGTTGGTCTAAATCCTGAACAGGGGGACGCGGGGAGAACACAAGACTTCCTTGATTATTCCGGGAAGCAAGTCCTGGTATATGGATCTCTTCCGGGGCGCTGTTCCGTGAAATATGTTGGGTAAGTTCAAGGGAAGTAAATTCCGGTTCGCCGACGGTCACAGAATCAATAAAGGGGAACCCGGCAAGAATTTTTTTATAGGTAAAGGTGGGATAATAGCCGTAGAGGTTTATGTGCAGGGCAGGGTTCTCTGTTTTCAAGGTTGATAGCATTTCGAATACCGCCAGCGTCCTTTCCCAGAGGTATATTGTATGAACACACAAAAGGCAAAGACCTTTTTTTGAAAGATACGTGATGGTCTGCTCTCTTGACCAATCGCGGAGGTGCGCGTTGACGATTTCCGCGTCTATCTTGTTCTCCCGCAGTACGGAGGCGATATAGCCGGTAAACAGGCATGCCGAGAGCGGCGCGTTGACGACGTCCTCAAACCGGTCAGGATTTTTCGGGCGTGGAGGTTCAAGTAATACGATAGACAAGGCAACCAATCCTTTAGGAATTTATAGTTGTGTAGGTTGGGTTGGGGCACGAAACCCAACATTTTTTAAAACATCACGAAATGGTATCGTTGGGGTTCGCCTGGCTCAACCCAACCTACGTAATTTATTCACACCCTATTTTTACATCGAATTCTATCTTACATCCTGCTCCCTAATCAGCGTCATAATTGCCCTGCTTTACATAACGATGGAAGCTGGAATACGGCCACGCAATTGGTGAATTTACCAGACCGTGTTTTACCGGATTGTAATGGATATAATCAATATGCCTGACCAAATCGTTCTCATCTCTTATCTGATGTTCCCAAAAACGGCGTTGCCAGATTCCTTGTTCACCCTTATTGAGACTCGAAGCGGTTTGCGTACCTTTGTATTCATTTTGGCATCGCCTGCTGAAAATAGCTCTTTATCAATTGCCATCTCATCGGGTAGTTATTATCATTCTCCGGCAACATCCATAAGCAGTGAATGTGGTCTGGGAGCAAAGCAAATGCGCGGATGCGAAATGGATGGCAGGTGGTTACCTGCAGAGAGGCCTCCTTTACCAGCGCCACATTTGTTTCATGACACAAAATCTTATTCCGTTGGTACGTCACCACCGTAAAAAAGAAGGTTGCCCCCGGTGTTTTTGACCTGTGATAGTGCATGGCTTTCCTGCCAAACTCTATAAATCGCGACCTTATTTTATAGGTATTAGAAGCCTTTTAAAATGCGGCAGATGTTGCGCTTTTTTTGCGGCTCTTCTCGAGGTCTTGCTCGTAATATTTCATCACACCCTTCAGTGAACACAGGCTGCCGCACATGGTGCAGGTATCCTCGTCCATGGGCGGACGGCTATTACGAATCTCCTGGGCGCGTTCTTTGGTGATGGCGGTTTCGTACTGGGTCTTCCAGTCCAGGTCTCTCCGGGCGATGCCCATTTTCAAGTCCAAATTCTTTGCCTTGTCCTTGAGCTTCACCATGTCACCCACGTGGGCGGCAATACGGGCCGCCATGACGCCTTCACGCACGTCGTCAGGGCCAGGAAGCGCCAGGTGTTCGGGTGGTGTGACATAACAGATGAAATCTGCGCCGTAACATGAAGATAAGGCGGCGCCAATGGCCGATGAAATGTGGTCATATCCGGGGGCGACATCGGTGGTAATCGGTCCCAGCATATAGAATGGGGCGTTGTTGCTGAGGCGTTTCTGTATGATCACGTTCGCCTCGATTTCATCAATGGGGATGTGTCCAGGGCCTTCGACAATAATCTGCACGCCCTTGCTCTGGGCGTATTCGGCGATTTCTGAGTTGATAATGAGTTCCTGTATCTGGGCGCGATCGGTGCTATCATGGATAGCGCCAGCCCTGAGACCGTTTCCAAGGCTGAGGATGACGTCGTGTTTTTTCATAATATCAATGAGACGGTCAATCTGATCATAGAGCGGGTTTTCCTTCTTGTTGTGATTCATCCATGCGGTCAGGAACGAGCCGCCGCGGCTGACGAGTCCGCCGTACCGGTATCCCTGCTTCCTGAGCCGTTCAAGGGTGATGAGGTTGATGCCGCAGTGGATGGCCATAAAGCCGATGCCCTCCTCTGCCTGTTGTTCGATGACGTCGAAGAGAAAATCCGCCTCCATGTGTACGACAGAACCTTTTTTCTTGTTGGTTTCGATTGCCGCTTGATAGAGGGGCACGGTGCCTACGGTAAGGGAAATGGAGTCCAGCACCCGTTTTCTGATTTTGGTCAAGTCTCCGCCCGTGGAAAGTTCCATCAGGGTGTCAGCGCCGTATTTCTCGGCGGTTTGCGCCTTTTTGACTTCCATATCAATATCAACAATATCGGGAGATGTGCCGATACTGGCGTTTACCTTGGTTTTCAGTCCTTTCCCAATGCCGACCACACGCGCCTTTCTGTTGGGGTTTCCGTAGATAACGATCTGACCTTTTGCGATGCCTTCGCGGATAAATTCCGGCGTGACGTCGTCATAGACGGCGGCCTCTTTCATGGCCTCCGTTATGACGCCTTCGCGTGCGAGTTCTAACTGAGTTTTCATTTCCCTTTACTCCAAATTAATTAGACCTTCAAAAACTTTCTTAAACCACTAAGACACCATGGCACAAAGAATGAAATAGGCTGCCTTTGGCAGCAACTTTTAAGCTCATATTATAATATCTTTGTCCACATTATCACGAAAAATTTTTATTAGGAACTCTTTATTGTAATTGATTGTATCGAGGCGTTTGTGGAATGGAATTGTGCCTATTACAGGCAGACCGGTGAGTCTTTTGATTTCTTCGGTGTTTGTCCTTTTGACAACGGCGTCACAGTTTTCAGCGCACTCATTGACGATGATTCCCTTGATTTCCAGCCCATGTTGGCGGGCATAGGAGACGGTCAGCAGGGTGTGATTGATTGTGCCAAGGGTGGGACGGCAGACGATTATCAACGGCAGTTCCATTTCCTCCGCCAGGTCTACCACAAAGTAGTATTCGTTAATGGGAACCAGCAACCCGCCAATGCCCTCGACGATCATGTATTCGTGCCTGTCACACAAGGTATTGTAGGCGGCATGTATTTTGTCCGTGTCAATACTGGTATTGCTCAGCCGCGCTGCTATCGTCGGGGCAAGGGGCTGTTCAAGGCTGATGGGGTTGATGAGTTCGTATTCATCCTCTGCTTCTGCCGAAAGCTTTAAAAAGACGGCGTCATCGGATATCAGCGTATTATTGACCCGTTTACAGCCCGTAGCGACGGGTTTCATGACGCCGACGTTTATGCCCTGATTCCTGTACAGGGCTGCCAATCCGCCTGCGACAAGGGTCTTTCCCACGCCGGTATCGGTGCCGGTTATAAAGTAGCCCTTTGCCATAACGATTTCCCCTTAATTATGGTAGGACAAGCGTCCCCGCTTGTCATAATGATTTTCCAATTTCCCGTAGGGCGAACCTTTAGGCTTGCTATACGCCTTGCATGAATATGTGCGTGTTTGTACCCAATCGCACGCTCCAAAAGCAAGGCTGAAGCCTCGCCCTACGCTCTTGTCTCCGCCGTTCACGGTAGCGTCGTCTGCGTTCGGCGAAGACGAACTTCATCAGTTCATCGCGTTCCGCATACCTGTTGTATTGACTTATAAATAATATCGAGCAGTTTGTCCAAATCGTTGTTTTCTATGATTAACGGCGGCATGATGACGATGATGTGTCCCAGCGGTCGTATTAATAAACCGCGCTTTCTGGCCTCGAGGCATACCTGAATCCCCACCCGCTCTTCCCACGGATACGGCTCTTTCGTGGTCTTGTCCTTCACCAGTTCTACAGCGGCGATCAGGCCGCATTGCCTGACGTCTCCCACGTGTTCCAGCGATTCAAAGGGTTTTAGTCTGGCCTGCAAATGGTTGATTTTCGGTTCCAGCGCTTCGAGTATATGTTCTTTCTCGTGTAGTTCCATGCTTGCCAGCGCTGCCGCACAGCCCAGGGGATTCCCCGTGTAGGTGTGTCCGTGAAAGAAGGTCTTTAGTTCGGCATATTCACCCAGGAAGGCATGGTAAATTTCTTCTGTGGCAAGCGTGGCGGCCAGCGGCATATAGCCGCCGTTGATGCCTTTTGACAGCGCCATAATATCAGGCACGACATCTTCATGCAGACAAGCAAACATCTTGCCCGTTCGTCCAAATCCCGTAAGCACCTCGTCCAGAATTAAAAGGACGTTGTGTTTTTTGCATAAGGCATGCACGCCCGATAGGTAGCCGCGCGGGTGAATAACAATCCCGCCCGCCCCCTGCACGAGGGGTTCCATAATCATTGCGGCAATATTATCTGCGTTTTTCCTAAGGATATCTTCTAGTTTTTCGAGACAGGCCAGTGAGCAGTTCTCTCTCTGTTTGCCGAGTGGACAGCGATAGCAATACGGCGCAGGCGCAAGGTGTGTTTTAAAGTACAGGGGGCGAAATGCGCCGTGAAATATCTCTATGCCGCCCACGCTCATCGTCCCAATGGTGTCTCCGTGGTAGCCGTATTGTAAGGCCACAAACTCCGTCTTATTTTTGAAACCTTTGTGTTGCCAGTATTGAAAGGCCATTTTCAGGGCGACCTCATTCGCCGTGGAGCCGTTATCTGAATAAAAGACCTTTTGCA
>Ga0209514_10006754_pt1 | contig 13916 bp, 15 predicted proteins | sample Subgrocontami58m_FD_187452 | JGI IMG/M metagenome (GOLD analysis project Ga0209514, IMG submission 187452) | Subsurface groundwater microbial communities from S. Glens Falls, New York, USA - GMW37 contaminated, 5.8 m (SPAdes) (version 3) | ecosystem: Environmental > Aquatic > Deep subsurface >...
ATCGGACTCAGCGACATACGGGACATATTGTAGGGGCGAACGGCCGTTCGCCCCTACGATTTATGTTCTGGAATTGCAATCTCCCCGATTTTCCCGCACTCCTTATCGTTTCAATTTCGCAGCGACCTCTGCGATTCCCCCTTGTTCATCCTGTAATCCTGCCAAACATCATCACACACTATCAACTCCGATAAAATTAATACGTTTGACTCTTTCCTAAAAACCTGTTATTTTCGCACACATCGCTAATTTTAATTTTTATTCCTCCTGCAAATAATGTTGAATGAACATAAGTCCACAATCGCATCCATTGTAACCCCTCCCGGCGAAGGCGGCATAGGCAAGATCATTGTATCCGGACCTGACGCACTCGGTATCGTTAACAAGACATTTCAGGGAAAGGGCGTTGCCGACCTTCGGGATGCCGCAAGCCATAAGCTCTATTACGGAAGCATCCACGAGAAGGGACAAAGGATTGACGAGGTTATTGTCGGCGTGATGAGGCAGGAGGACAGTCTTACCGGTGAAGACGTGGTGGAGGTGAATTGTCATGGCGGCGTTCGGGTGCTGATGCGTGTGTATGAATGCTTACAGACTGCCGGCGCTAAAGGCGCTGCATGGGATGCGTTGCTGCTGCAATCCTGCAAAAACGAGAAGATGGATTTTGTCCGGAAAGAGGCACTCCTGGGAGTTGTTCAGGCGCAAACACGGCTGGGCGCAAAGGTGCTGCTGGATCAGTACGCCGGGGCTTTGTCAAAGGCACTTAAAAAAGAACTCCGCATAATTGAAGAAATCAGCACGTCCCTGAATCCCAAAGATGAAAGCATCTTCCCTTCAACAACAAGACGGAAACCAAGTGTAGTGGAAAACGGTGCGTGCTCATTAGTTTCTTCCCTTGCAGACTTTATTGGGAATTTACTGGAAACCGCCCCGCTTGGTATGGCATTGACCACACCGCAGGTGCTGGTTATCCTGGGTAAACCAAATGTGGGCAAGTCAACGCTCATCAACGCCATTCTCGGAGAAGAGCGCATGCTGGTGCACCACGAACCGGGAACAACGCGGGATTATGTCAGCGAGTTTATCTCCATCGAAGGTATTCCGTTCGAACTGGTGGATACTGCCGGTGTGCGCGAGACAAGCGACAGGCTGGAAGCAATGAGCATCGGGATGACGCAGGAACAACTCCAACGCGCAGACAAGGTCATCGTGGTATTTGACAACTCACGAAGATTCGATCAGGAAGACGAGGGCATTCTGAATGCCGTAAATTCATGGTTGAAAACGGCTGCTCCCGGTCATTCACAACGAATACCGAATGGGCGCCCTGTTATTCCCGTGATTAATAAATGCGACCTGCCTGCGAACCTGGAGACGTCAAAGATAGAAACCGCCCTTCAGCAACCGGTATGCTGCTTATCCGCCCTGAATAAGGAAGGATTTGAGGATTTAAACAGACAGCTTGTACAGGAATTCAACACAGCATACCAACCCGCAAACCCTGTAGTGTTCAATAAAAGGCAGTATCTTTTACTGACAAATGCCCACAACCTGGCCGGACAACTGAAAGATTGCTTAGTTTCAAACAAAGTATCTGAAAGAGCAATTCGGATGCTGGACGAATTAAATAATATCTTTATCGCCTGCTTAAAAGGACCCTAGTTTTTTAATATTATCCGGGCAAATCTGCGTTTTCCCACCTTGAGTATCATATCAGGTTTTATTTCTATATTCAGAGCGGGATCGGTAACAGTGTCGTTGTTTATGCTCACGCCGCCCTGCTGAACCAGTCTCCGCGCCTCGCTGTTGGTATTTGCAAAGCCACACAGAACAACAAGCCTGGTAATCCATATCCTGCCATCCGTTAGCTCGCCTTGCGCTACTTCAATGTCGGGAATGGTCTCCGGAAGCGCATGCTCTTTGAAAATACGGTCAAACTCCGCAGCGGCGGCTTCAGCGTCCCTGTCCGTATGGTATCGCCTGACTACGGCCTTTGCCAGGGCGACCTTCGCTGCACGCGGATGGGTTTGCACGTCAAGGAGTTGTCCGATTTCATTTGCACCCAGGTCTGTGGCAAGTTCGAAATATTTTCGCATGAGGTTGTCGGGGATGGACATCGCCTTGCCAAACATTTCGCCGGGGGATTCCGTAACGCCAATATAATTTCCCAGGCTCTTGCTCATCTTCTTATTTCCGTCTGTGCCTTCGAGCAAAGGGGTGGTGAGGGCAATCTGCGGCTCCATGCCGGCGTCCCGTTGGAGGTCTCTCCCCACCAGTAAATTGAACAACTGATCGGTGCCGCCGAGTTCGACGTCGCTTTTTACTATAATAGAATCGTATCCCTGCATAAGGGGATAGATGAATTCGTTCACGCTGATAGGGGTGCCCGCATTGTAGCGCTTCGTGAAATCGTCGCGTTCCATCATACGCGCCACCGTCATCTGCGCCGTAAGTTTGATAACGTCGTTGAACGTCATCCGTTCGAACCACTTGCTGTTGTATACAACCTCTGTTTTCTCCAAATCGAGTATCTTTCCCGCCTGGGTGAGGTATGTCCTGGCATTTTCCAAAACCTTGTCATGGGAAAGCATGGGGCGCGTCTTGTTTGCGCCGGAAGGGTCGCCTACGGTTGCCGTATAATCGCCGATAATGAGAATAGCCGTATGCCCGAACGATTGGAACGCGCGCAGCTTGTGTATGGGAATGGCGTTCCCGATGTGGATGTCCGGCGCGGTTGGGTCGAGACCCAGCTTCACACGGAGGGGTTTGTTCTCTTTAAAAGACCTCTTCAATTTCTTTGTTAATTCTTCTTTTGTAACAATATCCACGGTCCCCCGCAGTATTATTTCTAACTGTTCATCTACATCCTTAAACATTGTTCCTCCAGACTTTCGTTTTGTCATAATGGTTCGCCGCCGAGAAGCGCGGTGAACGCAGATTTGCGACAGACGCGGTTTCTTCCTAAAATACCGGAATTTTTCCTTTCAGAAAAAATTTAAAATACAACAGGAAAATCAGGGTTAATGAGTTGTGCAAAATATGCACCACCACAGAGGCAGCGAGTGTCTGCGTCTTTTCGTACAGATAGCCGAGGAGCAGTCCCAGTATCAATATTTGAAAAAAGGCAAAGATATCCATGTGTACACCGGCAAAGAGGGATGCGCTGACCAGAATAGCGTATCTGTTGCCGAGATAGTTTTTCAATGCCGATTGCAAAAACCCGCGAAATATGATTTCTTCTATCATGGGCGCAATGATTATCCCAAAAAATACCAGGCTCGATAAAACAAGAAGCGAATCTTCCTCTAAAATCCACTTAACGACGTCCTGCATATCCGGGTTTATGCCGTAATAGCTGGAAATCCGATTGATGACGAAACCGGCAAGCATGATAACGGGAAGCGTTACCAGGTATCTTTTTATACCCTGCTTAATGTTACCGGACAAGTTTACAAGGGAAAGACCAAGCGCCGTGATTGATTGATGGTACCCTACGCAAACAATGTAAAACACGTAGGTACAGATCGCGAGGTTAACAAAGAGGGTGACGAAGAGAATGACGTTGCGCTGCCCGATATTTCTGAGAAAATCGCCGCCGAATACGGCGGAGACACATTGTACGATTAACGGCATTCCGGCAAACATGAGAATAATATAGGCCATGAATACCTTGATAGCGTCTTTTAGATTCCAATGACAATCCAGCGGAATCCCTTGCCTTATCTGTGTGCTATTCACTTTTAATCGTTTGTATGAATACTTCACGATGTCTGGGTCCATCGAATTCGCAAAAAAAGATGCCCTGCCAGGTACCCAACGCCAGTTTTCCATCTGAAACGGGAACGGAAACAGAAGAGCCCACGAGGGTAGATTTGATATGCGCGGCAGAATTCCCTTCGCCATGAGTGTAGTTATCGTCCCACGGCACTATTTTACCGAGTTCTTTCAGTATGTCCCTTTGAACGGACGAGTCGGCGTTTTCATTGATGGTAACGGCGGCCGTAGTATGGGGCACATACACATAACATACGCCCTCTTTACATCCTGTTCTTTGGATAATTTTATGTACTTCCTGCGTAATGTCAATCAACTCTGACTGAGTATGTGTTTTCACCTCTATCTTATCCATCGTGTTCTTAAACCTTTCATGACTACCGCAAAAACGCAAGAAAATTACCTGAATTGGGGTTTAAAGTCAATACATTTTTCTTCCGGATCGCGAATTATTACCTTGCCCTTTTCATAATTTTTTTAAAATAAAAAAGCCATGAGATATTTGCATCTCATGGCTTTTTGTTTAAAAATGACCCCATGGGGATTTGAACCCCAGTTCACAGATCGAAAATCTGTTGTCCTAGACCAGGCTAGACGATGGGGCCATGAAACTATATACCATTGATATTCACGAAATAAATGAGGGCAGATGGACTCGAACCATCGACACCCGCCTTAAAAGGGCGGTGCTCTACCAACTGAGCTATGCCCCCTATTATAGAGACTTTGCCTGTATTTGCAATATTATACCTTGAGTATCTCTTCCATCTTCTTCTTAACGAGATCGTTGAGTTTTCCCTCGTATTCGTAGATAATCTTCTGTACCTCGTCTTTGGCACGTTTGGCATCATCCTCTGTCAAAATGCCATCTTTTTCCTCTTTATCTATGAGTTTGTTGGCGTCGTGCCTGACGTTTCTCAACGAAACCTTTGCCGTTTCCCCAAAGTCCTTTGCCTGAGCAGAAAGCTTTTTCCGCCGTTCCTCGTTGAGCGCCGGAATTACTATGCGCAGGGCCTTTCCTTCTACCGAAGGGGTTAAACCAAGATCAGATTGCGATATGGCCTTCTCTATACTTGATACGATGGTGGTATCGTAAGGTTTTATCGTAATGGACATCGCGTCCGGCGTTGAAATAGCCGCCAGTTGTTTTAAAGGAGAAAAGCTTCCGTAGCACTCCACTTTTATATTTTCCACCAGTCCGGTACTTGCCCTGCCGGTTCGCAGACCTCTGAGTTCCTCATGAAGGTGCGTAAGCGCCTTTTCCATTCGCACCCGCGCGTCTTTACAGATAGCTTCTTTTGTCATGGTTTATCCTTCTCCGATATACGTCCCAACGGATTCACCCAGAATCGCCTTTTTCATATTCTCACGCTTGTTCAGATTAAAAACGATGATGGGCAGTTTGTTTTCCATACTCAGGGAAATCGCCGTCAGGTCCATTACCCCCAATCGTTTATTCAAGACATCCAGATATGTCAGCCTTTTGTAGAGCTTCGCAGACGCGTTTTTCACGGGGTCTTCAGAGTACACACCGTCCACCTGGGTCGCCTTAAGCATCACATCAGCCCCGATTTCAATCGCGCGCAAGGCTGCTGCCGTATCTGTTGTAAAATAGGGATTCCCGGTTCCTCCCGCAAAAACAACCACTTCTTTGTCTTTCAGATATTTCAAACAGTCCCTTAGTACAAAGGGCTCTGTGATATTCCTTATCTCAATGGCGCTGACTACGCGCGACCTGATACCAAGCCCTTCAAGGGTATCCTGCAAGAGCAACGCATTAATTGCCGTTGCGATCATGCCTGCCTGATCGGCCTGCACCCTTGACTTGCCTGAACCGCCGAACCTGGCGCCGCGAATAATATTGCCACCACCAACTACAAGAGCCAGCTCTACTCCTGTTTCGGATATTTTTTGTATTTCCCTGGCTAACGCCTCAAAACACCCTGTCTCTATGCCACGCCCATTTTCGTTGCCAAAACCCTCGCCGCTTATTTTTATCAATACCCGCTTGTACTTGATTTTAGTTTTCATGGACACGGCGGCAGCGAATGATTTCTATCCGCCTAACACTCTCCAACCTCAAACCGAACAAAGCGATTAACCTTAATATTTTCACCGATCTTTGCGATGTTCGCAATTAACAAATCATTGATCGTGAGGGTGTTATCTTTTATAAATGGCTGCTCCAGCAGACATCTTTCTTTGTAAAAACTATCTATCTTGCCCGTTATAATCTTCTCAACAATATTCGCCGGTTTCCCCTTAACCTCTTCCATGAATATCTTTTTTTGCTCTTCAATAACATTGGCGGGAATATCCTCTCGTCTCACTGCCAGAGGTTTTGTGGCGGCCACCTGCATGCAAACATCCTTTAAAAATTGCTGGAAGACCTCGTTTTTCGCCACGAAATCAGTCTCACAGTTGAGTTCCACCATTACCCCTAATTTCCCATTCGTATGGATGTATGTGCCAACCCTTCCTTCCGCGGTTGCCCTTTGCTCTTTTTTTGCCGCCTTGGCAATGCCTTTCTTTTTGATAATCTCCAGCGCCTTATCAAAGTCGCCCTTCACGTCATCAAGGGCGCTTTTGCATTCCAATATACCCGCCCCTGTTTGCTCTCTCAATTTTGTAATACTCGATATATCCGCCATGAACAACCTCCGTGCACGATAGTTATACAACTACCGTCTTTTCGGTACTCAATAATTTAGTCGTATAAAATAACCAAAGAATGGAAACCCATTATGAAATGTTCTTTAAAGGTAGTAGTCTGACTTGTAGTTTGTATGGATACGTATGCTGTTATCTTTAACAAACGGATGGATTTTCTAACCTTCTACACCCCTATCAAACTTTTGTTACGGTCATCAGGCTTTCTTTCCCCGCTAAAACAGCGTCGGCCGCCTTGGTTAAGAAGAGATTGATTGACCGTATGGCGTCATCATTACCCGGAACGCAAATGTCTATCATATCAGGATCACAATCAGTATCAGCCAGGCACACCGTCGGAATTCCCAGCTTTTTAGCCTCGCAAACCGCATTGTGCTCATGTTTTGGATCAATTACCACAAGCGCGCCAGGGAGAGAACCCATATTGCGAATACCCTCCAGGTTGCTGAGTATTTTTTTACGTTCCCGATTCAGAGAAGAAATCGCCTTTTTGCTAAACTGATGAATACCGCCGGTTTTTTCCAGACCTTCCAACTCTTCCAGCCGTTCCAGCCGTTTCCGGATGGTATCGAAATTGGTCAGCGTGCCACCCAGCCAGCGCTCGCTTACATAATGCATTCCGCACCGCTTTGCCTCACGCATGACAATGTCACGCGCCTGCCATTTGGTGCCTACAATCAACACATCTTTTTTTGTCTGGACGAGACTTATCAAAAATTTACACGCGGTGACAAGCCCTTTCGTAGTCTCCCGCAAATCAATGATATGGATCAGATTCCGTTTCCCAAAGATGAAAGGCTTCATCTTTGGATTCCACTTACTCGTCCTATGACCGAAATGGAACCCTGCATCAACCAATTCCTGAACACTCACAATAGACAAATAGACTCCTCTCTTAATATATAAGAAATCAAAAGGTGCAAAAGAATTTAGAAAGCTTAAAATTATATTAATTAATCATAAATTGTCAAGTATATTTTACGCCGGACAAGAGCACTGTCTCTTTTAACCTTTTTTCGGCAATTTTTTTCTGAAACGTCCAATCTTCAAATATACGCCAATATTTGCAGTATTGTCTATACACGGCGCAATTTTGCCATCCCTGGAGGTTAGCAGGGTTGTAACGCCAGGACCATGCCCTGCCGTTACACAGTTACTGTGCACAACCACCCCAATGCTTATCGCACCTGTTTTGTATATCCTGCCAAAGGTGTGGTCTGCGTCCGTAATCGCCACAATATCGCCAAACCGCAATGTATGGAGGTTGTGCTTCTGTACCTGTTCTTTATCAAATAATTGTATGTCGTAATCTCCGCGATAACAGTGCTGCGATCCCAATCCCGACCCCATAATGGCTGCGGGGATAATATGGGTTACCGGAATGTGCAATACGTCTTTCGTTTTGCCCTGACGGATGGGCAGCTTTTTTAAAAGATCGGGGGATACATTCATAAGCTTAACGTGTGGATACGCCGTAAGCGCAAGACCCACCCCCACCCCCCGAATAAGTATTTTATCCCCGATAGCAAGCTTCTCAAGAACGCTGTCCTCAAAATCAACCAGTACGTTTTCAATACCGCCGTGTTTCCCCGTGACAACGCCGGTATGGCCTTTTGCATCTCCGGATACAACCCTCGCGCTATTTCCAATGCAAGACAGCAGATTTAACGCACCGTTCTCCTCACGGTCTTTATTTTTAACGGACACACAAGGTTCTACGTGATCTGCTTCCCACTGGATGGCATTGTCGCCTACTTTGACGTTGTAAGTAATACCACCCACGCTTGGCAGTATGGTAGGTTTCCCTTCGGGTGTTATACAATAAGGTTGCGAACCGCTCTGCGGACTGGAGACTTCGCCCACAACCGACATTTCAACAAGATTCTTTTCATTCGTTTCCATAGTGTTGTTCACCAGCGTCTTTATAGTTTACAGAAATTTCGTGTAATACTTCCACCCCTATTTAACACACACTCCGTGTGGCATCTTTCCGTGCAAGACCGTGGAATGAGGCTACACCTACGCTAAAGTTTTTGCAGTGTATCACAGGAAACCTCTCGTTGGCAATACAAAAATCAATGAATACAAGGAGAAGCAATCACCGTGACGTCCTTTCTGATAGTCCCATGAGTGACAAAGCCATCAGTAAGTTTTTGCATTGTAAAAAATGTACATTTTGTCTTTAATAGGGAAAATCAGAGAACAGGTACTTTAAGTTTCCCCGGCGAGGTTAAAGAACAGAGAAAATATTTATGAAATCCATGACCCAAACGTGTCGGAAAAGACCATATCGTCATATTGTTCCCATCAGTATCATCATTGCGCTAACCGTTATTACTTATCTAAACTGCCTGCTAAATCAGTTCGTTTACGACGACGTTTCTACGATTGTGGATAACAAGCTTATTAAGGATTGGGGAAATTTTTCCACCTTGTTCACACACGAATATTTCAATGTTTCGGGGGAACTTACCTACCGCCCGATTGTAACGCTTTCTTACTTTCTTGATTATTCCCTCTGGCATATAAATCCTGCCGGATACCACCTGGTGAATGTACTATTACATACAGCAAACGCCACTCTCGTGTATTTCCTGGTGTTTTTATTTTGCCGGTGTGGTGAAGGCGGTATCCGAAATGACCGCCATCAAATTCCCAGGATTGGATTCGCTTTCCTGTGCTGTATCCTCTTTGCGGTGCATCCCGTGGTAAGCGAGGTTGTTAATATGGTCAGTTACCGGGAAGACCTGACGGCAACGTTATTCCTTATCGGCTCATTCCTGCTCTTTCTGCTCTACAATCAAAGGATCGTTGCACAAACATCCTTCGATTCCCCTTTATCAAAGGAGGCTTCTGAGAAATTCCCGTCACACACATTTCACCATAAAAGTACGGCGTCCCTCTATGCAAGCGCAATGGTTGCCTATTTCCTTGCACTCCTTTCCAAGGAATCAGCCATTGTGCTGCCTGCCTTGATTTTCCTCTTCGAACTGCTGTTTAAGAGAAGATTCCCTGCGTCATTCAAAACGGCCATAAAAATAATACGTTCCCCCATTTTTCTGGGATATATTGGAATGAGCATCGCGTATCTTATCCTCAGATTCTTTCTTTTGCACAATCCCAACGAAAAGATTGTCTACCCAGAGGGTAGTTTTCTTGTCAATATGCTCACGATGACAAAGGTTTTGGGCAGATACATCGCCAGTATTTTCCTGCCTTTCAACCTGAATGCGGACTACCACGTCCTCTACCTGAAGACTCCCCTGGCCTGGGCATTTCTCCTCCCCTTTGCCACACTCGCGTCAATTGCCGTCATTGCCATCCGGTGGTGGAGAAAATTTACAAAGACGCCTCCCGCTGCAAATAGGGGTGATGGATTTTACCCTGTTATACTCTTCGCCCTGCCCTGGTTTTTTATTTCTCTCCTACCCGTCCTGAACATCATTCCACTGGCAAATATCATGGCAGACCGTTACCTGTATTTACCCGTTCTTGGGTATTGCCTGCTTATTTCGGCTGCTATAATACGCCTGAGAACAGCAATAAAGTATCCCGTGATTATTTCTTTAATAATATTTTATCTTGTCATAACGGTCTCCAGGAACAACGTCTGGCGGGATGAATACACGCTATGGCACACATCGTCTCAAAGCCCGTTGTGCAGTTTCACAACGTATAACAATCTGGGGACGCAGTACAACAAAAAGGGTTATCCGGACGCAGCGTTACTGTGTTACCAGAAAGCAATCCAAAAGTCTCATGAGGTCGGATTCACACAATACGCCACCGTTTACTATAATATGGGCAATGCCTATGAAAAGAAGAACATGCCAAACGAGAGCGTCACCGCTTACAGAAAGGCGGTCCGGATAAAACCCGATTACCACCAGGCGCACAACAACCTTGGAAAGGTCTATTTTACCCTCGGCCAATATGACGATGCGCTCGCTGAATACAACAACACCCTCAAGATTGACCCGGATTTCCCCTACGCATACAACAACATGGGCGTCCTCTACAACAAACTTGGCAGGCAGGATGACGCCATCGCTGTATACAAAAAAGCCCTGTCGCTCGACCCAAAATACAGCGACGGGTACTATAATCTTGGTAATATTTATGAGGCTCGGATGCAGTACGACCTCGCCCTGGAGGCTTACCAGAACGCCCTTAAGTATGACCCAACACAGGTATACGTCCATAACAACCTTGGCACCATTTATGACAAAAAAGGCCGTGTAGACGATGCCATTGCAGAATACAAACAAGCAATAAAGCTCGACCCAAAGTACCCGTATTCCTACAACAACCTCGGCGCATGTCTTACCAAAAAAGGAGACATGGACGGCGCGCTGGCTGAATTTCAGAAGGCCGCGGCCTTGCTCCCCAGTCAACCCGATTTCCATTTCAACATCGGGTATACTTACCTCCGGAAAGACGATATGGACAATGCCTTAAAAAAATTTGAAACCACGTTAAAGATAGCGCCTTCCCATGCGGAAGCCCTTTTTAGTGTGGGAAATATCTATCACAGGCTGGGACAGGAAGAAAAGGCCATGACTTCATGGCAAGCGGTACTGAGCATAAATCCGAACCATGTGCGGGCAAAAAAATGTTTGGAAATGATTGCCAGGTAAGAAACGATAGTAAACAAGCTGGCATTGCGATGGCTTAGACCGAGGCAATTTTAAGTATTAATTTTGCTGAAAAGACTCAAAGAAAACTTGTAAACTTCCTCAGCTTTTGTTTTACTTTTACTCGTAAGGGAAGAGCTATTTCGTATCATCCTATCATCCCATCCATCCTATGAAAAACGGGAAAGCAAAAAAATATATAGAGTTATGCGATAAGTATATGTCTGATTCTGACGTCCTTTTGAAGGCGGGAGATTTATCGCAAGCATCGGAAAAACTTTGGGGGGCATTTGCTACAACAGTTAAGGCCGTTGCCGCTAAGCACAATAAACAGATAAAGACCCATGACGGTATATCATTCTATGTGGCAACTATATCCAGAGAGTTAAAGGATAAGGGTCTTTTAACGACCAGCGTGTTGGCAGATGGTCTGCATCAAAATTTTTATGAAAATTCTTTAACTGCAGATCACGTCAGGGAAAGCGCAAAGGTTGTCCACCGTTTCGTCAACCGCATGAAAGCCCACTTTTTTAAGAAATAAATAGCGTCTTTCAAACCGAAAAGAGAATGAATGATGGTATTGAAGATGTTGTAGGCTGGGGTACTGCGAAAAAGAATCTCAGGAAGAAGTTTGAATGATACAAAGATATGGAAATAAAGTTTTTTGTAAAGCGCGTGTAACGGAAATAAGAGTTCAATAGGAGGTGAATAGAATGAAGAGAACATTGTCAAAGGTCAAAAATCTGGAGAAATTTATCGAAAAGCACGGTGATGACCCATTTATTTCACAAAGCATATCCAAGATGCTGGACTACAAAATTAAAAATTATGAAGAAGATATAAAGAGATTAGATAAAGAGTTGAAAATGTTTGAACGTCGTTATGGGATGAAATCATCAGCTTTCTTTAAGAAATTCAATGAAGGCAAGCTCGGAGACGACATGGATTTTATCGAATGGTCATCCTTGTATCAGATGTACAATCGTCTTGTGGGGAAAAAGGTTGAACTTGAAGGTAAAAAGTAGATGCTTGAAAATTATTTCGAAGGAATAATCCATGACCTCATTGTAAACCATGTAGTTTCTTCCTTTAAAGTATTAAAGCGTGAGGTGGAAGATGACGACTGTTACCTCCGGGTAAAATGTACTTTATCAAACGGCGACATTTTAGAATTTGCCGAATATATTCGTGTTACTAAAAATATGACACACCTTGAGATGTATAGCTTTCACTGGCAAAGTGCTGATGGTAAATTGATGAAAAGGTGGGACAATGTGAAACACCATAAAGAGGTCGGTACTTATCCCTACCATCTTCACCTTCCTGACGGTATAGTAAATGATTCTGAACCAATGAACCTGAGAAAGGTCTTGACAGAAATAGGCAAGGTCTTACCTGTAAAGGATATGGATGGCTAATTACAAAAATATTTACAACTACACTTTGCCCTCCTAATCAAACCTGTTTTGGATATTAGATTTATAACGATATTGTGTACGGAACAAACAGAATTTCCAAGATGTAGTAAGGCGGTTTCGTCATCGTTCTTATATGCTAATATTATTAAATCCTTCTCCCGGGGCTGCCACCCTGGGCTATACGCAGTCAGCCCTTCGGGCTTTACCTCAAAGAGAAAAGCTCTCTCCCTTAATTCAATGACATTGCCTTGCGAAAGAGGATAAAGGGGCGGTTGTTTTGGTTGCGGCTATGCAGCGCTACGTCTCTTTCCAATCTATCACCCTGAGAATCTGCTGCGCGGGTTTGTGGCGGATGAGTTTCAGCAGAAGTTCTTCGGGGTCGTGGGACGTTATAATCAGTTGGCGGTGTTCTGTTGAAATGAAGCGTTCCCGCAGCATGGAATCTACAAACTCCAGGAGCAGATCAAAATATCCCCCCACGTTGAGCAATCCGATTGGTTTTGCGTGCAGTCCCAGTTGCGCCCAGGTAACGATCTCAAAAAACTCATCGAGCGTGCCAAAACCGCCGGGCATTGCAATAAAGGCGCCGGAAAGTTCCGCCATCATAGCCTTTCGCTCGTGCATGCTTGACACCTTATGAAGTTCCGTCAGACCATCGTGGGCAAACTCTCTGGAAGAAAGGACGTGCGGGATCACACCAATGACTTCCCCCTCTTCTTCCAGGACGGCGTCTGCCACAACCGTCATCAGGCCAATGCTGCCGCCGCCGTAGACAAGCCCTATTTCACGGGATACCAGGGCCTTGCCCAGTTGTCTGGCGGCGTCGGTATAGGCAGAACGCGCTCCATGATTGGAACCACAAAACACGCAGATGCGTTTTATCGTTTTTTTTTCAGCCATGTATTGCCTACATCTTTATACCCGTTTTATACAGGGTATTCAGGATGCTCATGGCAAGCTCCATAGCCTGGGGCTTCGAAAGCCGCAACGCATAGTTGTCGGTGTCTTTTTCACCTTCGACAACGATTTCAACTCCTTCCGTTCTTGCTACGACAACGTATTTTTTCTTTTCTTCCATGTTTACCGTCCTTTCTCCTAATTTACGTGTTATATCTTATTTTTCACAATCTCCATCTTCAAACGAGCGATAGAGCCGGTTGGATTCAAGTCCTTTGGACACACCTCCTGGCAGTTGTAGACGGTGTGACAGCGCCACACACCGTACTCGTCGTTTACCATCGCCAACCGCTCCTGACTTGCGCCGTCCCGCGTGTCAGATACGAACCGATCCATGTTAAGAAACGCCATTGGTCCCAGATATTTTTCATGCGACGCGGTAACAGGACACGAAGAGTGACAACTGGCGCACAGAATACAATCTACGAGGACATCAATCCGTGTCCTTTCGTCAGGGCTTTGT
>Ga0209514_10006755_pt1 | contig 13913 bp, 7 predicted proteins | sample Subgrocontami58m_FD_187452 | JGI IMG/M metagenome (GOLD analysis project Ga0209514, IMG submission 187452) | Subsurface groundwater microbial communities from S. Glens Falls, New York, USA - GMW37 contaminated, 5.8 m (SPAdes) (version 3) | ecosystem: Environmental > Aquatic > Deep subsurface >...
GAGAGAAAACGGTGGGCCTCCTCCAGAGTGATGACCACCTGGGGTGGCTCCGCCGTCCGGTCGCCCAGGGCCGCTTCCGTGCGCTCCACGTACCGTTCGTGCAGTCGGCGGGTGATCAGGTTGGCCACCAGCACGTACGCAGCGATGTCCTCCTGGTGGCCGCCGAACTCCAGGACGACGTGAGTGCCCTGCTCCAGGTACCTGAGCATCAGCTCGACGGAGCGGGTCTCGTTGCCGTGGAGGTCCCGGGGCGCCTCCGGGGTCAGGAAGCTGTACCGCTCCAGCCGCCTCAGGCTCTGACGCAAGGCCCGCAGCGTGCCCGGAACGACCTCCATCCCCCGCTCTTTCAGCTCCGGCAGGATGTCCTCGTTCCTGCCCTTGAGGAACGTCCCGAGCCACTTGTCGTCGCCGTACCGCTCGGCCAGGGCCTGTATGGCGTCCAGGCCCCGCTCGTGCAGGGAGAGGGGCTCCCGGAGCAGGAACATGTCTTCAGGCACGATGGAGCTGTAGGAGATGCGCACGACGTGGTCCACCGGCACGTTGCGCCGGCGCGCGCTCTGTTCGTCCAGCGTGAACACGGCAACCCGGGGGCCATAGAGCTGCTTCAGGCCCTTCACACGGCCGTAGGTCTCGCTGGTGCCCTCCCACCCGTACTCGTTGTGCATGTCGAAGACCAGGTTCACGGCCGCCCTCTTCTGGATGAGGCAGGCGAGCATGAGACGGGTAAACGTCGTCTTGCCCGTGCCGCTCTTACCGAACACGCCGTTACTGCGCTCGACCAGGCGCCGGTGGTCCAGGCAGAGGCGCACCTCCATGTCCAGGGGCGTGCCGATGCTGATGTGGTCCCGGTCGTCGGCCCCGAAGACGCGGGCGAACTCCCCCTCGGCAGCCCGCCAAACGGGCCGGTAGTGGGCGGGAACGGTCTTGGCGGGGGTGATGTCGCCCTCGGTTGCGCCCGGAGGCACGGCGAGCTGGGGCAGGACGGTCAGCACGCCATAGGCCGCCGTCCCCCGGAGCACTTCGACCGTGAAGGCGTCCGTCAAGTCCGGCGGCAGGCGCGCCAGGGCCGGGTCGATGACGTCGAGGCCGATGTCGGTGACGATGCCCAGATAATCCCGCTCCTCGCCACGAATGGTCACGTACTGCCCGACGCGCAGGGCCTCGGGCGAGATGTCGGGGTCGAGGCGGATGGTGAGCCCTTGCTTCAGCGAGCCCGCTGTGACGACACCGAGGCGTTGGGGCTGGCTCATGGGGTCGTTTGCGGCCGACCCGCCCTGGGGCACGAAGACCGCGCCCCTACGGCCAGCGCTACTGCCCGTGCACCGCACGAGCGCTCGACCGCAGCCGATTCTGTAGGGGCGAGGTCTCCTCGCCCCGGCGTCGAAGCCCTCACCGCCTCAGCCTCCCGAGCACCAGGCCCAGCGCCACCGGGTCGCCCCGCATCAGTAGCGCCAGTCGTTTGGCAGCCCCCAGCAGAAAGCTCCTCTCGTCGGCCTGGATGGCAGCCACCCGGCGCAGGCAGGCTGGGATGAGCTCATCGCGGGCGAGCTGGCCGCGGCCGGCCAGGGCCGCCAGGGCTTCGACGAAGCCCGGCGCCGAGCCGATCAGCCGCGCCTCGTGGGCCGAGCAGAGGTGGACATGCTCGTGCAGCGTGGCGGGTACGGGAGCCAGCGCGCACGCGACGGCTGCCTCCTCGGGTTCCGCCGCTGCCGGCAGCGGGCCATGGGCCAGGATCAGAGCCTCGAACTGGGTGCGCAGAAGCTCGGCGAGCTGAGGATGCTGGCGGTAGACGTCCGCGGCGCCCCTGGTGGCGCGGCCCCGGGCCACCGGGCGGCGCGACGGATCGATGCCTGCGGTCGAGGCCAGGCCGACGACGGCGTAGACGGCGACGGCGCCCGCCGCGGTGCGCACCAGGGCGCCGAGGGGCGGCGGCTGATGCAGCTCGTAGGATTCGGCGGTGAAGGTGGTGCTGGACGCTTCGACCACCTCACCGATGGGCTCGGAATCTTGCACTGGCGCGGATTCCCTTGTCGACTGCATTCGTGGGGCGGGGGCCTGTCCCTCGCCGCGTCCTACTATGGCGGTTCGCCCGGTGAGGGACAAGCCCACACCCTACGGAATACCGCTCCCTGACGGTCGCGGCTCTGATGATCCTAGCCAAGTCAGAGCGCGGGGCGGCGCTTGCTGGCAGCCTTGGCCGAGGAGAGGCTCTGCACAGGGCTGAGCAGCGACTCGACCAGCGCCCAGAACTGCTGGCGGTCGGCCTCGTGGACCACGGCCATCTCGTGGGCCTCGCTCAGCGCCACGGGATAGCCGTCGCCTCGGCGGCACTGGTCCAGGATCAGGCCGTGGAGGAGATCGAGGCGCCCGGCGTCCTGGGAGAGCCAATCGGGCACCTCCACGCGGGCGATCTCGTCGCCCGTGTGGAGGTAGAAGAAGGAGATTCCATGCTCGCCATACCACTCCTGCACCACCCGGGACTGACTACCGAACAAGGCCGATCGCTCTCCTGGTCCCAGTAACCTGGCCAGGAGATCTCGGTCCAGCAGATCTCCGACGCTGTCGCAGGGCCTTTCGGACGGTCGCCGTTGGCGGCAATGGTGGTCGCAGTTGATCCGCTCGTAGGGGCAAGCCGCCAGGCGTAGGGTATGGCCGACGTTGGTGCTGTCGCTCCGGCTGATGTAGCCAGCCACCAGGGCGCGCCCCGTTTCCACCAGGGGCCGGAGTCGGCTCAGCGCCGCCAGAAAGCCCTCCCTCAACAAGAGCTCGCGAACGTAGTCATCGTAGCCCCGGGCGCCCAGGGGCCACAGGATGAGGCCGCCGTCCAGCAACAGGAGGGTCGTGGCGTCCCCGGGCGCCGCCTGGGCCAGTTCCGCCAGGTGAACGATCTCGGCCACCGACCGGCGCACGGCCAGAAGGACGCTATCGAGGCGCGTCGCTTGCAGGGGATTAGCTGGATTGCCGATGGCCATGGCGTCCTCGCCGGCGAAGAGACTCGGCCGGCCATCCAGCTTGGCCCACGGTGCGACGCCGTAGCGGATGGTCGCACTCCCCAGGTTGATCAAGTAGCAGGCGAACGGCGCATGCCGATCGACCTCGATCTGCGAGCCATCCACGCCGATCGCACAGTAGTCCGCGGCCGGCGCCTGCGCTCGGTGCCGGCTGTCCATGCGCTCCATAGGAAGAGCCGGCAGCCAGGTGTAGCGGCCGTCGCGCAGGCGGGACCCCAGGCCCCCAAGCTCCTCCTCAGGAAGGGCCAGCAACTCCGCTCCCTTCGCCAGACGCTCCTGACGGCCGGCCTCCGAGGCCTGGAGCTGAGACAGACCCGACTGAATCTGCGGAAGGGCGCGGAGGAGATCGAGGGTCACGCGGTCCCCCGGGGATTCACCCCCAAGACACCAAGGCACGAGGGTCGACCGGACTGCCTATCAGTGTCCTTGGTGTCTTCGTGTCTTGGTGGTGAGCGGACGGGCGTGGCTACGGCTTGGCAGCCTGTAGGATAGCGCTGCGCACGCGCTCTGGAGTGAGAGGACATTCCCTCACGCGCACGCCAAGGGCGTCTCGGACAGCGTTGGCGATGGCTGCTGCCACCACGGTGATGGATGGCTCGCCCACGCCCTTGGCGCCGTAGGGACCGAAGTCGGACTGCTCCTCGACGATGACCGGCACGATCCTGGGCGAGTCGATGGCCGTCTGCATCTTGAAGTCGAGGAAGCTGGGATTGCGTGTGTTCCCCTTGTCGTCGAGTTTGAACTCCTCGGTCAGCGCATAGCCCAGCCCGTTGGAGACTGAACCCTCGATCTGGCCCTCGACCAGGCGCGGGTTCAGGGCATGGCCCACATCCTGGGCAGCGACGTAGTTCAGTATCTTCACCTGACCGGTGGCCGGGTCCACCTCGATCTCGACCGCAGCGGCCACGACGGCCGGTGCATCGATGACACCCTCGGCCTTGCCGATAGCATCCAGCCAGCGTTCTCGCTCGGAGGCATTGGTGCCGATGATGGGACCGCCCCGGGACGTCAGGGCCGCCGAGGCGATGGCTCCCATGGCGACGGAGCGGTCGGGCGCGCCCCGTACGTAGACCTTCTTGTTGGCCAGCTCCAGGTCCTCGACGTTGGCCTCCAGCTTCTCCGCGGCCAGGTGGAGGATCTGCTGCTTGGCATGCTCGGCTGCCTGCTTGATGGTGTTGCCAACCCGATAGGTTGTATTGCTGCCGCCCGTGCCCGACTCGTAGGGAGTGTGGTCGGTGTCGGCCGCAATGATGTTGACGTCGGTGGGGGCAATGCCCAGCACTTCGGCCACGATCTGCGACATCAACGTGTACTGGCCGGCGCCGTTGTCGGTCAGCCCAGTCGAGAGCACGACCGTGCCGTCCTCGTTGCACTTGAGTGAAGCACTGGAGGCGGTCCCCAGCTCCGCCTCAAGGTGCCAGTTGCCGCAGGCCACGCCGATGCCCCGGTTGGGGCCTCGCCGGAAGCCGCGGGCCGCCTCTTCGCATCGATTCAGGGTCTCGGCGACGTCCAGGTTGTTCACGATGTGGTGGCCGCCCGGCGACACATCGCCTTCGCGCAGGGCGATGCGCCGGCGCAGCTCGAAGGGGTCCAGGCTCAGGCGGCGCGCGGCCTCATCGATGACCTGCTCGATGGCGAAGAAGGTCTGAGGGGCGCCGGGGGCCCGGACCTGCCCGCCTGGCACGTTGTTCGTATAGACGGAGTAGCCCACGATGTCGACGTTGCCCACACGATAGGGGCCCATGAAATTGCCGACGGTGTGGGCCATGCCGCGGATACCGCCCGAGTAGGCTCCCGCGTCGTAGTAGATCTCCCCCTGCACGACGTGAAACGTGCCGTCCTTCTGGAAACCCACCTTGACGTGGGAGGTGCTGGCGTGGCGTCGGGGATTGGCGGCCATCTCTTCTTCCCGGCTCACGGCAATGCGGACCGGCCGGCCCGACTTGCGCGCCAGAATGGCAGCGATGGGCTCGACACTGGCCGAGCCCTTGCCGCCGAAGTCGCCCCCCATGGCCGGAACGATGATGCGCACGTGCGACATGGGCACGCCGAGGCCCTGGACGACACTCTGTCGAACGCGGAAGGGTGCCTTGGTGGTGGTCCAGATGGTGATGTGACCGCTGCCGTCGACCGAGGCGACGCAGGCTCGGGGCTCGATGTAGCCCGGGTGCGCCTGCTGGGTGCGAAACTCGTCCTCCACGATGACGTCGCACTCGGCGAAGGCGCCTTCCGCATCGCCTCTCTTGACCCGTACCTCGTTGCGGACATTGCCGTAACGACGGCTGGGACCGGCGTCCTTGTAGGTGGCCAGGTCCGGATGGAAGACGGGCGCCTCCGGCTTCATGGCCTCTTTGGGGTCGAAGATGGCCGGCAGGGGCTCGTATTCGACGACGATGCGGTCCAACGCCTCCGCGGCCGTCTCATCGTCGGTGGCCGCCACGGCCGCCACAGGCTCGCCCACATGGCGCACCCGCTCGTGGGCCAGGACATAGCGGTCTTCGAGGAACTGGCCGATGCGGTTGGTCGTGGCGTCGGCGTTGGTCGCCACGGCATAGACACCTTTCATCTGTTCGGCTGCGCTGGTGTCGATGCGAAGGATGCGGGCATGGGCGTGAGGACTGCGCAGGATCCGGCCGGTAAGCATGCCCGGCTGAATCATGTCGGCCGCGTAGGGCGTTCGCCCGGTGACCTTGGCTACACCGTCAGTCTTAGGAACACTCTGGCCAATCACGGAGAGGGTTGTCATGTGCACTCCTTGCAGGTTCAAAGGGAGCTAGTGCCCCAATGCTAGGGCGGGGGGGCAGGGGTGTCAAGGCATGGGGAACTGGTACGGATGAAGTAGTCTGTGTTCCCCCCAACCGAGCTTCTCATGCCGCCCGGCCCAGAACGGACTGGCCGGACGCGCCGGGGGGCGCCCTGCTGTCCCCGCGGGCGGGCCAGCGGCTCTGGATGCTGACGGCGCCGCCTAAACGGCCACCTTGGGCAGGTCCTTGAGGGCCGCCTCCACCAAGGCCCGGGGGTACTCGTAGTCCTCGAGCTGGCCAGCGAAGTAGGCGTCGTAGGCGCCCAGGTCGAAGTGGCCGTGGCCGCTGAGATTGAACAGGATCGTCTTGCGCTCGCCTGCCTCGCGGCACTCGCGGGCGATGTCGATGGCCGCCTTGATGGCGTGGGCCGACTCCGGCGCTGGGATGATCCCCTCGCTGCGGGCGAACTCGACGGCCGCCTGGAAGACCGGCAACTGGTGCTCGGCCCGCGCCTCGATCACGCCGTGATTGACCAGGGAACAGAGCAAAGGCGCATCGCCGTGGTAACGCAGCCCGCCGGAGTGGATGCTCGGCGGCACGAACGTGTGGCCCAGGGTGTACATCTTCACGAGAGGCGTCAACCCTACCGTATCCCCGAAATCGTAGGCGTAGATCCCCCGGGTGAGCGTCGGACAGGCCTCCGGCTCGACCGCGATGATGCGTGTCTGCTTCCCATCCACCACCTTGTCCCGAACGAAGGAGAAGGCCAGTCCAGCGAAGTTGCTCCCGCCACCGACGCAGCCGATGACGTAGTCAGGGTACTCCCCCGCCATCTCCATCTGGCGCTTCGCCTCCTGGCCGATAACCGTCTGGTGCAACAGGACGTGGTTAAGGACCGACCCGAGGGAGTAGTGGGTGTCGTCGTGCGTCGCGGCGTCCTCCACCGCCTCGGAGATCGCGATGCCCAGGGAGCCCGGGGACTGCGCGTCCCCCTGGAGGATCGCGCGCCCGGCGTTGGTGCGGTCCGATGGGCTCGCGATGACCTCGGCACCGTAGGTCTCCATCATGGAGCGGCGGTAGGGCTTCTGGTGGTAGCTCACCTTCACCATGTAAACGGTCACCTGTACGCCGAACATGGCGCCGGCGAAGGCCAGGGCAGAGCCCCATTGCCCCGCACCTGTCTCGGTGCTGATACGGGTGATCCCCTCGGCCTTGTTGTAGAAGATCTGCGGCACGGCCGTGTTGGGCTTGTGGCTGCCGGCGGGGCTCACCCCCTCGTACTTGTAGTAGATGTGTGCCGGCGTGTCCAGCGCCTGCTCGAGGCGCAGCGCCCGGTACATGGGGGAGGGGCGCCACAGCCGGTAGATCTGCAACACCTCCTCGGGAATCGGGATGAACCGCTCGCGGCTCACCTCCTGGAGAATCAACCCCATGGGGAAGAGTGGCGCCAGATCGGCCGGGCCGATGGGCTGGCCGGTGCCGGGGTGCAACACTGGCGGCAGCTCCCAGGGCAGATCTGCCGCCAGGTTGTACCAAGAGGTGGGGATATCCTTCTCATCGAGCAGGATTTTCGTGGGATCCGTCATTGCGCGCTCCTTGGGAAGAGTGTTGGGATGCCGGAGAACCCACCCCAGCCTTCAGGCTGGGGCATGGAGGTTGCCCTTCATTCCAAGGCTCGTGGGGTGGCCCGCGCCAGTATACGGCACCAGCCTCGCGCGCCGCAGGGTCGCCCCTGGGGTATGAGCGAAGGTTGATCTCGCTTTGGTATGGTGTTGGGGAAGCCCATTCGTTTCTGGACGGGAGTTCGCTCAAGCTGCTGAGGGGTTGCTCGTGCGGGTATTCTAAACACTCGGCTTCTCGCCGGGAAACGCTGAATGCAAAGAGGCTCGATGGATACCTTCGATGTGGTTGTATTGGGTGGTGGTTCGGCGGGGGAGTGGGTGGCATCGCAGACGGCGCACGGTGGTCGCTCCGTGGCTTTGGTGGAAGAGCGTCTGGTCGGCGGTGAGTGCCCCTATTTCGCCTGCATGCCGAGCAAGGCGATGCTCCACGCGGCTGCGGTCCGCCACCTAGTCGGTCGTGCCCATGAACTAGGCGCTACCGCCGCTCCCCTCGACCAGGGACAGGCGAGAGCGGCGTACGCCGTGGCGGTGGCCCGCCGGGACCTGGTGGCAGACTACCGGGATGACACCAGCAAAGTCCGCTCGCTGCAAGAGATGGGCGTGACCGTCGTGCGTGGGAGAGGGCGGATTAGCAGGCCGGGCGTGGTGGCCGTTGAGGGCCGAGGGCTCGGGTGGCACGACCTGGTGATCGCGACGGGGTCAGTGGTGACTCCCCCGGTGCTGCAGGGGCTTGATCAGGTCCCGGCCTGGACCAGTGAGGACGCGTACAGCAGTCCAGATCTCCCTGGCTCAATGATCATTCTCGGGGGTGGGGCCGTCGGCTGTGAGCTCGCCCAGGTCTTCGCGCGGTTTGACACCGTTGTCACCCTCGTACACCGTTCACCACGCCTGCTCCCGAGGGAAGAACCAGTCATCTCGGCGATTCTGGCAGAGGTTCTTCGTGAAGACGGAGTGGACATCCGGCTGGATGCTCGGAGCACGGCGGTAGAAGCCGTGGGCAGCAGGGTCCGGTTGCGGCTCGAAGACGGGACTGCAGTAACCGCGGAGCGTCTGATCCTCGCAACCGGCAAGACAGGGAGATTGCAGGGACTGGGTGTGGGAGAGCTGGGCATGGATGCCGGGGGGAAGTTCCTGGAAGTGGACGAGTACTGTCGGGTTCGCGGCCAAGAGCATGTGTGGGCCGCCGGGGACATCACCGGCATCGCACAGTACACCCACACCGCCAACTACCAAGGGCGAGTGATAGCCGCCAACCTGCTGGGCGGGCATGTCCGTGCCGACTATCGAGCCATCCCCAGAGGCGTCTACACTGAGCCCTCGGTGGCCTCGGTGGGTCTTACCGAGGATGCGGCGCGCCGGCAAGGCTACCATGTGGCCAGGGCGGAGATGGAGCTTGGCGAGACTGCGCGGGCGTCCACGTCGGGAGACCGGACAGGGCGCCTGATCTTGATTGCCGACCACCGGCGTCGCGTACTTCTAGGCGCGGCTGCGATCGGTGCGCACGCTGAAGAGTGGATCGGTGAGGCGACCTTAGCCATACGGGCTGCGGTACCGCTCGATGTCCTCGCCGACGTCGTGCATGCGTTTCCCACCTTTAGCGAAGCCTACGAACCGCCCGTCCGGCAACTGTTGCGCAACATGGGATGACGGGAGAGGTGCTTGACACCTTGGTGCACCTTGACGGTGAAGGAGGGCTGCCCGCGTAGCCTGCCTCGGCCAGGAGACGCTGGGCCTCGGCGATGTCCTGGCCCTGGGGCTGGCACCAGCCGGGCAGCTTGTCGAGCTCCTCCTTGAGGATCGCCTGCGACGTGCGGGGTCCGTTGATGCCCGGCGGATTGTAGATCCCGTCACCGAAGGTGAGGATCTGCACGAGAGGTCAAGACCGGTCTTTGGGCAGATCGCCAACGCTGAGCCAGAGCTGGCTCCAGTCCATCGTGGCTGCCTGTCCCGCCTGATTGTCGATCCAGCCGTGGACGTAGGGCTGCCACAAGAGGTAGCCCGGATAGGTAATCAACGGCGCAATGTACAGCTCCTTGAGCAGGAGCCGCTGGATGTCGAGGATCAACTGCTTGCGTTTGTTCTCGTCGAACTCCCGCGCCTGTCCCTCGATGAGCCTATCCAACTCGGGGTCATTGATCGGGCGTACGTTCTTGCTCCCCTTGGAGTGATAGTCGCGCTGCCATGATCGCTCGGGCGCTGTGTAATCCAGGGACCAGACATAGGACTCGAAGTCGCGGTCGGTGTAGATCGTCTTGTCGAATATGCCTGACTCCAGGGGTGCGAGCTTGGCATCGATGCCGATCTTCTGGAGTTGGGCCACGGCCGCCTCCGCCTGGATAGGCCCGTCGACGTTGCCCACGTCCACCTTCACAGTGAAGGACAGCCTATCGCTGTATCCGGCCTCGGCTAACAGGCGCTTGGCCTCGGCGATGTCCTGGTCTTTTGGCTGGCGCCACCCGGGGAGCTTCTCCAGTTCCTCCTTGGGCATCGCCATCGACTTGCGCGCCGCGTTGACCCCAGGCGGGTTGAAGACGCCTGCCCCGAAGGTCAGGCCCTGTACCATCGCCTGTCGGTCGATGGCCAGATGGATCGCCCGCCTGACCCGGATGTCGTTGAAGGGTGGACGGTCCAGACGGAACGACAGTCCCATGCTGATATCTCGCAGAAAAGCGAGACTCTTCGTTTGCGGGGCTGCCCGCACGATGGGATCGACCTGGGGCTTGTCGGTGAGCTTGAGCACGTCGTTCTGGCGGGCGATGAAGGCCGCGGTGCGGCCGGCCGGGTCCTGCGTCGGAAAGACCTTCCAGCGATCCACATAGGGCCGACCCGGCTGCCAATAGTCCTTGTTTGGGACGTAGGTCACTCCCTTCTGGCGATCGTGGGACTCCACCTTGAAGGGGCCCGTCCCCACGGCGACCTGTTCGAACTTGTCGCCTCGTGCCAGGACATGTTGGGGGGCGATGGAGGCGGTGTGCTCGGTGAGGCTGCCGAGGAAGGTGACATCGGGCGTCTTGGTCACGATCTGCAGCGTATGGTCATCCAGAACGGCGGTCGAGGCTACGTTCTGCAGCGGGCTGCGCCCCTCGTAGGCGTTGGCGGGATCCATGAGCTGCTCGAAGCTCCACTGGACGTCGCGGCTCGTGAACGGCTGCCCATCGTGCCACTTCACCCCCTTCTGGAGGTTTAAGGTGTAGGTGCTGCCATCCTTCAGCTCCCACCGCTCCGCCAGTGACGGCGTCAAGCGATACTCCTCGCGCCAGTCCTGAAAAGGCTTGTAGTCCCAAGCGAGAAGCTGCTGGTAGACGCCGCGCAAGTAGAACTGGATATTGGGGCTGACATTGCTCCACGGGTGGAGGTGCGGCAGATCCCGGATGCCAATGATCTGGAACGAACCTCCCCGCTCCGGCTGGGGTTCGGCGGGCGCGACCGGGGCTGGCGCGCCCGGCACGCTGACTGGGGCGGCCGGGGCAGTCGGGGCCGGCCCGGGCGAGGGGGCGCACGCGGCCGTAAGCGCTAGGCAAACCAGGGTACCGTGTCGCAGACAGCTCATCCTTCTCCTCCAACCACCTACGAACGGTCCTTCGGCAGATCGGCCACCTTGAGCCAGGCCTGGGCCCAGTCGAGGTTGGTCACGTTGGCGGCCTGCTGATCGACCCAGCCCTGGACGTAGGGTTGGACGAGCAGATAACCCGGGAATGTGATGAGGGGAACGACGTACATCTCCCGGATCAGCAGCCGCTGCATCTGGCGAATGATCTCGGCCCGTTTGCCCTCGTCGAACTCCTGGCCCTGGGCGTCCAGGAGACGATCGAGCTCGGGGTCCTGGATCGGCCGCTTGTTCAGGGTGCCCTTGGAGTGGAAGTGGAGGCCCCAGTCCCGCTCCGACGAAATGCGGGTGATGGGGCCGATGTAGGACTCGTAGTCTCCGTCCCCCTCCATCTTGTTGTAGACCCCCGACTCCAAGGGCTGAACGGCAGCCTGGACGCCGATCTTCTGGAGTTGGGCGGAGATGACCTGGGCCTGGGATGGCGTGTCCGGGTGCGACTGGTCGACCTTGATGGTAAAGGAGAGGCCTGCCGCGTAGCCCGCCTCAGCCAGGAGGCGCTTCGCCTCGACGATGTCTTGGTCCTTCGGCTGACGCCAGCCCGGCAGCTTGTCCAGCTCCTCCTTGGGGATGGCCTGGGAGGTGCGTGCGCCATTGATGCCTGGTGGGTTGTAGATCCCGTCGCCGAAGGTGAGGGTTTGCACAAGGATCTGACGATCGATGGCCAGGTGGATGGCCTGGCGGACTCGGATGTCACTGAAAGGCGGCCGGTCCAGCTTCAGAGAAAGCAGGGCGGAGATGTCGCGTATGAAGGGCGCGCTCCTGGCGCCCCGCACCTGGGCCAGCACGGTGTCGAGCTGCTTCTTGTCGCCGGGCTTCAGCGCGTCGTTCTGCCGGCCGATGAAGGAGGCCATCCGCCCCGCCGGGTCCTGGAAGGGCGGGAACTTCCACCGCTCGATGTAGGGCATGCCCTGACGCCAATAGCTCTCGTTGCGGACGAAGGTGACACCGCGGAGGCTATCGTAGGACTCCAGCTTGTAAGGGCCCGTGCCGATGGCCACTTTCTCCAACTGGTCGCCGCGGTCGTGAACATGCTTGGCTGCGATAGCCAGGGGGGCGTCGACCAGTTTGTTCAAGAAGAGGACGTCGGGGCTCTTGAGCTTGATCTCCAGGGTTGCGTCGTCCACGGCCGTGATCTTCTCCACCCCTCGGAGCTCTACCCCGGGGTCAAGGGCATTGGCTGGGTCGACCAGGAACTCGTAGGACCATTTCACGTCGCCAGCGGTGAAGGGTTGGCCATCGTGCCACTTCACGTCGCGGCGCAGCGCGAAGCGATAGGTCACGCGGTCGTCCCTCAGATCCCAGCGCTCGGCAAGGGAGGGAGCGATCTTGTATTCCTTGCGCCAGTCCTGGAACGGCTTGAAGTCGAAGTCCAGCAACTGGTCGTAGACGCCGCTCAGGAAGAAGCTGCTGTTGGCGTTGCTGTTCTTCCAGGGGTTGAGATGCGGCAGTTCGCGGATGCCGACGATCTGTATGACGCCGCCTCGCTCCGGCGCGGCTGCGGCCGGAGCCGCCGGAGCTGCCGGCGCACCACCAGGTGCCGGAGCCGCTGGAGCGGCCGGTGGGGCACCTGGGGCGACCGGGGCAGGGGTGGGCGCGCAGGCCGCCGCCATGGCGGCCAGGAACGGCACGACAGTCCCAATGCGGACCAGTCTCATCGCTCTACTCCCTTCGACGACTTACCGTGGGCCAGGAGGGGCTCGCGGGTCTAGCGGCTGAACGTTCGGGAAACGACCGCCGAACTTTACCGTGAAAACGAGGCGGAAGCGAGCAGCCCTGGACCAGAGGTCCTCCGGACATCCCCCCACCCCGCGGGTCGTTGCCTACCCGCGGGGGATGTCCATGATGCTCGTGATGCCCTGGGCAGTCTCCAGACGCAGCACAGCATCCCGCAGCTTCTCCGCCGCCTCGCGAGGGATGGCCAGAGTGGCGCAGTCGAAGTACTTGGCCTCGATCTCGCTTTGGGTGTTGATCCGCTTGGCGTGCTGGATCTCCGTCGTCACGTGCCGGCCGTCGCGGAGGTGCAGGGTCAGGCTCTCTTTCGGCGTCCCATGCGGCGGCGCATCGATGGGGATGAAACGCAGGCGCTTCATCAGCCCTTGCACGTCCGCCGACCGCACGCGCTCGTCCATGACCTGTCTTGCCCCCATGGCGCCGTCGAGGAGCGCGGCGCACAGCACGTACTCCAGACAGTATTGGGCTGCCGGGCTGTCCTGGGGATTGTGGCGGCGCATGGCAAAAGAATGGGGGTCACACTCGATGGCCTCGACATCGTCCGCCTTCAGCTTGTGCTCTCGCGCCAGGTTGAGGACGGCCTCCACCGGCCGGTGCGAGGGCCCGCAGGAGGCAAAGATCCGTGCCGTGGGACCTCCTTCGTCCACGAAACTCCGGCCCAGGTCTTTCGTGAGAGGCTCCCAGGTGGCCTCGCCTTCGAGACAAAAGGCCATGGCAAATCCTTCGGACACCTCCAGGATCGCCTCCTCCGCCGTGAAGTTGCGCTGTGCCAGGGTCGCCGCCACCACGCCGTTGCGGGCCGGGTTGCCGGCGGCGATGCCCTTGGCGTGGGTGCCCATGTTGGCGCGCAGGCCGCAGGCCATGTTGGCCGCGTGGCCCAGGGCCCACTGCATCTGGCGGGTGTCCAGGCCCAGCATGACACCCGCGGCCACTGCCGAGGCCAGAGAGCCGTTGGTGCCGGTGTGGTGCCAGCCCCGGAACGTCGGACCGCGTCCCCCGGTGCGCGCGGAGTCGAAGGCAGCGTCCAGCCGGTACGAGACCTCGCGCCCCACGACAAGCGCTTGGAGCAGCCTCGCTCCAGTACAACCGGCCGGTTCCCCCGCCGCCAGGGCCGCAGGGAGGGTCGGCGTCCCCCAGTGATAGCCCTCGTCCAGGTCCAGGGCGTGGGCCGCGTGCCCGTTGACCAGGGCAGCGAGCT
>Ga0209514_10006756_pt1 | contig 13912 bp, 15 predicted proteins | sample Subgrocontami58m_FD_187452 | JGI IMG/M metagenome (GOLD analysis project Ga0209514, IMG submission 187452) | Subsurface groundwater microbial communities from S. Glens Falls, New York, USA - GMW37 contaminated, 5.8 m (SPAdes) (version 3) | ecosystem: Environmental > Aquatic > Deep subsurface >...
GAGTATAGACGTTATTTTCTCTGTGATCGGATGATACGGCATAAAATTTTATTGATGCGGAAGCGGAGAGATTCGAACTCTCGAGACCCTTTCGAGCCTGCCACCTTTCCAAGGTGGTGCACTAGACCACTATGCGACGCTTCCTGTATCAGAAGATACTAGCTTACTTCTCAGCTTTTTAAAACTATATAGACTTATAAACCACCAAACTAATTATGGCGAAGATTACCGAGAGGTATAAAAGATAAGTGGCTCCAACAATAAGTGTAGGCCAACCGAAGACGAGAGAAACCAGGATGGCTCCAACTCCCAAAGACTGTAGGCCCATTTTTATCTTCCCAGAAATTTCTGCTTGGATAACTATACCTTCGGTATGCTTTCTATAATAAGCTCCGCCAATCAAAAAGAGTTCAATGATTACAATAGTTATCGCGAGATAAATATTTATAAACTTTGTGACGAGAATTACAACAGATATACCAATAAGAATTTTGTCAGCCAATGGATCATACGTCTTCCCCCAATCTGTCACAAGGTTTCTCGTGCGAGCAAGCGCACCATCTATGGCATCCGAGAAGGCCGAGAAGAAAAATAGAATCAATCCTAATTTATAATTTTCTGTCCAAAGTAAATAAGCAACGAAGGGTAGAGTGATGAACCTAAACCACGTCACCGCATTGGGAGTTATAAACCTGGGGATGAAGGGTAGCAATGTATTCTTTAGTATTTTGTCTGAAAAAGTTAGATGCATGTATTTATATTATATTAATTTTATTTCTGAATATACTACCACCTTGTTTCTGCCAGTTTCCTTGGCTCGATACATCGCTTTGTCTGCATGAATGAGGGTATTTTCAAACGAAACACCTCGCTCGAACGAGGCTACCCCAGCGCTCACGGTCACATCAAAATCAGGCATATTGTTGAAAGCCAATTGTTCTACAAGGGCCCTGATTTCTTCAGCCTTCTTTAGAGCATCCTTTTCATCGGCCCCAAGGAGCGCCACCACTATTTCTTCTCCGCCCCATCTACAGACAATATCCTCATCACGCACGGCTCCTTCTATAAGGTGGGCCACACTCTTTAATACTTCATCTCCTACAATATGCCCGTGGGTGTCGTTAACTTTTTTGAAATGATCAATATCAAAAAAGATAAAGCTAATGTCTTTAAAATTAGTAATCCTTCTGTTCTTCGTTGTCTCTGCGTCGGCGGCGATAGAATTGAAAAACTTCCTGGCCTCTTCATTAAAGAAATTCCTAGTCTTGAGTCCGGTCAAGGTGTCGTGAATGAGGTCTTTCTGAAGCACACGAATAGTTTGTTCGAGTTCGGCAATTCTTTCTTTCAGCTCTTCTGGGGTTTTCTTTGAAAGCATTTCTTAAAACATAATCTTACCACCTTCCACTTGAACCTCCACCCCCAGACATACCTCCACCGAACCCCCCGAATCCCCCACCGCCGAAACTTCCCCCACCAAATCCTCCTCCCCGACCTCCACCGATCCACCAAGGGATAACCGTATTGTTTGTTTTGTGTTTCTCATACGTGCGAGAAACTAGAAAATCAAATAGCAACCCTAGAGGGATAAGAATGATTATGGTAATAATTCCTGTATAAAGAAAACCGTAAACAAATCCAATCACTACTCCAATAATTCCGCCCACTACCCCTCCCATCCACCAGGACTTTGATCGACCAAGAACACTAGCCAAATAAACAAAACCAAAAAGTACAAAATATAAGTAATCAACAGAGAAACCATTAGAGCGAGCAGAAGTCGATGAAGAAAGCACTTCTCCGTTTAAAACAGCTATGATTTGATCCACTCCGGTTGAAAGTCCTCCGGCATAGTCTCCGTTTTTAAAAAAAGGAGTAATCGTGTCTGAAATAATATGCGAAGTTGTGATATCTGTAAGCGTGGGTTCAAGTCCATAACCTACTTCAATCCGCATTTGCCTATCATCTATAGCTACGAGAATTAATGCCCCATTATCCACTCCCTTTTTTCCCAAACCCCAATCTTTGTAGAGATTCACCGCGAAGTTCTCTATAGTATCACTCCCAAGCGAAGATATAGTAACAATAGACACCTCGTTCCCAGTAGATTTCTCTAGACCAGAAAGCTTGTTCTCAAGAAGCGCTCTATCAGCAGAAGAAAGCACCCCAGCGAAATCGTTCACAAAACCTGTTGGTTTCCCTGGATTGCTGTAGGCGAAAAGCAAAATCGGTAAAAGAAATAATCCTAGAGCGAAAGAAATTCGCTTCATAGTTTTTATTGAAGTTTAAGATTGACCGTTGGAGCCACCTCTGCACCTTGAGCCGCTTCGAAATAAGCTCTCTCTTTAAATCCAAAGATTAAGGCTGAGACAGAAGATGGGAAGCGCTTGATGACTAGATTGTAGTCTCGTATAAAGTCATTGTATCTAGTTCGCTCAACCGAAACACGGTTCTCTGTGCCCTCAAGGGAGGCCATGAGATCACGCACATTGTTCGAGGATTGAAGCGTTGGATAGTTTTCCATAATAGCAATGAGTCTCCCTAAGGAAGATTCGATCTGGTTCGCAGCTAGAGCCTTCTCGTTGGGAGTGACTGCCCCAGAATATTGAGCCCTCGCAGCAGCAATGTCTCCGAAAACTTTTTGTTCTTGAGCGAGCACGCCCTTAACCGAGTTAACAAGGTTAGGAATCAAATCCAGGCGCCTCTGATACTGTGTCTCGACCTTCGCCCACTGTGCATCAGCACTTTCGTTTCGTGAGACCAGACCATTATATGAAGACCAAACATAAAGAATCGCGAGCACAACTACACCTAAAACAATCCACTTGGTTTTATTCATCCCGTTAGAAATTATTTCTTATAATATTTTCATTATAACATTATTATTTTAAATATTTCCACATTATTTCTAACGGGATAGAACAATTGCGGTCGGGAGCCAATTTCTGTATAATGAACGACTGTAAGCCAATGGCCAATATACTTCCATACATTCAAATTATTCTTAGTTTCCTCCTGATAGGCGGAGTACTACTTCAGCAATCTGAAGCAGGACTCGGCTCGGCTTTTGGATCCGGAGACTTGGGTGGTACCAAACACACTCGTCGTGGGTTTGAGAAATTGCTTTTTGTTGGGACAATCATCGTCTCAGTTCTCTTCGCCCTGACCGCCTTTGCCAATCTGCTTCTCATACGCTAGACAGAAACTACTATGACATATAGAGAACTACGCGTGCTTCTCACGAAGCGCTTCGCCCTTCCCCAAGAACGCACTATCCACACGGCTATACGTTCTTTTACCCTCGCAGAGAAAACCGTTTTTTATTTTTTGGTAGGAATTTTCATTCTCTCTAGCATCACTTTGCTTTCGAGAGTTAATTCTTCTTTTCTAGTTACAATCCCTGTTCGGGGTGGAACATTGATCGAGGGTGTCGTGGGCACACCAAGGTTTATCAATCCGGTACTGGCTTTTTCTGATGCTGATAAAAGTTTAAGCGTCTTGGTTTATTCCGGCCTAGTTCGCCACTCTCCAGATGGTAACGGTGAAGTTATAAATGACCTGGCCGATAATATTTCTATTTCCAAGGATCAACTCACCTATACTGCTCATATACGATCGGATGCTATTTTCCAAGACGGCTCTCGGGTAACTGCCGACGACGTGCTCTTCACTATCCAGAAAATTCAAAACGGGTCTCTCAAGAGTCCTCTCTTCGGAGATTGGAGTGGTGTCTTGGTAGAGAAGATAGATGATGAGACAATCTCTTTCAACCTAAAGAAACCTTACGCTCCATTTATTTCTAATCTAACAGTTGGAATTCTTCCTAAACATATTTGGAAAAACGTCACAGACGATGAATTTTCTTTTAGCCAATTCAATGTTCTACCTGTGGGCTCTGGTCCATACAAAATAAAAACAGTGGAGAGAAACTCCGGCGGTATCCCAAATTATTATCACTTGGAAACTTTCACTGGTGTGGTCGGGGACGTTCCATTCATAGAAAATTTAATTTTCAGATTTTATTCGAATCAAACAGATCTCTTGAACGCTCACGGCGCAGGGGACATAGAAAGCATGGCGGGCATTTCTGCTTTAGAGGCTTCTGATTTAAAAAAGTCCGGCACAAACATAGTCTCATCTCCCCTCTCGAGAATCTTCGGTGTTTTCTTTAATCAAGGGCGTTCCAAACCTCTTTTAGAAAAAGCGGTGCGCCAGGCCCTCGACCTCTCTGCTCCCAAAGAAGAAATCGTGGCAAAGGTTCTACAAGGATACGGTAGTCCCATCGATGGACCGTTCCCAGCCGGACTATTCTCTTGGAGTGGTGATCGTCGTTTGGATACTGATTATGCAGCACGCTTCGAATCAGCTCAAAATATTTTAAAAAAGGCAGGTTGGATCAAAAATGAGAAAACAGGGGTCTTGGAAAAAAAGAGTAAGTCTGGTACACTGGTCCTGTCGTTTTCTATCTCCACCGGTAACACCCCCGAACTCAAGGCTGCAGGTGAATTGCTTAAAGAAGCTTGGGGAAAGCTTGGTGCCAAGGTAGATGTGCTGGTTTTTGAAACGAGTGACTTGAATCAAAACGTGATTCGCCCGAGGAAATTCGATGCACTACTCTTCGGAGAAGTTGTGAACCGCAATGCTGATGTTTATCCGTTCTGGTATTCCAAAGAAAGGAATGACCCGGGATTAAACATTGCCCTTTATGCGAACAGTGCCGTAGACAAACTCCTCGACCACGTAAGGTCTGTGAGAGACGCGGACAGTTTGGATAAAGACGCTCGAGCCTTCGACAAAGAAATTAGAAATGATGTCCCGGCAGTTTTCCTTTATACACCGGACTTCATCTACGTAGTGCCGAAAGAAGTAGAAAATATAAATTTGGGCAAACTTTCTACTACTCAAGACAGATTTCAAGACATTCGTCATTGGTACATAGAAACTCATCGAGTCTGGCAACTGTTCACTAAATAAAATTAAAAAACTTAAAAATAAATTTAAAATGGATACTTTTAGAAAAGCTCCCCGTTCTCCGCTCATGACACGTGGACATAAACAAAGAGGAATGCGTAGGGACAACGATCGCCCCATTCCAGTAAAAAAGCCAAATGACATCATTCCTCCTCTCGCAGAAGGCAACATTCGTATTATCCCTCTCGGCGGTGTAGAGGAAATCGGACGCAACATGACCGTCATCGAATACGCCGGAGACATCATCATCGTGGATGTTGGTATCCAATTCACTGATGCAGAAACTCCGGGAGTAGACTATATCCTCGCGAACACAAAGTATCTCGAAGACAGAAAGGATCACATCAGAGCCATCGTGATCACCCACGGTCACCTCGACCACATCGGAGCCATCCCTTACCTCATCACCAAACTAGGCAATCCACCTATTTATACTCGAGAATTCGGTGCGTTAATTATTAAAAAGCGTCAGGAAGAATTCCCTCACCTTCCTCCTCTCGATCTACGCATTATAGACAGCAAGGATAAATCAGCTGTGCCTGTTACCCCCAACCTCAAGGTGCGCTTCTTCGGGCTGACTCACTCTATCCCTGATTCAACTGGTATCATCATCGAAACTCCCTTTGGAGACATTGTGAACACCGGAGACGTGCGTGTTGAGAACGAGAACGGCGTAGTCGCCGAGAAGGAAACCGAACAGTACAAAATGTTCAAAGACAGAAACGTCCTCCTCCTCACTATGGACTCTACGGGTATTGAGAAGCCTGGATTCTCTCCTTCTGAAACCCACATTTTGAAAAATATAGACAAGATTGTAGCCGAAGCTCCAGGCCGAGTTATCATCGCGACCTTCGCCTCTCAAGTTGAACGTATTATAGAATTCTTGAACACTGCTCGTCGCTACGATAAAAAAGTTTTGATCGAGGGCCGCAGCATGAGGAACAACGTAGATATCATCAAGCATCTAAATTTGGTAAACGTTGACCACATTGTCCCTATCGAAGACATAGAGAAGTATCCACCAAACAAACTGATGATGGTGGCCACTGGCGCCCAGGGTGAAGAGTTCGCCGCTCTCATGAGAATGGCCAACAACACTCACAAATTCATCAAGCTTAACCGCACCGATACAGTTATCCTCTCTTCTTCTATCATTCCAGGGAACGACAGAGCTGTAGCCAAACTCAAAGACAATTTGTACAGACACGATTCAAAGATTATTACTTATCTCGACACTGATGTGCACACCTCGGGCCACGGCAAGCGCGGTGAACTCGAATGGATCCACAGACAGATTCCTTATAAATTCTTCATGCCGGTACACGGGCACCACTACATGTTGAAGCAACACGCAGAACTTGCACGCTCTCTCGGTTGCGCTCCAGAAAACATCATCGTCCCGGACAACGGTTCGATTATAGAATTAAGAGACAAGGGTCAAACTTTCGTGAGACTCTCAGAGAAAGCTCCTTCGGGCGACGTGGTTGTCGAAGGCTTCTCCGTCGGTGATGTTTCTGAAATCCTCATTCGTGATAGAAAAATGCTCGCCGAAGATGGAATGTTCGTCGTCATAGCGATGGTAAATACCCAGACAGGACGTCTAAAGAAATCTCCGGATATCATCTCGCGCGGATTCGTCTACCTCCGTGAATCTCAGGATCTGTTGAACGAAGCTCGACACGTAATCAAACATTCAATCGAATCTACTACTGTCGGAATGAATCCAATCAACTTTGATTATGCGAAGAATGCCGTGAACGAAGACGTCTCTCGCTGGCTCTTCCAGAAAACAGCTAAGAAACCAATCGTGATTCCAGTGATTTTGTCAGTCTAGAAAACAAAAACAACTTTTCGTGTCTTGCGGAGCCGGCGAGCGAGCAGAGAAATTTCTAGCAAGAAATTATCGTGCAAAGAAAAGTTGTTTTTTTGTGCATAATATATGAAAAGACTTTGCTATAATTAATCTGAATGAAAGCACGTATAAAACGTCGAATACTTGCGGGGCTCATGCCGATTTATGTGGCAGACCTTTTCTTCTCCTTCCACTACAACTCGGTGATTTATGTGAACTCTTCCTTCCTCGAGAAGTTTTTCTCCGTCGACTTCGTGAGTCTCCTCTTCATCCTCGGCTCTATTGGAAATATTATTTTATTTTTCTTTATTATTGGACTAGAGAAGAGATTAGGAAACCGAATTTTCTTTTTCCTCTTTCTCATACTAGAAGCCTTGGCCGTCGCGGGCTTGGCCTTCCTCCATACTCCCCTTTATATTGCTCTTCTCTTCATCCTTTTCCAGAGCACTTCGATTATGATTTTCTACAGTCTCGACATTTTCCTTGAAGATGCCACCCCAGAGAAAGAAACTGGTTCTGTGCGGGGCACGTACCTCACACTTTTAAATATTGCAGTGCTACTCTCCCCAATGATGATCGCCCTCTTCGCTCCAAACGGAGAATTTACTCGTCTATACATCATGTCTGTACTCTGTCTCATCCCACTTTTCCTCCTCGGAATATTTTCTTTCAAGCATTTCAAAGATGGTCGACAGCACTTCAACCGTCTGCCCATCATCTCTTGGTGGAGACATAAGAATATTCGCCGGGTCACTCTGGTGCGTCTCACTCTAAATATTTTCTACAGCCTCGCGGTGATTTATATCCCGATTTATTTGCATCAAAACATTGGATTCGATTGGACACAGATAAGCATTATCTTCACCATTATGCTCCTGCCTTTCGTACTCTTTGAAATTCCTGTTGGTCAGCTCGCAGACAAGTGGTGCGGAGAAAAAGAGTTTATGACCCTCGGATTATTTATCTTGGGCACAACTGTTCTCATCATCCCTTTCCTTCAAACACAGAGTATGGTTGCTTGGGCCGCGCTTCTCTTCATATCACGCATCGGAGCCAGCTTCATAGAAATTGCTTCTGAAAGTTATTTCTTCAAACACGTAGATAAGCGCGACCTGGGTATGATCAGTATCTTCCGCATGACATGGCCCCTGGCCTTCATTATTGGGCCACTACTGGCTATCCTCTCCATAAATACTCTTGGCTTCGTAGGTATGCTCTTCCTCACATCACTCATAGTGCTCAAGACTATGAATTCGAGCACCAAACTCCAAGATACACTTTAGGGTTTGTACTCAACTATTTCTCCAGCTTTTATTTCGATCTTGTCTGCTTTGCGAAGATTTTTTATTTGTTTGTTTGAGAGGATTTGGGTGTGAGGAGAATTATCAAGAGCCTCAACAATATAATACAAATCCTTCTCACTCGTGAGCCACTCTGTCCCAAACTTTGAGAGATCAAATGGTCTAGAGAAACTGCGTAGAGTTTTCTCTCCATTATTTATGAAATATTCGTGGAAGTAAGACATCGCCAGTTCGCGCACACTTTTATAAACTGGCTCTCGGTACCTTAGAACCGCATGATTCGTTTTAGAAATCGCTCCCCATTTATCAAATCTTTTGAATAGCACAACTACATGATCCACATCCCCCTTCCCTTCTTCAACCTTGAGGTCGAGGAGAAGAGGCTTCTCTCCGTTTATCCAAAGTACCGCCGCCGCAAGGAGCGCTCCATCGAAGCAGTGTGCTTTTTTATCTTTTAAAATTTTCCTGGGCGAATTATAAGTATCTTTCTTCTCAAATCTAAATCGCAAATTATTCAGAAAACTTTGGATTTTCTGTGGAGTGTTTAAACTCTTCAACACCTTCAATTCTGTTTTATTAAATTCCATTTGTTTCAGTTTTTTTACCATATCTATAAGCCCAAATGAAAATGCTAATAATAGTCACAAACAAAAGTATCGAGGCCACAATCTCTAATGAAGAATTCACTTTATAAATAGCGTTCCCAAAATAATAACCAACGAAAATAAGCATTGATGACTTCAAGACACTACCCACAAAGTCGAATCCAAGAAGTTTTAAAACTGGAACCTTCACCATACCTGCGGCCGCGAGGAAAATAGTGCCTACTCCATAAGCAAATTTGGCCACAATGATAAGAAGGCCCGCACGATTTTTAAAGGCCTTTTCTACACCCACTATATGCCTCTCATCGAAGCCGAAATATTTACCCCAACGCACGATAAGAGTCTGTCCTCCCCACCTACCCAAACCGTAGCGGATAAAATCCCCCGTCACGTCTCCGCTTATGACTAAAAGAAAAACTGGCAGAAAACTCATAAAACCAAGAGAAATCAAGAAACCGGCCAGCATGATTGAAATCGGCCCTTCAATCATCACAGCCGGGAAGAGAAAAAGATATTTGTGTTGAAGAAGCAATTCCCCAATATTCACCGAAGAAAGAAGCATTGTTTAATTATATGCTTCAGAGACTATTAGAGAAAGCTAGACTCCGCATAGAGTTTTCAATTCAACGAGGTCGGCCTGGGTAAGCTCCATGTTCTCTCCGCTATTAAAAGTGTACATGATGGCCTGTGGATCAGAGATATGGTCCAAACCCAAGGCATGACCAAGCTCGTGGGCCAGGACTCGCACCAATTTATCTCGACTGCTGAATTCATAAATATCAATTTCCTGCCCCGCAGCACTGCTCTGATACAGACCTTCGGTGAAGGACTCTCCTCGCGACTCTCCAATAGTGTTGTATTGATCAACAGCCAGGTTAAGTGTCTTGGCCAATTTATTAAGCACCACCACCAATGCATTCAGCTCGTCTACCATACTATTCAGTCGGACTTGAGCGGTTTGTAGTTGGCTCGCCTCATTTTCTAAAACACTTCGTTCGGCCACCAATTGTTCATACTCTTTCTTGGGTGCACCACCGTGAGCGTTCCAATATTTCACTTGCTGTTCGTAAGCTTTGTTCTTTTGATTAAGAGATTCAAATTGAGCTTCGTATGCCCTCTTCGCTTCTTCGTATTGTGTTTTTAATGAAAGGTATTTGGTTTCCAATGAATCATACGAAGCTTTGTTGTCCTTCACTATGATACCCAGATCTGCGAGCTTGCTCGTGGCCTGCTGACGATAATCATAAATGAGATTCACCTTTAAACGACCGTCTTCGGGCGCGTATGCGAACAAATCCTTGCCCAAAGGTTTCTCCCATATCGCTTCAGCCTCTTTCAAGGCACTTAGGAAATATGTTTTAGAAATTCCAAACTGTTCGTCGAAGGTACCGAGGTTGTAAGTGATTGGTCGTGTGCAAGGCTTAACGAAAAAAACTTTTGGAATAATAAAAACCCCCGCCCCAATCACAACCAGAATAAGAAAGATTTTTAAAAGTCGTTTCATTTTTCTATTATACCACTTATCATTTCCTTGAATTAAGCCTCATTTTGAGCTATTCTCTTGGGGTATTACTACCAATTTGGGAGATCGTCTAATGGTAGGACATATCCCTCTGGAGGATATTATCTTGGTTCGAGTCCAAGTCTCCCAGCACTTTTCCGGAATGGCATTTTTCTTTATTAATGGTATTCTAGGGTAATAAACATATGAAAAAAATAATAATTTTAGGTGTAATTGTGGTCATATTAGTAATAGGTTTCTTCATGCGTGATTCTTTTGGTGGTTCCCAGAAAATATCAAAATTAGATACTATCGATACTGTTGGAAGTTTCTACGGTGATTGGCTCAAGGCGGTGAAGGACCCAAATGTGGTTCCAAACCTCGCAAGCCTATCCAAATCACCATACTTGAGTAAGGCACTTCGTACTCGAATTATGGAAGCATTGAAAATCAAAAACCCTGACGTCGATCCTGTTTTGTGCCAGAGCGTGATACCTGAAGCGATTTCTACTAGGAACGTCTTCATGTCCGATGATAAGGCCGAGGTTCTCGTGATGTCCAGAGATAACAAAGTGACCAATCAGGCCATAGTTGAACTCAATAAGCTGAATGGTATTTGGTATATGAACGACATTAAATGTTCACTAGGAGAATTTGCTCCTGAAAAGGAATTCACTTTTGAACAAAAAGGTTTCTTACTAAAGGACTCTATCCCCGCCCCTTATAATTCTAAGAATTGGCATTTGGTCTACGAAGAAGAGGGTCAAAAAGGCAATGTCATACCACTTTTCTTTGATTCAAAGAGTAAATGTATAAATACAGACAAGACTGAAGCCGTTTGCAAACCAGATCAGTTGAAAGAAACAACAGAAGTATTTATCCAAGGCCAAATGACTGAACGTGGCATTACTGTAAATCGACTAGAACTTATTAAGAAATAGAAGGTTCTGGCTTTGTGCCATTCGGACAGTGAAAATTAACCTCAAAAAATTAGAGGGGACAGAATTTCAGAAGAAGGTCTGGGGTGCTTTGGTGCGGGTCCCAAGGGGCACAACCATTACTTATAAGGAGCTGTCGAAGAAGATCGGTAGGCCGAAGGCCGTGCGGGCTGTGGCGAATGCTGTAGGGGCCAATCCTTGCGCCCCCACGGTGCCTTGTCATAGAGTTGTTCGAAATGACGGCTCCCTCGGCGGATACTCTGGGAAGGGTGGAATAAAGACAAAAATTAAACTATTAAAGAAAGAAGGATTGAATTTCAAATAACCAACCCTTGAGTTAGAAAAATTCTATAGTTTAGAAACCTCAACGATGACTCGCTTTATATCAGGAAAATATTGATTAAAAATTTCACTAATTTCTTTCTTGTCTTCATGGTTGCCCTGTATATACACTTGATTGGGGAAAAAATTAGTCATAATTAAATCTACAATTCTCTCCTTGCTCCAATGATCTATTTTGAATTCCTTAATCCAATCTTCTATGGTTAGGTGGACTATTTCATGAGCTATGGTTTTCCAAGAAATCTCTTTACCATAATCAATATTTACTTGAATATTATTTGGGGTTCTATAGCTTCCCCCTACACCGTATTTAGTGATTGATAAGTTATATGATTCAAATATCGGACCATTCAATTTTTTTAGATTTTCTTCAAAACTTTGTTTAATTTTAGAAAATTCTGTTATCAAAATCTTTTCAGCATTTGAATAAACATCCTCTTTGTATTCTCGGTTGAGAACTTCTAGTATTTCAGAATGTTCAACTGTCTCCCCTTTTTCAGCCTTGTCCTTGATACTTTCAGGTAAGTTAACCCTATATTTATTTTCTTTAAACCAGTTGTATTTATCCAAGGTACCACCGATACGATCAGCTTCAGATTCTATCGAATACTTAATAACTAAATTCATTAATACGTATTAAACCTTCAAATATCTACGGATAGCGAGGAAGCTGGAGAGGGCCCCAATAAGGATACCTGAACCTACAATGATAATAAATATCATTGGGAAGTTTGAGAGGTAATAGTCGAAAATATTTAGTCCGATGAAGAAGTTCTCCGTCACCTGGCCCAGCCAGTAAGTGATGGGTAGGAAAACAAACAGAGTAACGATGCCAGCGACTATTCCGTAGATAATACCCACTACCACAAAGGGTCCTTGGATATAGGTATTTGAAGCCCCCACAAGGCGCATCACGGCGATTTCATCTCGAGCGATGTAGATGGTGAGGCGAATGGTGTTGAAGGAGGTGAGGATAGAAAGAATGATGAAAGTGAGGGTGACAGCGAAGCCGAGAGTGTTCGCGGCATTTATAATACGAGTGAGTTTATCTATGGCCGTTTTGTTTTGATAGAAATTAACTTTGTCTACAATCTGGTCTCCGTCGCTTCCGACTACATTTTTACCTTGGAGAAAGCTGGCCACAGATTCGTATTGTGATGGATCCTTGGCCTTCACATTGAGCACTGCACCAAGAGGGTTATCATCTAATTCGTTGAGAGCAGACAGTATGGACTGATCATTCGCATGTCGAAGTTTGAAAGCTTCCAGGGCAGATTCGCGAGTGACGTAGGTGACGAGAGAAACTTCCGGCATAGATTCGAGGGAGCGTTTGATACTTAGGATATCTTTCTCTTCGGCCGAAGGCACAAAGGTCACATTGATGTCCACTTTATTGCGAAGTTCTTCTAAGGAAGTGTTGAGCACCGCTGAACTGAATAAAATTCCGCCGATAACAAGGAGGGTGACCATCATGATGAGAACAGAAGCAAGCGAGACTGTGCCGTTTCTCCAGAAATCGAAGAATCCCGTCCTCGCCACTCGTTTTATATTTGTCCTTAACATGATAATAATTATTATTAAATAAAGTATTTGCCCTGCTTGTCGTCACGCACCAGCCTTCCCTTCTCCATCGCGATCACTCTCTTCCCCAGTGAATCTATAATACCCTTGTTGTGCGTCGCGAGGATGACCGTAGTCCCCATGTCATTTATCTTTTTTAAAATTTGCACTATGTCGTAGGTGTTCACCGGATCGAGGTTCCCCGTCGGTTCATCAGCAATGATAATTTCTGGTTGGTTGACCAACGCACGAGCAATGGCCACTCTCTGCTTCTCTCCTCCCGATAATTCATGTGGGAAATTCCAAATCTTCGGGGTAAGGTCCACGAGTTCGAGGACATGGGGCACGTCGGACTCTATCTCTTCATCAGTCCTGCCGGCGGCTTCCATAGTGAAGGCGATGTTTTCATAAACGGTTTTATCCGGAAGGAGTCGAAAATCTTGAAAAATCATACCAATTTTCCTACGGAAATCGTTGATTTCATGTTTGGCCAAGGAATGCACGTCTACAGAGTCATAAAACACCTTGCCCCCCGAAGGTTTCTCTTCCCCAAGGAACATTTTAAGGAGTGTGGTCTTCCCAGCACCGGACTGGCCTACGATGGAGACGAATTCCTTGGGTTCTATAGAGAAAGTGACATCCTGTAGAGCCACCGAACCATCCCCATATATTTTTCCTACACGATCAAAGAAAATCATGCCTGTATTTTAACATTTTTAATCACTATTCGCCAAGAAATTATAGCTCCTTTTCTGCCTCTATGAATTCATCGAGGTCTCCGGCAAGAACTTTGTCCACTTGGGAGGTTTCTGCGCCTGTGCGATGATCCTTCACCATCTTGTAAG
>Ga0209514_10006757_pt1 | contig 13911 bp, 36 predicted proteins | sample Subgrocontami58m_FD_187452 | JGI IMG/M metagenome (GOLD analysis project Ga0209514, IMG submission 187452) | Subsurface groundwater microbial communities from S. Glens Falls, New York, USA - GMW37 contaminated, 5.8 m (SPAdes) (version 3) | ecosystem: Environmental > Aquatic > Deep subsurface >...
GGGAGCCGCAAGGAAAGACGGTAGCCGACAACGCCAAAGTATTGTCGGCAGTAATTCGCATAGCTCGTAAAGCTATCGACAAAGCACGCATTTAATATGGACACACAATTGTTGTGGTTGGCATTTTTAGGTGCGTTTTCAGGATGGGGTCTGGCTTTTTATTGGATAGGATATGTGGATGGCTTACGTTCACAGACGAAACCTACAGAATACATCTACAAGCGCTAAACCTCATATGACCTCTAAGCAGCAACACGTTGAGAATAGGGCGCGGGAGAAGAGTTCGTCCCGCACCTTGAAAGCTGCGAAGGTGAAACCGGAGAAGCTTTATATGCAGCCAGTTTATCACCGCTTTTGCAGCGCAAAGGGCAGTTTCATTAAATGCGCTATTAGTGGTGGCGTGCGCAGGGTCAACCTACTACAGGTTGCGGATGAGAAGTTCTTGACAACAATAGGTAGCGATAACAGGAGTATGTAATGACAGAAATTCGTTTGACGCCGAAAGCTCAGAGAGAAATGGAAGAACGCTGGAAATTGCAACGCCGGGCCGTTGAACTGCTCGACATTATTTCGACTGAGTTTCGATCTGACCCAATGAGCGTTCAATGTTTCGATCTGCGAATTGTTGATGAATCCATCAAGGTAAGCGCAAGATTAAGAACGCTTGGACCGGAGTTTTAGCTATGACAGGCCGTTCAAGCTCAGCCGTCGAGAAAGCCCTGAAACTGCTCAGGACGCGCTCGGACTTGTCGGCTGTCCAGATATGCGCCCGGACCGGGATCGCGGTTTCTAGCCTGTATAGAGCGGCTAAGAGGGCAGGAATACCGTTACCAGTGGCTAAGCTGGGCAGACCTGCTAATCATGCGACTAGCTCCTGAATTGTCCAAGCCAGCAACTTAACATCCGAGAGCTTGTGCGCAAGGTAGAATGCCCTGCGCCTGCTCTCGTGTAGCTCGTGATGGCATTCTCCGCATAGGGGTACGGTAGCAAAGTCTGAGTGATCCCCGCGCACACTCTCGATATGATGTGCTTCTCTGGCTGGTACGCTGTAACCGTAACAGTTAAAACATACGACACAGCGCAAGGTATGGATTAGGGCTAGATGGCGCTTAGCTGAGCTACTCAAGCCAGCATCCAAGTGTCTGAATGCCCCATCGCTCAACGCGGTCCATGTATTCGGCAAACTGTGTCTTTCCTAGCCGTGCCGTGCTAGGTCTGACGGTCGCGCTTTCCCCGCCTACTTCTATCTGCTTCGGTGCGAGGAATTTAGCCTTCAGCATGTCATGGAGTTCGTCAGACTCGTACCCGGTCTTGTCCGAGTAAAGCTGCATTAGCGCCCAATACCGCTTGTTGGCTTGGCTTGAGCGTCTAGGCTGATATGGTTCAATCGTGACGGACCACAACTCATCAAGGGCCAAGGACGATACGATCTTGAGCGCGTGCGCCCGCCGCTTTTCGTCCTGGAGGATGATGGTGCTTGCCTTCATGGCAATTCCAGCACGGTGATGTTATGGCAGTTGAGCATTAAGGCTTTCACTTTCTGCCATGCCGGGAGCTTGCGGGTGTGGGTCACAGCAGGAATCCTCTAGATTGCATAAAGTCAATTGGGTCTTTAGAGTGCTTTTGAATGTTGCAGCGTTTCCTTAATAATTGCATATTCCAATCCTCATTAGCCCCGCCTCGCAATACCGGCATCCTGTGATCTAGTTGGTAATCATCACCTAGAGCGTGACCGCAACAAGCGCATTTACCTTGCTGTAGTTTGAATAGCCTATCCGCTAACCCAACAGATAAAGTCCCTCCATTTTGGCTCACACGCGCACGTCTGTTGTGGCTATAAATACGCTGCTTTGGCTTGTTTTCAGTTCTCCATTTCTTTCTGTCGGCCTTAGATTTTTCTATGTCTTTAAGATACTTACGGGCAGCTAGTTCTTTATACCTTTCTGGATTGTTCTTTCTCCACGCCGCGCTTCTTTTTTTTAGAACATCGGAATTATTTTTGTAACGATTGGCATTCCTGGCCTGTATCTTGTCTTTGTTTCGTTGTCTATATTCCTTCCCTTGCTCTAAAATCTCTGCCTTTTTTTCGTTATATCTAGCTTTTGATCTTGCTCTGACTTTTTCGCTGTTAGCGAGATACCATTTACGGGCCTGCTCTTTTTCTTTTTCTTTGTCTATATAGGTCATTACGGAAGTTCCTTAACTTCAATAGAATGGCAATTCATCATCAATATTTTGATCTTCTGCCACGCGGGAAGTTTCCTTGTGTGCAAAGATTTTGCATCGGCCACTACTTTTGTATAAATAGTTCCAATCCCTAAAAATGGCATTACCTTTTCTTCAAATACGAAATCAGCGGTATACCTGCCGTACCATTCACCACCAGAAATAAATAAAGCGAAAGGAACTTGCCTCCGCAGGTTCCTGATCTCGCCAGCCTTCTCCCTTAGTTGCAGCGCAGCATAAACCCGAGCTTCTAGCTTGGAATCAAACCGTTCACCGTCCACGGTAGTCTTGACCGCCCCATGCTTTGACCGCTGGGCTGGCTGACCCTCAAAGCATGGCTGCGAGGCTGCAATGACCGCCCTAGGGGACGCGACCGGCTCCCGGCTTGCCTTACCTGCCAAGACCCCCACCTTCAATGTCACTGCGGCATCAAATGGGGCGCCAGGAAGCACAACCGGCTGCGGGGCGATACTCTCCCATGACCCCATACGCTTCCATGCCTCCAATGCCTTGGCAGAGGCTTTGTCGGCCTGTTCTTGGGTCATCCTGATCGGTTTCATGGCTTGGGCGCGTCAGGGAGCGGCATCCAGTGGGTAATGGGGAACCGTTGCTGCGCGCTTGCAAACGTAAATACATTCTTTCTACGCTGGTAGCGCGCAGTCAACACGAACCCATAAACGCTATTTGCCACAAGATATGTGCCGTTTGATGCAGGCAGAGTCTCAATCGGTTGCCAGTTCATTTTGCTACCTCCTCAGGTTTGGCAATGTGATACACATACGGCTTCTTTGTCCCGCTCCGAATCAACACTTTCTGTCTCCTGACTAGGTCGTACAGAATTTCGTTCACGTCACCTTCTATAGACGCTCCCTGCTTGATTTCGATTGCCTTGCACCCCGGATGCTCGAAAATGTACGCGACTACCTTTAACCGATCATCTGAGGTCATGGGGTATCGTCCCTGAGTCAGGTGCCCGATGCCAGTCAGATCGGCCTTTGCCGGGGATGGCTGACGGGTAAAGATCAGGTTGATCGGCTCGCAGGTTAGGTCAGGACGGAAGCGGCCCGAGGCGTCCATGTACTGAGCGCAATTGCTAATCATGCGAACATCCTCATCTGCCGCTGGGCGTTCTCGATGCGCTCGCAGGCGATCTCGTAATACTTCGGCTCGATCTCAATCCCGATGAACTTGCGCCCGAGGTTCATGCAGGCAACTCCGGTGGTGCCGCTGCCCATGAACGGGTCGAGGATGGTTTGCCCGAATGTGACACGATCAATAATTTTACGCATCAGAGATGGCGGTTTTGGACACGGATGTCCTGGATATAGTTTGTCGCTCACCGTTCCGTCTTTAATGTGCGTATGTCTGGCTCCTTGCCCTGCTGCCAAGTATGGATCTTTCCCATAGACTAGAATCGGTTGCCAAGTCGAAAACCCCCAAGAACACATCCCCGCGCCAGCATCGCATTCCCATGCCAATACCCAATCAGGTTGAGGCCAATTCCACTGACCGCGAACCCCTGGAGTCATTGCAATCGTATCCGCCGCCGCATGGATAGAAGGCCATACCGCTATAGCCAATAATCTCAAATCTTCTGCCGAATCGTGGAAAGCGCCATAATCAATACCAATCCCGTACGGCGGGTCCGTCACAACCGCGTCCACCTTCGGCAGCGTCGGCAAAATTTCGAGGCAATCCCCGAGATACAGAACAGCGTTGCCAATCTCGCGGCGGTCGCGCCAAGGGTTCACCCCGTCCCCCGTCCGAGTATCTCGCGCATGGTCTGGAGCGCGGCAGGAGCGGCTAGGCTGTCTTTCATGTCGGCATCCTGGCCTGTAACGGTAAAACTGAATAGCTTGAGCGGCAAATGGGCACGCTCCCGGACCTTTTGCTCACGTTCAGACTCTGCCACAGGATAGGTAACGATGCCCATTACATCAGCCTATAAACAGCTATTCGCTTGCCCGATTTGAGCGTGCTCATGTTGGTCTTTATGTGTTTGTCTCGCTGCCACGGGAAATCGTTGTGCGTCTGTCCTAACTGTACCCGTAGATCATCTATCCTCGCCGCCAGCCGCCAGCATCCGAACTTCTCCAGCGCCTGCAAGGCAGTCAGGGTCTTGCCACTCTTGAGCCATTTCAGGATTTGTGCGTTTTGGGATTGTTTCATTTTTCTGTCCTCATTGGCATCAGCAGTCCGATTAATTCACCGTTGCGAATATGTGCTGCTTTTGTTATGTCCGAGTTCGGTGCAATCTCCCATCCTTGAAGCGCGGCCAAGTATCGCTTGGCAAAAACACAGTTTCCTATTTTGTGCCCATCAATATTTTCAACCTTCCCTGTCCCATCACAATAATGGCATTCGTGATTATCACCGCATGTGCATTCATGTTCTCCCCTGCCTTCGCAATGATCGCAATCCTTTGGGAGTGGCATTGCCATTGTAGGGACCGGCACAAAGTCTCCCGGCATACCGGCTTTATCAAACACCTTATCCATGCTTGGAAACTTTGAATTTTCCTCTACGCCGTCGAATTTAGGCGAGCGGATTATAAGATGCCCATTCGTGGCGTAGGTGTAGTCCCCTACGGTGCATGGCTCGCACAGGTGGTAGCGAATATCATCACGGTCGGCGCAAAATTTCTTGAGTTCTTCAAGTGTCATATTAGTCCTCGTCCATCCAACGACCGCCTCTAAGCCACGAGGCAGGATAGGGCACATAGGCCCCGCCATCTTTTAACCATTCTGGCGATTGTTCCTGCACTCGTATCGCCCCGAGTAGCTCCTCGATGCAGGGCCTGATTTTCTCGGTCTGCTTCCAGGCTTTCATTGCGTCGATTTTGGCTCGGTGCTTGGGGTAGATTTCCCAGAAGATTGAGAAATCATCGAGAGCGACTGTTGCCTCTGTGATCTGGTGGACTGTAGCCATGTTATTTTTTGTTGCTGCCGGGACGCCGATAGCCTTCCGGTCCTCTGTGGCCGTCGCCAATCTTAACTTGCAAAATCATGCGACTGTAATCTGCTCGCCGCGCATCTAACCGTTTCTGAATCTTTTTGCCTTTTCTCATTCATTCCTCCATAGGACAAGCCATCAAAGCATAACCGAAGGATCACATTCCGCGCTGCAATATCCAGCTTGACGCCACCGCATCCAATCAACAGACTGAAATAACAATCCACAAGTTTTACACTTAGATGGAAAGAAGCTTTGTATTGGGTTCATCTTATCTTCCCTTTGGAGCCGCGCTTACCCGGTAGCCGTGCGTATCTTGGGCGCTGCCTTCGCCACCCGCATCCCTGTTGGATACTTTCCCACAGTAGGGACATCACGTTATCTGTGCTGCCGTTGAGACCCCGACCACAGAACGCGGCCCGGAAATGAAAAACGCCACTAGGGACGACGGGAGCCGGGTTGCAATCGGGGAATGAACCAGTCATAACCGAACCGAAACCCGCCGTTTCTAGTGGCGTCTTGGGCCATTCCTTTCGCGCTGCAACACGCGGTTCCGTAATCATTTACGGACGCCTAATTTTGAACCCGTCATTTTGGAATGTCAAGCCCTACTGTAAAACCTTGTACCCACGTCCTGCCATGCAGTTATTCACAACCTGTCGCTCGCTCTGCGCCCCATGAGCAGCCCCACCAGCTATCCCAAGAACTCCAGCCATGCGCCCGGTAGCAGGGGCATCGAACCGTCCTGAACCTCCAGCCCTAGCCACAGCAAAGCCGAGTAGGGCAGAGGCAATCCCGCCAACAATGGCTCCAGTTCCAGCTCCAGCTACTTGATCGGCGTATCTCTGGCAGTCGGACAGGTCTGCGTTGTAACGGTTAGCGTCTACACCTTGCATATCCACAAGCGGACGATGTGCGGCGCAGGATACAAGGGCTAATGCTGCCAGCATTGGAATAATACGTTTCATTTTCTCACCTTTTTCTTAGCCCGCTGTTTATCCTTCTGCTCCCAGATCGCCTTGAGCGCACGTTGCAAGGCATTGCGCACGCCAACGTGGACAGACTTGTGATTTGCTTCCTGTAGGGCTAGGGCGACGAAGCGCAGGGTGCGGTCGGTGCGGGGTTCGGTCATAACTTTTCCCATACCGAACCGAGGGGCACTCTCGTAAGAATTCGCCTACAGATTGAAACTGGATAGCAAAGTTCAGCCACCATTAAATGGCTATTCTCGAATCCTTTTCCTGACCCTTTGCCGAAGACATACCAGCGCCATGTCGGTATTGGTTTGGACGCCAAGACCCAAGGTGCGGTGGAAATGCGGGGTTCGGTCATTTGCTGTGCGCCTTCACAAGAGCCTGCGCCCGTTGTCTCGATACGCCGAGTATTGTCCCGATGGTTGCCCATGTTTCCCCGGCTTTTCGTAATCTGATAGCTCGTTGCGCTCTAGGGATGGACGCCTCGCGTTGCTTAAAATTGTAGTCTGTATTCGTAGCCATGCCGTTATTCTGGACCCCTGCAAAATAAAAAGCAATAGGGTATTGACAGACTCAGTTCTTAGGCGTACCATGACTCATCGGCAGTACAAATCACCGGGAGCCATAAATTGAACCCTGATAATCGCACTCTAACCGAATGCTTCCGCGACATCTGCGAGAAGCGCGTCCGTGCATTCTGGTTCGCGCTCGCCATTCTGATGATGCTGTTCGGACGTGCGCCATGAAGATTCCGCAAGACGTTTTGTCCGGGTTAGATGTTGCATTTAACCCGATGGCATTTATTGAATATCCGACATCTTTAGAAGCCATCGTTCGAGACTGCGCGAAGGTATGTATGAACTTGCCGTGCAGAACATCTGCCGGCGAAGTCACCGCCATCGAACTCGAAGAAGCCATCCTCACTCGCTACGGACTCCTGCCATGAGCTTTGCTCACGCCATCGCGCCCTATCGCGGCTCATGGCTCTGGTCCTGCCAGCGCGGAATCGTTCAGGGAATGGGCATGAGCGGATCGAGAAAGCTGGCGGTGCGGAATTGTTTGGAAGTGCGGGCTGATTACAGACGGCTGATGGAAATGTTGGGGAATCCTAATAGACGGAGGGCGGCATGAACGACACATTGAATTCAGATCAAGCGTATTGCGAAGATGAGCCCGACGAGTGGGACGAAAACTGGCCATATTGCACATGCGACGAAGAGCCAACGGAGGACGAATTGGCCTCGAACACATGCGCAGCTTGCGGAAGGGCTTTGACATGACCCAAACCCCACAAGACCTCCGCGAGTATCAGGCTGTGCCGAAGGGTTATGACGCCGTGTGTTCTGACTGCGGCGCTCCCTATACATTCGACAATGCACGCGCCGTTCATACGCAGAAATGGGAAATGTTCTGTTCAGACATTTGCGAGAATTCTCACAGATCGGAACATAAAACTAGACATCAGGCCGTGCCGGTGAGTAAAGAGGAGTTGGCGAGGCTGCGCGAGGATGCGGCGCGGTGGCGTAAGGCAAGGACAATATTCTCCATTGAAGACGTTGAACGTGCGGATCGCGATATGCGCAAAACAGGGAGCGTCCCGTCTGAGGAAGAAAACATCAAAGCAGACGCCGCTATTGATACCGCTCGCAAGGTGATGCCGTGAACACTTCCTGCCAATTACTACCGTGCCCGTTCTGCGGATCGTTGCCAACTATGAGAAAAATTGGCAACGAATATACAAAGAAGCGAGCAATCACGATTCGGTGCTCGAATGATCGTTGTCGCATAGAGCGCACGGACGCTGCGCTGCGAAATGGTTTTGATTGGCTCGAACCAATTGCAATCACCGGCTGGAATCGAAGAGTGACTCCATGAACGATCTCTATCAAGGCCGTTACCACATGGCCGACAACGCCCGTCGCCACGGCCCCCTCTGGATTCATTTGTCCGAATCCGAACTCGTCTGGTCCCTCGCCGCTGCGGTATCGGTAGGGCTGCTGCTCGGGCTGACCATCGCGTTTATGTCGATGTCTGGAGGTAATGCGCCATGACTGAAACCAAGCCGCATTTCAGAGTGATCGAAGGCCGCGCCGTAGAAGTTCATGCGGTCGAATCGAAAGTTGATCTGGCCCGCAAGCGTCATGGCAAGCCGTTCGCTTTCGAGAAGGGATCGAACTTTACCATGCGTGCCGTTCCGCTCTTGACTGAGTGGATGGCAACGCGGCCACCGAGGGAGAAAGCATGACGTATCCACAAAACGATAAACAGTTCGAGGATGTTCATATTACCAAGGTGGACAAGAAACACGGCGACGGATGGGGAATTGAACGGTCTGACGGCTGGCACTTCCATATTCCCGGCGACTCTCCCATCGAACCTATGGCAGGTATGCAGGTGCGTTTCTACGGTAAAGGTATCGGCTTTCCGGTGCGCGGGATCTTTCTTGCCGGTGTGCGCGTGTTCTACCGCACCGAGGCCGAAGAAAAAGAGCATCAGGAAATCCAAAGTTACGGAGCCGATGCAGCCGATTGGCTCAAACGCTGGGACGACGGGCGCGGAGTCTGGTCAATTGAAATGGGTGGACTTGGACCTGGGTATGAGCAGTGCATTCACATTACCTGTGCTGAGATTCTGCGGCACATGCTCACCAAGAACTACGACCCCGCTAAGTGGAGTGACACTGAATCGTGGAAACATGATTGCGATGACATTGAGTCGATGAGCCACGAGAACGCGACTATTAAGGCGCTCGGTCTTTCGGGCGCTCAGTGGGGCGCGGCCATGAATCTTGCGGTTATGTTCTACAGGAAAGGCCCGCGTGCCGTGATGACCGATAAGCGCGTCAAGGATCGGCATATTCAAGTATCACGTACCTTCCCGGTGGCGGCATGAACGCGCTCAAAGCCCTGCTCTGCAAGCTGTTCAACCATCGCTGGCGTCGGCTGACAATTGCCGAACGCAAGGAACGCGCCGAACAACGTGGCGAGGCCATTACGTCGCCGCAGGAACGGATTTGTCGTCGCTGCGGTGCAGAGCGGGTGGCCAAGAAGCGGAAGGCGAAGGATAAACAGGTTGCGTGATATGGAATCGGATGACCGCCAACTGGCGGAACTTTATCAGGAGGAATTCGATGTTGAAATCAGAGAGTATCAAGGAACTTGCGACCGCCTTGGCGAAGGCCCAAGGGGAAATCAAGGGAGCGATAAAAGACGCCTCCAACCCGTTCTTCAAGAGCAAGTATGCCGACCTCGCCAGCGTGGTTGAGGCGATCCGGGCTGCTTTCTCTAAAAACGGCCTTTCCTACGTCCAGACGGTCGAGCCTTCGGAAAAGGACGAAGTACGGGTTGAAACCATGCTTTTGCACTCGTCAGGGGAATGGCTCTGTTGCGGCGTTTTAGCCCTGCCAGTGACAAAGGCAGACGCTCAAGGCTACGGGTCCGCTTTGACCTACGCTCGCCGCTACGGTCTTTCTGCGGCCTCTGGAGTAGCCCCAGAAGATGATGATGGCAACGCGGCAGCGAAAGCGGCCCCAAAGACGGTAGCTTTGGATGTTTGGGACAAACTTGAACCTGACGAACAGAAATACCTTCAGGGCATAGCTGACGCCGTTCTTGGCGAGTATTTGGACAAGGGAGCTTACGAGGAGGCGGTAGCCTATCTAGGCAGCAAGAAACTTGACACCGATGAAACGATCGCTATCTGGTCGCGGTTTTCAAGCCAACACCGTGCCGCCATGAAAGCCGTTAAATCCGCTACCCGGAAGGCGGCATAATGGCTTACGAACAGAAGAACATGACCGGGACTCTGTTCCGTAACGAAAAACGGACAGAGGAAAACAACCAGCCGCACGCTACTGGATCGGCGCTGATCGAAGGAATAGCTTATTACGTGAGTGCGTGGACGAAAACGGACAAGAACGGCAACAAGTTCCAATCACTGAGCTTCAAAGCGAAATGACCGATCAACCCGCAGCGGCACCGTCTACCGTCACTGCACCCGGGCATCCCGCCCAAACGGTGACCGCTGCGGTCCCACTCAAGCCAGTCGTCACATTGAAGGCATCCGGCAAGGTCATGCCGAGCGATACCGCAATCATCCATACGGTCGCCATCGCATACAGTGTTGACGACGCCACGGCCCTGGAGTGGCTTTGTTTGATGTTTTCGAGGAGGGCGGCGTGAGCACGAAACAGTTACGCGAGACACGGAAGATTGAGTTGGTCGAAACGCATAATCTTGCGTTAAGTTTTGACCGTTTGCAGGGCATTTCAGAGTACGGAGAATACGCAAAACGCAGAGCGTTGTATCACGCGCTTTGTATGACCAACTCTTTTACAACTATCACCAGAACAAAGATCCGCGAAGCACTGGAGTTGCCATGACCAAAGAATCCGCAGCGACACCGCAAGAAACCCACGTGTCCGGTAACGCCGACGGAAAAGGCGGTGCCGCTGCGGCCCTCCGCGCAACCTGCGCAGAGATTCAGGCGCTGATGGCGAAATATACAATAGAGGACATTCGTGCGCTTGCATCAATGTTTTGGAACGGGAACAAAGATGATCGACGCGCCGGAATGATGCTGCATAGTTTCGCATCCTTTGCACAGATGATGAACAACGCCGCTCCAGCCCTCCTCGCCGCAGCCGAGCAGAACGAGCGGCTACGATTAGCCATTCGCTGGGCACTCGGATATGAGCAGCATGACGGAACTGATTTCCGAGAGCGCCAACCAGGGGAAGGTGCTTACTGGTGGCGGAAAGAATTACGCACACGAACTGGATTGAGTGACGAGGACATCGCCAAGGAGATCGGGACATGACTGACCTAGAGATTACGCGGCTGCGCGCGAAGGCGATGGGGTACGAAGTGGTGCAACGTACCGGCCGCAAGGAACATGGTTGGTGGGCAATGGAATTATGCAAGCACTACGACCCCTTCCACGACGACGCGCAGTTGATGGAGCTGGTGAAAAAGTTCCCGATGGAATGTTATCCAGCCATCACGCGATATGCGTATCTTGATCCTGCTAAAAGGGAAGCCTACGACCTAAACAGGGATATTTGCGAATGCGTTGCCAAAGTGGAAGGGGTCAAACATGACTGACAAAGAATCGCGCACCGGCATAGCCCAAGTGCTGCCACTTCCGCCGCAGCCGGAAACCGTGACTACCACTACGCCAATTCAAACTGACGAGCAAGGGCGACCAATTACTTATTGGGGAGGACTTGCGACTCCACCGGACGCTGGACCGACGCCAGCTTGGACCTGCACACACGGGGCAGAAATGCCATGGCGCTGTCCTGATTGTTTGATCCGTGAACTCTCCGCCGCCGAACAACGCAATGCGGAGTTGGAAGACGCTCTAAACATGGCGACACAAGGCAAATATTCAGAATTGATGTTGAAACTCGCCAGTGGTGTCGGGAAAATAATTGCAGCAGAAATGCAAGTATGCACAATGAAAGGTGACATCGCCACCCTCACCGCGCAGCTTGCCGAGGCGAAGGCGAGGGCAGATCAAGAGCGTGCATGGAAGGAGGACGCCGACGAGAATTCGCGCCAAACAGAGGTGCGCATTGCTGCCGAGCGCAAGGCCCGCGAAGCCGCCGACCACCAAACCGCTCACTTTGCGCTGCAACTGTCGCGGGCAGAAACAGTGCTGGAGGAAGCGAAAAAGCACGAGCGCAAATTAGCGCAGCGACTGAAAAACTGCGATGAAATACTGCAAGAGGCGGAACAAGCACACAAGGCGCTTTCCGCTAACTGGGAAGCTGAACGTGAACTACGTGAAGCCGCCGAACTGGAAGTGCGCAGGCTGAAGGACAAATACCATGAATAAAATACACGGCCATTGTGGGAAACATTGGAAGTCTCCTACCTACAGATCATGGAGTGATATGAGGGATCGTTGTAGAAACCCCAAGCATCGTGCCTTTCATAACTATGGAGGCAGGGGAATAACAGTCTGCCATAGGTGGGACTTGTTTGAAAACTTCCTTGCTGATATGGGAGAACAGCCAGCCGGGATGACAATCGAACGCAAGGATTCAAACGGCAACTATGATCCTGAGAACTGCAAGTGGATACCTCTGTGTGAACAATCGAAGAATCTTCGCACTAGCAAGCGGTGGACCATAAACGGCATTACCTACCTTTCCTGCCGTGATGCAGAGGCCGCTACCGGCATCTCAAATGGCACTATTAGACGCATGGTGAAGCGTGGCGTACCTGGATTTACAGCGGTTGCTGCCTACGATGGAGGAATGGGATGACAGATCATCAGGAAGATTGGGACACAATCGAGGAATTGAAGCGTGAGAACAAAGAACTGAAACTCCGCGCCAGCCAGATGTTAGAAGCCTTGAAAGATGTTGAATCAAAGATAGTTGCTTTTGAAGCAGGCAAGATAAACTGGAGACCAGATGATTTTCTGCAACGTGTTCGAGCGGCTATTGCCCTCGCGCCGGAGCAGGGCGGGAAGGAGATCGGGAATGGCTGATCAACGTATTGTGTGTGCCGCCATTCGCAATAGTCGTGGTGAGATTATCTGTAGCCCACGCCACTTCGATACGCTCATGCACCATCAAATCCATAACTCCGTGGCGACAGATTGGAAAACAGCAGAACAGGGCTTTGTGGATCAGCGTGGCAATTTTCTGACTCGCAGGATGGCGCTAGGTATTGCTGAAGCAGCCAATCAGATCATTAGACGAGTTGGCGGTGACGATGAAGAACTGTTCAGCGAAAACCTTTACTAAGGACCGACCATGACCACTGACGCAGTAGCTCTCGCCACTGACGCTCTCGCAATAGAGCAGATAAAGGACGCGCTGAAAGACCCGGTGGCACGGGAGCGAATTATAGCGGTAGTCCGTGACGCTATCGCAAAATCTGCCGAACGCAACAAGGCCCGCCAATTACCCGAAGGATTTGAGAATCGGAGATTCACATGACCCCTTGTTTAGCCCTCCCAACACTGAGAGACGTGCTCAAAAAGATTGCCGCTGCCGATGGAAGGCTTCCTAATCACCCTGACTACCTGACAAAATATCAGATGATCGAATTGGCTCAGTACATTTTACGTGTGAGGCCACGATGAACGAACAAGATGCAGTAGCCCTCGCCCGTAAATTTCACGAGACATATGAGCGCCTTGCAAAGCACTTCGGCTATACGACGCGAGAAGATGCACGGCAGTTTGATCCTGATTCAGTTAATGGCAGACTGATGATTGCGACCTGCAAAGAAATCATGGAGCGTGGTCCAGTAGCCCTCGCCGTGCAACTCGCGCTGGAGCGGGCGGCGAAGGTGTTACGGAAACGCCTGGACGGCATCTACGAAGAGCACTCATATCAGGAAGAAGATACCGGCGCTGTAGTTGTTGAACGAGCATACGATGGTCAAAGCGAAATACTAGAAGAAATGGAAGAAGCCATCCTCGCCCTCTCCTCCACCGCCATCGCTGACGAGGCGCGGCCTGTCGCGCAGGAGGCGGCTGATCTAGTAGTAGTTCCGCGCTATCCAACAATGGGGATGATGCAAGCGGCATGGAATGCTGCATCAGTTGGTCGCTCACCAGACGAAGATAGGAAGGTGTGGAATGCTATGCTTAATGCCGCCCCCGTCGCGCAGAGCGAGGATGACGAGGCGCGGAAGATGCGGGAGGATGCAGAGAGGTATCGGTATATGCGGAATAACGGAGTCTTTCGAGACAGAAACGGCCCTGGTCTTTATTGGCATCTTCCACGATGGATACATTG
>Ga0209514_10006758_pt1 | contig 13906 bp, 13 predicted proteins | sample Subgrocontami58m_FD_187452 | JGI IMG/M metagenome (GOLD analysis project Ga0209514, IMG submission 187452) | Subsurface groundwater microbial communities from S. Glens Falls, New York, USA - GMW37 contaminated, 5.8 m (SPAdes) (version 3) | ecosystem: Environmental > Aquatic > Deep subsurface >...
GAACAAAAACGCCACCGAGCCATCGGTGCCGAGGTTGCCGCCGTTCTTGACGAAGGCGTGGCGCACGTCGGCCACGGTGCGGGTGCGGTTGTCGGTGAGGCAATCGACCATCACCGCCGCGCCGGCGATGCCGTAGCCTTCGTAGCGCACCTCGTCGTAGTTGGCGCCCTCGAGCGCACCCGCGCCGCGCTTGGTGGCATTCTCGATGTTGTCCTTGGACATGTTCACGTCGCGCGCTTTTTCGATGGCCAGGCGCAGGCGCGGGTTCATGTTGGGGTCAGCGCCCCCCATGCGCGCCGCTACGGTGATCTCCCGGATCAGGCGGGTGAAAATCTTGCCCCTTTTGGCATCCGTGACCGCTTTCTTGTGCTTGATGTTGGCCCACTTGGAATGCCCCGACATGATTGCTGCCTCGAATGCCTCTGGAAGTTTATAATTTTAGCATTGCACCCGCACCTGCGGCCCTCGATAACCGACAATTCCATGCACCTGCACCTGCACCTGCTCGTCGACAAATCCGGCAAATCGAACTTGCGCCTCCGTCCGGCAAAGGCTTGCCGGCCTGCGGTTTGCGACGCCAGGTGACCGTCTCACCCTAAGAACCAAGGAGACACCAAATGGATATGGGACTTCGCGGTAAAACGGCACTGGTATGCGCCTCGAGCAAGGGCCTGGGGCGTGGCTGCGCCTTCTCGCTCGCGGGCGAGGGCGTGAACCTCGTCATCAGCGCGCGCGGCAAGGAGGCACTGGAGAAGACCGCGGAGGAGATCCGCGCCGCCACCGGAGTGAAAGTCACCACGGTCGCGGGCGACCTCACCACCGAGGCGGGTCGCGCCCTGCTGCTCGCCGCCTGTCCCAATCCGGACATACTCGTCAACAACGCCGGCGGCCCGCCGCCGGGGGATTTCCGCAACTGGACGCGCGACACCTGGATCGCGGCGCTGGACGCCAACATGCTCACTCCGATCGAACTGATCAAGGCCACGGTGGACGGCATGATCGCGCGTAAGTTCGGCCGCATCGTCAACATCACCTCGAGTTCGGTGAAGGCGCCGATCGAAATCCTCGGCCTCTCCAACGGCGCGCGCTCCGGCCTCACCGGCTTCGTCGCCGGCATCGCGCGCAAGACCGTGGCGCACAACGTCACCATCAACAACCTGCTGCCGGGTTCGTTCGACACCGACCGGATTCGCACCACTTGCCAAGCCCTGGCCAAAAACCGCGGCGTCAGCGTCGAGGTGATACGCAAGGAACGCATGGCTCAATGCCCTGCCGGCAGGTTCGGCGACCCGGCCGAGTTTGGCGATGCCTGCGCTTACCTATGCAGCGCGCAGGCCGGCTATGTCACCGGGCAGAATTTTCTTATCGACGGGGGTTCCTACCCGGGCACGTACTAGGCGCAACTGTTCTGGCCATATGCCATGTTCGAAGCTTTGAAAAATCTGTTCGCACGGCCACCCGGCGGCAAAGGCGCGGCCAGGCGGGTACTCAACGTCGGCGGCGGCAAAGGGGTCGCGCTGCCGCCGCATTTCCAGGACTGGGAGCAACTGCTGCTCGACATCGATCCGCGCGTAGGCGCAGACCTGGTGTGCGATGCGCGCGCGTTGCGCGAGAGCGCCGCCGCAAACTCCTTCGGCGCCGTCTACTGCTCGCACAACCTCGAACACTATTACCGGCACGACGTCGACAAAGTGCTGAAAGGCTTCCTGCACCTGCTCAGGGCGGACGGGTTCGCCGAGATCCGGGTGCCGGACATCGGCGAACTGATCAAGCGGCTGGCTAAAGACGAGTTGGACATCGAGCAGGAGATCTACAAGGCCAACGTCGGCTCGATCACCGCGCACGACATGTTCTACGGCTACGCGCCGGAGATCGAGGCGAGCGGACAGGATTTCTACGCCCATAAGACCGGGTTCAGCCGCGATTCTCTGCTGCGCGCCCTGCGCACGAACGGTTTCGGCGAAATCTATTTCGCGCCGCCGCTCGCCCTGCTGGAGCTGCACGCGTTCGCATTCAAGACCAAAGCCGATGCGGCGATGCGCGCGACCCTGGGTCTTGGCGAGCCGATAGCAACGCAGGCGCAGCACGAGGCCGCGCTGCCCGCCCGCCGCGCGGTGCACGACACCGGCAGCGAGGCAGATCCGGTCGAAGCGCTGTATCAGCGCGCCTCTGCCGCGTTCGGCGCGGGCGACTGGGGTCAGGCCGCGGCGGCCACCGAGCAGGCACTGGCGCTCGAGCCCGCGCTTCCCGCGCTCCACTACCTGCTCGGCTGCTGCCGCCTGGCGCAGGAGAAGCACGCATCCGCGCTGCAATCTTTCGCGCGCTGCCTGGAACTGCAGCCGAAGTACCCGCTCTCCGCCGAGACCCGGGCGCGGCAGGCGCTCTGCCGCGCGCGCATCGATCTTGCGAACGGCAAGGCAGCCGCCATCGAGCCGCTTTCGCCGCAACATAGGCAGTCGGTATCGGTGCTGATCTGCAGCCGGAGCGCAGAGCGCTTCGCGCAGACCGAAGCCATGTATCACCGCCTGCTGGCGGAAGTGCCGCACGAAGTCATTGTCATCGGCGACGCGCGCTCGTTCGCGCAGGGCTACAACCGGGCGCTCGGCCAGGCGCGCCACGATATCGTGTTGCTCGCGCATGACGACGCCAGCATACTCAGCCCGGATTTCGCCGCGCGCCTGCTGCGCGGGATGAGCCGCCACGATCTCGTCGGCGTTGCCGGAACGCGCAAGCTCGCCGGCGGCGCCTGGCATTTTGCCGGCTACCCGCACCTCGCCGGCCAGATCGGCATGCCCACGGACGACGGCGGCTATGTGGTGACCCTCTATGACGTGACGGAACGCGAGACGAAGGGGCTGCAGGCGTTGGACGGGCTCCTGCTCGCGACCCGCCGCGAAACCGCGCTGCGCCTGGGGTTCGACGACGCCACGTTCGAAGGCTGGCATCTCTACGATCTCGACTTCAGCCTGCGCGCCTCGCAGGAAGGCCTCGACTGCGCCACCTGCAACGACATCCTCGTCGTGCGCGACCCCCAAGGCAGCTACGACGAGCACTGGCGCAACTACGCGCATCGCTTCCTCGACAAGCACCGGAGCCGTCTCGGGCCGATGCAAATCGAATTTCCGAAGCCGGAACTGGTGTCGCCGCAGTTGCGTTCGGCCGACGAATGGCGGCTGCTGACACAGCATTTGCTTCGCGGAGAAAACTGACGCCCGGCGGGATGAGCCGCGCACAGCGTCGGCGCCATCCCGCGGAGACAAACCGGCGCGCGCGACAGCGCGCGTCCGGCTCGGTTCAGACGTTAAACCGGAAGTGTACGATGTCCCCGTCCTGCACCACGTACTCGCGCCCTTCCAGCCGGTACTTCCCGGCCTTCTTGGCCGCGGCCTCGCTGCCGAGTGCTATGAAGTCGGCGTAAGCGATGACCTCGGCGCGGATGAAGCCCTTCTCGATGTCGGCGTGGACGGCGCCGGCGGCGCGGGCGGCCGGGGTGCCGCGGCGGATGGTCCAGGCGCGGCACTCGTCCTCGCCGGTGGTGAGAAAGCTGACCAGCCCGAGGGCCAGGTAGACCTCCCGGACCATGATGTCGAGAACCGGCTCGCGCACACCGAGCATCTCGCGGAAGTCTTTCCGCTCCGCCTCTGGCATCGCCTGGATCTCGCCCTCGGACTTGGCGCAACATGCGAACGTCGGGACGCCGGCTACGGGCAGGCGGAAGCGCGCCAGGACCTCCGCCGTCGGTTTCGGAATGTCGTCCTCGCCCACGTTGACCATGGCCAGAATGGGACGCGCCGTCAGGAAGGCGTAAGTCCGCAGTTCGGGACGGGCCGCGAGGTTCGCATCTTCGTAGATGCGCTGGCCGTTATCGAGGATCTTGTGGCAACGATTGAGTGCGTCGCGCTCGTCGCCCGGCATACCGGGCTTACCCTTCTTGTGCTCGAGGTCGTCACGTTCGAGGCGCGTCTCGACCAGCATCTGGTCAGCCAGGATCATTTCGGACAGCAACGTGTCGAAGTCCGCGCGCGGGTTGTTCAGGCCCTCCTCATCGAAGGCACGCACGACGAGCAGGAACGCGTCCATCGGCTTCACCAGATTCAGGAAGCCGACGTCCAGGGCCGACTTGTTCGCCTTTCTCTCGTCCTTGTGAGGGGCGTGCGCCTCGACCAGCTCGATGGCGGCGTGAGTCGTCTTCTTGGGCCGGTACATCCCGGACAGTTTGTCGACGCGTGCGTCCGGGACCTTCACCGTGCCGAGCGTGATCCCGGCCTTCTCGCGGCCCGGCTCGATGCCGGTCAGGGCCGTGAACAGGGATGTCTTGCCGCTCTGGGGAAGACCGACGAGTGCGACTTTCATTGGGTTCCTTTCTTCTGCGATTCAAGTGATTCCGGGGGATCTGGATGAACAAAGGGGCTCTATAAGGCTGCCTAGTTCAATTCGCACTGCTCAGCTTGCGCCATCCGGTGCTTGAGGCTTGGGTTTGGTGTGCAGCTTGTGCATTGCCGCCGCTATCTTATCCGCGAGGATCAGGTCGAACACGGCGACGCCGCGGTCGATCACCGCGTCTATCAGGGCCCGCTCTTCCTTCCCCGGCGGGTGGAGCACGTAATCGACCACCTCCTGCTCGCTCGCGGCAAGATCGCGCGGATGGCCGATGCCGATGCGCAAGCGCCAGAAATCCGCCGCCCCCAGTTTCTCGATGATGTCGCGCAAGCCGTTGTGGCCGGCGTGGCCGCCGCCCTGCTTGATTTTCACGCCTCCCGGAGGCAGATCGAGCTCGTCGTGCACCACCAGGATTTCGTCGGCGGCGATCTTGCGGAACTGCGCAATTGCGCCCACCGCAGAACCGGATTCGTTCATCCAGGTCTGCGGAAACAACAGCCACGCCTGGCCGGATGCGGTCTCGAGCTTAGCCACCAACGCATGAAACTTCGGTTCTTTTCTTGGGGTGAGCCGGTGCTGCGCGGCCAGCCGCTCCACCAGCCAGAAACCGGCATTGTGGCGCGTGCGTTCGTATTTCTTGCCCGGGTTGCCCAGGCCGACGATGAGTTTGATCGGCATCTTGGCGCCGCTCTAAAAAAACAGGCAGAGGCCGAAGCCCCTGCCTGTTCGTAAAGAGCTCAAGTGGATTACTTCTTGTCCGATTTCTCTGACTTCTTGTCCCCCTTGTCGCCCTTGTCGCCCTTATCCCCCTTGTCCCCGCCCTTTTCCGCAGCGGCCGGTTCGGCGGACTGCTTGGTGGTGGGAACTTCGGCAGCCGACGGTATGGCTTCGGCCGCCAAAGCAGCGTCGGCTGCTTCGTCTGCCACCAACGCGCGCGGGATCTGCACCACTGCCACGGACGGATTCTCGCTGCCGTGCAGGATCGCCTCGACGCCTTGAGGAAGCTGCAGATCCTTGACGTGCACGGTATTGCCGAGCTCCATGTCCTTCAAATCGACCTCGATGAACCCCGGCAGGTCCGCCGGCAGGCAACGGATCTCGAGGTCGCTCATGACGTGGCTGACCAGACCGCCCGAGAGCTTCACGCCGGGCGATTGCTCGGCGTTGATAAAGTGCAGCGGCACTTTCATCTGGATTCTCACATCGGCCATGACACGCTGAAAGTCGATGTGCTGAACCTCGACCCGGAACGGGTGCATGTTGACCGATCGCAGCAGCACCTGCTCCTTCGCGCCCTCGAGATTGAGCGTCAGGACGGAAGCGTGGAAAGCCTCCTGGCGCAGTTGGTGGTGCAGCGCGTTGTGATCGAGCTCGATTACCACCGCAGGCTGATTGCCCCCGTAGACGATGCCGGGGGTCTTGCCTTCACGGCGCAGGCGGCGGCTCGCTCCGGTGCCCTGCTTGGTGCGCTTTTGCGCATTGACTTCGATTTGCATGTTGTACTCCTGGTTATGGCGGCCCCGCGACCAGGTACCGCCGTTTGAAAAACTGGAATTCGTATCTAGGCTATGTTATTTACTCGCTGAACAATGAACTCACCGAGTCCTCGTTGCTGATGCGCAGTATCGTCTCGGCCAGCAGGTCGACGACGGATAGCACGCGTATCTTGCCGCACTTTTTCGCGTCCTCGCGCAGTGGAATGGAGTCGGTGACGACCACTTCGTCCAGCGCCGAATTGGCGATGCGTTCCACCGCCCCGCCCGAGAGCACCGGGTGGGTGCAGTAGGCGAGCACCTTGACCGCGCCCTCGCTCTTGAGCGCCTGCGCCGCCTTGGCCAGAGTGCCGGCGGTGTCCACCATGTCATCCATGATGACGCAGGTGCGGCCCTTGACGTCACCGATGATGTTCATCACCTCGGCCACGTTCGCCTTGGGGCGGCGCTTGTCGATAATGGCCAGGTCCGATTCCAGGCGCTTGGCCAGCGCGCGCGCGCGCACCACGCCGCCGACGTCGGGCGAGACCACCAGCAGGTCCTCGTAGCCGTGCTTCCACAAATCGCCCAGAAGGATGGGCGCGGCGTAGATGTTGTCCACCGGCACGTCGAAAAATCCCTGGATCTGGTCTGCGTGCAGATCCATGGTGAGCACCCGGTCCACGCCCACCGCTTCGAGCATGTTCGCCACCACCTTGGAGCTGATGGCCACGCGCGCCGAGCGCGGCCGGCGGTCCTGGCGCGCGTAGCCGAAATACGGGATCGCGGCGGTGACTCGCGCAGCCGAGGCGCGCTTCAGCGCATCGATCATGATCAGCACTTCCATCAGATTGTCGTTGGTGGGCGTGCAGGTGGATTGCAGCACGAAACAGTCCCGGCCGCGCACGTTCTCCAGCAACTCGATCATCACCTCGCCGTCGGAAAAGCGGCCGACGCTGGCGCTGCCCAGGGGGATGTTGAGGCGTTTTGCCACCGCAGCAGCCAATTGCGGATTGGCGCTGCCGGCAAAAATCATCAGGTGGTCGTAAACCATCTAGATGCTAGAGACTAGTGTCTAGATACTAGAGACTAGAATCCCATGCTCCCGTTGTCGTCTGTCATAATCAGCCGCGCAAGCGGCTCATGCATTTCTAGTCTCTAGTATCTAGATACTAGTTTCTAGCTGGCTGGGGAGGTAGGGATCGAACCTACGAATGCCGGAATCAAAATCCGGTGCCTTACCACTTGGCGACTCCCCAAACTCTAATCGGTCAACCCATGCAGCGGATGACGCTCCAAGCCCCGCGCCACGAAACCCCGCATCGTCGGCGGAAGCGCGGCTTGCGCCGCGCACGCCTCGGACTGCGTGGAAAACTCGGCGAACACGCAGGCGCCGGACCCGCTCATGCGCGCCTCGCCATGCCGTTTCAGCCAGGCCAGATGGAGCGCCACTTCAGGATAGCGTTTGCTCACCACGGGCTCTAGGTCATTACGCAAGCTGCGTTGTTTAAGCCCATCGAAAAAGGCCGTAATTCTGATTGGTTTTGTGTCCCGTGTCAATTCGGGAGCGGCGAAAACCGCTGCGGTAGGCACCTCGACCGGAGGCACCAGCACCAGATACCAGGCGGGGTGAAGCGCGAGGGGCGTCAATTGCTCGCCCACGCCTTCGGCAAAAGCATTCTCGCCAAACACGAACACCGGCACATCGGCGCCCAGTTTGAGCGCCAGTTGCTGCAACTCCCCGCGTTTCAGGCCCAGCCGCCACAGGTGATTGAGCACGACAAGGGTCGTGGCCGCGTCCGAACTGCCGCCGCCCAGGCCGCCGCACATGGGGATGCGTTTATCCAGTTCGATTTCGATGCCACCGCGATGTCCGGTCGCGTGCTTGAGCAGGGCCGCTGCGCGCAGGCATAGATCCCGCTCCGGCGGCACGCCCGCGAGCGGCCGCTGCAGCGTGACTTTGCCGTCGCCGCGCGCGGTGAAGCGCAGCGTATCGGCCAGATCGATCAACCGGAATGCGGTCTGCAGGCTGTGATAGCCGTCGGCGCGGCGCCCGGTGACATGCAGAAAAAGATTGAGCTTGGCCGGCGCGGGCCAGACCTGCTGCCAGCCGCTCACGGCAGGCCCCTCCACTGGTCGATCACGAGGCGGAGCTCTACATCCTGGCGCGACATGCGCAGCTTCGAGGGCAGGCCGTTCTCGCGCGCATAGTCGAGGAACTCCACCAGCCAGCCGGATTGCCTCAACTGTGTGAGGCGTTGCGAGCCATCGACTTGGGTTTGCGCCGGCGCACCAGCGGCCGGGCGGCCGCGCACCCAGTCTGGCATGCCTGCCAACGGCAGGCGCCAGCCCAGCACCTGCTCGGTCAGCGACTCGACGTCGCTCGCCTGGTACAGTTTTTGGTCGGATGTGGTCAGGCTCGCCACGGCGTCGCGCCAGACGATACGCGCCACGCCCTGTCCCAACGGGGCCGAAAACAGCAGCTCATCGCTCGCCGCGTCATGTTGCCAGGTGATTCTGCCGCTCGCCGCGTCGGTGCCGAATTTCACCGACACCCGGCCGGAAAGATAGAATGCGTCGCCTATGGGTCCGGCAGGCGCAGGCTGCTCCTCGATCGCGGCGCATCCGGCAATCAGCAGCCAGGCCCAGAAAAGTGCGCATCGCATAGACCTCAAACCCCGCTGCCGGAGATACCCGCTTGGTTTCGCCTAAGGCTTGAAGCGCTTGATGGTGCTGGTGAGGGCGTCGTTGCCCGGTGTTTTTTGCTTTGCCTCGAGCCAGATTTTTTCGGCCTCGCTGCGCTCGCCCGCGACCCACAGCACCTCGCCCAAGTGAGCCGCAATCTCCGGGTCGGGGCGCGCGGTGTAGGCTTTGCGAAGATATTCGAGCGCTTGCTTGTGCTTACCCATGCGATACATCAGCCAGCCCATGCTGTCGATGATGAACGGGTCGTCCGGCGCGAGCTGCAGCGCCTTCTCTATCAGCCCCTGCGCCTCGGGCAGGCGCAGGTTGCGATCGGCAAGCGAATAGCCGAGCGCATTGTAGGCATGGGCATGGCCGGGTTGCAGGCTGATCAGTTTCTTCAGATTGGTCTCGAGCAGGTCGATGCGCTCGAGCTTTTCCGCCAGCATGGCGTAATCGTAAAGCAGCTCGGGTTGATCGGGCATGCCCTGGAGCGCGTTGCCGATCAGATCGAAGGCCTCGCGCGGCTGGTTGGCATCGCGCAGCAACTGCGCCTCGGTCAACAACAACTGCACCCGCGCCTGATCGCCGTTGACCTCTAGTTGGCGCAAGTGCGCGCGCGCCGCGTCCAGCTTGCCTTGTTTGCCGAGCACCAGGGCATGGCGTATTTGCGCCTTCAGATACTGCTCGCCACCCGCCACTTCATCGTACCAACGCAGCGCCTCCGGGTAATTTTTCTGTTCTTCGGCGATCTGGCCCAGGTACAGGCGCGCCGTGTTCTTGTCGCGGTAGGGCAGCACCAGCAGGCGCTTGAAGTTTGCTTCTGCCAGAGCGTAGTCCTCAAGCTGCAGCGACAGCACGCCGACGGCAAAGACTACGTCGATGTTATCGGGAAAATCCTTGGACAGGGCCTGGAATTCGGCGCGCGCCGCGGTATGCTTGCGCTCCGCCACCAGGACGCGCGCATAACTCATGCGCACTTCCCGCGCCTTGGGGTAGCGTTCGAGGAAAGCGGCGAGGCGCTTAAGCGCCAGCGCGTTCGACTGGCGTTGCAGCAACTGCGCCTCGAGCAGCGCCGGCAGATCCCAGTCCGGCTTGAGCCTGGATGCGGCGCGTACTTCGGCCAGGGCGAGCTCGCTTTGCTCGGCAGCGATCGCCGCCTGGGCCACGGCAAAATGCGCCTGCGCAAGCTCGGGGTAAGGTTGCGCCAGCTGCTGCACCAGCTTCAGGGTCAAGGCCTTGTCCTGATTATTGGCGAGCAGGCGCGAGAGTTGCAGGAAGCCGTCGCCGGCGTTGCCGCCATCGGCGGCGAAAAGCTTCTGCAGATAGGGCAGCGCTTCGTCGTGGCGCTTGGTGTTGATCAGCAGGCTAGTGAGCGTTTGCAGCGCCTGCATCGAGGACGATTCTGTTTCATACCAGATCCTGGCGGCCTCGATCGCGGCGCTGGGCATGCGCGCGTACAAAGCGACCTCGGCCGCGCGCTTGGCGATGCGCGGATCGCGCGTGCGCTTGGCGAGGTCCGCGTAAGCCTGCGCCGACAGGCCAATGGAGCCGCGCTGCCCGGCGATTTCCGCGAGCAGATACTCGTACAGCACCGCCTCGGTCAGCTCCTGATTCGGCAGTTCCGGCTTGGGAGCGGGAGGCGGTGCGGCAGCTGCCTTGGATCCAGGCTGATCGGGTTCGCCCTGATTGACTACCGGTTCGGCTGCGGGCTTCGCCTGCTCCTGCACCGGCCTTTGCGCGCAGGCAGCAAGCAGCAAGCCCAAGCCTAGAACCAGGAACAGACGAACAAAGGAGGGGGCGGCAAGACGCGGAAACGACATGACGGTGCGGATAGCTTAGCGTGGGAGGTACATATTAGGTATATTTGCCCGCCAGTACAAGAAAAACCGGTCCTGACATGCCAGAACTACCCGAAGTCGAGATCACGCGCCGCGGCATCGAGCCCTATCTCACCGGCAATGTCGTCACCGGCGTGCGCGTGAGCGAGCGCAAGCTGCGCTGGCCGATACCTTTCAATCTCGCCGCGCGCGTCACCGGCCAGCGCATCGCGCGCGTCGCGCGGCGCGGCAAGTACATTCTCATCGACTGCGCCGGCAACGGGCGCCCCGGCTGGCTGATCCTGCACCTCGGCATGTCGGGCAGCCTGCGCATCATGGGAAGCAAGGCCAAACCGCAGCGCCACGATCATTTCGACCTGCTGCTGGGCAAACGGTTGATGCGCCTGCGCGACCCGCGCCGCTTCGGCGCCGTGCTGTGGGAAGGAGGCGATATCGCGCGCCACCCCCTGCTCGCCGGCCTTGGCGCCGAGCCGCTGGAAGACGCATTCACCGGAGGGGTCCTGCACGCGGCCACGCGCGCGCGCAAGGTAGCGGTCAAGCTGGTCTTGATGAACGCGCGCATTGTCGTCGGCGTCGGCAACATCTACTCCAACGAAAGCCTGTTCCACGCCCGCATCAATCCGCGCACTCCGGCAGGGCGGCTGTCACTCGCGCGCTATGAGGCGCTCGCGGCTGCAATCAAGTCGACGCTGAATGAGGCGCTGGCGGCTGGCGGCAGCAGCCTGCGCGACTTCGTCCACAGCGACGGCACTTCGGGCTATTTCCAGCAGCAGTACTACGTCTATGCCCGCGCCGGGCTGCCCTGCAGGAACTGCGGCGCGCCCATCCGCCAGTTTCGCCAGGGCCAGCGCTCCACCTTTTACTGTCCCGTTTGCCAGAAATAGCCGGATTTTCCGCTTCGAAACCGGATTTCAGGCGTTTTGCTTTTGCGCCATCAGCCGCAGGTATTTCTGCTGCAGCGCTTCCTTGGTCTCGGGATAGTCGGGATTGAGGGGAATGCAGTCCACCGGGCAGACCGCGACGCATTGAGGCTGGTCGAAATGCCCCACGCACTCGGTACACTTGGCGGGATCGATGACGTAGATCTCCGCCCCCTGCGAAATCGCGTCATTCGGGCATTCCGGCTCGCACACGTCGCAGTTGATGCATTCGTCGGTGATCATTAACGCCATGGGACTCGCCTATCCACAAAGTAGAAGCTTCAACATCACGCGCCGCCCATCTGCCGGAGCTTCTCCTTGATGCGCCGCTCCACCGCCGGCTGAACGAATTTGCTCACGTCTCCACCGAGGGTCGCGATTTCGCGCACGATGGTGGCGGAGACGAACATATGCTGCTCGCCGGGCGTGAGGAACAAGGTTTCGACATCGGGATAGAGGTTGCGGTTCATGCCCGCGAGCTGGAACTCGTACTCGAAGTCGGACACGGCGCGCAGGCCGCGCAGAACCACGCGCGCTTCCTGGGATTGGATGAAATTCATCAGCAGGCCGCGAAAGCTCTCCACGCGCACGTTGGCGTAGCGGGACAATACCTCGCGCGCCATCGCCAGGCGCTCCTCCAGGATGAAGAAGGGCTGCTTGGTGCGGCTGTCGGCGACGCCGACGATCACCTCGTCGAACAGCGTCGCCGCGCGCCGCACCAAATCCTCGTGGCCGCGCGTCAGGGGATCGAATGTTCCGGGATAGACTGCCCTAGTCATATGTCACCAAAGTGTAGTGCACCTGTCCGGCGCGGCCGTGCCTGAGTACGCGCCAGCCGCCCGTCGGTGCGAAAGCCACGGCGCTCTCGACATAGACCCGCGCCCCCGGCCCCAGCAGCGGCACGACCCGCGGCAGCGCCTGCCCAAGCAAGGCCGAACCGAACGGCGGATCGAGAAACACGACGTCGAAACGCGCAGCCGCGTCTGCAGCCGCGGCAGTGGCGAATTCTAGCGCATCCGCACAATGCAATTGCAGGTTTTTCGCGCCGAGCACCTCGGCGTTGCGGCGCAGCGCCTCGCACACGCGGCGGCTTTTTTCCACCATCACCACCGAAGCCGCGCCGCGCGACAGCGCCTCGAGGCCGAGCGCGCCGCTGCCGGCGAACAGGTCGAGACAGCGCTGGCCGCCCAGGTCCTGTCCGAGCCAGTTGAACAGGGTTTCGCGCACGCGGTCGGCACTAGGGCGCAGACCCTCATGGTCGGGAAAGCCTATGCGGCGGCTGCGCCAGGCGCCGCCAATGATGCGAACCTGGTTACTTTTCGCCACTGCCGACGACGACGGTCACCAGATGGTCCGCGCGCACGCGCCGCGCGAACGCCGCGCGCACGTCGGCCACGCTCACCTTTGCGACCCGGGCCGTGAAATCGTCCAGCCAGGCGAGCGGCAGCCGGTAATAAGCGATCAGCGCGACCTGCTCCAGCAGCTTGCGGTTGCTGTCTATACGCAGCGCGAATCCGCCAACCAGATTCTGCTTGGCCGCCTTCAGCTCGGCCGCGCTCGGCCCGCGGGCGAGGAATTCGTCGAGCACGATGCGCACCCGCGCCAGCGCCTCCTCCGCCTGCTCTTTCTTGGTCTGCAGCCCGACCTGGAACGGGCCTTCCTGCGCCAGCGGCAGGAAATAGCTGTAGACACTGTAGGCGTAGCCGCGCTTCTCGCGTACCTCGAGGTAGAGGCGCGAAACGAAGCCGCCGCCGCCGAGGACGTAATTGCCCACCAGCAGCGGGAAATAGTCCGGGTCGTCGCGCGTCATTGCCGGCAGACCAAGCAGGATGTGGCTTTGCGATGCCGGGTGCGCCATGCGCAGCGTCTGGCCGGTCGGCTGGTTCACCGCCGGAAGCGGGGCCGGCGCGCCCGGCGCGCGCGGCAGTCCCGCGGTGAGTTGCTCGGCGATGCGCTCGGCGAGCGAGCGATCGGCGTCGCCGAGGATGGTGACCACGGCGCGCCCGGCGACGTAGTTCGCGCGATAGAAGCCCTCGACATCGGCGCGCTCGATGCGTAGTACGGTCTCGCGCGTCGGCGCCAACGCATACGGATGCGTTCCATAGAGCAGGCGGTAAAAAGCCTTGCTGGCGATCGCATCGGGCTTGGTCTCATCCTCCTTGACGGCATCGACCAGGCGCGCCTTCTCGCGCGCAAACGCCGCCTCGGGGAATGCCGGCGTCTGCAGGATTTCGGCTAGCGTCGCGAGCGCCTGCGCACGCTCGCGTTCGCTCGACAGGGTGCGCAGGGAAAGTCCGGCGCGATCTCGGTCCACGCTGCCGCCCAGTAGCGCGCCGACATCGGCGATGCGACGACTGATTTCCTCCTCCGAGCGAGCGGCAGATCCGGCCTTGACGAGTGCATGGGTAAGCCCGCCGAGCCCGGCCTTGTCGGCCGGGACCCGCCGCCCGCCGGCGTCGAAATCGACGTTGATGTCGAGCATGGGAATGCTGCGGCTTTCGACGAAATAGACGCGCGCCCCGGAGGAGGTGGTCCAATGCTGGATCGGCAGCGCAGCCTGCGCCGCGCACGCCGCAATCCACAATGCCGCCGCCAAAACCAGACGAACCGG
>Ga0209514_10006761_pt1 | contig 13903 bp, 11 predicted proteins | sample Subgrocontami58m_FD_187452 | JGI IMG/M metagenome (GOLD analysis project Ga0209514, IMG submission 187452) | Subsurface groundwater microbial communities from S. Glens Falls, New York, USA - GMW37 contaminated, 5.8 m (SPAdes) (version 3) | ecosystem: Environmental > Aquatic > Deep subsurface >...
GGGGATTGGCTGCGGCCATGCCCATGACCGCCTCGGACGTGCCGTCGGGGGAGTTGTCGTCAACGACGATGACGCGAGGCTTGCAGGACAGCCCGAGGACGTACTCCGCGAGATGTGTGATGTTCTCGCGTTCGTTGTAGCTGGGGATGACGACGGCCAGGTTCATCGAGCATCAGCGATACTATCGGGAGACCGCGCGCGCCCTCGTCTCGCGTTTAGCGTCGGCCAGGTCGGCATCCACCATCATGCGCACCAGCTCAGGAAACCGGACGGTTGGCTCCCACCCGAGGAGGCGCTTCGCTTTACTGAAGTCGGCGCAGAGGGTGTCCACCTCGGAAGGACGATTGAACTCCTGGTCCTGCGCGACGTATTCTCGCCAGTCCAGTCCCAGGTGGCGGAAGGCGGCATCGCAGAAGTCTCGCACGGTGTGGATTTCGCCGGTCCCTATGACATAGTCGTCCGGCTGGGGCTGCTGAAGCATCAGGTGCATGGCCCTGACGTAGTCGCCGGCGAATCCCCAGTCCCGCCGGGCATCCAAGTTGCCGAGCTTAAGTTTTTTCTCCAGCCCAAGCTTGATGCGGGCCGCGGCGCGGGTTATCTTCCGCGTCACGAAGTCCAGACCGCGGCGCGGCGATTCGTGGTTGAACAGGATGCCGTTGCAGGCGAAGACCCCGTAGGCCTCCCGGTAGTTGAGGGTGATGTAGTAGCCGTACACTTTGGCTACGCCGTAAGGGCTACGTGGGTGGAACGACGTGGTCTCGTCCTGGGGAGATACGGTGACGGCGCCGAACATCTCACTGCTGGAGGCCTGGTAGAACCGGATGGCGGGGTTGACGATGCGGATTGCTTCCAGCATGCGCGTGACACCCAGGCCCGTGACTTCGCCGGTGAGCGCCGGCTGCTTGAATGAGAGCGGCACGAAGCTGATGGCGCCCAGGTTGTACACCTCCTCGGGCTGGGTCTTGCTGATGGCGGCGATCAGCGACCCCTGGTCAAGGAGGTCTCCGTCAATGATGCGGACCTGCGGGACGGCCTGTTCCACAACGGCCCGGCGGGGGTTGTTCTGGCCCCGAATCATGCCGAACACGTCGTAGTCCTGGCCCAGGAGATATTCGGCCAGATAGAGACCGTCCTGTCCGGTGATGCCCGTAACGAGCGCTTTTTTCATTGGATATCGCTTTCTCTCGTGTGGCTGTCGCCTAGCGACGCGTCGATTGGCGCGTCGGCGCCACTTGGTTCATGAACTCGGCTATGTATTTGACGAAGGCGTCGCGCCGCTGCGGGGTGATGCCGTGGTGGATGCCGACGCACAGTCCGCGCCGCATGATGGCCCGCGAGGCGGGAAGGTCGCCGACCACGCGGTGCGGGATGAGGCTCATCACGGGCTGTTCCGCGATGTTCCCCGCCAGGATGGGGCGCGTCTCGACACCCTTGCTCTCGAGGTACCGGCCCAGCTCCGCGCGGGTGAAGGGCGCATTGGGCTTGACCATCATGGGGTACAGGAACCAGGCGTGCCGTGAAGCTTCGGGCGCCTTCGCCAGCGCCAGGTGCTCCGAATATGCGGAGAGCTTCGTGTTCCATGTATTCGCTACATCCGCCCTGTGGTGGATGTACCCTTCCAGCCGCTTGATCTGGTGGATGCCGAACCCGCCCTGAATCTCCATGGGCCGAACGTTGTAGCCGGTGTTGACGAACAAAAAGCGCGGGTCAATATCCGGGTATTGCCGGGCCAGCGCATCCCTCTGGCTGGCGTCACGCACCCATCCGAACGCGCGCATCTGTCGCAGCAGATCCGCGTAGTCGTCTCTGTTCGTCACGATCATCCCGCCCTCAATGGTGCTGATGTGGTGGGAGAAGAAGAAGCTGAACGTCCCGATGTCTCCTATGCCGCCGACCTTGACGCCCCGATGTTCCGCGCCGTGGGCCTCGCAGCAGTCCTCAATGACCAGAAGGTTGTGCTTCTTGGCGATGGACATAATGGCGGTCATGTCGCAGGGGTTGCCCAGGAGGTGGACCAGCATGATGGCGCGGGTCCGCGGCGTGATGGCTTTCTCGATCTCGGCGGGGTCAATGTCGAACGTGTCAATGCCCACGTCCACGAGCACGGGCATAGCCCCGCACTGGACGATGGGGAAAATGGTGGTCGCCCACGTCACGGCGGGAGTGATGACCTCATCTCCGGGTTTGAGGGTTCCCTTGATGGTGGGGTTCGTCACGACGGAGAGGGCCAGCAGGTTGGCGCTGGAGCCGGAGTTGACCATGACGGCGTGCTTGACCCCCACGTACTCGGCGAAGAGGGATTCAAACTGCTTCACTTTGGCGCCCATGGTCACGCGTGTGCTCAGGAGGGAGTCAATGGCTTCCCACGCCTCCTCCCAACCATACGTCGGTATGCTCAGGGGCATGGGGCTCTTGCCTTCCTGGAAGGCATCATCCGGGAGGGATGCGAAGTGCTTCTGGATTTGGGCCTTGATTTGCGCCATCTCAGCCGTGTTGGACATATTCAGGTCTCCGTGACGTCTCACTCTTCGGTTTTATGCGCTTGTTGAATACTACTGCCCCTCTTGACTGTACAGCCAGATACGGCAAAGCAGGGGCAGACGGGCCTTGAGTACGATTGCACCTCAGCATAATAGGCCGCCGATAGGCTGTCAAGGAACAGCTAGTGGCCTGCTGGACGCTCAGAGGGGTCCTTTCGCGACTGCGCGATAGAGGCGGTCTATCTCGCCGGCAACGCGCCGCCATGACTACGCTTCCACGTACCGCCTCAACGTCTCCCTGTCCCACGCCGTGCCCAGCGCTCGAGCAAAGGCTCGGGCCAGACGGGAAGGATTGTTCGGCGGACGAGGATTCCCTGTTCGCCGTCCGCCGCGAGGTCGGGGATTCCGCCGACCTTCAGGGCCACAGGCAGGAAGACGGAGTTCCGGGGATCTATGCGTGCAATGGAGAGCTTGGCTTGTTGCCGGAGGACTTATTATCGGGGGTCTGGCTTCGGAAGGGATAAGTCATGTTTTCGTCAATATTGTGTGGAAGTAAAGCCCATTGTTGAGTCTGTCGCCGAGCCAGGCTGACCAATACAGCGTCCTCTCAAAGACTTTTCCTCTGAAGGAAGTCGGCACAACGTAAGTGCGACGCGAAAAAACGTCAGTACCCCAGCGTCTTTCCGACCAGATTTTGTGCAAGGCAAGTCGAGCGGTCAAAAAGTCAAACGACCTTTCGGTAAATCCAATCATATGGTATGGCTCCTGGAACGGCTGCATTGAAGTAGGCGGAGGCGTTCTTGACAATCTCAGAATTCGCAGACACCGTATCCATTTGTTCATCAATGCATCTTCGTTCGGGAACGACAAGAATATCACACCACCTGGCTTGAGAAGGTCTTTGAGTTCGGCTAGGAAGTCTGTAGGAGCACTTTGGTGTTCAAGAACGTCCTTGCAAACGATTGCATCAAAGGAGCTCGCCTCGAAATGATTCGTGGGGCGCTCGCCCACTCGGACCTCGACCCCACAGTTCTCAAATATAAGCCTCCGGTTTGTGTCCGTGACGTCAAAGCCGTGTACTTCCCACCCTAAACTTTGTGCAACACCGATGAGCACGCCCCTTCCACATCCTATGTCGAGCAACTTGTCTCCGGTAGTCTTCTTCTTGGAGCGCAGTAAAGACAGCCAACGAAGAACATTTGGGTCTTGCTTAGCATGTCTAAGGTCATCCTTCCATTCCCCACGATTTGTCGGGTCATGGACGAAATAGTTGGCGTTATAGAGATGGGTTAAAACCTCTGGCGTCAGTTTTGGCGTGGGGTGGAGATACCAAAAACTGCAGTCTCTGCACTTTGCTACCAAGAAATCTGCCGCGTTGGAAATGACATTTGATGCAAAAGGCCAGAACAGCCTTCTTGCCGAAGACCCACAAATCGGGCAGGGCGCTTCCTCGGATTCTAGCTTTAAAGTAGTACTAGACATATTGGGCGGTATGCACGCTCGCGCTCACCGTGTGAGGCAAATCCTTGGCAGAATCATTCACATGTGAACGCAACATTGCTGACACCAGCCCGTTTAGAGGGGATTCCCTCGAACAGTGGACCCAGTATAACATAGGATTATGTCCCTAGGATTTCTTGCCACCGCAAAGCCGTACATATTGTATTCAAACCGCCATCCGGCGCGCAAGTAGGCAGCTTTTGGCGTGTATGGTCCGTAGTGGCGTCGACGTAGCGTTCGACGGGCCACTCTCGCTTGTCATTTCCGGAAGGCGCATCCCGCTGGTCAGGATGTGTCACCCTCTCGACCGGCGATACGTAAGCCTTGCCAACATTACTTGGAGCGCATTCATGAGCCTTCCTTTTGCTGAGGAAGGCAAGATGGTGTTTTGATACGCTGCGCTCCGCCATTGTGTCGGTGTAGAGGTGCTCTAGTTCCTTTGCAACCCTTTCCCAGGAGGAGGTGTGCGCATAGCAGGCCAGAGCGTCCCGGTCCCATGCCCCGTCAGCGTTCGAGCAATAGCCTGTGTGAGGCTCGCCGCATCGCTGGTGCTGGCCTTGGATGATCTCTGAAGTAAGGTACTGTGACATCCTGTACGAGGGAGTCAGTTTTCTGCGAAGAGCACGCAGGCGGTGGGAGTTTGCCAGCCTCGTGGCATTTATGGATGTCTCCGCCCGCGTTCAATGGCGCCTGCGCAATGCAGGCAGGCGATTGACTGTCAGGGGATGGCGGGGGGCTCACGCCTCACAGGGTTATGGCCGAGACCACGGTCGTCAGAGCGGTACAGAGGTTCGATCCTGCAGGCGAGGACATCCCAGTCGTGGCGCTCAGATACGTACTGGCGAGCGCGCCGTCCCAAGTCCAGCGACAGTTTTTCGTCGCTGACAAGCCGCAGGACAGCCTCGGCAAGAAGCTTAAGGCGGTCCTCGGGGAGCGTCAGCGGAGCGTTGTAGTCGGACTCGGCGCGGTCGAACAGGCGCACCAGAAGCCCGCGCTCGTTTCCACCCACCATTTCGGGATAGCCTCCAACGGCGCTTGCCACGATAGGCTTCGCCATCGCCATCGCCTCTAACGCGGCGAGACTTGTAGACTCCGCGCTTGAGGGGAAGACCACGATGTCTGTTTCTTGCAGGACGCTGCTCACTCTGTCGTTCGGCAGCGCGCCCAGAAAGCGAAAGCGTTGCGTCAGTCCAAGTTCCGCCACTCGCCGCTCAAGATAGGGACGCAGCACGCCCTCTCCCGCGATGATGAACTCGATTGGCAGAGGCGACCGGCGGACGATCAAAGGTGCGGCTTCCACAAGGTATTGCACCCCGTTTTTGGGAACGAGCCTCCGGACTGTTCCGATGCGGATAAGAGAATCTCGTGCCCGGCTGACGGGCTGGAACTCTCGGGTGTCAACGCCGTTTGGTATCTCGACCACCTGATGCGGAGGAAGGAAACGCAGCGCCACGGACGCCATCTCGCCGCTCGTACAGATTGCACGGCGCGCGGACGTGATGGACAGCCGACGCCAAAGCGCAAGCCAGCGGTCTTTCTGGACCGACGAGTCCAGGGTGCCATAGCCGTGGAGGGTAACGACAAAGGGGCGCCGCAGGAGCTTCGCAAGGGCGCCCATGACGGCGGATACCATCGCCGTATAGTGGCCGTGGATGACGTCGTGTTGATGCACGAGCCGAAAAAGCATCGGCAGGTAGAAAAACAGAGCCAGAGTAGACTTCTTACCTTGCGACATGAGCATCGGAAAGCGGTACACCTTCAACCCATGCACAAGAGGAGGGCCCGGCGTGGCGGTGATAATCGTCACTGAATGCCCGCGCTTTCTCATGGCCTGTGCCAGTCGTAGCACGTGCAGTTCGGCGCCTCCCATCTGTGGGAAGAACGTCTCCAGGCCCATCAGGATCTTCATGGTACATCTTCCTGGTGCCGGTCCTTCATGGTACTCATAACATCCGACAGTGTCCGGCGTGTCAATTGCTCCCACGAGTGCTCCCGGGCCAACTCCGCTCCGCGCCGCAGGCGCTCCGAAGAGGGATGCTCCAGCGCGTCGGTGATGGCGGCCTCGAACTCTGCGGGGGTTGCCGCCAGATAGACCGCCTCGGCGTACTTCTCAATCTCCGGGATCCGTGTGGCGACCACTGGGCGGCCCGCCGCGAGGTACTCCCATAGCTTGAGCGGGTTGCGGGCCTCGTTCCAGGGGTGTGTGCTGAACGGAATGAGCGCCACGTCGAAACCCTTCAGGAAAGAAGGCAATCGTTTTCTCTCCACCCATCCAGTGAAATGGACATTGCCCCAGCCCGTCAGACGATGGCGTGTATCTGCGGACACGTCCTCCGCGGGGCCCACCATGACCAGCGACCACTCGGGGTGCCTCCGTGCCAGCTCTTCCAGCAGAGGATAGTCCACGGACGTCTCGCCGGCGTTGCCGACGAAGCCGATGCACGGATGCGATGTGCGACTCAGTTCTTCCGCAACGGGCAAGTCCGACTCACGCGCGCGGGCGAAAAGCTCGTAGTCCACGCCGTTGGGGGTGTAGACAACGCGCGGATGCCGCGATGAGCGGTTCTGGTACAGGGTTTCGGATGTGGTCAGCACCAGCCCCGCTTTCGCCAGAAGGGCATCCTCCTGCCGTGCGATGTCACTCAACAGAGCGCCGTCGTGCTGCGACCGGGTGTACTCGTCGTAGCACTCGTAGACGACGAAGGAGCCGCGCGCCAAGCCGATCTTGGAGACCTGCTCTGGGCGGAACACCCACTCGATACGCCGCGCGTTGGGCGGCCCTGTCCGCTTCAGCGTCTGCTCAATCTGCGCAGCCAGCGTGCGTTTGCCCAGCTCCGTCAGCCACCGGAGTCGGCTCGCGCCGGGCAGCCACATGATTGGGGTGATAAGCGCCAGGTTCTCGGACAGGCGGCGCACGCCGGGCCTGCGCCGCGCTCCGGCGAGTTCCCGGAGCGATAGCATGGGATTGACCAGCAGGACGTTGGCCTGGCCGATTGCGTTGCGCGCCAGGGCCTCCAGCATGGGCCTCCGGTGGAAAGTGTCCCATGCGTGGACGAGGTGAACAACGATGTGGTAACACGGACCGCCGGTGGGTGTCCCCACGACTTGCGTTCTCCACAACTGGACGTCTGGCGCCTTTGCGCGCGGTCACACGGGTGGCTGCGCGAGAAGCATACTACATCACGCGCGGGCATGGGACGCGTCCGGAACGTGCGCGGGAGTCCTGAGCGCCGCGAGGATAGCCCTGTCGGACAGCTTGCGGCTACGCTGAACCTCACGGCGTGACCGCAGTACCCGTGGCAGCATTCTCAGCGCGTCCCAGTACGCGCCCAGGCGGTGGATGTCTCCGGTGACAATGGCCTTCGTAACACGTAATGGTGTCCAGAGCGCGAATTGCAGCAGAATACCAGGGTCGGCGATGTTCTGCAGGACGAAGACGATAGCCGTTTTCTCGTGGATACGCCGCCGCGCTCCTGAGGAGTACATTCTCTTCAGCGTCATTCCGCCCGGATGGAAGACCACACTGCGGGGATCAAAGAGTATCTTGTAGCCGCGCATCCATGCCAAGTAGGAAACGGCTACATCCTGGTAATACTCCGGCCAATACGTCATGTCAAACCCGCCCATTGCAACGAATTTCTCACGGTCGTACGCGGAGGCGCCGCCGTGCGCCAGCAGCGTCTGACCCGGTCCAGCTGGCTGGCCGGTGCGGCCGGTGCCCAGGAGGCCCTGATGAAAAACGCCGGGGCACGGTTCCAAGTAGACTTCCACGGGGTTGTCCGAGAGGACTTTTGGCGTCGTGGCGAAGACGGCGGGGTCGTTGAAGCCTTCCAGAAGGGGTGGGATGAAGTCCGGCTGCACACGGATGTCGTTGTTGAGCAGAATGACGCAGTCATGGGAGCAGGCGCGGACAGCGTCATTGTAGGAGAACAGTCGCCTGTTCTGGGCCATGCGCATGACTTTGACGTCAGGGAACCGTGCCTGCACAAACGGCACGCTGTCATCGGCACTGGCGTTGTCCACTACAATCACGTCGTGACGGGCGCCAGCGTAGCGGGCCGCCGCCACGACCCCGGGGAGGTTCTCCTCCAGGAGCGCCCTTCCGTTGTAGTTCAGGACAAGGATGGCGCAGGTGCGATTCACAGTTCAGGATGCCTCACACGAAGGTAGCCCGCAAGCGCCTGCCGCCAGGGGCGCAGTGGGGACAGGCCGGCGCGCTTCAAGTTCCGGTTCGCCATGACGGACCAGGCGGGGCGTCGCGCCCTGGCTCCGAACTGTTCACTCGTGACTGGCTGGATGTCCACGTCCAAATCGGCGAGCCGGAATATGGTACGAGCAAAATTGTACCATGAGGTGGGACCGCTGTTGGTCACATGGTACAAGCCGTATTTGCCGGTTTCTATCAACTCCGCCACCTTGCCTGCAAGGTCGTGCGTGTAGGTGGGGGATGACGTCTGGTCGTTGACGACGCGGATGGGGCCGCCCTGCCGTGCGAGCCGCAGCATCGTCTCCACGAAGTTGCCACCCTTGCCGCTGGCGCCCGCGACGCCGTACAGTCCCGATGTGCGAATCAGATAGTAGCGGGAGCACAGCGTCCGCACGAAGTACTCGCCCGCGAGCTTGGACACACCGTAAACGCTCAATGGTCCGGGGGCATCGTCCTCGTTGTACGCGCGTCCCTTGGCGCCGCTGAACACATAGTCCGTGCTGAAGTGCACGAGGACAACGTCCATTTCCCGCGCGAGCAGGGCGAGGTTGCGCACCGCCAGGGCGTTGACTTCAAATGGTCTGACGGTCTCGTCCTCGCACACGTCCACTTTGTGGAAGGCGCTGGTGTTGATCACGACGTCGGGCCGGTGTGTCTCCACGGCCTTCCGCACAGCCCCGTAGTCACACACGTCCAGTTGCTGGTGCGTCAGCGGGACGGTGTCGCCGGATGGGAGGACACTCAGAATGTCCGTGGCGAGTTGCCCGTTGGCGCCAATGAGGAGGGTACGCATACCTGTGAAGGTCTCAGCTTGCGAACAAAGTAGAATGGGCGGCGTCTAAGTGGCTTTGCTGCGCTTCGTAGGGAGCTGCACGAGCTTGTCATCCGCAGTCGCTGGAAGGTCGAAGATATGGCCCGTGACTTTGACTATGCGGTCCGCCTCTTCCAGCAGTTGCATCCAGCGGATGTTGTAGTACCGCGGATTGTCGAAATCTTCAAAATGGCGCTTCGCAATGCCGCCGACCATCTCCCGCACGGCGTCTTCAATGCTGATGAGGGGCTTGAACTCCAGCGCGCGCAGAATTTTCCTCCCGGAGACCCGATACGTGCGCACACCCCGATAGCTGTAGTCCACGCGCACTTCGGCAGGGATATTCCGCGCGCTCAAGGTCTCGCGCACTCGCAGCGCCGCCTCTGAGATGCGGAAGTTGTCGTACACGATATTAAAGAGTTGTCCGCTGACCTTTTCCTCGGGCGCTTCCAGACAGACAATGTACGCTCGCGCGGCGTCTTTGACCGAGACCAGCGGACGCCACATCTCGCCGCCGTAGTGGACGGTGAGATGGCCGTGCGACAGCACGTCCTTGACGAAGGTGTTGATGACCAGGTCGTACCGCATACGCGGGCTGAAGCCGAAGAGCGTCCCCATGCGGAGGAGGACGGGACAGAAGTGCTCGTTGCGGAGGGCCAGGAGGGCTTTCTCCGCCTTGTATTTGGAGGAGGAGTAGGCCGCCTTGGGCGCTACCGGCGTTTCCTCGTCCAGAAGGACGTCTTTTTCCGGCGCTCCGACCCCAATATCGTAGATGGAACAGGATGACGCGAGGATGTGCCGCCGGATGCCGCGCTCGCGGCAGAGGCGGGCGAGCGACTCCGCAGCGACCGTGTTCATCTGATGGTTGGCCTGCGGGTTGTACTCCGCGGTCGGGTCGTTGGAGAGACCGGCGAGGTTGATCACGGCGTCAACGCCCTCCAGGACGGAGGGGTCCATTTGCCGGACATCGCCAGCTATGAGGTCCACCCTGTCGCGCACGTCGCTCAGGCCGCCGTCACCGAAGAAGAGGCGATCGAATACCCGAACGGCGTAGCCGCGCTCCAGGAGCTCGTTGACCAGCACGCTGCCCAGATATCCTGCTCCGCCGACAACCAGGACTTTCATTGTGGCTCTCCTCGCTTGCGGGCGACTTTCGTCAGGGACTACCGCCCCTTTACCGTCCAGACGTCACCGAAAGAATCCGGAGGAACGCGTACCTCATCGGGCTTCTCGCGGTTGTACACCTCGGTTGCGGTGCTGATCATCTGCGTGTCGTCTTCAAGCGACATCCAGCCGTGGAAGACGCCCGGAGGTACGACAATCAGGCTGGGGTTGCGTCCGGACGTGACAAACGTGTCCATCTGCTTGTAAGTTGGGCTTTCCGGCCGGTCATCCACCAGCACGAATTTGGCCGAGCCGTGGCTGATGAAGAAATAGTCCCATAAGTCCCTGTGCTTGTGAAAGGCACGGATGGCGCCGCGGACGGGGTCTCCGACAATGTACACTTGGCCAAACTTGTGCATATGCGGGTCGTTGGCGCGGACGATTTCAATCAGGTAGCCTCTGTCATCCACATGGGCTACCAGAGGAACTTGCTGGACTCCCTGTATCATGAGTACCTCCAGTGAGATGTTGGACACGTGCGCGGTGACGAAAACCAGTGCTTCATATTACTTTGTTCACGCTCCTTTCGCAAGGAGCCGGACTGGACGCACGTGGAGGCCAGGTCCAACCGTCGGCGACACGTGCGATGCTCCCGGCAGGGAGGAGATGGAGCGCTGTCCCAGTCGGTCGGCCAGCCGTCGCGGCTGCAGGGTGCACCGCGGGCGCCGCCGAGGTCGCGGCGTTCAGCCCCGTTTGTCCGGCGCCTGCTTGACGGCCTCGCAGAGCAGGTCGGCGACCGCTCTGTACTTGAAGTCCTGCGGCGCATGAATGCTCTCGGTCGCGCGGACATGGCACGCCGTGAATCCGGCCTTCTCGACAGCGTCCCGCAGGGAAGCCACCGTAAAGCCGTTGGTGTGCCGCATGCCCTCCCTGTCGTCGCCGAAGACGAAGACCATGCCCCATCCCTGTCTGAACACGTCATCGCCTTCCAGAAAAGCCCTCGCGGCTATCTCGAAGTTGGGGCAACGGATAATCAGCTTCCCTCCGGGCTTCAGGACGCGGTGCCACTCGCACAGGGCTTTCTCCACGTCTGCCCGTGGCAGGTGTTCAATCATGTGGCTGCTGTGAATCTCCGTGGCCGAGTTGTCGGAAAATGCGGTCAGCGAGCGGGCGTCCTGGCGAACGTCAGCCAAGGGGCTTATGCTGTCCACGTTGATGTAGTCCCAAAGCGGCATATCGCCGCAGCCCAGGTTGAGTCGTACGATGCCCTGCTTCTGCAGCGAGGCCAGGTACCGACGCCTGCCGGCGCGGTCCGCGAGCCGCCAGGAGGACGGCAGGACGCGGTACAACAGGAGTCGAAGGGGAAGCAGGTGTCGCCAGAGACCCAGAGACACGGGTTGTTTCTCCTCGTCGGGCGGCATGGTCACGATGGCTGCCGGCCTCTTCCGCATTGGCGCGGGCGGCAGACCAAGTGAACGTGCACGGCCCGGACACATTCTCCAGACGGCGCGTTTGACTCCAGAAAGCTGCTCTCATGGATGACCGAACTCCACGCCGGTCAGCAGGGGAAAGCAGCGGCCCATGTTAGCCTTTTTTGTTTCCTTCCGCAAGGAGCGTGGCGAAGGTGTGGACAGGATGTGCGAGCAGGTTGGACATCCGCGAGCGCAGGCCCCCGTCGAAGAGGAGCAGCAGGCCAGCGTAGGCGCCGCCGAAGGAGACCGCCAGGATGAGAAAGCCGGGGATGCTGTCCGCCGGGACGGGCAGATGGGGGGTGGCGGCCAGCCCCGCGGCGGCCAGCCCTCCGGCCAGCGCGAGAGGTCCAGTGATAGCGCCCAGGTACTCAAGAGGGCGGATGTCCAGCATGTGGTTTGTCCACAGGACGGAGACGATGCCCAGCGCGAGGCTGACGGCGGTGATATAGATGGCCACGCCCATTGCGCCGTAGCTGAGCGCCACGAAGTACAGGGCCGGAAACAGCGCGGCGAACTTGACGATATGGATAAGAAGCTGGCGAACAGGCTTGCCCATGCCGTAGAAAACGCTGCCCGTGGGGCCTGCGATGGCCGATATCAGGCCGAAAAATGCAATCGTCTGCAGCAGCGGGATGGCAGGCAGCCACTTATCGCCGTAGAGAAGGCGCAGGAACGGCGGACCGAGGAGGACGAGGGCGAAGGCGATTGGCGCGGAGATGTAGGTTATGTACCGGATGGTGGTCAGGTACACGCGCTTGAGCTCTACCGCCTGCCCGCGGAGCCGCGTGAAGACGGGAAGGATGACCGCGTAGAGGTTGTTCGTCACCATGGACTGGGGGTAGTTGCCCAGGCGGTAGGCAAAGTCGTAGTGGCCCACCGCCACGACGCCGAGGGCGCGGCCAAGAATCGGCCTGTCCAGAGTCAGAATCAGGAAGATGAGCGCGTCGTTCAGGAACACGGAGTTGCCGAATCGGAGCAGCCGTTTCGCCACGGCCCAGTTGAAATGGAACGAAGGGCGGAACGGAGAGATAGTCCAGTAAATCACGCCCTGGCAGACCATCTGCGCCAGTTGGGCATAGACGATGCTCCACACACCCAGACCCTGGACGGCGAGGATGATCGCCATCGCTGCATAGACGAGCGTCCCCGCCAGCCCCGTGAGGGCGCGTACGCGGAAGCGCAACTCCTTGATGAGCAGCGTCTCTTGGACGGATGTCAGGCCGTAGAGGATGAAGCTCATGCCCAGGACCTGCACCACGGGTTGCATCGCCGGGCTGGAGAAGGCGCGCGCGGCCAGCGGCGCCGCCAGCAGCGACAGGGCCGCAAGCAGAGTGCCCGCCGCGAGCAGCAGCCAGAACGCGGTGGCGCTGGCCTCATGGATGTCTTGTTCCTCGTGGAGCAGCGCCACGCCCAGTCCCAGCCCTCGGACCAGGGCCAGCCAGCCGATGACCACGCTGGCGAGGCTGAAGATGCCAAGGTCCGCTACCGGCACGTACTTTGCCAGGAGCAGGGTGGCGATCGTTGACATGACCTGGCCGACGTAGGTGGCGCCTCCCGTCCAGAGGAACCCCCCTGCGATAGTCCGGTTGGAGGTCACGGCGGAGGAGCCTGCGTCGGCAGGCGGCCGGAATCCGGGGCTGTCGCCATCAGTTTGAGATAGGATGCGATGGCCCGGTTGTCCCGTCGGCGGGCGGCCAGCGTCTGGGGCAGGTGGACGAGGTTCCACCCCAGGGCGTAGGCCAGCAGGCCGGCGTTCACCAGCACGTTGGAAGGCCGCAGCCGCCGGTGGTAGGCGAAGCCTTGACTGGTATGCGCGAAAGGGTTGCAGCTTATGTGGAGGACGAGGGCGACCTGCCGCAGGGTGGTGCCCAGGCTCTCGTTCTTGATGAGGTAACGGATGCGGTTCCGCATGGTGAGGACGGATGCCTTCCAACGTATCCGCACGGACGAGCCCTCCGAGTAGTGCCAGAGGGGGACGTTCACACGCATCAGCGCGAAGTCCGCTCTGCGGGTCCTGGCCTCCAGATCATCTTCCTCTCCGTAGGCGAAGTAGGCATCATCAATCAGGCCGATGGCGCGGAACACGTCCGCGGGCATGAACATGGCGCAGCCGCCCACGTGCGTCGCAGTCTGGGGCTTGGCCGGTTGCCAGTCACGGCAGGCCTGGTCGAAGCGCTCGACAGGCTCTTTGCCGTACTCGCCGAAGACCTGAAAGCCGATGACCCCGGCGCGCGGATTCGCTTCGGCGGCGGCGACGGCTTCCGCCAGCCAGCGGGGATGCACCTTCATGTCGTTGTTCAGCAGGACAATGAAGCGGGCGCCCTGGGTC
>Ga0209514_10006763_pt1 | contig 13899 bp, 14 predicted proteins | sample Subgrocontami58m_FD_187452 | JGI IMG/M metagenome (GOLD analysis project Ga0209514, IMG submission 187452) | Subsurface groundwater microbial communities from S. Glens Falls, New York, USA - GMW37 contaminated, 5.8 m (SPAdes) (version 3) | ecosystem: Environmental > Aquatic > Deep subsurface >...
TCATAAAAAGAACTCTCGATAAAATTAATTTCTCAAAGGAATCGATGGAAGTGATTGTATTGCTTGAGGATAGGAAGGCCTTAGAGCTTACTCAGGAGCTGTCCAAGAGGCTTGACCAGTCGTCGCGAGGGGCACGCGAGGGCGCCGTGAACCCCGACGCCCCCGCTTGTAACACTCAGTTCGATAAAACAAAATACGGAGAACCTTTGTCTCCTTCGAACTGTTCCAATTTAACTCCCAATACAATTGGGTTTATTCTACCACACGAGCTTCTCAAGGGAACACGCTTGAGAAAGAAATGAAGCGTACCCATGAAGCACGGTATACAATTCGCGTCGGGCCACAGAAATTCTGCAGGGCTTGTGAATTAAAACTATCCGGCAATTTTTAAACGCCGAACTCCCGGGAGATCCAATGGCCGTGGGCAGGGCAACTCGAAGCCAGATCAAATCCTCGTCGTAAACGCTGAGACTCTGGGCCGAAATAAAACCCCAAAGACAAACCCGCCGCTCCAAACCCAAACCCGAAAGTCCACAACCACCCCAAATAATTAAAGTTCCAAATCAAACCCCAGGCCGTGCGGACCTTCCGTAGCTGAATGTGAATACGCGCTCCGCCTCGGCTGGGGCCTCGGCTCCGCTCCTTGAGCTCGCTAGGCCGCTCGCTCTTCTCTGCGGCTAGGCCGCCGCACCGCCGCTCTAGGACGAGCGTCGGACTTGGGCTAGAGGTTGGCTTGTATTCTTTTTAGAACATGGGGGTGACAAGTACGTATAAAAGATAAAAGCAAGAGTGGTAGGAGACACGTTCCGTGTCCTTTACTGCGCGGCCCCCTCCCCCCTTAAAGACCGACGAGGGGGGTGCTAGAACCTTCGGTTCTTCGCTGTGTCTTTAGAAAAAGATTTGTGGTGACAGAGCGACCGCACCCCCCTCCCGCGCACGTCATCTGCGGCGGGGGAAGGGCTCTAGGGAGGGTTCTTTATGTTCCGCCGCAGAACCTCGGATTGAGGCGGTCTATATTCTCTGCAGTCGCAAAGAGCACAAGTGATAAAGGAAGACTGCCGTAGTCACGGCAGTCCTTTACTTATAGTGCTCTTTGCTTTTGCAGTGTCCTTTGGTTCCTGGGTCGGTGGGACTTTCGTGATTTTTTCCACCTCCGCCTCGACCATAGGCTCAAGCCCTGCCCATCCGACAGGCGGGTAAATCCAAGGCCAACAGAATCTAAAGAAAGGCAGGGCAGATTATCTGACGGCTTGGGCTTACGCCCGAGCCGTGACTTACGCAGACTTCTGGTTACCGATGGCTTTTATGGTGTTGATGAGATAGCCGGCGGAGCGCTTGGGGTTGTCTTCGCTTTTCTCGGAGATTTTCTGTGCGGCTTCGTCGATGATGGGTTGGCCGTATTTTTCTTCGAGGTCTATCAAGGCTTCGATGGTTTTCTGGTTATTTTCTTCAAAGACTAGGCTCGCCGTTTTGACGGCTCGGTTGAGTTTTTCTTGGCCGTGACGCTGGGCTAGTTGGCTTAAGTTTTTCTTTAGGTCTTCGGGGTTGTAGAACTCTGCGAGGGTGTAGGTGTTGGCTTCGCGTTTGCCGAATTTTAGGTCTTCTAGTTCGCCGTACTCGATGTCTAAGAGATTTAGCTTTCTTAGGGACTGGTTTCCTTCGGAGATGAAGGATTCTGAGATGCCGTGGGTTTTGGAGAGTTTTTCTCTTGAGACGGAGAATCTGCCGGAGGGTGAGGTTTGGGTGTAGAGGGAGTTTACGAGATAGAGGATCTTGGAGGGGAAAGAGAGTGTTTTATTCCATCCGTAGCGCCAGTAGGTTGTGGGGAGATTGACGCTGTTTTCTGTGCTTGCCTCTTTGTTAAGTAACCGGATCTCGGTGTTTTGGTTTCGTGCGGGGGTTTCAAATTCAATGAGTTTATATTTGTCTTTCAGTTTAACAAGGACTTTGTTGATCTGGCGGCGGTAGTCTTCTTTCGACATGTTGTCTATGCCGAGCGATTTGGCGAGGTTGTCGTAGTCGAGAGTTAACTTACTTTCTTTGTTGCCGTTAAATTCTTTTAGGAGATACAGGTAGGTGTCGAAGGCTCGTTCATCGGAGTGGGCGGCCATTTCACCGATGAGGGTTTTCTTGGTTAAGAAGTCTTTGGGGATGGGGACGGAGGGTGTGAGGGATGCGGGAATATTTTCTTGGATTTGGATCTTATTTAAATCCGCTAACAGGCTTTGGGCGAATTCCTTGGAGCGGATGACGGCACTTGCTTCATTGTTACGGGTGAGGGCGGCTTTGGACCAGTTGGTGCTTCCTAGGATTACGGTTTCGTCGTCGATGATGATTGCTTTGGAATGAGTGTAGATTTCGGAGGTGTCGAAGAAGACGGGGACGTTGTTTTTTCTTAAGAGCTCGTAGGCTTGTTGGTTTTTGTTGGAGGTGACGGCATCTTCGGAAGACTCGGCTTCGAAGTTAATATTTTGGTCCAAAATCACTTTAACGGTGACTCCCCTGTCTTTGGCTTTTATGAGGGCGTTTAGAAGCTGATTGGGCTGGGAGTTGGGCTGATCGGGGAGGCTTGAGACGAGGTACATGGCGACGATGATACTGGACTTGGACTCGGATATTTCCTTAAGGGTGGCTTCGAAGTATTTCTCGGAGGAGACGTTTTGGACTTCGGCTTGATAGGCCAAGAGCGGGCCGGTGGTTAGAAGTAGGGCTGAGATTAAAATGAATATCTTTCTCGTTACCATTTGAATTTCATCCCGGCTTCTATGCGTGATTCGTCGATTGATTTTTGAAGACGGATGAAGGTCTGGCCGTCTCCGTTAAAAATATCCTTTGTGAGAATAAGTTCGACCCCAAGAGGCTTGCCCTCTTGGGATTTGAGATTCACGGCGACGTCGGCGGAGTCTGATAATGAATAGGTTCCGCCAAAGAGGATGGTCTTCTTTTGCTTGTCGTCGTAGGCCATTTCAAATGAGAGGTTGAGATTTCTTGAGACGATCCATTTGCCGAATAAGGTGATGGTCTGAGTTTTAGGTTTGCCGGTGACTTCGACGCCGAGCTGGTATCTTATCTCGCCTTTTTTAGCCAAGATGCTCTTAGTCTGGAATGTCCCCCGAAACCTGAATACAGAGCTTGTGTCTCCCCCTACCGAGTAGGTGAGGCGGTTCTTCTCGGAGATGTCCCAGAAGCCCTTAAAAACGAGTTCCTGGGCCTCCTTTCTCTTGGTCTTAAGGTTTACCTCGTCATAGGTGTAGACGATCTCGTGGCGGTCGTTGACTTTCCAGGCTGCTTTAAACGTCAGGGCGTCTTTCTTGCCGGATTCTTTCTCGACTTCGAAGACGAGTTGGTTTTGGGGGTTGGCTTTCCAGGTTCCGGTGAGCTTGTGGATACTGGTGACGATCTTTTGGTCTTTTTGGCGTTCTGTGACGGCGAATACTAGGGCGGTTGGTTCGACAGCGATGAGTGTGCCTTGAAGCTTAACTTCCTCATCGAGATCTTTGGATTTGTACTGGAGGTCGTGGTTTGGGGTGAGTTCCCATTTGCCTTTGACAGTTTTGCTGTCTTCTAGGAGGTCGTTTAACTTGGTGAGTTTCATTTAAGGACGCCTACCGTCTCGTCGTACTGGGCGTACAGTCTTTCAATATCTGCCTGCGGCAGTTTTTGATTAAGGGCTACCCAGTCGATGGCAAGCTTTTGGCAGATGATATCGAGGACTTTGGAGCTTCGCTTGAAATAATTCGTGTGAGAGATTCCATACACGCCCGAATTGACGAGCACGTCTTTATGGACGACCTTATTGTAGGCCTCGTTTAAGACTTTAAGCGGCATCCCCACTGGATCGTCCTCATCGAAGATGTTCACCCAGCGACCGGAGGGGCTTTCGACGGAAACCGGGCTTGTGAACATCTCCGGCCCGCCGAATCTGAGCGAAAAAAGAGAAATCGGGGAGCCAACGGTAAAGAGATTATTGAGGACGAAGCGTTCTTTCATGATCTTGGTGCGGGACGTGTCGCTTGCGGGGTTGTTCTGCTCGTAGATGTAGTCCGAGGTGATGACCGTGCCAAGACTATGGGCGATGAACGTGAGCGGTATCTTTGTCTGTACCGTACCGATCCTCGAAGCGCACCCTCCTAACACGTCCGATACCTTGGAATAGACGGCTTTTTGCGCGTCCTTGTGCAGATAACCTACGATATCCCCAATGTAGTTGGAAATCACCTCATTCTGGATTTTCCGCTTGAAGATGCGCCATATCCATACGAAGATGCCTCGTATCCATTTAAGAAGCCTGTCCCACCACGGCCCTCCGGCTTTGACGGGCTTGGGAAATCCGCTGAGCGCCTCTTTGAGCTTGTTCTCCCTGTCGTTAAAAACGCCCTCCCAATAGACGTAACTGATGACAGCGACATCATCGATAGCCACTGGCGCTTGCGACCCAAGGATGTTCCTCAGCTTTGATTTTAAACGACTTTGAACGGCGGGGATGATCTTATCGGCCCAGTCTTTGCGGGTATTTCCGATTCCGTGGACCAAGACGACGGCGAGTTTCATAGATGAGTGGGTGACTTTTCTTGCCTTTGTTCCTTAAGACATTCGGCGCACTTGGCGTGCGTTTCGGAGGGATCATCTAGCGGCTCTTTTTCGCCCATGAATTTTTTGCACCAGGAGCAGATGATTTTCATTTAGTTTCTAACTTCTCTCTGGGAGGAGAGCTCCAGCACAAAACTGTAGATTAAGCCACCAACGCTTCCGCGAAACTCTCTTTTTTACTCCAAGGGACAGGTTGAATATCGTAGCTTTTTAGCACGGTCAGTATTTGAGGGGTAATTGGTCGTTCGCTATCATTTAGAAACGTATAAATTCGAGAATCAGGAGGCCTAACCTCTTTGGTATCTATCCAAGCAAACGCTGCATTCTGAGCGTGTTCTTTATTCGGCCTGTTAATTGTCCTGATCATTCTCTCAGGGTGAATCCTAGATTTTGGAATAGCAAAATCAAAGTGATGATCGAGACCACTCTTTCCGGTAAATTTAGCGTTTTGAATGTAACGAATATTCTTGGAGTCCATCCAGAGAGCTACGTCTTCTAAAAATAAGCTTGTAACCAATGGTTCTGCCAAATAAAACAGATCAATAATCGAAAGGATGGCTTGGAGTAAATTGTGTTTTTTAATAGCAAAGTTTTCATTGGATGCTGAGACCATTAATTCTTGATGCTCGCCCAACTGCACTCCAAATCCATTTAGCGTTACTTTTAGAAGATTTTGCCTCTTATTACTCTCCAAGCTACACCCGGACATTTTTAAGTCGTTTATAGTGTAGCCATCGTCGGTAAGAATGAATTGTCCGCCTGATTTCTTGACATAAATCTGAATGAAATCATTGTGACTGTCCAAATAGGGCGTGGTTATTTCAACCGTATCTGAGACCTTCCTCAAAACAGTCTTGTCTTTCAACCAGAGTATATATTCGTCTATGAGTTTTTGGACTTCATCTATCATTAAAATAAATTTCTGTTTATCGTTGGGCGCATGGTGATATTGCAATAACGCATAAAGTCATCTAATGCACGATCCCGATCAGAAATGTTCGAAAATATTTTAGTATCTATTGGAAATGCCCATTTGTCATGAAAACCTTCACGGTAGATATGCAAATGTGGGCATGGCATTTCTTCCCCATCAGGATTACGGTGAGGCGGCCCACCCAAATCCAATCTTAATAACCGCACAATCTGACGAGATCTGTTTTGGAATGTGATCTTCGATAAATCGATTCTAGCTCTACGAATATCAAGTATAAAATTTTCACGTTTGTTTGCAGAAATTAATGGAATCTCAAGCCGCTCGCCATTCGAGGGAAATGTCCAGGCTGTGTTACCGACGCGATGCTTATCCATTTGGATTAGTGCATCCGCTTCAATTTGTGTCAAATCTATATCTGGCATGCTAGTATTTAATCATAAATTAATAAATTTATATACTCTTGATTATTTTAACCCTTACATCTATCGATCACAATTATACTTTTAATTTTTTTGTAGGCTCTAAGGAGTGAGGTTTCGTTGCTGAATACCTACCTTCCCAAAGCACAATCAAGGAGCGGTCGACAAGCCAAAACAGCCTCTTTAAATAGAGTGGCCACTTTGGGCGTCCCGATCACAGACGATGAACCGTAATGAACCATCAGCACAATCTGAAACTGAAGATTTGCCTTCTTGTTCGTCATGACATCGTAGGCTGCCCGAAGCCATAGGGGTTGGTACTTTTCGGGCCTACCGTGCTTCTTGAAGCCCGTTCTAAGATCGAAAGCTAAAGCCGCATCTTCAATCGCAGGCGAGCTCTGGCTAAGATAATGCCTCTGCTGGATGCGAATGATAGGCTTGGCTGAGGGATCGACCTTAAGCGCCTTTTTCATTTCTTTTAATACTTCATAAATTATCTCTTCAAAACCTTCATAGCCACCGTCCAGAATGCGGCGTCTAATCTCCCTTTTGACACCGTTTGGAAGCGTTATCTGCGCCGACGCCGTTTCGGCGCTGATACCAAAAGTAATATGGGGATAGCTCGTGAATGATTGGGAATGTCGAGATTCTTTGAGCCTCATAAAATCCCACACGTAGGACCCCTTGGTCCCCTTAATCGCGCCCCGCCCCGGAAGATGTGGATCAATACCCGCCTTCTTTAAAAAGACGCGGTCCTTCTTGAGTTCGTCGATAAGAAGCCCCAGGATACGCTTGGCCTCTAAATAGGTGTACGGGCGCTCTGCATTAAAATAAATACCTGAGAACTTTGTCAGCGTGCCCTCTTTCAGATATTTCTGCTCCGACATCTTCGCCTCCGCAATCTCGAGATAACTGGTAAACTGGCCCGCCCACTCAGACTCACCAGCCTCACCTATGCCCCACTGGTAAATCTCCTTCCAAGTTTTATTAAACACGGTCCCGGGTAACCGTTTCTTCGTCGAATCGACGTTAATCACAAGGAGCTGGTACTTCGTAAAGCCACGTCTCCGCGCCATGTTCGCGTGCCGCTTCAGCTGATCAAGCGAAATCCCGCAAGCCACCTTACTTTCTATTAAAAGCGCCCAGCCGTCATCTGAGTATATCCAAGCATCCGGCAGGCCCTTTCTTTCGGCTTCTTGCTCCCCGACTTCTTCCTGGCCCGGATAGGACTGCTCAATGATATTCAGTTTTTCATTTCTTGAGAAGCTCTTCCCAACGGACCAGCGGACAAACTTCCGAAGCAGTTTTGGGTCCTGTGAAAGACTTGAAACTAAAGCGTGGGTGAGACGATTTTCAGGCTGGCTGTACTGATCGAAGAGGTGTCTCAATTACGTGTCCCCTCAATAGACGCCTCCGTTATGCTTATTATTGCGGAGGCGTTATTCCCCATGACACCCTAGAAACGCTATCGGTTAACCCGTCCCCCTGGGACTTGGTTCAGCATACTAGTCGTTCATAATTTTTTTATTCATTCTGGCACGCTTCCGCTCGGCTATATTTTGCTTTTTAAACTTAGCAAAACTCATGCTCTTTCCATCACATATTACCTGCACTTTTGCATTTCCTGGCCGCTGAAGATAATTTTCTGGAATTCTACGAATACCATCATAGATGCTTAATCTTTTTCGGAGACCTGAAAACTGGACAATAATTTCATCGCGGTTATACAGCGAATGCACTTCCCCAACTCCATATTGTCTTGAATAAACACTATCTCCCCTTTTTAGCGTCTTAAAATCCTTGAGCGCTGGTAGATCGTCTAACATGCTGTCTATCATTTCTTTTCTGCTTGCGGAGGCGTTACTCTGGATGACAGGCTTGCCATTTTACAGGGTGTCACGAGGAGTAATGCCTCCGTAATTTTATTGTGAATTTGCTCAAGAAGCTTAAAATAATCAGAGTGGTGGGAGTAAAGCGTGGTATCAAGAATGAATGATTTCTTCATTTCGATTAGATTAACGCCTATAAAGTGAGGCGGCAACTAAATTCGGCGTTAGAACTTCGCCTAACAGTTGCAAGCAATTCATTTTTAGTAAAATGCCAATCTAACTGCCCAGGTGGAGCAAGGCGATACTTTTTTCTTTTACCTATACAATACGGACAGCCGTAACCTTTCGATTTATTAACAACACTACATGCGTACTCATGACCCTTCTTACATTGCCACCAGACCTTTTTATGCGACCCAGGCATAACATTCAAGGGCGTCAGCTCGCCATTCTTGTTTGGGTGCCATTCCGAGGCTAGCTCGGGATTCCTAGCGGCTAGACATGTTTCCTGGGAAACTCGTTGACCTGCACAATACGGACAGCCATGCCCTGCAAATCTGTTATTAACTCCAGCCTCCCACTCATGGCCTCTATGGCACTGCCACCACACGTTTTTATTAGACCTAGGCGTAACATTCATAGGTGTAAGAACCCCGTTTTTAGAGGGGTGCCACTCTTTAGCTATTTGAGGCTTCTTATCGGCAAAGGAGTTTCCAGGGAACGGAGATGGTAGTAGATCTAATAACATAATAAAGGCGTCATTATTGGCTAACTCGGACTTTTTTAAATAGCCACGTACTCTAGCTTTTTGAAAACTGGAAAGATTGGATAGATCGATCTTTTGAAGCAATGAATTTATGAGCTGCTTATATCCTTTCTTTGAGTAGTCATACACAACGTCATTCTCGTCTACCTTTTCTAAACCCTTCTCTCTTATTCGAATAAGCTTTATACCGTAATTTTCTAGGACGCTGTTCTTGTAACGATCTTGTTTGTGTCTGTTTCTGTGCCAATATTCGCCGTCATATTCCACGGCTACATTAACCGAGGGAATATAGATGTCACATTCAACCTTATTAAGTCTCTCCCTAAGTCTTGTGTCTGGGAAAACATATTTGAGCTCTGAATAGATTCTTAATTCAATTGTGGACGTTTGACGTCTACAACAAATAGGACAACCAGAGCCGCCCAATCTACTCCCAAGAGTAGTTTTCCACTCGTGGTCTTTACTGCATAACCACCATACTTTTTTATTTGCCCCTGGAGTCACATCCCAAGGAGTGAGCGCTTCGTTTTTGGATGGGTGCCACTCTTTAGCAAGGTTAGGATTCTTTGAAGCTAAACAATTATCTATACAAACTTTTTGGTTGCTGCAATACGGACAGCCTTGCCCTTTCGATCTGTTGCCCACTGCAGCTTTATATTCATGACCCGCCGCGCAAAACCACCAGACCTTTTTACCTGATCCAGACGTAACATCGGCAGGAGTTAACTTACCATTCTTAATAGCGTGCCATTCCTTAGCCAGTTCAGAATATTTGGTCGCTAAGCAGTTATCTTTACATACAGCCTTGCCGCTGCAATACGGACAACCACATCCATTTGACCTGCTCTTAACCAAGGATTGCCACTCATGGCCCTTCTTGCACTGCCACCAAACCTTTTTTCTGCTGGATCCGGGCGTTATATCACTAGGGGTTAACTTACCATTCTTAATAGGATGCCACTGGTTAGCTAGCTCAGGATTAACATTCGCCAAACAGTTATCTTTATAAGCTCTTTGATTAACACAATAGGGACAGCCCCTACCATGCTGACTTCTGTTACTAATGATACTTTCCCACTCATGGCCTTTATTACATAGCCACCAGACTTTCCTATGCGACATTGGCGTTACATCATTAGATTTAAGCGCGCCATTTCTGGAGGGATGCCACTCTTGGGCGAGCCTTGGGTAAGAGGCTGATAAATTATACTTACTAGTGAGTCTCGACATATTATTTAAGCGTGGCGCGGCACTCCTTACGTATTGCGGAGGCGTACTCCCCCGATGACACCCTAGAAGCGCTATCGGTTAACCCGTCCCCCTGGGACCTGGTTCAGTATTCACTGAATTCTTTCGCCTATGTTTTATACCGACCATCGATCCCTTTTTTAAGTTTTAATAAATACAGGGCCATCTCCGCCGCGCGTGGTCGGCCTCCAGACGCACTACTATTTTGCTTTGGCATGGGATACTGCGTATGCAGGATATTGAATTGCGGGTGCCGTAGCAAGTGATTGAAGATGTTCCATAAACCAGAAAAAGAACTGTAATAACGATCTATCCCTGCCTACGGTTTCGATAGAGAGGTCTCGCCTTTGCGGGTATGCTACTCGAAACGCGCCACTATTGGCAATACAACCCATATCAAGACGTTGTTCAGGCTTCAAGTCTTTGAGAACTTTCGTAAAAGCTGAGCCGAACGGAGGAGTCCAGCCGCTTTTGTAGGACAAAAAGCCTGCGGATATCGGAAAGAGTTTTCGCGGTTTGAAAGTACCGTCTGCGTAAGGGATGGGTCCGCTCGTTCGCTTCAACACACGAACAGATGACGCTTTCTTGCCGGCATATTCCACCCATTTTTTATTTAGTTCTTGTTTTACTTCAAAAATAACGTAGACACTTTCGGCGGGGATAAATAATTGTCCCTGATGATTATAAAGCAGTGGCGTATATTGCCGATCATAGATGACTATATCGATCTCTTGACTGCATTGCCCTTCCGAATCAATAACAAAAGCTTTATGGGCCTGATATCGATTTGGCAAATGGCGTTGAAAAACTGTCAACCAGCTATCTTCTGAGGCGGAGCCTTTTGATCCAGGATGCTTAGTAACAATTCGACTACTCCGTAAGTCAGCCATTAGCTGTTCTTGAATCGACGTAAATAAAGATTCTACTCTGGCTGCCACTATGCACGTCCTCCGCGAAGTTTAATTTTATATTTCAATTCAAATTGCCATTTCTTCTTAGGCTTTATCGACATCGGTAAAGACCCCGTCAATAATAAATCTATTGGACGCACGCCACTACCCACCCATTGATCGGCATCGAGTTGGTATCTACCAGCTATCCGTCGGGCTATTAACAAAACAGGGTTACGACAATTCGCCTTGGTTTCATTTTTTATACGGCGGATCGCTTCAATATCCACCACGCTTGCTCCAATATCTTTAGGATGAACATGCCATTCTCCGAGATAACCAACGCAAGGATAGACTTTTCGAACTTCATCTACAACTTGAGATCTAGTACCCGATGGAACTTCATACGAGGACAATGTTGCACGTTGACCCCGAATCTCTACTGCATGAGTAATCCAAGGACGCCCTTCTACTAAAACACCCACCAGTATTCCACCTGTTTCTCGGGGGTGTGCTTTACTTGCCGCCAAATGTATTACTTCGGCAGCTTGTTCAGCAATCCATCCATTTTGGTGGTTACGAATTTTTGCCAAGTTGAAGTAAACCGAGGGCACTGAATGGATTTTTTTCTATTGGTCGATATACCTCAACACATTCTTCACTAAACTCAAAACGGCGCGAGATCAAATCTGTCATTATTCTTGCTGATAGAGACGCCACCGCTTGAACAACCGCCGGTGAAGCGTTCACAATAGGCGCAGAGCATCCCGCCTCAAGGCCGGCGATCTCCTCCTCCTCGCGACCGGGAGGGATTTGAGGATAATCATTTGTATTTTCATGGCGTCTATAAATTGGCACATCTTTTTCAGCTACTTGTCTCCTCACCCGCCCTAGGCGTCCTCCTCGGAATAACGCTATGGACACCAACGAAACTCCAGACTGTTCTGCCAACCGACTAAGCTGATCTGTAAAGGCTGCTAATCCTGTTGCATCAATAATGAGGTTTACTTCACCAATAAGCCGCTTCAAATCTGCGGGGTTCCAAGAATTGACGGGAATGGTTGTGACAGTTGTCCATGGTGCGTGCTGGCCTATCAGCTGTTCAACTGCAAATACTTTTGGGTAACCAATCAATTCTTGTCCCGCGACATGGCGCACAACGTTGCCCGGTCTCAATCGTTCATAATCACAGATTATAAGCGATTTAATTCCCATTTCAGCAAGGAGCAATGCAACGTGAGAGCCAATGGCCCCCGCACCAAATAGAACAACTTTCTGGCCATCGAGTGCTGTGACATCAGGACCAGCTCTCAATTTCAAGCTCTCGTGATCAGTTGGTGCGGCCTCTAATGCAGCCGTCCCTAAACTACCGTCGCTATTTTTAAATGCTCGTACAATTAATGCATTCAAGCCGCGACTGGTTTTCCAAAGAAGAATGAACAGGCATTGAGCATTTTGAGCTCCAGTAATTATCGATTTAGTTCCTCGATCAAAATTCTTTTGCTGAGCAGACGTTAAAACATTTCTAAAAATATCAAAATTTCTAGGAGGAACTTTGATGTCAGTCCGAAAGTACCATCGCCCCGAAATCGAGTTTGTATCCGCTTTTCCTGAATTGATAATGGCGAGGTTGGGCTTCCTTATTGTCCAGAAAAAATCGTCGCAATCGCCATCGCTAAGTGGTTTACTTTTCAAAGTCTTGAAATCGATTAGCGCCATAAGCTCGCTCTTTTTTCCTTCGTAGTACAGATGAGCGTCCAGCACGAGGTCTTGTCGGTCGAAGCCCTGCTGGAATTTTTTGCACCATTCGGCTATACGCGCCTTGATTCCATCCCACGTAAGCCACTGAAAACTCATATCACTAGATTGCCATAAACATACTTCACCTTCTTCGTTGACATGCTCGCCAACTATTCCTTTTACAAATATTTTTGGATGTAAGTTGGGCCATCCATCTTGAAACAAAATTTCCATACGTGAGGCAGCCGTTAATGGGCGAAAGGAGTCGACAGCCGGACCATTCCATCTTCTTAGATCAGAAGCGACTGGATTAAATCCAGCACTAACAAGTTCCGTGTGAATTCGCTCCAGCGAAGCTTGATCAAGAGTTCCAATCTCACGCAAATCCATGAGCCTCTTGAGATCCTCGGCTTCTGACGGCTGTAACCGGGCCAAGCTCTTTTCCGGTTTCATCACAACCATCGGGAAGCGTAAAACACCAACCAAGATCGTTCTTCCCAAGGATTCGGCGCCATTTCACAGCGGCAGGGCACCGATTTAATGTCACAGCCTGTGATGCTTCTCGGGCCAATTCTGCAAACAAGACCCACGCCTCAACGACCTCCTTATCCAAAGGCCTGGGATCATACGCACGACCTAAGGCAGGATCCTGAAGGGGCTCACTATTAGCTTTTGTCAATCGCTGCGCGATGAAAGAAAGAACGGCGGCTAAAAGTTCTGCAAAACTACTCTCTTTCCGCCCTCCTTCAAACGCCCAATACGTGAGTAATTCGAAATATAGACCCCCTGGCTTTTTTTCTCCCAAATGATGCTCACGAATCTGCCTGATAAGCTTTACTAATGGGACATAAGCTCCTCGACCGCCAATTTGTAAGCCCCGATTACGGGCACTCGTCAGCTCGCCAAGCTTTTCAGGGTTAGTTTCTATCCAGCGGCACGCTGTCTTCTGATCTTCCCATAATTTTTTGTCCTTACACGGAATTCCCCACCGTCCGTTCCATTTCACGGCCGGTACAACATCAACAGAAAATGCTTCATCGTCATCCTTGTACTCAAACTTTACCTCCACAGATCTATGATTTGGGGAAACTCTATCCTTTCCATAATGATCAAACAGAACTTTGTAGACAGCATTAAAAACTTCTAGCGCGGACGCCGAAATATCTAAGGACGTGAGTTTGCAAAATACATCAACGTCTTTTCCGGGACGTATTGAGGTTGACCTTGAGTAAGAACCAATAAGTACCGGCTTAACTCCCCAACGTTGTAACTGCGTCGAAGCCTCTAAAACCTTAGATATTTCGGCATGAGCTGATTGCGCAAGACGAAGCCGCTGACCCCGAGGTTCAATGCGAGTCAATGCGGCATCGAAGTTGGTCGATAAGGTTTCCATTTTATCTCCTAGGGTAGCTCCGTTAATTTAACGCAACACCTGCGGGATATAATAACCGCAAGGAGGCGTTATGAAAAGGAAAGAACAAAA